>JAABUH010003326.1_pt1 | contig 13956 bp, 17 predicted proteins | sample 5559121 | NCBI WGS metagenome assembly JAABUH01 (sample SAMN10711871, study PRJNA513364) | rock metagenome | isolation source: Antarctica rocks | place: Antarctica: Victoria Land, Battleship Promontory nord | collected 2015-12-28 | reverse complement strand
GCCCAGGCGTACGGTCAGGTCGCGCGCCGCCTCATAATCCACGGTCTTGAAGCTTCTACTCATGCCCCAACTGTACCATTTACACTCCGAGAGAAGCGGACGCCTCTCTCCGACAAACTGCTAGTGGAGTTTTTCTTCGTTCTCTAACGCTTTTGGCGCGATATTTCGACACACCGTCGCCCTTCGGCAATACGACCCAGGGCGGCAAGGGCTGCCCCTTTCTTAAGCCAGGTATCGGCAGAGTCAGGGTCAATCTGCAAGCTTTGCTCAAAGGCATTCAATGCGTCACTATAGAGGGTCGGCTTTAACATAACGTAAGGGATTGACAGAATGGGGGCTCCCCGACAGAGTCAGAGTCTGTGATTGCTACGATAATAGCGGCCGAGTGATGGCCCGGCTGCGTGACGCGGCCGTCAGCCTAATCGCGGCAAAGCGGTATCCGTCGGATCGGCGCCCGCGTGCGCGACCATCGTCATCCCGCCGCCGTCGTGCCGGTCGCCTCACCCCCCGGCCGACGCATAGGCCCGACGTGATACATAATCAGGAGGGCTTGACACGAGCGCGCCCTCAATGGCATACTGTACGTACAGTATAGTTTTGCAAGAAGAGGGTGGCACACGTATGTCTAGTCCGCATCGGGTGGGTCTGGTCCGCGGATCGCAGCGAACCCGGCCGGCGTCGCACACGACCGCCCCCATGGTGGACGTTGACGTGGTCGGTGAGGAACATCTATGACGACGCTCGCCGATCCTGCCGTTTCTCTCTCGGGCCGTCCGCTGCGTAAGCAAAGCGCCCGCGCTCGCACCATGGTGCTCCAGGCAACACGAGACCTGCTGCTCGACGGGGGGCTCAAAGCGGCCACCGTCGACGCGATCAGCGCGCGGTCCGGCGTCAGCAAGGCCACGATGTACAAACACTGGGCGAATCGGACGATGGTTGCTATTGATGCCTTCGCCGACTACATGTCCGCGCGTGTCCCCCTGCCCGATACCGGCAGTACCCGCGGCGACCTGACCGCGCACCTCGTCCACGTCGGCGCATTCTACGCGAGCCCGGCGGGGGCGATCTATGCCCAATTGCTCGCGCAGGCGGTCGACGATCCAGGCGCCAGAGACCTGCTCATCGAACGATTCCTGGAGGGACGACGGCAGGTCGCGCGCCTCTTATGGCAACGCGGTCTCGACCGTGGCGACGTGCGCGGGGACGTGGATGTCGAGGTCGCCATCGATGTCCTCTCCGGCCCCATCATCTTTCGTCTGATCGCCGGCCATGCTCCCCTGGACCGCGCCTACCTGGAGGCCATCGCGGATGCGGCCCTGGGCGGCTTACTCGTCGTCAACGAACGTTCCCCCAAAGACGAAGAGACCGTGTTTCACGGAGGATCACACGCATGAAACAGGTACAACTGGGGCAGAGTGCGCTCCACATCTCCCGCATCGGCCTGGGCTGTATGGGCATGTCCCAATCCTATGGCCCGGCCGACGAGGCCGAGTCCATCGCGACCATCCACCGTGCCCTTGAGTTGGGCGTCAATTTTCTCGATACGTCCGATCGCTATGGAGGGGGCAAGAACGAAGAGCTCCTGCGCAAAGCCTTGGCCGGGCGACGAGACCAGGCGATCTTGGCCACGAAATTTGGAATAGGGCGCGATCTTGAGCACGAGGGCACGCAAGGCGTCAATGGGAAGCCGGAGTACGTCAAACGCGCTTGTGAGGCCAGTCTGCGACGGCTCGGCGCTGATTATATCGACCTGTACTATCAGCACCGTGTCGATCCTGACACCCTGATCGAAGAGACGGTTGGCGCGCTGGCCGATCTGGTGACAGCGGGGAAGGTGCGCGCCCTCGGCCTCTGTGAAGTCTCCGCCCAGACGCTCAGGCGTGCCGCGCGGGTCCATCCTATCAGCGCGCTCGAGTCGGAATATTCGCTGTGGAGTCAAGAGATCGAGACCGACGTCATCCCGACCTGTCGGGACCTGGGCACGACGATTGTTGCGTATAGCCCCCTTGGGCGAGGGTTTTTAAGCGGGCAGGTGCGACGCGTCGAGGATCTGGCCCCCGACGATTTCCGGCGCCGGCTCCCGCGTTTCCAGGGCGAGAACTTCCAGGCCAATCTCGATCTGGTCGACGAGCTCGGCGTCCTTGCCCAGGAGAAGGGTGTCGAGCCTAGCCAACTCGCGCTGGCCTGGCTTCTCGCCCAAGGGGACGATATTGTGCCGATCCCCGGGACGAAGCGGCGCGCCTATCTGGAACAGAACGCGCGGGCAACCGAGGTGGTCTTGACGCCCGACGATCTCACACGCATCGATGCGCTGACCAGGCCGGTGGGCGCTCGTTACGACGAAGCCGGCATGAGATCGACGAATGCGTAACGCGTATCACCCCCCGTTTTCGCTGACGGGACGGTGCGCGCACAGATGCCCCTGACCTCACACACCCGACACGAGGAGGACGCATGAAGATTGGCACATCGGGGCGGGCAACATTGGGGGCGCCCTCACGCGTCGGCTTACCGCCCTCGGGCACGCGGTGTCCGTGGCCAACGCGCGCGGACCTGAGACCCTCGCCGCCCTCGCCGCCGAGACCGGCGCCCGCGCCGTCCCGGCCTCTGAGGCGGCGTGGGGCACAGAGCTCGTCGTCGTGACTATCCCTGAGAAGGACATCCCCCGGCTGCCGCACGGTCTGTTCGACGGGGCGGGCGCGGGCGTGGCCGTGGTGGATACGGGCAACTACTATCCGCAGCAGCGCGACGGCCGCATCGACGCGATTGAGGGCGGGATGACGGAGAGCGCGTGGGTCGCGCGGCAACTGGGCCGGCCCGTGGTCAAGGCCTTCAACAACATCGCCGCGCAACACCTATTGGAGCACGGCCGACCGGCCGGGACGCCGGGGCGCATCGCGTTGCCGGTGGCGGGCGACGACGCGGCAACCAAGGCTGTGGTGCTGCGGCTGGTCGACGAACTCGGGTTCGATGGGGTCGACGCGGGCGGGCTGGACGAGTCCTGGCGGCAGCAACCGGGCACGCCGGTCTACATCACGAACCTCGACGCCGCAGGGGTGCGGCGCGCGCTGGCGGAGGCACGCCCGGAGCGCGGGCCAGAGTGGCGCGCAACCGCGAGCAGCCCGGGCGCCTTCACCGCCCCGGCCTAACGCGATCGTCGGCATCCGGCGCGGAGGGCCGTCCTGCCGCGCGCCGCCGATGGAGGGGTGGCCGTGACACAGATGGTACGCCGTGCAAGACACGTTGGCATATCCGCGCCTAATACCTCGCGCGCTATCGGCGCATCCCTCTTGCGTAGCACCTCTAATTGACCGCCGAGAATCGCTCAGCGCGGGTTGGCCCCGGCGACGGTCGCCTGCCGGGTCGCCGCCGCGCGCGGCCTCTACGCGGCGTTGCGCTGGTCCCGGGCGGTCCTGCTCGACCCCTTCGCCGACGTGCGCCTCCCGCACGACCCCACCCCGCGCTGAGAGAAGCGCCTGCCCTACGATGACGACGAGGTCGCCGCCCTCCTGCAGGTCGCCAGCGACCCGCACGACCGCGCCCTCGCGCTGCTCGGGGCACACGCCGGCCTGCGCGCCCGCGAGTGCGTCGACCTGCGCCGGGCGGACCTCAACCCCGGCCGCCGCGATCTCGTAGTGCGCCACGGCAAGGGCAACAAGGCGCGGACCGTGGCGATGAGCGCCTCGCTCAAGCAGGCGCTCCTGGCGCTGCCGCAGCGATCTGACGGCTACGTGCTGCCGTACCGGACGCCGGTGAGCGCGTGGCGCCACGTGCAAGCGCTGTGCGAGGCCGCGCACGTGGCGGCCAAGGGCGTCCACGCGCTGCGGCATTCGGCCGGACCCCGCTTGTACGCCGAGACGCAGAACCTCGAGACGACGGCGCGGCGCCTCGGCCACACCACGCTCGAGACGACGCGGGTCTACGCCAAGTGGAGCGACCGGCGCTTGCGGGAAACCATCGGCCGCTGGTAAGGGGACGGGCGCTCGTCACCTGCTCACCGGTCCAGAGACGGATGTCTGCGCCACCGCGCGCCTGCCCCGGTATGTCGTCCATTCCTGCGGATTGGCCCTCGTCGTGTCGATTAGGAAAGTAAGACGAATGAGCTGGACTCCTAATCCGGGCAAACATGGTGCGATTGAGTCACGTTTACGCGGCGAGTTTGGCCCGGTCGATCCAGCGGTCGATGGCACCTTCTACATGAGCGAAGGAGGGACGTAGCTCGGGGTCCTGGACGGCAGCGGCGGGCGTGATGCGCGCCATACCCGGCCGCAAGATGCGCCCATAGACGCGCGTGAAGAACAAGGCTGTGCGTAGCCCCTCTCGCGTGACGCGGTAGCGCTGGGTGTGCGGAATACGCTCGATCACCCCATGCAGGCGCAGGCGACGCAGGTCGTAGGTCAGGCGGCCCGGCGTGAGCTGGCTAGGATCAAAGCCCAGGAGCGGCGCGCGATGCGCGCGCACGTCTTTGCTGGCGAAGCCGTTGGGCAGCAGACAATAAGAGAACCAGGACGCTCAGGAGCGCCTGCACGCGTGGGTCGGCGAAGGGTAGCGCGGCGCCCGAAGATGAGGTGCACCTGGTCGGGGCGGCCCACGTCTAGGTTCTCGCGGATGATCTCCTCGCACAGGACGCGCCCGGTCATGGGGCGGTCGAGCACCTGCGTGAGGGCGAACTCCGCTTGCAGGATGGAGATGTCGTAGCGGAAGCCAGCCTCGCGCTCCTCCGACGTGAAGGGATGGGGTACCCGTGCCAGCCCTTGACGGAGTAGCGCGTCGATACGGGGCGCGTCTAACTCGTCGCAGATCGCTTGCATCCGCGTGGGATCGGCGCAGGAGAGGAGACCATTGTCCAATGCCTCAAAGGCGATGCCCTCCTTGACCAATTGCCGCTTGAGAACTCGTGGCCATTCAGGCAAAGCGTGGCATTGTAGGGGAAGTACGAGCAGAACGTCAGGAAGAAAGGGCCGAAGTCCCGGTCCATCGCTTTGACGAAGGCGGTCGTGAGCGGCTCCATCAACGCCGAGGAGGCGAAGATGGCCCCGCGCACCGCGCGGAAGAAACCCACCACACCCCCGACGCGTTGCAGTTTGGGCACGTAAACGTTCAGATACAGACGGTCGATGCTCTCCACGTCTAACGTCACACGCTCCCGTAGCATCTGGGCGACCGATTGTGTTACGCTCATGCCGTCCTCTGGTTGCGCGCTGCTCTTCGGAGCTACTTGACCGCTCGACGGTCTTTATGAAGACGGTGTACCGTACGTCGCTTGTGCCCGCAATCAGAGGCTTTCTCTATGCACGCCGCACACGCCTCGTCGGTCTGAGGCGGAGCCTCTTTAGTGCTACAACGTCACTTTGCTAGAATCGTCCCGTGCAGTCTCCGAAAAGGGGCCGTCTAGCCCCCCTTACTGAGCAGTCACGCTCCTGTTTCCAGGCCGGTCACATGGTCTCAAAGGATAAGTGACGTTGTAGTACTAACGCAGGTGCGGCAGGAACAGCAGCAGACCGACGAGGACGGAGCCTGCGGCGCTGACGAGCACGGCGCCGGCGGCGACGTCTTTGGCGACCTTGGCCAGGGGGTGGTACGCGGGGCTGGCCAGGTCGACCGCCGCCTCGACGACGGTGTTGAGCATCTCCAGGACGAGCACGACGGTGGTCATGACCAGGAGTAGCGCGAGCTCGCAGGTCGAGAAGCGCAGCAGCAGGGCCGCCGCGAGCGCGAGCGCGCCGATCGTGATGTGGATGCGCATGTTGCGCTGCGTCTTGAGCGTCCACCACAGGCCGGCGAAGGCGTAGCGAAAGCTGGACACAAGGGTCCCCGCCCCACCACTACGCCCGGGACCGTCAGGATGCGGAGTCACGGCGTAGCCCGAGCGAGTCCAGCACCGTGTCCTGCCGCGCCTCCATGATCGCGGCGTCCTCCGCGGTCTCGTGGTCGTAGCCGAGCAGGTGTAGCAGGCCGTGCACGAGCAGGAAGCCGAGCTCACGGTCGCGCGAGTGCCCATACTCTTGCGCTTGCGCCTCGGCTCGCGGGAGCGACACCACGATGTCGCCGAGCAGCAGCGGCGCTCCCGCAGGACCTGCGGGGAGCGCGTTGACCATGATGTCTTCGTGCTGCGGGAAGGAGAGCACGTCGGTCGGCGCATCGATGCCGCGGTACTCCTGGTTGAGCGCGGCGATGCCGGCGTCGTCGGTCAGCACGAGGCTGATGTAGACGGCGTCGGCATCCCCCGGCAGCTCACCGCGCGCGCGGGCGGCGGCGATGCCACGGCGCAGCACCCGCTCCGCGAAGGCGACGTCGCCGCGCCGCATCGCGACCCTCTCGACCGGCCCCTCGACAGTCGTGTCGAGCAGCAGATCGGGCGCGTCCCCGTCGGCCCCGTCGGGCGCGTCGCGATCGTAGAGATCGGGATCAGCCACCGCGCGCGGCCAATTCCTCGCGTACGATGCCCTGCACCTGGCGCCCGTCGGCCGTGCCGCCGAGCCGGGACATGCTGGCGCGCATCACGGCTGACATGTCCTTGAGGCCGCCCGCGCCGGTCTCGGCGATGACCGCGCGCACGGTCTCGCGCAGTTGCCCCTCGCTCGGCGCGGCGGGCAGGTAGCCCTCGGTGAGGGCCAGCTCGGACTCCTCCTTGGCCACGAGGTCGTCGCGCCCGGCCTTGCGGTACTGGTCGAGGGCGTCGCGCCGCGCCTTGGCCTGCTTGCGCACGACCGCGATCTCCTCCTCGTCGTTCAGGGGATGCTGGGCCTCGATCTGCGCGTTCTTGAGCGTGGAGAGCAGCCAGCGGACCGCGTCGAGCCGCGTCTGCGCGCGCACGCGCATCGCGTCTTTCATGTCGTTGGTCAGCCGATCGGTAATAGATGCCATAATATCGGATAGTTCCTCTATCATAAAATGCTGTCGTAGACTCGGTTCTCGTCAGAGTCCCAGTCGCGGGCAAAAGAACGCGTAGAGAGTTCCGCTTGGATTAAATGGAAGGAGCGGCTATTGTCAAGCGTGTCGGCGACTCTAATCAAGGGCGATTGTGTTCATGGAAGACAATCGCCCGCTCAAGGTCATAGCCGAACGAGCGATCCGGGTAGATTGAGTAACTATAGCTCACGGTCGTCTCCTCCAACAACCTTTATAATACGTTAATAAGACCCTACGCGCCTCTCCCTGCCACACTCAATACGAAACGAAGGGGATAAAACCTTATGAGCCACACCGTCAACCTATCTGACGACACCTATCAGGCGTTGCACGCGGCCGCACAGGCCCGCGGCGTGTCGATAGCGGATCTCGTCCAGTCATGGGCCACCACGCTAGCTACCCCTGATGGCCCGGATGCCGTGGAGCGTGATCCGCTCGCCTTATTCTCGGGCACTTTCGAGGCGACCGTGCCCGATCTTACGCGCCGGCACGACGACTACCTCGCCGACGAGGCGATAGACCGTCATGCGGCCTCCTAAGCCGCGATGCTGACCGTCGCGACCAGGCTATTTGTCGATACCTCTGGCTGGGCGGAGCCCCTCCTGCAAACGTCGCCGGATCGCGCGCGCATGACTGCCGTCTACCGGGAAGCCAGCGACGCCGGCCGTCCGCTGGTTACTACGAACTATGTTCTCGCCGAATTGGTGGCGCTCCTCACCACGCGGACACGCGCGCCGCGCCCCCATTTGCTCGTCACCCTTGCGGCGATTAAGCGCCTGCCCACGCTGCGTCTAATGCATGTGGACCCTGACCTTGACGCCGCGGCGTGGGATCTGCTGGATGCCAGGCCTGATAAGGGGTGGTCGCTCGTCGATGCTGCAAGCTTCGTCGTGATGCGCCGCCTGGATCTCTGGGAAGCCTTCACGACAGATCATCACTTCGATCAGGCAGGCTTCCGCCGTGTTCCGGGAGATACTTGACCGAGCCGAATAATATAGAACACCGTCGCGCTTTACTTATAGAGGATGCGCCATGTAATGTGAGGAAGTTATGCAAGAGAACCTACCTTGGCGCGTGGGCGTGTACTGGGACGAACTGGCGGCGCGTCCGGATCAGTTGCGGCGCATCGCCGAGGCGACCGGCGCCGAGCCCATCATTCGTGAGCCGGGTGAGGCGGCGCCGGACGTGGAGGCGCTGGTCGGCGGGGACTTGCCGGATACCGTGCCGGCCGAGACGCCGCGCCTGCGGCTGGTACAACTAAGTAGCGCCGGGAGCGAGGGGCTGCGCGATCACCCACTGTGGCGGAGTGACATCCCTATCGCCACCGCCTCGGGCGTGCACGGCGTGCAGATCCCCGAGCACGTCTTCATGTTGCTGCTGGCGCTGCGCCGCCACCTGCCGCGGTACCTCCAGGCGCAACGCGCGCATGCATGGCGGCACGACGCCGTCGGGGACGATGGCGCCTCGGTCTCACCGGGAGAGCTCTACGGCCTGACGCTCGGCCTCGTCGGCTACGGGCACATCGGGCGCGGCGTGGCCCACCTTGCGCGCGCCTTCGGCATGCGCGTGCTCGCGACGTCGCACTCGGCCACGCAGGAGCGTCCGCTGGACATCCCCGGCGTGCGGTCGTTCGAGGACCCGCCCGCCGTCCCGGCCCCGGCGCTCGAGCCTGACCTGATGCTCCCGCTGGCGCGGCTCGACCTCCTACTCGCCCTGTCCGATGCCGTGGTCGTCTGCGCGCCGCTGACGAAGGAGACCGAGGGCCTGCTCGACGAGGAGAGACTGGGCCGCATGAAGCCCGGCGCGCTCCTGGTCAACATCGCCCGTGGTAAGATCGTAGTAGAGGATGCGTTGGCGCGGGCGCTTTCGACGGGTCGCCTGGGGGGCGCCGGCCTCGACGTCACGGCGGAGGAGCCCCTGGCCCCGGACAGTCCGCTCTGGGAGTTGCCCAACGTGATCGTGACGCCCCACATCAGCGGCCGCAGCGACCGCTACGTGGAGCGCGCCGTCAACATCTTGCTGGCCAACATAGACTGCCTGCGCCGCGGCGAGCCGCCCGTCACGGCCGTCGACCGTGATCGCGGGTATTGAGGAGTACACATGACCCTGCTTGACACGTCCGAGCGGACGTTCCCGCGCCACCGGCTGGCCAATGGGCTGCAGATCGTGGCCCAGCCCATGCCCGGCGTCGAGTCGGTCGCGCTCGGTTTCACCATCGGCGCCGGCGCGCGCAACGAGCGGCCCGAAGAGGCCGGCGTCTCGCACTTCGTGGAGTCGCTCGGCTTCCAGGGCACGACGACGCGTGACGTGCAGCAACTGACCGAGGCCTTCGAGGACATCGGCGCGACGCCCGGCTCCGGGGCCGACACGGAGTTTTCGTCTTACGCGGTCAGCGTGCTCGGGCGCAATCTCGCGCCCGCGCTGGAGCTGCTGACCGATGTCGCGCTGCACCCGGGCTTCGCCGAGGGCGAGGTACCCAAGGCGCGCGACCGCATCCTGCAGGAGATCGCGCAAATCGAGGACGAGCCGATGCGCAAGGTGCTCGACCTGCTGCGCCGCGAGTACTTCGCGGGCCATCCGCTCGGCAACGACGTGACCGGTACGACCGAAACGGTGGCGGCGCTCTCGCGCGAGGACCTCCAGAACTACTGGCGGCGGCAGTACACGGCGGGGAACACGGTGCTGTCCGTGGCCGGCAAGGTCGACTTCGACGCCTTCGTGCGGCAGGTCGAGGAGTTGTGCGCGGGGTGGCCGGGCGGTGAGGGCGCCGCGATGCCGCCCGTCCCCGGTCCGCGCCGCCACGCCGTGGTGCAGCACAAGGAGAGCACGCAGCAGCACATAGGCATCGGCTTCCCGGGCGTTTCGATCGTGAGTGACGACTACTACGCCATGGCCCTCATGATCGCCACGCTGGGCGGATCGATGAACTCGCGCCTCTTCCTGGAGGTGCGCGAGAAGCGATCCCTGGCCTACGGCATCGACGCCTACTTCAGCCCCTTCAAAGAGGCCGGGTTCGTGCGCGTCTACGCGGGCACGACGCCCGAGAAGGCCGACCAGAGCGTCGCGGTCATCCTCGACGAATTGGCCAAGCTCGAGCAGGGCGGCGTGACCGAGGACGAGTTGCGTCGCGCCAAGACGTTGCTCAAGAGCAACGTGATCATGCGTAGCGAGAGCACCGCCGCTCGGCGGCGCGCCATCGCCACGGGGTGGTGGTACGAGGGCCGCATCCGCACTCTGGAAGAGATCAGGGACGAGATCGACGCGGTGACGACCGAAGGGATCAAGCGGCTGGCCGGCTCGCTGGGCATGACCCGGGATGTCGTGCTCACCGCGATCGGGCCGCGCAGCGAGGAGGAGTTGACCGGTGGCAGGATTTAGTAGCCAGAAGCCAGCAGCCAGTAGCCAGTTGAGTCCCGCAATGCGACGATCGTGGTTGCCCGGATTCATGGGGGCGACGGCGGTGGAGGAGGTCGCGGGTGGGGCGCGGCAGGGGCAGTTCTACACGCACACCCTGCCCAACGGGCTGCAGCTGCTGGGCCAGTACATGCCCGAGGTGCAGTCGGCCTCGGCCTGCTTCTACGTCAATACGGGCGCGCGCGACGAGGACCCGCGCATCATGGGCGTGTCGCACTTCCTCGAGCACATGATGTTCAAGGGCACGGCGCGCCGCTCGTTCGAGGATGTCAACCGCGAGTTCGAGGAGATGGGCGCCGAGAACAACGCCGGCACCTGGCTCGAGTTCACCTACTACTGGGCCAAGGTCCTGAGCGACGAGTTGCCCAACCTGATCGACCTGCTGGCCGACATGATGCGGCCCAAGCTCGACCCGCGAGACTTCGCGGACGAGCGCCACGTGATCCTGGAGGAGATCGCCCGCTACGAGGATATCCCCAACTCGATCCTGTTCGATCACCTGCTGGGGACGTACTTCGCCGGGCACACGCTCAGCCACCGCACGCTCGGGACGACCGAGACGATCACCAACATGCGGGTCGAGCAGATGACGGAGTACTGGGATCGGCGCTACCAGGCAAACAACATCCTCTTTTCCGTCGCCGGCAACTTCGACTGGGAGAAAGTGCGCGCGCAGGTCGAGGAGTTGTGCGGCGGGTGGGGGACCGGCGAGGCCGGCCGCGCTACCCGGGACACGACCCCCGCGCCGAGCTTCACGGCCTTCACCCGGGCCGACATGCAGCAGGAGATGATGGCGTTCGGCTTGCGTGGGGTACCGCAGGACGACCCCGCGCGCTACACCGCCGAGGCGCTGGCCACGATCCTGGGCGATAGCACGGGCTCCCGCCTCTTCTGGGGCGTGCGCGAGGCGGGGCTGGCCGAGGGGGTCGGGGCGCAGTACCTGGCGCTCGACGGCAGCGGCCTGATCGTCGTCTTCGCCACGACCGAGCCGGGCAAGGCGGTCCCGACGCTCGAGGCGGTGCGGCGCGAGGTGCGCCGGCTGCAAGAGGGCGGCGTGACGGAGGAGGAGCTGCGCCGCGCCAAGACCAAGCTGGCCACCCGCGTGGTCATGGAGGGCGAGAGCACCAACCGGCGCATGCTCAGCATGGTCGATTCGTGGCTCTCTCTCGGCCGGCTGGAGACCCTGGAGGAGGTCGAGCGGGCTATCGAGGACGTCTCGGTGGGGGACTGCCGCGCCCTGCTCGACCGGCTGCCGCTGGAGGAGCACGAGGTCGGCGTCGCGCTCGGGCCGTTGCCCGAGGGCGCGCTGGGGTGAGGGCTCCTCGCTGTCGCCCGAACCGTTACAATAAACTAATGGACACGGAAAAGCCGCTAGCTACCTGCTGATCACTGACATGCTCATCAAAACCCATGCGCCTGAGGAGACGAGCCAGGTGGGTCGTCTATTGGGCAATGCCTGCCGCGGCGGCGAGACGATCCTGCTGGAGGGGGATCTCGGCGCCGGCAAGACGACCCTCACGCAGGGGCTGGCGGCGGGCCTGGGGGTAAGCGCCGCCGTGGTCAGCCCGACCTTCATCATCCTGCGCGAGTATGAGGGGCGGCTACTGCTGTACCACTTCGACTTCTATCGCCTGGAGGGGACGGGGCGAGCCGTGGACCTGGAGTTCGACGACTATCTATCGGCCGGCGGCGTCTGTGTGGTCGAATGGCCGTCCAGTGCGCCCGAGTTGACGCCGGACGACTATCTGCTTCTGACCATACGCACGGTGGGGCCGGCCGCGCGCGAGCTCGTGCTCGCGGCGTCGGACGCGCGGCACCAGGCGCTGATCGACGCCCTGTCCGCGGCGCTGGAACCGGTCACGATGAACCCCACAACCGCGACAGCCACGACAGCCACGACGACCACGCTGCCATGATCATCGTGGCTATCGATTCCTCGGCCGACTCTATCTCCGTGGCCGTCTTGCGCGGTCGTGAGCCTCTGGCGGTGCGCGCGTACAAGGCGTCGCGCCCGCGCAGCGAAGCGGCGCTGGGGGTTGTCGAAGAAATGCTGGCGGACGCGGAGCTTACACTCGACGCTGTCGACCTGCTCGCCGTCGCCACCGGTCCCGGCTCGTTCAACGGCATACGGGGCGGCATCGCCACGGCGGAGGGGTTGGGGCTGGCGCTGGGCCGTCCGGTGGTGGGCATTCCCACGCTCGACGCCGTCGCCTACGCGCACGTTGGCCGCGCGCCGGTCCTGCTGGCCTTGTTGCCTGCCGGGCGCGACGACTACTACGCGGCCTCGTACAACGGATCGATGGAGAATTGGGGCCGGCGCGGCGAGTACACCGTCGGGCCGCTCCCCGAGGCCCTGGCCGGCCTCCCCTCCGACGCGCTGGTGTGCGGGAGCGTGCCGGCCGGCGGGGAGGCGCTCGTCGCGGGCGCGGGCTTACGGCGCGCGCCCCTGTTCGCCGAGTTGCCGCGCGCGCTGTCCGCCGGCGCCCTAGCCGCGGCACAGGCCGGCCGGGGTGGGGTCGATGCCGATAGGGCCGTGCAGCCGCTCTATCTGCGCCGTCCCGGCATCACGCAACCAGGCCGGCCCATCGCCGCCTCCCCGCGCGCCACTCGCGTAGACGTGGAGCATGCCGCCGGCGCGGCGCTGCCTGTCCTGCCTGGCGGGGGAGAGTAGAGGATGCGTAACCCCAGGGGGTACGACGAGCGCGCGCAACCAGGGTATAACGATCGTATGGGTGTACGCGTCGACCGCATGAAAATGGAGGATGTGCCCGAGGTCATGGCCATCGAGCGGGACTCTTTCAGCGCGCCGTGGCCGTCCAGCGCCTACCGGCGCGAACTCACGGAGAACCGCAACGCGCACTATTTGGTGCTGCGCCTCGCCGACGAGCCGGGGCATGCGCCCGTCGTTGCCCCCCCCGCCTCGCCCGAGCGCTGGGGCTTCCTCAGCGCGCTGCTGCCGCGCGTCCTGTTGGGGCACACGCCCTTCGCGCCGCACGAGACTACCATGGCCGGGTACGCGGGACTCTGGCTAATGATCGACGAGGCGCACGTCACGACGATCGCCACGCGCCCGCAGTTCCGCGGGCGCGGCTACGGCGAGCTGCTGCTGGCCAGCCTCGTCGAGATCGCGCTGGATATCAACGCGCGCTGGCTGACGCTCGAGGTGCGCGTCTCCAACGAGCCGGCCCAGGCGCTCTATCGCAAGTACGGTTTCCACGCCGCCGGCACGCGCAAGCGATACTACAGCGACAACAACGAGGACGCGCTGATCATGTGGACGGATGAGCTGCAGGCCGACGCCTTCATGGCGCGCTACCAGACGCTCAAAGACGCGCTGCTGACCCGCATGATCGCGGCGGGTGAGCTCAACGAGCAGGACCTGCCGCGGTAGTCTTGTAACCAGTCATATCATAAGTTGTGCGGCTCGTCCGTATACATCTGCTGCTGGGAGCGCCAGCCGCTCGATGTCCCGCTGGCGCGCTACCGACGATTAGGGTGAACATGGGTAACTATCCAGCGGCGAGGTTAGGGAGGGGTGGATGACCGGCGAAGACACCCTGGAGCGCGGGAAGGACTGTCTGGCCCTGCTTTTTGAGGGTGGAGAGGTAGCCCCGCAGCCGACAGAAGACA
>JAABUH010003324.1_pt1 | contig 13960 bp, 24 predicted proteins | sample 5559121 | NCBI WGS metagenome assembly JAABUH01 (sample SAMN10711871, study PRJNA513364) | rock metagenome | isolation source: Antarctica rocks | place: Antarctica: Victoria Land, Battleship Promontory nord | collected 2015-12-28 | reverse complement strand
TATGGGTAGCTGTTGACTGGGAGAACGTTGTAGGCGGGTCGAAGAGGTGGATGAATCCAAACTGAGAGCAGGGGAAGGACGAGGAGGTAACGGGAATACTCGACTGGACGCGTTGTTTATCTCCAAAATCTGACGACGTCCATCGGCCTCCGCAGGCGCTTTCAAAGAATGAGTTTTGGTACGGAGGCGAGTCGTGGTGATGGAAGTGGGGTGGCCGTGTTTGAGAGCGAACGAGTACGAGCTGAATGAGGAGTGAGGAATGTCGTCAACCTCTGCCGACATAGAACGCGTCGCGGCAGCGACGGGCGTGTTGACGTCGGGTTTTCGTTCCCGTCGCCGCAAGTTGTACCGATCGGTCGGAGTCATCGAGAGGATAAGAATGAGCCCATCCCCAACCCGTTAGGGGGTTAGGGGGTTTATAGGATTGCATAGGTTTGTGTACATCGTATTAGAGAATGTTGAATCCATTTTTCCGAACGCGAGCCTAATCCATCTTACAAACCAGAATAATGGTTGGTAAGATAGGGGGTAATTCGTAAGACGAATTAAGCCGCTATCCGGGACAATTTGGGACTTTCTACTGTGCCGACTTTCCGGTAGGAAGCACAATCGTATTGCCGCCGAGAGGGAGAAATCCCAAGTAGGTCTGGGGCCCCAAGAAAGCACCGAAAGTGCCATGCGGCCAAGTAACCTAGTGGGTTAAAAGTCAACCTTGACCGCACCCCGAATCGAACGCGCGACTGAACGCTCACGGGGGAACTCGATGTAATCAACATGGGCCTCTGGGTGAATGATGGTGTCCCCTGAGCGGTGTATGTGAATGAAAGGACTGGTGCTGCTGTCTGTATCTTGCGTGTCCATCCTACAGGATTGCGGATCACGTAGAGATTTTCCGAAAAGTTTGGCTCTCCAAGACAATCACTATCGTAAGACATTCTCATGATGGCAGGTGAGTTTGGCGGCGGAGGCAGGTGGATCACGGACATCGAAGAAAAACCCTCGTCCAACCGTTGGAATCTTTCCTTTTGGTAACAAGTGGAAGGAAGATTCCACATCTCCCTACCTTGATCAGCAAGGATACTGACTCTGTGCGTGAACCTACGTTAACGTCGTCATATGAGGGTGGTGGATCCAGGCTGATGGTGGACTCTGTGTTTGTAGGGTCCTCACATGTGTCAGACCCCACTGTGTTCCGGGTGTCATTGGATGGCCAGTCTGTCTTAAAGCCAGAATACGTGGGATCTTCATTGGTGAGTGAAGATTGCCTCTCCAAACCGGTGAGAGTGGAGGTGATGGCAGATGTGGCAAGATTGTTTGGGGCATCCAAGAAATCGTCCCTTGGTCTCTGAGCGGTGGAACCATTCACATCAGAATCAGCCATTGGATGATCTGACTGAATCTCAGTGGTTGCTACGGATATGTGGTGTTGATTGGTCATTGGAGACAAATTTGTCATTGCAGAGAGGCTTGTGGAAGTGGTGAAGTACTGAGGGATGATGTAGGGGGACAAGAGTGTCAAATCAGGGAATGAGCTGGAGGAAAGGTCTGGTGAAACACCATCAGGTAAGCACAAAGGATGTATAGATCATGGCGCAAGATGGAGAGTGGCTCCTCGTGGCGGGATGCTGTGAGGGCTCTATCTACAGTTTGAAACGTGTTTTGAAGTTGCGGTCTCATTATTCAGGTTTCATGCCTTAAAGGCTATCATCGGGTCTTTGCAGCGAACAGAGGTCGGGACAGGGAGAGTATCTGTATCACAATTCCAGTACGCAATCAACTCTTGAGGCTGCCAATAGATTCCCACCCATCAATCCCTCCAAGGTTGCATGCTGTTGCACCAAAGCTGCTGTTGCCGAGCATGAGTCATGCTCACCGATTTCCTCCCTTTCCTTGCTGCCAGCTTCTTCCGCGTAAGGCTCTTTGGTTGAGATTGCCTCAGCGATAAACAGCGATTCTCTGCTTCGACTCCGTCGTCGTCATGCGCGATGTAGAAATGCCTCGGCAGTCATTTTGGTCGCAGCAAATCCTACTCTGAGGAAACGCTGCAGAAGGTATGATCATGTTATGTATGCATACATGGACAGACTGAGAATGATACAAGAGCTCATACATTACAGGCGTCGAGATCTATTTGCCTATCGGACCTCACAACCAACCGGCAAATCGCCACACTACCGGCAAACTCCCGACGACCCCCTTGGCTAATCCTCTAACCATCCCTCTCTTCTCGTCCTGATTCGTTCTCACCACGATTACCCCGTCCTCTCCTTCCACGTAAGACAGCCGCCAGGACGGCACCCACTTCCTGCCAGGTACCCACTTGAACCTTTCAGGTTCCGGCCAGGCGAGATGTAGCTCGATGTGTGGGAGGGAGAAGGGTAGCGGACCGTCACGAGGTTGACGGGAGAGGGCGGCGTGCAAGGTGATGGTGAATTTATCGGATGCCGATAGCGAGGAAGATAAGCTTGAAGATGGTAGAGGGATGCGGGCTTGTGTAGCGGGGAGGGATTGTGAGGCTCCGATGTGGCGCTTGGCACGAGGCTTGTATAGAGGCTGATAGGTAGAAGCCATGGATAGCGGTTGATATGCGGGTTCTCCTGCATCGTTCGTCTTGACCATTTCAGCAGCCGATGGACGGACGTAGTCGACCAGTGATGCGACGGGAGCTTGTTCGAAGACCTCATGGAGCTATCTGATCAGCGATATTGATCGCAACGCGTCGTGCTCACCTCTGGCTCAGCCTCCACCGGGGACCGCAATTCTTCTCCAATGGTGGACTTGCCCTCTTGGACGGACGCTACCATTTTTATGGCAGGATTCGGAACCGTGACCTCATCTAATCGCGGAGATGAGGTCTCGGCAGGAGTGCCTAGCAGACTGAGGTCTCGGGACGTGGAGTATGACTGAAGGAGCCGTCGTCAGCCTCCAAATCTGGTAAAAATGAAGCACACGTACCTTGTCATCATCCGCAATCTCCTGCAGATGTTCACGCCCCTCGTCCAGGCTGGTTCGGTCCGTACTTCCCTCCGCGGCTAATGGTTCGTCTAGTGCTACGACAGGAGTCTGCGCCTCTGCGGATATGTCTGTCCCTCCGGCTTTATTCGACAGTCCCTCATCAAGGGATGCCGCAGTATCCTGGTGAGGCGTCGGGACGTTTTGCCTGTTCTGCGCTTCGGCAATCGCAACGGACTCTGGTCGTTCGGCTTGAATAGCCCTCTCTCGCGTCGGCACGTTTTCAGCTACGATATTCGGCGGTGTCTCGGCTGCAGCTGGCGTATCAGGGACTCTATCCTGCCTGACAGCGGTAACGACTTGGGCGTGGTCGTCAGCCATGATGTCTCTTCCGTCACGAAATTCATCCGCGCCCTGTCCTGTGTCGCCCTCGGTATCCATCGAGCCGAGGTCTGGTCCTCCCCCATAAGCTATGGCTTCGCCATCCTTGACCTGCTCCTTGCCATGCGAGACCGTAATCAAGCCTCCGCTCATCACGTCCGCCATCACACTATTCGCATCGGGCCCGACAAACCCATCCATGTCGCCCGAAGGCTCATGATCGCCCGCATCCCGTGTCTGCGCCGTATTCGCTGGTGTGGACCGCTCGAGCACCCTACTCAGATTCTCCATCGACGACCCGAATCCCTGATAACGTTCCGCACCCGATGGTCCAGGCAGATCCCCGTTCTTCACCACCTGCGCGAGACTCTCCATCGAGCCGAAATTGACCTGTCCCAAGCTGTCCATCGAGCCGAAATCCATCTTGCCCAGACTGTCCATAGAGCTTGTCGGAGCTGGAAAGCCGACTCCACGCATATCCTGTTCCACCGGCCGTCCAGGGGATTCCAGCGATCCGAGGCCATATCGACCCAAGCTATCCACGGTTCCAAAATTGAGCCGGCTCAGATTCTCCATCGAGCTGAATCCCTCACTCCGATCACTTTCCGCTCGCTTCCTGTGAGGTTGATGGAGCGCGAAGGAGCTTCCGCTCGGCGATATCTGGGCTGGTGGGGGAAGGAAAGAGAGGCGACCAGAGGCGCGGCGGACGACGGTCGGTTGATGTAGGCGGGGAAGGGAACGGGAGCCGGTAAGGGCGCTCGACGAGGTGGAGGAAGCGAGACTTCGAGTAGATCGAGGTGAGGCGGGGGAGCGATATTTGTCCTGGAGGGAAGGGGCGTTGCCGATGCGGTGATCGGTGATGACGTCCTCATCTGGGGTATGCGGAGTAGCTAGTGAATGGTTACGTGGACTAGGGACGGAAGGTGGAGTGGGTCCAGCGAGTGCGGCGAGGAGAGAGGTCGCGCCCAGAGGTGGGGAAGAGGAGGAGGTGCTGCTCGAATCGCTATCCCTGCGTCGGTCAGTACCGATCAAGGGATGTGAGACCCACCGCCTGATTCTCTCCATCGATCTTGCCCTGACAAAGTGTCCCTGCACGTTCCCTTCCTCATCGCCTTTCCGTCCAATGTCCACCTTCTGCCTGTTGAAGTATCCCTCTCCAGCTCGAGGGTGTGAACCGATAGGAGGGGGGATCCCATCGAAGATGGACTTTGAGGGCGGAGGTGTCGAAGGGAGACCTGAGAGGCTGAAGGATTGTGACTGAGCAACAGTGACGGTCCTGGGGATGGGTGCGCCGAGGAGGAGGGATGGTGGTCGAGAGGCCGTATGCCGGCTTTCTCGGGGAGGCGATGGGGAGAAAGGTCGTGCCCATAGGGGAATGGGTGGAGTAGTACTCATAAACGTCGAAGGATCTTGATTGAATCTAGTTGGGCTGAAGATGGCGGGGATGATTGGGATAGGGAGGTAGAAAATGTATAGCCTATAGTGAACGAGTAGTTGAGAGTTGACTTGCTATAAGCCGACGTTGAGCTATTGAATCGAGTTGGAATAGTTGGCTCGGCATGTATTTCAGTCTATGATCTATGTATACATGAGGAAGTTGGGGGTGAAAAATCGGATTCGAAGCGCGTCATACTTGAGATCATACATCTGTGGCACAGCCTCTCAAAGCATTTCCAGATCCCGGGCATATTCGACTCACAGCCACCGAGGCATAATTCTGTCAACGTCAGCTGGGGGGAGAATGTGGCAAGAGTGGCTCACGGAGAAGATTGCCCAATATCCTCGGACTGAGGGTCCCACTGCCGTTCCCACCACCCCTTCCGCACCTTCCCACCGCCCCGCCCTGTCCACCGCACGTACACCCGCATACACAAGGCCCCGCATTCGCCACAGGTGACATCTCCCTCAGAGGGTCGTGTCCTCGATCTCACCGTCTTCGAGACGTCGCCGCTGTGATGGGCGACCCCGGGCATCGCTTGGAAAGATTTGTTCGGTCCATTCGGGCTCATCGTCCTCGTGGTCCGAAAGAGCACGACGCCGGTCGATAGCAAGCGGTTGGATGTCAAGGCCAGTCCGAGAACCTTCTTGACGGATCAGGGCAGACGAGATCTGAGGGATCGCGATCAGAAGGTGGTGTGCTGGGCGGCGTAAATTTGGTTCGAATCATAGTCTTGGAGGTTCGTATCTCGACGAAGGCGATCTCGCGGTCCTCTTCGTCGTCGTCCAAATCCATTGCATCTTCCGCTTTTTTACTCCCACTCGCTCCAATCCAGTACTGGCACCGGCCAGGGGTCTCTCTGTCGCAGCACTGACCGAGCCGTCACGCATGAAAAGAGGCTCCTCAACGCGACCGTTCTCGTATTCGATGTGGGCGCCGATCCATGATCGGTTCACGACCGTGACCTTTCTCGAGATTGATGGAAAAATTGTTCTGCTGCCAGAGACACCGGTCGATGTGTTCGCGCCCCTCATCTCCTGCCAGTACTCTGCCCTCGATCCGTCGATAGTCATCTCCTGGTCTGCATGACTGGCTGTGCTGACTTCCGAAGTAGCGCTATCCGCGGTAGCGGCAGGCGTGATGGGGCAAGTGAATAGGGTTAGGATGGGATCGAAGTAAGGCTCTTCGGCGATACCGAGGGAGCTGAGCTCGTCGCTCTCGTCCCATAGCGGAGGGCCGGTCAGACGCGGCAACGGCAAAGTAGGGAGTTCGAGGGGATATCGAAGGAGATGATTTGACTCGCCTCGGGACGACGCTGTGTGGAAGGAGGAGTTGACAGCTGGTTCGACACGCGATCGTCACGCTTGGGAGTGAAGGGCGGGTACTTTGAGGTCATCTCGATGAAGCACGATCCGTTTGCGCAGAATGAGAGAAAGAGGGAAGGAAGAGAACAGAGAGTGTAAGTATCGTCAACCGTCGTCAAGGAAGCTTGATGGCCTCGTGACGCCATTGGATGGGATGGAAGGGAATGATTGGCACAGGCCCCACTTGATTCGAGGGTGTTGATCATCAAGGTGACGCTCAGATCAGCGTGTTTTACGCATCCCGTTCCGTACGAAAGCTCTTCACTTCCCCCGATCTTGGGTAACGGCACAGCGACTTCTCAACATGACCCAAAGCGCGGAAGACGGTTTGAAGGATCCGATAACGGCTCCCGACGAGGTGAACAATGCTGGAGACATCACCTTGATCTCCAGCGACAATGTCGCCTTCACCATCCAATCATACCATCTCCTATCCTCTAGGCACGTGTTTCTTCGAATTATGTGTTTCTTCAAAGGTCACCCGATCTGCTCTGTCTTCAATCTAGTGCTGTATTCCGAGACCTGCTCGAAACATTTCATGCAGAGCGTCCGGCCGTCACGACCCGGACGTTGAACGCTCCCTGGCAATCCACTTCTTCCTTGATACCCTGACTGGCAAAATGCCTAAGAAGACGGCCAGAGGTAGATCAACTTTCCTGCGGTACGCTTTACAGTACGCCAAGAAGTACGACTGTCCTGGTATCTTTGCAACGCTTGTCCTCTTGTTGAAGGAGGACGCCCAGTCCCCAGATGTGTGGCCAAACGAGACATTCGTCACCGCTGCTCTACTCGACCTATCTGATGTTGGAAGGCTCGGTTAAGGTCTTGGAGAATGCGGGTAGTTCCGCTAATTGATCTATGCCTAAGCATCACAATTTACAACAAAGAGCAGGTCTGATCGGGATCTTAATCACGTTGGGAGGACTTGCGGTCACCTCCCTTATCGTTCCCATTGCATGGAAATTGACGAGAAAGGATGACATACAGGGTAAAGTGTTTCACGCGGGCTTTCATTGTGAACCGTTGGATGGTACCTGAGTCTTCATTTTACGACAAGGCTCTGCCTCGTCTTGTCTTTCCTTTGCCCAGACTCAAGTTTGGGTCTCATACGTACTCCCGATCCCTTACTAGCCTTTGTCTCAAGGGTATCATCAGTGGAAATAGATCGGCCCCGGATATCAATTTCGACTTTGACGCAGCCAACCGTTAACTGAGGAACTTCTCCAGACTCCGCTTTGTCCCCTCATCCGCCTTGTCCCAATACGGACCAAGTCCAACATTTTGAGCTTGGGTAAGAGCGTTGATGATGTAGCCCTTCAGCGGGACAGCATAGGCTGGATCGGAGTCTTCTAATGCCGTTCGCCTCTTGCCTTCAAGCGTATCTCCAGGGGTGTAAGCAGCTTTTCACAACAAGACAAGGGTCATACTCTCTATCTCCGCCCATTGGGTCAAATGCTCGTCACGCCAGGACCTGACCGTATTCCTATCTCATCGTCAGCTTGCCCTGAAGAACAGAATCTGCGACAGACTCTGATACCGACGGGTCGTCATCCGAAGCTTGAACCTCGCCTAGAACGTCCAAGAAGATGTTCACTGGTACCAATATCAGCCCAAAGCAAGCGTCGGAGGGGGTCGGCACTTACTGATCTCGCCGTCAAGCCTGCCGAATACCTGGTGATCGCCCTTATAGTCAAGTCGCATCAGCATATCTCGCCTTGCAGGCACTAACGGTCGTTAGAAGCGAGCCTACGCCCATCGCCACCGCCTTCCTCATCCTCGCATCCCCGACATAATCGAAGTTCCTCCACAGCGCGTCCAATACCTCCTCCAGCACCTTATGTCTGTCTCTGCCTTGCCTGGTTGCCGTTTCCGCCACCATTCCCAGGAATGCTTGGGGGTTGATGAGAGCTATACGTGATAAGATTTCAAGATAAGACGCGAGGATCAGGCCGGACGCCTTATCGTCCTCAAGAGCAGTTAAAACGGTTTGGAAGATGGAAGCGTCTAGAAGCAGCTGCGCGAGATGAGAGAGTGGAGCCGTGCGGACGAGAAGAGAGAGGCTTGTGAGGAGATGACGGGTAGAGTCGGAGTTAGGCTTGCTGGTGGTCATGGCCTTAGCGAATGTTGAGCAGAGTGTGGTACCGTAGGTCTATGATGATCAGAACACTGCTTGTCTCAGGCCGTCCGACTTGCTTGAATGACCCCAGCTGCATCCAGGAGGAGGTATGAGTCGACAAGGTCAAGCATCTTGTGCAGCAGATCCATGTTATCGCCAAGGATATGTAGAAGTCCGGGTAAGAGACGGATCAGGCCGGTTTGAGCTGTCGGCTGATATGGAGATGCCACATTATGCAACCCTGCCTGCCATCTAAGATCCGCTCAGCACAGTACCAGCAAGAGGCAAGCTTACAGTGCAATCCCGTCCTCTTCAAAGAAATCCTTCGCGGGTGGTCTCAGGCTCTCCTCTATTAGCGGAATGACGAGCTCCATGAGTTCGCCGGATGACTCCTTAGCGGCCTAAGGCAGACATTGAGCTTTGTCCCGCACCAAGGTGTGAAACACACCCCGACAAGCTTGGTCGTGAGGATGACAAGCGACGCCTTGAAAAGCCATTCGCCCTCTAGACCAGTTGCGCCTTGCCCTTTTGTCCCGCGTCAGCCACATCCGAACGCAGGGTAGTGAGGCTCACAAAGTCCAGGTATAGCTTGACCAAGAATTGGCAAGAAAGGCATGATCTTCACCATTTGAGTGATCTGAGCCTATCCTTAGGAAGACCGTTACCTTATCTCCGGTCCGCTCGATGACAACGCCAATGGCATCGTTGACGTAGCGCTTCCCATTCAGGGTGGACGCCTCGCCGAGCAACTTGATTCTGTCGGGTGTGAGCGTGAGATTCACGGCTTGGACGGGTGACTCACAACTCTTCAACCGCGTGCTGGAGGTGCGGGATAAAGTAGGAAACATCTAGCTCCCAGAGCTGTGCCATCAAAATCAACCAGTTGGTCGCTTCTTGGCGTCTCAACTCACATCTACACACTCCTTAATAGACACCGCCGCGGTCAGATTGACTGCTAGGTCAGACGACTCGCCACGCTCCGCCAACAGATGGACAAGCACCCGCCAAACAACAGGCAACTTCGCACAATCCTCGTCCGAAGAGACCCATTGACCGATGAGCCAAGCTAGACGGCGCTTTAGGATTCGATGCCTGCAATACAGCTGAGTGAATTACTTGAGTGTGGGAGGAAAGGCTGACAACGGTACGCCCTGTGCTAGCCAGCTGCTGGACCCGTTTAAGAAGCCATTGAAGTCCACGCCGCCGAATGAGCTGAGGGATCGACTGAGTCGGCCAAGAGCGCAGTATGTGGCCTCTCTTCGGAGAATGGTGCGTAGATCAGTCGGCGGAATAGCTGATGAAATTTAAGCGGTTTGAAAACTGCACAAGCCGTATTTACCTTCGACCTCAGCCAAAATCTTCAGCATTTCCGGTTCAATGACCTTGCTTTCGGCAGGCAAGTGCCGACACGAGTTATTCAGGTTCATGAGCACTCGCTCGGCACACGGCTGCCCCAAAAATCAGACTCTCCATACTAACCCAGAGCATTCGTATTGGCGTACCCTAAACTCAAACGCCCATGCCTCCTCGTCGTTGTCCTCCGATATCAGCCACTCTTCCGGCTCTTCAGCCAAAGCTTCGAGATCTGTCGATGTGAGAGGGAGAAGCTTATCAGTCAAGAGGTGAAGAGCGGAAAGAATGAAGGGCGGTGTGAAGACTGGAGAAGAGTGAGCTCTGCCTCAAGCCCAGGATGGTTCAAGTACTGAATGGGTGATCTAACGCCAGGATTGGCAGGATATCCTTGAACAAGAGCATTCCAAGCAGCAGAAAGCGCTTCGGGTAAGGGGTGTCGTCGGAGTCTATAGAAGCCGATGGTAAGTCGATAGTAGCCGAGTGGGCTGGGCGTACCGTCATTCGCGACCGCCCCGTCACTGCCCGCAACCACTCGTCCGACTTCTCCCCACCACCATCCAACCCCCGTTGTCGCACCATCAAGCTGACAGAAGCCCTTCGGGTCCAGTCCAATCATCACTCGCCACCATTTGCCAATCGCACGCAAATGCTTGTTCAGAGAAGGAAGCATCTTTGTCGTCTCGGCGGGGGGATGAGATTGGAGATGTGAGATGACTCGAAGGCGGTGGGCGTGGATCACCGGAGCATGATGGACGCTGTGATGGAGCAGGACATGAATCTAAGAAATCTCCGTCAAGACGTGTCAGTCGCATAAGATGCAGACTAACCAGGCGTAAGGATTCCTCGGTCTGCATGCCCTTGGCTTTCGCCCAATGCCACTGAGCGAAACGCGCTAGGATTCTAGCAGTATCTTAATCAGCTCTAAACGAAGACAAGTTTCAGACAAACTTGAAGGCGTATCTGCCGGCCTCCCCTAACACCCACTCGCCTTCTCCGTTCCTCTCCTTCTCGCCCCAGACCTCTAGGACTCTTCCCACAGGCGCGGCGAATACCTGCTCTAGCGTCTTCATCACCTCCGCTCCAGCTGCCACCTTGACTGTCCGCCATTCCTTCACGAGTGCGTTGATGGTCCATAGGGTATTCAGCAGCACCGTCGAGGTGGTCGACGAGGATGACGATGCGCCGAGATGGGATAGGCAGGTTAGAAGCGGGTTCAAGAGGAGTTGAGGGAGGTTGGGGAAGTGACGAGGAAGCTCGATGCGGGCGATGGCCACAAGGAGGCCAAGCTGGGGTCGGGCGATCTATCCTTGCTAAGCTGCAACCTCGGAAGCTATCACAACGGCTTACCGCGAGATCGTCCTCCTCGAGACAGCTGAAGAGACGCTGACGGATCTCAGGCTTCCGAGCTTCAGGTACCAGCCTGAGATCGTCAATGATCAGAATTACGTCTGTCCATTCTGGTAGATTACAGGCTCACAGCTTACTTCTCCACTTTGTCTTCAGCTCTCTCCCAGTGATCACCGAGGCCAAAAGACGCTCGGGTTGAGAGATCGACTGGTCCAGCGCATAGCATTGCAGGGCGATGAAAAACTCTGTAGCAGCTGTATCAGCTATGGTGTGGCTGTTTCTCATGGACGCGAAGGTGAGATAGCTCAGAGAGTGGTGACTTACCTGGCTCCTTGTAGAGGTCCATGAGCTGGTATTGGACAGTCACATACTGCTGGTTGGAAGTCGGGTTGACCAAGAAGCCGAGTATTTCCCGGATGTCAGGAAGACTTTCGAGCATCGCAGAGAATTCGGGACGACGTCCAAGGGCTGAAACGGACTGTGACGAGAGAAGTGGAAAGGTTCAAATCTGAAACCGGTCTCAGATGAAAGCGAAGGACAAAAGTCTACAAGATCGCCACGTGTCATAATCAAGGTTTGAAATGCTATCGATCGAATGTTGTATTTGACAGCGAAGGGGTTTACATTCCTTTCTGCCCCGCCAGCATTCACCATACCCTCCGTTTCGACATGTTCCACTCTCGGGTACACATTAAAGCTGGCGACCTAGTCATCATCTTCATTGTGAGTCTTTGCGAGAGCACAGAAAAAATCACTGCAGCTGACCATATACAGTCCCGTGATAACATGCTCTCCGTCATCGTCTCACCTGGAGAGGTTTTCCACAACAAATACGGTCGATATGCGCATGACGACATGATTGGCCAGAAATTCGGCTCGAAGGTTGGTCAGCGCTCTTTCTACGTGGCTAGCGAACGCCTGACTGCGCATAGATACACTCTCCACCTCCTCATTCGGGATATGTTCACCTCCTTCGCCCAAGTCCTGAGCTATGGACCTTATCCCTTCCCCATCGAACGCAGATTCTTTACATGCCCGACATAGCCTACATCACCATGCGCCTAGGTGTCCGAGTTGGTGGGAAGGTGATTGATGCTGGGACAGGGAGTGGCAGTATGACACACAGCCTTGCGAGAGCTGCTGGCGAGAGGGGGAAGGTGAAGAGCTTCGAATATCATCGAATGAGGTATGAGAAAGCCGGGTGAGTTTGATGAGAGCAAGTGTCAGGTTCTCACCTAACGGAGCTACAGTGAGGAGTTTCGAAGTCATGGACTTGACAATGTGCATCTAGAACATCGGAACGTGTGTAAGGACGGATTTGGCGAGCTCTCGGGCGTGGAGGCAGGTCGGTGATAGTCAGAATCATCTGGATCTATACTGACGAATCGTAGTCTTCCTCGACCTTCCCGCACCCTGGGAAGCAATACCTCACGCCATCAAGACCTTCAGAGTTTGTCGGACACCATGTGCCCCAAGCCGGATGCTTATGATGAACACAGCCAGATGTCATCGCCAAGATCTGCTGCTTCAGTCCATGCATTGAACAAGTTCTCAAAACCGTTTCAACACTACGAGCCGAGGGGTTCTCAGGTGCGGCCCTTTCTTACATATCTGGGTAAAGAACCTGACAAGGGACGATTCACAGACGTATCAACCCAAGAGGTTCTCAGTCGGACACACGAGCTCGGGCAGCCCTCATCAGCGTCTCATCTCATCGACGTATCATCCATTCAGAAGCGGCTATCCGATCATGAGACAAGGAAGGAAGAGCGGAGAATCGTGCAAATGCGGACGGCAAGGGAGAAGGCTAGGAGGCAGAAGGAGGCGGCAAGGCTCGCAGCTACGGAAAATGTGAAAGAAGTCGACGAGGTCCCGAAGGAAAGCGAATTCGGACACAAGAGGAAGTTGGAGGAGGTCAATGTGGACAAGAACGAAGAGACCGATGACTTTGAGCTGAAGAAGAGGAAGGTCGACGGAGAGGGCGAAGACAATGGTGTCAAGGCACCGACTGATTTACCGCCGAGTCCAAGCAGTCCCCAAGCAGCCGCGGTCGAAGCTTCTCCCATCAACCAGAAGAAGGGTGATCTCTCCGTCACAAACGGCGACTTGCCATCTCTTCATACCACCAAAACCCGGACCCCGCCGAAATGGATCGAGCCACCGAACACCCTCTCCTCTCTTGTCCTCACAAAACCCCCAGCAGAAATGCGTGGCCATACCTCCTACCTCACCTTCGCGTCATTCTACCCGGCATCCATACGTCAACAGCTCGCTTTGCAGGAACCGTCGAGAATTGGAGTGGCGAGAGTGGCGGAGCTTGCTGGTGAGGGTGAAGGTGGGCGGAGAGAAGGTAGTGTGGATACGGAGTTTGGGAGTGAGGGTATGGATCAGGTCATGGGGACTTTGACGGAAGAGGAGATGATCGCGCTTGTGGCAGGACAATGACGTATGTGACTTTGATCGGAACTGGGCGATCTAAGAATCATGGGGACTGTTGGGATTCGAGCGGAAGACCTTATCAAAAGCTGGATATCCCGGGGATTGGCATAGGCGTGCTAACCAGTGCATTAAGCACCCAAGACATCATAGGGGGTTCTACGACCGCCGGATCCCCGAAAAATCCGGTCGTCTCAGGCTGCGGCTAAGGTTAGCCATCCTCGAACCCACCCTTAGACCTTTCTCGTCATGCTACGCCCACGCCCCACCAATGGTCTCTCTCGTCATGGCCAGTCCTGTCCCTGTATCCCTATCCCTTCATCCGGTCCCAACATTTCTACTTCTGCTTCCGGCTCGTGTGTGGCAGTGGCAGTTGCCATGTGCATCTGACCGGTGTGATTGCGCGTGTACGTGCTCCAGATACGAGCGGCAAGTGTAAGGGCCATGTTGTGAGCGTAGAGGTTGTCGGTCACCGTAAGTGGAGGTGGTGGCGCAGTGACCTGTCGTGTGGAGCTTGAGTGAGTGCTCGAAGCCTGACGCCCGCATGGCCTTGGAGCATGGCGAGAGTGGGAC
>JAABUH010003321.1_pt1 | contig 13969 bp, 23 predicted proteins | sample 5559121 | NCBI WGS metagenome assembly JAABUH01 (sample SAMN10711871, study PRJNA513364) | rock metagenome | isolation source: Antarctica rocks | place: Antarctica: Victoria Land, Battleship Promontory nord | collected 2015-12-28 | reverse complement strand
CTGGCCCACGCGTCCGTGAGGGACAACAGCGCGGGAGGGTCGCCAGGCCGCACGACGTGAAGCTGAGAGCGATCCAGGGACGCGACAAACGCCTCAGAGAGTCCGTTATCCTGCCGCTTACCGTGTGGTAGGGGTACCCGCTTATGGAGCACGGTGAACCGTGCCTCGCTGGCATCCGCGAGCGTATCGACAGGGTGTTTTTTAGGATCGGTCGTCATGGGGTCGTGCTCCGTCTGTGTGAAGTCCTGCACGGCGCAGGATGGCTCGAAGGTTCGCCCGCGCGCGCCAATCGGACGGTGACGACGCTGAGAACACCATTACGCCCTGCCCTGGCGGTCGCCAACACAAGTGGCCGCCGCGGCGCTGTTGGACGCTCCACCCTTGATGGACCGCTTGCCGGATGAGCTGCTCCAGGTCGCTCACGATGCGTCCTCCAGCGTCCCGCTATCACCAGTGACGGCATGGTGAGAGAACCGACCGCGCCGTGAGAAGCTCACCGGCTCGTCATCTACCCACTCCACGCCATCACACGTAAACGTCCATGACAGCCACTGCTCCAACCGTTGACGCATCGTGGCCGGCACGCTCCACCGTTGGCGGCCAGCGTCGTAGCTGAGTTGACTGTGGCGCGGGAATGACTCCTTGAGCGATGTCTTGATGTCCGCCCAATGTGCGGCGCTTTGCCATTTCAGATAGATACGGCCGCTGTCTTCCCATAACAGCACGCGGGCAGCTCCTGGTCCTAATCTCATCAAAATGCCTCCAATAGAAAGGACCCATCGACATCATTAGTCGATGGGTCCTCGGGAATGAACCGTAACGGTTAATTGTGTGTTACATCTTATTCCAGGGCGTGCGGGAACGGCAATGTCTTGTCTGTGTAGCAGGAGGTCAGTCCCAACTCGACGCGCACGCCACTGGGAAATCGCGAAAGCGCGTCGAAACTGACCGTACTCTCGGTGGCGCGCACGACGCGCGTGGGCATCTTGCCGCGCTTGCCCGGCTCGGCCCCGTCGATGGGCACGCGCCGTGTCTTACTGCGCGCCGCGACGACGGGGAGGCCCAGGAGAGGGGCAAGGCGGTTCACCTCGGCGAGCCAGTGGGGATTGTTGTGCGATGTACCCGACTTCCACGACGGTCCGCATGGGCAGCGGGGCGAGCCCCCGTCGCCGCCACTGGCGCTGTCGTGGCCACGACCGTGCAGGCACATCACGGCGACGTGCATGCACTCGTGCAAGAGCACGTCAAAGGCGTAGACCGGCCCTAGCCACGCGGCCGGGATCGACCAGTTACTAGTCTTCTCACGCCCATCCGGGAATGTGTGTGTATGCACGGCGAGCAGGCCGGGGTGCAGCTGGATATAGGGTGGCGTCGCGTGGCCCGTCAAGCCCAAACAATGGCCGTGCGGCGTGAGGCCCCACGAGATAAACGGGGTAGGTAGTCGCCCGTCGAAGAACGTCGCGTTGCAGTAGTCGAACGCTTGATAGGCCCATACGCCTTCCTTCCCATCATGCTGCGCCGCTATTTGTCGGAACACCCGGTCGTACTCCGCCGCCGGCGCGGCCGTCTCTCCGCCCCTGGCGTCACCCATCTTTCCTCCTCATCTCTATCCCTTCTTTCCTTAACTGTAACGCGTAGTTATGAGTTACAGTACGCCACCGGCGGGAATGCTTGTCAGTGCCCGTAGCTTTAGGCGGGTGTGGTGCTATTGCTTGCATGTGGGGCAGCAGACCCCGCCGGGACTTGGCGAGCCGCACCAAAGACAGGTATTAACCGCATCGTCCTCAATAGCACACATCTCGTTTGGGACGTTTGGGACGTTGGGACGCATTGGGACGCAATTTCCGGAAACTTTTCCGGTTTTTTCTTCACGAGGTGACTTTAGTGGATTTTGCGTCCCAATGCGTCCCAACGTCCCAAACTGGTCCATGTCGTGACTGCTGGTAGACGTGGGGAAAGGGTCGTCCGGCGTCGGCGTGGGCTGGAAAGAGAGCCCTAACCTGTAGCGCACGGCACCCGACTTGAATGACGCGAAGCCACGTTCGTCTAAGTACTGTCCGAATGCGCGGCCCGTGTCCTTATGCTCGTTGTTGGCGTCGCACCACGCGCAATATGCGGCGTACAAGTCACCAAATGGCGCACGGAGTTTGCTGCCGTACACGCATACCTCATCAAGGAACGCGCCCCGCTTGTCCATCTCGGCGCGGTAGGTTTCGGTCGCGTCGCGCACGTCTTGTGGTGTGGGTAGTCCGGCGCGCTGCCAGTCCAGGCACCCCTCAATCAACCAATTTAGGATGCCGGGCAACTCGGCGCGCAGCTTGGCGGGCATGCTCTTGTCCTTGTACGGCACACCTGGCCGACGATCGGCGTCGTCAGTCGGTGGCTCCAAAAACTTTACGTCGAACGGGATCAACCGAATGCGCCGCCAGATGCCATGGTCGGTGTTGCGGATGACGGGCCGATGGTTGGTCGATAACCATACCGTGAACTCTGGCCGCATGTCGAACCACTTGCCGTACAGGAACCGCACGGTCACGGTGTCGCTGCCCGTCAACTGCTTGACGAACGCCTCGTTGAACCGCTTACCTTCTTCGCTCTCCGACGCCGCGACAAAACGTGTGGCGCGCAGGGCGGCTATTTCGCTCTTGGGGCCGTCATCGCCTTTCCTGACCATCAAGGCGTCGGAGGGGATACCGTGCGCGTAGTCGCCGAGTAGCGCGAGTAGCAATTCCACCAGGGTGGACTTCCCGTTGTCGCCCCCGCCATGCATGATGAGCACGACGTGTTCACGGGTGTCGCCGACCAGGCTATACCCCAGTGCGCGCTGCATGAACGTGACGAGCTCGGTCCGGCCGCCCATCACTTCGGAGATAAAACGCCGGAATGTTGGGCACGTCGCGGCGGGGTCATACGTGACCTGCGCACGCTTCGTCAGTAGGTCGGCGCGGGCGGCCGCGCGACAGGCGCCCGTGCGCAAGTCGATAGTGCCATTCTCGACATTGAGGAGCCAGGGATCGGCGTCGAACGTCGCCGCCCCGACCGCGACGCCGGGCTCCGACCGCGCCTGATTCAACATGGCGTTGAGCCGCCCATCGGCCTGGCTCTTGATCGCGTGCTTGCCTAGCGCGCTCATGGCGTCGTCGTCGGCCATGTTCGCGGCCTCCTTGAGCATGGCCCGCGTGGTGTCCTTGGCGAAGCGCATCGCGGCGAACGTGTCGTCGGCGGCCCAGCGCCCTCCATCCCAGATATGCCAGCCGCCCAGGCCGTCGCACCAGCGCATGTCCAGCCCGTGCGCGCGGATGAGGCGCTGTGCATTACCTACGTCCGTTAAATAGATACGTGGCTCATTCTGATCCGCCGGCGTTGCCCCGGCCTGAGTTGGCCCGAGCTCCCCCCCGCGTTCCCGTGCCTCTTCAGCCTCGCCGAGGTGGCGGCTAATCTTTGTTTCTAGGTCCAGTAGGGAGCGGTCGCATACTTCGATGGAAACCTCCGGCAGGGCCTTATGCACGGCGCTGCTGTACCGTGCGCGTGCCGTCGCCGCGGTCAGATTGACGCGATCTTTATGCTTAAGAGCGCCGTTCCACGATTCTATTTGTGCCCAGACGCCGTGCTGGCCCCGCCCATAATCAAGCGCCACATGGATGACGCTCTCGTCGGGCGTGACGGGCTGCTCGATGGCCTGACGGGTCATGACTGCACCTCCGGCAGGCGGATACCCCTAGGACGCTCTGGCATGGGCAGGCGGATACCCCTAGGACGCTCTGGCATGGGCAGGCGGATACCGGTTGGCCTTGTGGCCGTGCGTTGTTTTTCCTCTTGCTGTTCCTGCGGCTGGCGCTCGCCATAACCCTCTAGATGTAGGCGCTTCGCGGCAACCGTGAAATCGCCGTCGTGGTTCAATGCAGCGTAAGCGCCAAACCGCGAGTAGCTGATGCCGGGCTCAAAGGGAGCCGCGTTACTGGAGAACACGTAGAACACGCCATACGCGCCAAAGTCGGAGGTGGTTGCCGACGTGCCGCGTTTTTTGTTTGGCCGACACCATAAGGTTGTGGCGCCGCGCCGTCCGACGATGCGCCAACCGGCCGGTCTCAGGATCTCATCCCAGGACACATGCGCGGCGAACTCATCGCCTGGACGCACGATCCATCCATCGTCCCCGTGACGGGCGCGTGCTTCCCGCTGCTGCCAGCCCTGTTGGCCCCCCTGGTCCTGTTGATGAGCGCGTGCGGCCTGGTACGTGTCGAGTTGGCGCGCGTATGATAGCAGCGTGTCGCGCTCATCGTCCGTAATGGTAGGTAGCTCGGTCAGGCGCCCCTGGAGCAGACGGTAGGGGCGCCCTGATGGGTGGCATTCTGGTGGGCTGCTTGGCAACAACGCATATCCGCCGTGCCCGCGCGTCTCGATCAAGGTATGGCGTGTGGGTATACCCTGCTCGTTAGGGCGCAGCTCCTCGGCCAGCTTCTGATTGCCTTGTTCCGTGCCACCGTGCCGATACGAGTAGTGGCGGCCGCCGGTGGGGGTTTCGATTTCAATCAACCGGGCGAGCAGTCCAGGGCACTCCTCTTCGACGAGGCGACGCCAGGGCTCAATGAGCGCCGGCGCGTCAATGTCGATGATCTCATGGCCGTCGCGCATAATCCAGGCGATGCCGCGACCATGGGCGAACATCGCGTCGATCTCCTTCACCGACGGGACGCGGTTTTGGAGATGCCCCCATTTACGCGCAGGCGCTTTGAGGCCGTCTGGATTGATGTCAACGGAGGGGACGCCGATGGCGGCTAGTGCCTGCGCGAGCGCGCGGCAGCGGTTGGGTGTGGTTAGTGGCGCTATCATCGCGCACCGGCCTGTGGTAAACTATAGACAGCGGTAGCTGGAGGGTTCATACTACGTCCTCTGCTCGGCTAAGGCCAGCGGCTTAAGTGCCGCCGGCAAATGGGTAGGCGTTGTTTCATCGCGTTGTGACGGGCGCGACGGGATGACGCCTATTTCATTGTCTTGTTACTCGCTAGTCACCGCCTTGTATTGCTCGGCGCGCTCGTTGATCCAACGACGCATCAGCACCGTTGGGGGTGTCAACTCGCGTTCCGCGATGCGCTCAACTTCGCGCAGCAGGTCCTCACCAAGGCGAATGGTGATGCGGTCACGTACTTTCGAGCCGTCCTTCTCCATGAGTGCCTCCTAACTAACTGTATGTTACCACGTCACACGGTGTCATACAATAGAAGGTGGAAAAGGGCAACAAAAAACCGCCGGCCAAAAAGGGCGGCGGGGGGTGTGAGGGTGCGGTCGGTTGTGCGGCGCGGTCAGGCGCTCGCGACTAGCGTGCGTTCGTCGGCCAGGTGGTTAAGGGCCTCGCGGAGCTGCTCGACATCGGTGTCAGAGTAGTAGCGCCAGCCTGAAATGCCGTCGCGGGGGGGGGATGGAATGCGTCCGAGCCGTTCTAATCGACGAAGTGTCCATGGCCCCACACCTACGAGTGCGGCTGCATCCTGGACGGTATAACGGTTACGTTGCATGATGGTCTCCTTATGGTAGTAAGAAAGCAGAAGGCGCTTAGGCATATGCCTAAGCGCCTTCGATATAGCAGTAGCTAGACTTTCAGTACCTATCCAGGAAACTAGCCTGATTATAGCATGTAGACAATCAAGTTTGGCAAGTTGCCCGTAGGATTAGGAAACATCGCTCTCGCCTTCATTTTGCCTAGACGCTATCTTCACCTTGTCCATCAATTTAGCACCGCTTCTCATGAAGAATTCTTGCTTCTTTCGATCTGTGGCAGTGTAGTCGTCGCGTACGTCTCTTAGCCACTTCTGTCGCAAACGAACCGCAAGTTCTCGTGCTTCTTCGGGTTCAAGCCCGTTGATCTTCTCGCCTGATTCCAATAAGTGCAACAGCTTTCCTCGCACTGGCCCATTAAAAAGACGTGCAGTGTACTGGATCGTTAGCACGATGGGGTGTAGCGGATGAATATAGCCGAACGGGGCAGGATATGCGGACAGGTATTTCTTGCGTAACAGGTGGTAGTCATCTGGCGTTTTGGGGCGATTGACTTTTACAGCCTTCGATTCCTTTATCCAAGACACAGGATCAAAGCCATAGAGGATGCACCAATAGACGAATGCACTATCACCATCAGCTACCGTGCTTTTGGCTTCCCATGCGCACCTGATGGACAAAGACGTGGTTGCCTCAAAAAGGTGCCGCTCGTGACGTGCATCTTTTGCTGCCAGACCTGCCATATCGCGCCGACTGGCCCCTACCGAATAATCATGGCGCTTGGCGCGTTGAACGCCCTCGCGTACTGTGGGGCGAGGTCCTGGCAAGGGCGACAGGTACGATGGCGCTGCTGCGGCGTTGGCCGCCACTTCCCACTCTTCCGCGTCTGAATAGAGGGCATGCCACTTGGCTTGCGTGACCACTCGCGTTTGCCAGGCTCCGTCGCGATCGCGATCTTCCTGCGGGTTTGGAGTAACACCCTGGCCAAGTTGTATCCATTGATCGACCCACAAACCCGTCGTGTGCATGCAGGTACGGCATATCGTTGCCCTGGTGCATTGAGGATTCGAGCAATCGTTAGCTCGTTTAGCGCGGAGAGTTCCATCAGCGATGCTCTGCCAAAGCAGGGCCACAGGCAGGCCTTTGCTCTTCGCGACAACTCCCACCCGTTTGTACGTTAGGTTGGCTTTTATTTGCCTATCCATGTTGTTGTACATCCTTCCCGCATCGCTCACCATCCTCCGACCGTCATCTGTAGGCGCGTGCGCGACTCCTAGCTGTCAATCTTTGAATTGTTCCGCGCTATTCCGCGATTGGCACGCCTACGCATCCGCGTTATCCGCTTGTGGACCGCTCGATCAGCGGTTCCCCCTGCACATAGAAACTGTCAACCGTTACCCCTACCCGCCGTGCCCGCCATAGGGCACATGCAGCAACCCTGCCGCCTTCGCCTTGACGGCCTCGCCGCGGCGGTCGTAGCGCTGGGTGGTCGTGACGTTGCTGTGGCCGGCCAGCTTTTGCACGGTCGAGATGTCGGCACCGGCGTCGAGCAAGTCGCTGATCATCGTGCGCCGCAGGTCGTGCGGTGAGCACGCCTTCACGCCGGCCTGCGTGCATCGCCGCTGCAGGATGTCCAGCACGGCCTGGTCGGTTAGGCGCGTCGGCACGAGCACACCGCCCTTGCGCAGTCGCTGGAAGAGTGGGCCAGCCTTGTCGCCCCGGATCGCCAGCCAGTCGCCCATGGCCGTGCGCGCCCCGTTCTGCACATAGACGATGCGTTCCTTGTGCCCCTTGCCGTGGCGCACCGTCAGCGCGCTCGCGTCAGGGCTGTAAGTGGGGTCGTAGTCGGCCAGGTCGAGGGCCACGATCCCCCGTGGGCGCGCGCCCCGGCCGCGCTCCCATCGGAACAGACGGCGAAAAGGGCGCGCAGCTCGCCGCCCTTGAGCGCGCGCCCACGGGGGATCGTGGCCCCGCGCACGGCCGCGACATCGGACGCCCGCGCCCGCGCCTCGGCGTCCATCAACCCCAGCCGCCAGCATTCGGTCAGCACGCCGCGCAGCGCCGCCAGCATCCTATTGGCCGTCGCCGGCGCGTACCGCTCGGCAAGCAGCGTGCGCAGCGCCTGGGTATGCTGGTAGCCTAACTGCTGCCAGGGCAGGGTGAAGGGATCGGCGTCCATCCCGGCCAGGAGGTGGGCCATCGTGCGCAGCGCCCCGAGTTGTGACCGCCGCGCACCTACGGCAAGCCGCGCCAGGTACACGGCGGCCGGGCGTTGGTCCAGCGGCGCGGCGACCGCCGAGGCGACCACGCGCGCGCCAGGATAGCCCTCGTCTATGGTGCTGCTGATGGTGGTCGATGTCGTGGTCATGACTCCCCCCCCCTCTAGGGCTGGCGATCCTCAACGTCCTGTTGTGCGGCACGTACGGCAACTTGTGCGAGGTCCAGGGCGTCGTGGACCGCGGTCCAGGTGGTCCCCGGATAGCGCCGGATATAGCCGTTGATGGTGCCCAGTATCTCAGTGGCTAGCTGATCGTTTTGAGGAGGGCGCGGCGTGGTCCGGTACCGACGTATCAGGTGTATCGCGTCCTCACGCGACGGCTGACGCTCACACACCTGTATCGCGACGGCGATCAGGGTGTCAGGGTCGTCGATGCGCCCTAGCTCCGTCAGGATGCCGGGTTGCCAACACTTGTCATCGTCACCCCGTTTCATAGCCTCAAAATCGCATAACCAGTGACACGCGGGAATATCCTTGACAAGTCCAAGCGCCCGCTGGCGATAGGCGATGTCTACGAGTCCTCGCCGACTATGCACATGGGGATGCAGGGCGGCCAGGACGTTCATCGTGTTATCGCTGAACCGTGTCGGCCGTCCTATGCGTTGCCTACTTTTGGAAGTCACTTCCGTTTCCGTGACCATACACCCCTCGTGCTTTCTGTGCGAAGGATCATTCTCATAAGTAACCCTGGCGCTCACATGGCGTGTCATTGTGACCTGTGCCCTCCTGAGTGCCGGCGCGTTGCAGGATCTCCGCGACGCGCTGCTCGACGGCCCGTTGCATGACCGTGCGCGGCCCCATGCCGAGCGGCACGAACCCACGGCCGGCGTAGCCGCGCCACAGCGCCGTGCCGGCTGTGACGGCGATGTAGCCGACGTAGAGGTCCGCGCCGTCGTCGGTCGTGACGCGCGCTTCGTGCAAGTAGGGCGCGCGTTCGATCCAGTGGATCATGGGTGCCTTACTCATGAACATGTGACCCTATCTCTATTCGAATACCCAGTCGGCATGTTGCTGGGCGTGCTGCTCTAGTGCTGCCTTGGCCTGATCGAACGACACGCGCTCGACGACGGTCTGCTCGTCGTCGAGACGGCCCGCCGTTACTGTCGCGTCCCAGTCGGCGTCGGAGCGCCCCGCGTCCCTGTACTGCACGACATACCCATAGGGCCGTGCGGCGTCCGCTAGGCGATACGTCCACAACGTATCACTCTTGTGTTCCCACCTACCTCTCATAATGCGGACCTCTCAGTTTGTGCCTGTCGGTAGTTCTAGCCGTGCCGGTGATAATCCTTGTGGCGCTCGTACCACGCGGGGTCTTTGGCGCGCAGCAGCAGCCATTCGGCGTCGAGGCACTCCTGACAGCGGAGCCTACCCGGTCGTGCTGGCCGCTCGCCGCAGGTCGCGCACGGGAAGACGGCGCTGGCGGCGGACCCGGCCGACGTATGGGCGCCATGATCGTCAATGAAGCCGTCCTGCGCGGTCACTGTAGCGCCTCGCATCCTTGTCGTCGTGTCTCGGACGCGATCTGTGCGAGGGTCTCTTTGAATTGGGTTTGCATAACCTCGGTGAGCAGGCTACGGAATTGCTCACCGGTGAGTTCGTGGTGTGCGAGTAGAGCCGTGGCGACCGCCTCGACCCAGGTCCATGTCGGCGGAGAAACCAATGTCCGACGCGTGCGTATCCAAAGCCAACCCAGCAAGGCGTTCGTTTCCTCCGGTCCGCTTGTCACACAGTCGGCCATTGCTGTGGCCGTTTGAAGATCGGTCCCTGCCCCGCGCCATGTACCGTAATTAGCGTAAATCGCTACAGCGGCCGCGCCCGCGAGGTTGGCCATGATATGCTGGTGCACCTTGATTTCCCGGTAGGGCGTCATGTTGTAGTCAATTTCTCGCATCCATCGTGGCACTTTATCATGCACGCGGCCCAGCGATTCATCGTCCGCAATGATCGACACCCTTTTTACTGTGATGCCGTGGGTGTGATCGATAACGGCATGCCCTGCTTCATGGTAGGCTGTGCGCTCACGCTCCCGGTTGCGTGGTCGCTGCTTACAGTTAGCAGCCACTAATGTAGGTGGTTCGGCCAGGACGATAGTGCGGCTCATTGACCCGCGCGCTTTCGTAGGGCGGTTAGGGCATCCAATTTGGCGTCAACCGCAGGCAGTACATCGTCCACGATTACATCGGGGCCACGCGTCTCCAGTTCTTCCGCTAGTAGCTGAAACATAAACCGTTCCTGCTCGTGGGGCGCGAGCGCGGAGGGTAGCCGCCCCTCGGTCATGGCAGTGTGACGCTCTTCCCACCGTGCAACGATGGCGTAGGCCATGTCGCGGACAATGTAATCGGTCGTGGGCGGCAAGCCGAGGCTCATGATCCAGTTGACGCCTACGGCGGCTAACTGTGCGGAAACGTGTCTCGGTTGCAGGTTGCCGGCGCGCTCCTCCTCTTCGTCCCAGAGGTCGTAGGCGTCGTAGGCGTCGGCGCTCAATGTTTCACACAGCGTGTTATAGGCCCATGTCTCGGGGTCATCTAGGCTATCGTCGGGAATCTCGTCATGCTGCTCGTAGTAGGCGAGGCGCTCTTCCATGAAGCGGTAGACCTCAACTGCTACGTCCTGGATGCGTAGGTGCGTCCCGTCGTGCCGGATTGTGCCGACATGCAGGCGGTCGATTACCTCCTGGTGGCGCATGTCGAGGGCGGCGTCACTATCGTTGCCCCGGATGAAGCGGTGATAGAGCATGGGGGCGTCCGCATCTCCGAGGGCATCCACACGTACCGTGGGCAGCGAGACAGGCATGCGCCCCTGCCCCTCAACATCGACGTACGGCCAGCGTGAGGTGCGAACGACGAGGCCGAGGTCGGACAGTTCCTCCACACGGTGATAGCCCTTGTCGTCGGGGACGATGGTGACGTCTGGGGTCGGTTGTGTGTGCTCGTTCATTCGTCCCGCCCCCGTACTCGCCGCTCCTCCTCGCCAATCCGGTCCAGCGCCCATAGTCGGAGCATGACCGATACCGGCAACTCCATCTGGCGCGCGAGCGTGCGCAGCCGCTGGCCGGCTTCCACACTAAAGATGATAGTAAAGCGGTCCTCCTCCTTGCCTATGGGTTCTGTCCCTGCCTTACGTGGCACGCGCTCTAGCCTCTCACTCATCAGCGGCATGTCTGCCTCCTAGCAGCTATTCACAGTCTAGCTTAATCCGCGCTAGCCCTCCTTTTATCATATCATAAATGGCTTAGACATATAAACATATTGCTAAAACATATATGGTATGTTATACTGAAAAGGTAGGGGAGATCACCCCACACAAAACAAAGATGCCGCCTTGGGTGTAAGCGACCCGAGGCGGCGGTAGGTACGGAGTAACACGCAATGCAGACCGCACCCAGTACACAGTCTACGGCCACGCGCACAACGCCCGCCACAACCTTTAAGCCCCGCGTCCGTCGCCTCGGGCCTGGCCAGTACCTCGTGGAGTCAAGCAGCAAGCCCGGTACCGGCCATCCCGTGACGGCCAGCTCCTGCAACTGCAAAGGCTTCGCGTACAGGGGCGCCTGTCGCCACGTCGCCCTCGTGCAGGCGATCGAGCCCGCGATGACGGCCTGGTACGGGCAGGTCGAGGCTCCGGTGGTCGTGCCAATGACGGCTGGAGCCCCAAGCGGCATCGTGCGGCCGGTCAGGGGCGGACCAGTCGCCGGGTCGATGGCCACGGACGCCGCGCAGCGTCTGGCCCAGGCTTATCGCGCCCTGGCCGATGCCGATGAGCAGAGCGACGAGCGGGCCGTGCTCTTGCGCCGCGTCGATGAACTCGAGCGCCAGGTCGCCGCCGACAACGCCAGCGCCATGCGGGCAGCCTGACCATGCGTACCTCAACAGCCACCACCCCGACAGCGGCCGGCGCGATGCCGGCCGCCCTGATCGCCGACGAGAGCCCCGCGTATCGTTATGCCGGTCATGGCGCGTTCTTGCCGGCCAACGCGGCTGCGGTTAAAGAGTGCGACGACTGGAACACCTATGCCGCCTTGATCACCGTCCGTAGCGCCGCTACGAGGAGCGCCGTGCAATGACACTCACGGCACAGAGACCAGCCCCGGCTCCTGCGACGTCGCCGTACGCGCCTTCCTGGTGGCTTCATCTGTATGCGGGCCGCGCGTACTTCACGTTCGATGGACGCGTGCAGGCCGTCGCCACATGCAGTACGCCGGCCCAGGAGACCCGGCTAATCGCTTTGCTTGATCGACTCACCACCCGTACATCACAACGACACCGTTAAGGACGTAGTTCACATGATCGACAAATACACCAACCACGAGCTCGTCGTCCGCTATTCATCCGGTCACAGCACAGGCGGCAGTTTTGGCGATACCCACGTCGAGGCAAGCCTCGTGTGGGAAACGGTGGAGATCCTGCAAGTGCTAGCGGCCCGTATTGACCCGTTCGACGCGACGCTTTGCGAGGACGATATAGACGGCTCTGTGTCAGCCGAGTTGTTCCACTTGAAGGCCGTGACCAACCGTATCGCGGCCCGGCTCGGAGCCGCGGCTGCCGAGAGTATCGCGCAGTCGGAGGGAACGCAGTGCCGCCAGGCCGTCGAGTGGATGGAGCGTGAGCGCACGGCTGCGGCCGCGACGCCGGCGCCAGCGACGAACAACTAACGACTAACGACCAACGACCATCCGAGGGCAGCCGGCATCCACCATGCCGGCGGCCCTCTTCGCGTTGCAGGCTGTTACAATCGCCGGTAGAAGGAGGGAAGAGCGATGGTGAAGAGTCACCGAGTCGGCCGCGCGACGCTGGACGATGGCGTGGTCACGACGGCCTACCGCGCGGTGGCCACGGTTGAGTGTGCGCAGTGCGCCGGGACTATCGCACCGGGCGCCCTCTTCTCTCGCAAATCCAGACGCACCCCTTCGGGGATGTTTGGCTTGACAGCAACTGATCCTATCTGCGTCACCTGCCGCCCGCTGCGCCTGGAGGGCACTGATGAGGGCCGGTAGCCCTAACCGCCTGTAGGCTAGTACGCGTGTCTCTCATCGCCTGTGAGGGCGTGGTACACTGGCGGGCATGATGGACACCTTTGACATGCCGGACGCCCCTGACAGTCCGGCGACGCCGGCCCCGCCTGACAGTCCTGACACGCCAGACGCGTCCGGGGCGTCCTACCTGTCCATCCAGCAAGCGGCGGCGGCGCTCGGCATCTCGGAGCGCCAGGTCCGCCGCTACATCAAGGCGCGGCGGTTGCGCGCGGAGCGGACACGCGGACATCATGGTGTCCAGGTTGTCATACCCGCCGACGCCGTCGCGGATCTGCGTGGCCAGCGCGTGGCGTTGGAGCAGGACGCGCTGACCGGAACGGACACCATGGACACGCCGGACAGACCGGCTGTCAGACCCGCCGATGTCCTCGCGCTGGTCGCGGCCGTGGCTGATCGCCTTGAGGCGCAGTATCAGGCCCGTCTTGCCGATAAGGACGCGCAGATCGCGGAGTTGCGGCGCGGGCAGGATGTCGCTCGCCTGCAGGCCGAAGAGTTAGGCCATGAGCGCGCCCTGCGTGAAGCAGCAGAGCACGAGATCGCGGAGCTGCGCCGGCCGCGCCGACAGTTGCCGTGGTGGCTTAGACTGCTGGTAGGGGGCCGCTGAGACGCGATGTGCGGGTAGGACGTCATCCTCACCCCGACCCTGGTAGTGAGGCCAACCCATGACACCACGCCCTCGTTTCGTCGCCCGTCCCCGTCGCTTCTCGAACGTATGGGTCGTGTTTGATGACCTGCGCGGCCACACCGTCAGCGCGGGCAATACCGCTGCGGTGGCAAAGTTCATCGCGCACAGCCACGAGGCGACCTGGCGCGGGCGGTGTGACCGTTGGCAGCAGGCCGAGCACCGGGATACGACGCCCTGAGCGGCCGGCTCCGCGCGGGGCCACGTAGGGCGAGCGGCCTACGGTGGCGGCGTTAACGCACCGCAGACCGCCCGCACCCTTAGCATGCCACATGGGACGTGCGGGTATCCGTTCATCGGGGGCATACATCGCTAGTGGCGGCTCCCCGCGCGCGAGGTCATGTCCGACAAGCTCAGTCGGATATGGGGCGGCGGCTCCCCGCGCGTGCGGGCACGAGTGCGTCATCTTCCCTGTTGGGATACCAACAAGCAGTGTCTCCCTGCGCGGGCGGGCGCGCCGCCCAGGTACGGTAAAATTACC
>JAABUH010003319.1_pt1 | contig 13970 bp, 21 predicted proteins | sample 5559121 | NCBI WGS metagenome assembly JAABUH01 (sample SAMN10711871, study PRJNA513364) | rock metagenome | isolation source: Antarctica rocks | place: Antarctica: Victoria Land, Battleship Promontory nord | collected 2015-12-28 | reverse complement strand
GCGCTCACAGGTTCAAGTTGCGGCTGCGCCCGAGGGCGGCATGGCCCGAGCTCCGGCTCTGCAAGCGGAAAGCCTGCGCCGGAGGCGCGGAGGTGCGCATATGCCCAGGAGCCAGCGCACGCCCGACAATGGCGGCCTCAGATGCCGGCAGGCGGTGCAGAGCGCCCCGCACGCCTCATGGCCTGACCGATGCAGGCCGCAAGGCGCGCGGGGCGCTCTGCGCTGCGCGACTGAGGCAGGCCACAGTATCCCAAAGCACAGGTAGGGTTACGTTAGGTCGCGCGCCGCACCCGCGCATCCAGGTTGGCCTCCAGCTCGCGGAAGAAGGCGCCCACGCGCTCCGCGGCCTGGCCCAGCTTAGCATCCAGCGGCGACGCGGTCATGCCAAAGACGTGCGGCCGCAGGCCCTGCCGTTGCGGGGCGCCAGATGGTGCCGGCGGCGCGACGAGAAGCGGCCTATGGCCATTGTCGAACAGGGGACACAGCAGCAGCACAGCACACGCTGCGCAGCAGTTGATTTTGGGCTGAACACTCTGACATTGCCTCACACAGGGAAGCAGGCAGGGTCCACTAGGTGGTCCACAAGCGGAAGCCCGTGCGTGCCCGCTACTAACAAGGCACGCAGAAGGAATACTTGGTCCCATCAGCCACATGGCATGCTCACACTACACACGAAAGTTTGCTGCATGTGCTGCGTGACTGAGCTGCTCATGATTAGCTTTCAGCACTAGCGGCCGGACTGTGCTGCACAACAGAGCATAGTCGCGGACAAGCCAGGTGGCCCAGAGCAGCTGGCGCACCGATATTTGCCGGTCAAAGTAAAACTCCTGCACTCACCAGCGGGGCTTCAGTGCATGCCTTGCGTTCTAGCAGCTCGACAAAGCACATGTTGCATGTGTATGCGCCAATGCAATGCTCCAAACTCTTTGCAGAGCGGGCAGCACCTTCATGATGCAGTTGTATGGGTGCTTCTTCTTGGCATGGTGCGCCTGGTGCGCAGGGCATCGCATGGTTACACACTGCAGGCCCTGGAGCAGTTTGCACTGTAACAGTGCGCTCTGCAAATGCACTGCTGTGAACAGCTGCAAGCGCGCGGCATGAGGTACACAGCGCTGTATGTGACTGGTAGCAGTGCAAGGCTGCGACAAGTTGTGATATCCTGTGCATTGGCCAGATTGTGACGCGCGCGTATGCACTGCATCTGCTCCCGATCACTCTGGGCACCAGCACAACTGAAGCGGGGCATGTGCACGACGCATCAGTGCGCATGTGCAGCAGCGGCGGCCGCACCTCATCAAAGATGAGCAGATGCAGCTCCCCCATCTGCCACCCCCATGCACACATGTGTCGACCATCGTGCATGACTGGCATTGAGGCTTGAACGAGGGAGACACGCTGCACAGCGCCTCACAGCACTACCTGATGCATGCGCTCCTGCATGAGTGCCTTCGCTGCGCATCACATTCCCTTGCCAAAAGCGCCTGCCAGCACTCATTGCTACAAGGTCTGGTTCCGGGACTTCTGAGCCCCGGGGCGCGCCGCCAGGATGGCGTGGCGCAGCACGTTGAGCAGGATCTGCGCGGTCATGACCAGCACGTCCTGGTCCGCGATGGCGGCGCGCCAGGTGTCGCGGTCCCAGAAGTCCAGGCCCATGCTGCCGACGAAGCCGGCCACGCGCAGCGGCGTGTGCAGGCGCAGCACCTCCGCCTGCTGCAGCACCAGGTCCACCTGCGGCCGCCACGAGCGCAGAATTTGGAGCAATCCTCTGTGAATATGAAATCTGACTCGCGTGGCACCTCTGCCCGCTGTAGCTCCACGTCCTGCTGCAGCCACCCAAGAGGACAGCTGCCGTTAACCTGCCCTTGCAGAGGTGGTGGTGAATTTTCATTGTATGTAAGTGGGACCCCGCGCAGCATCTGCGCCCGCTGCAGTGCCTGGTCCAGCTGCATCCACCATGGGGACTGATCTACATGCTACCTTCCACATGCACTGCACCTGCAACAGCACAAGGCTTGCATGTGCCTGCCCAGAGCAGAGGCTAGGCTTGAGAGGGCTGCCTGGTCTTCTTATGACCCCGGACTATCAGCACAGCGGAGTGCAGGTGCGCTGCCCAACACTCCTGCCTCACATGCAGCCTGGATACAATACACGAGCGCACGGTGTGCCTCAGTAATGCATAGAGGGTTTTAAGTGCCTGAAGCATGCACTCATGCAGTGTGATTTAATTGCTTCTATCGACAAGGACACGGTGCTGCCGACAGCCCCTCTCACCCTGCCACACTACCTAGTATCTTGGGGGACTCTGCATAGACTGCGGTCGGCGACGCGCTTTGGAACGGATGCTGAAAAGCAGCACGTCGGCTCTGAGCTCAAGCCCCGGGCACAAACCCCCGGACCTTGGGCGCCAGGAACACCGTGAGCCTGCGCGCCTCGCCCGCGCCAATGTCCGCGTGCTTGGCCTTGACCAACAGGACTGATATGAACGTTTTACCAGCTCCTGCGCGCTTGGCCCACATTGGCGTTGCTTGTCACAGTGACCTGGCCAAAGGCATGGACACGTTTTGCATCAGTGCTGTCATCTTTGTCTTGTTGCAGTGTTCTGCAGTAATTCCAGCTGCAAGTAAGCGCAATGCCAGCACACCTGTGTCGAGGTAGGCAATCACCTGCGAGCAAAGGTGTATAAGTGAGTATTTGACGACGCAGTGCTCAGCAATGCTCTCAAAAACTGTTGGAATATGTCCTGCAGCACTCAGCAGTCGCACACACGTTCTGCTGCTTGGCCTGCTCATACAGCTCCAGCTGATAGCACCGCGGCCGCAGGGCATGGTGCGTGGGCTGCTCAACCGCTGGCGCCATGCCTTCGGGCGCCCTGCCAATGACGCTAGTCCCAGTGGCGTATCATGGTGCGGAGACCAAGAGACTGGGTGCGTCTCTTAAAAGGTTCACCGCCTGGCGGTCACCCAATGCTTTACCCACAGCCACCCTTTGAAGGGCTGGATGATCTGCCACTGTCTGCGCCTGCCCGAATGCGTTCGGAACTGTTCCAGCAGGCCAGGTGCTTGTGTGACCAAGGCACTCTTGAAAGCGAGCTCTGGCTTGAGAGGGTGTTGAACTGGCACAGCTATGCAAACCAGCTTGGTAAAGAGAGGAGGGAATACAGCCAGGTGCCAGGTCAAAGGCATCATTCATTACTGGCGGCATTGGATTCATATGCACACGATGCAGCTCCGCAGCACTTGTCCAATCCGGACCAGACAACATGGCAGACCTGGTATGGACTCTTGACCCACGCAGTGATGGCAAACAGCAGTGATCCCTGGAGACAAAACCTATCCTACCCCAGCGCGTGGAAAGCAGCACGCACCACACTAGAACCAGCGACCAGCGAAGCAAGCAAACCACAGCTCCAACGGATGAACATACAGCGCACGCCGCAGCACCGCAGCGCTCCTAGTTGTGCGGCATTCTACAGCGCAGAGCGCAAGGCAGCACCCCTCCGCACACGCTGCCCTCTCCTACCGCACGCCCCAAATACTTTACGAAGCTCCCCTGCTCGCCCCAGTGCAGACCCACCCAACACATACTCCAGGCGCCTCACACATCCTCCCCTCTGCTAGCCCCTGACCCCTTCCCACCTGAAGGCCACGCACATACCACATGTTTCCCCATAAACGCCCGAAAAGAGACGTGTCTTGGGTCGGCAGGCGCACACGCGCAAGCCTGCACTGGCCCAGAAAAAATGGATGGCGAGCGCACGGTGCAGTGGCCGTGCACAGCAGCCCCGCTCCTCGTCATCAGTGGTAAGCTGACACGAGGATCGACAAGACAATCATTCACCATTTGGCTACCACTCACAGCTGCTATCCCTCACTGCAGCTGCAACACATCTATTGCAGTGCACACCAATTGTGAGCAAAGCGGCAGCGCTCGCTAAACTTCGTCCAAGCAGTGCGTCCTGCGCACCAAGGGCGCCCTTGCCAAAATTCAAACTCCCGCACACAGACAAACAGCCCCGCACCCATGCCAGCACGAAGGCGCGAGGTAGTAAAAAGAGCGCTCTGCGGCGTCAGCAGCCAGCGTGCCGCACCGCCGGTCCAAGCTTGCATGCAGCCTGGTGCTACCCCGCGAAGACGGGCCACGCGCACGTTCCTACATGCAAAGCCTCACGCTGGCAGATCCGCTCGGGCTTCGCAAACGCTCGTGCACCGCCACCAAGGCGAGCCGCCGCAATGGCCAGCCACACGCCACGCCCGTGGCTCAGCCGCGAGCGGCCTAGCACTTGCGCTGCGCGTTCTGCTGCAGCGCCTGCGCGGCGACCATGCGGTCCAGCTCCTCGCGCGCGCCGACTGCCTCCAGCTCCTGCGGCCCCAGGAACATGCCCCAGGGCACGCCGCCGTACTTCTCGCTGTGGTGCAGCTGATGCGCGACCGCCACGCGCCGCAGGTACGGCACGTGCGCGATCGGGCCCACCTGCACGCCCATGCAGCATGCAGCATTGAAATGAGGCCAGCTCCAACAGAGACCTGCCATGGTGCGAAGCAACGCCCTGACAGGCGAGCTTGCGACTGTGCAAGCCCATGGTTGCATGCAACCACGCAGCAAGGTACGCCAGCATAACCAAACGCGGCACACAAAGGCTTGAGGGCTTTCCATAAACGCATGTGTATGCAAGAGCAGCGACGGGGATTATCAACGGCACAACAAAGCATGTATTCAAATAAGTGCTTTGCTTCCAGCCTGGCCCTGTAACCGCACCGGGAAGCGCCGGTGCACCAGGCCGTCATGGATGAACATGTACATGATGCCAAACAGCGTGATGCCCAGCCCCGCGCCGAACGCCACGCCGCCCAGCAGCGTCGGCGTCACAAAGCCGTACAGGCACAGCGCCATGGCCGGGATGGCGTTCACGACCGCGTACACGTCGTTGGCCTCAAACGGGCCCACGCGCGGCACGTGGTGCGACTTGTGCAGCGCCCAGCCGGGTAGGTAGTCATGCCACAGCACCTTGTGCGCCCAGCGAGCCCACATCTCCATGCCCACCTGCGCGCGCAGTAAGCGCTCGGCGCCAGGCACGCGCGCAGAGCCTCCGCACGCGCATGGTGCAGCTTTTTGCAGCGCCACACCTTCCCCCCAAAAAAACACCCGTCTACGACCTCTGTGCTCACACCACTCCTGCCCATACGGCAGACTGGTGCGAGCGACCTAGATCACGCACACACAGAAGCAATCAAAGCAACGTCGTCGGCAGCTGGGGCAGCTCACCACGCCGCCGACTGTGAGCAGCAGCGTGGCCACGGCCTCCAGCGTCGGGAAGTCCGCGCCGTCCCGCACGTGCCAGCTGAACCTGTAGTGTACCGCCGCAATCGCCAGCGCCGTCACGCCTATAGACGCGGCGATGGCGGACACTTTGTACGTCATCTGTTCCCTGTTCCCCATGCGCACGTTCCTCAGCGCCACCGCCACAAGCTGCTTCCCTTCAGACTCAGCGCCTGCCGGGACTGCCTGCAACTCCATGCACTGCTTTAGCGGTAGTATGAACGGGCACGCAGGGAGAGCCGGCGCAGCACGTAGCCACACTGCCCTACTTGGTGTCGTGCTGCCTAAAGTCTGCGCAAACCACCGGATGCGAAACATCCCTACGCACAATCTGCTGCAGCAGGCCAGCGCAGACGCGCCTAGCACGGCTTTTCTGACGCTCCAGACGCCGAGCAGCGAGCTCATCCACGACGTCCTTCACGCCAGACACGCCGGGCACGCCAGGCGCCACAGCGTCAAGCGCCTCGAGCGCATCACGCACCGCTGTCTCCGCCGCCGCTGGCAGGTGCACATCTGAAACCGCTCGGCACACCTGCACAGCACAGAAGAGGTGGGTGGGCCGAGCGCACGCCCGCAAGTCATATTCACTACTGACGGCTGTCGTTGCCACAAAGCAAACCGCTGCAGTAGCTAAGGAAACTGCACCGCGCTGCTTACAGTGCAGCACAGGCACGCTGCTAGTCATGTATACTATCACAAGCACTGCGTCGGTGCGCGCGCAAGTGCATTCAAATCTGAACTCACAGCCAATCAAGGCCCAAGAGCACAAGTATGTTGCGGATGCAGACAACCAACAAAAGCTGTCTGTAGCCGTGCAGAGGAGCATAACGCAGCATCTGCGCGAGCCACAAACAAAGTACGCACGTCCTACAAACACACTCCCCACTGCTCAGACACCCCCCAGCAGGCGCACAGCCTCCTCGTTAAACGCGCATGCTCACCAGGGCTGCCAACCGCCTGGTCCCTCGGCCACGCCACCCAGCAGAGCCGTTGCTGAAGGGCCGATGCCGCGAGACCCCGGGCCGCAGCAGACCTCCCGCTGCAGCCTTGCTGGGCAGCGGGCTGTGTGCAGAGTAGCATGCATCAGCCAAGGGGCGTGTGCCTGGCACGCCCATGCTGCCAGAGCCGGCCTGGAGAGCCAGCCAAAACCGTGACGGTGCTCTCGGCCTGCGTGGGGAATAGTCGTGGTCTGGATGGACCTTGTTTGTATATACCGGCAAGTCGGAAGTATAGGCCTGTCGTGGCTCCTTATCTGGTGGCTGGCTCTTGGCACTGAAGCCATGACCCTAACTTCGTGAAACGGTTTCTGCAGACCAGTGGACAGAAGAGCGCTAAGCGAATTCAGCCAGGGCACTATTTACTGGATGTGTATTTGTCTTCGAGCTCCTGCGCGGTTGAGATGCCTGTGCGCCCTTTGCACACTGACTCTCTGTGTGTTGCACCGTGCTTGATTTCAAGAAGCACCAGAACACTTGAGCAGTGACATACTGCGATCTTGTGTGCATAGCCAAGGTTGACTTGCCTTGCAATGAGTAGCATGCCACAGGACGCTGCCCTATGCAGGGCTGCGCCCATAATAGCCCCAGCTGGCTGTTGCACGGATGCAGGCACTCAACTGCACTCAACATACTGCCAACTAGCCTCCCTCGCAGTCCGGTAGTTTGGTCCTCTTGCGATTAAATAAGCACACTCAATAAGCTTTGTACGCCGTTTCTTCCTATACGAGCTATCGCCCTTGGATTATTTAGAGAAGGGACGAGGAAGCCTCCAAAGGCTGTGTCGCCTTGCAGGCAGAGCCGGCCTTCACTTTGTCACTTGTATAGGGACCTCATAACCCTCCCTCGACCCTTGCTGGCTATCGGCCATCGGCAACGCAAAAGGAGTGCGCAAGGAACGTAGTGGTAGCTCAGAGCTGAAAGGGAGGGGACCATCAGGGCGAAGTGGCGCACCAGGCTCACCGATGCTTGGGCCCTCGCTGGCATTTGAAGGGGCCCTCACGCAACGCACGCCGAGCGCGGCACTCCGGGGCCAATGTGCGCCGCTGCGGGTGCGTTGTCTGCCTGCCAGTCTAGCCAGGGCCCCCCGGGCGCCAGCCTGCTTGCTTGAGAGAGGCCTGTGGGCAGCGCGGGGACGCGTCTTGCTGTGACGGGCATGCGTGGCGGCAGGGTGCCCGTGTTGGTCGTTGTCTGGCGCCGACCAGCCCCTGTGCACTCATATAGCCATACAGCAGGGCAGCCTCGCGGCCTGCGCGTTTGCCCAACGTGAGGCGATCTCGGCCAGACCGGGGAAGGCTCGGAGCCGGCGTAAGATCAGTGGCCGACTGCAGGCGCCCAGCCCAGCTCAAGCAGGCTCAAGAAGGCTCTCGCTGCAAAGGTGCAGCGCCTGCGCCGAGCGCAGCCTGTAGCAGTCTCCGCTGGCCCGGGTCTCGCCCACGACCGGCAAAGGGCGCCAGTCGAGGCTGGAGCGGAGCCTGCTGTGCGCAGGCCAACGCCGTCCGCCGGCGGCCGCCCGTCTAACGGCGCGGCGCGCGCAGGGCACCGCGCGGCCCGCGCAGCGGCGCGGCCTGAGCCGGCCGCGGCCGGACTGGGACGCGCCGGCGGCCGCGGCCGCGGCGGCTGAGGCGGCGCTGGTCGCGCGGCGCGCGTCGTCGGCGGAGGCCGCGGCCACCGCGCCGGACCATGCGGTGGACACGCCGCCGACGCCCGGCACGGCCACGACGGCCTACAACATCGTCTTTGTCACGTCCGAGGCGCGCGCCTGCCTGGCACGCGCCTCGCAGGAGCCGGCGCGTGGGCCGTGCGGCGGCGTGCGCGCAGCCGGCGCAGACGCAGCGCCTTGCCTCCCCGCAGGACGAGCGGGAGGCGGGCCGGTGCTTCTGACTCTGTATGTCCTCCGTGGTGCCCAGGTCTGCTGCAGCAGAGCTGCTGCTGCCAGAGTCCGCAACCACAGCAGGCACACCTGGTTGCAGCCGCCCCTCCCAAGCTGGCGCCTGCATGGACACCCAAGTCACCTGGGGCTAACATGAGGGCTCCATAAGCAGATTGCTTTACCACAAACGGATGGCGAGCGTGGATGCGAACAGCATGCACACAGGCCCGCCCTGCAGGTGGCGCCCTGGAGCAAGACAGGCGGCCTGGGCGACGTGTGCGGCTCGCTGCCGCCCGCGCTGGCGTCGCGCGGGCATCGGGTCATGGTCGTGGCGCCGCGCTACGCGGCCTACCCGGAGGCCACCGACACGGGGGTGCGCGCGGCCTCGGCGCCGGCTGGGCCGTTCGAGCTTGCCAGCTGTGTTGCCACGTTCGCGCCCCGCGCGCCTGGCCGAGCAGACTCGCAGGGCGGGCTCACAATCTTTGGAGGCGCCGTGCCGTCGCCGCATAAGTGCTGACCGCTGAGGGCGTCGCCCGCAGAAGCGCATTGAGGTGCTGGGCGCGGAGGTGGGCTTCTTCCACGCGCACATCAAGGGCGTCGACTTCGTGCGCCGGCCCGCCCGCGGCCCCGCCGCCGCCCAGTGCATGACTGCGCGGACTGCGCGGTCGGCGTTCCTGTCCATGCACTGGCACGGCACCCAGGAGCGGCCGCTGCATTGGCAACTCTTCCTTTCCTCAGAACATCGACTTCTTGAAAGAGCGGCCAAACTAAGCGACACCTCGGCTTGACTGTGTCAGGAGACGGCGTCGTCCTAAAAAGACAAAGGCGTCCCTCGCGCCTGCACTGCCAGAGCACATGGGAGGACGGGGCGCGCCGCGCGCCGCGCAGGTGTTTGTCGACCACGCGTCGTACCAGCGCGTGGGCGGCCTGTACGCGGACGCGTTTGGCGTGTACGGCGACAACCAGTTCCGCTACGCGCTGCTGTGCCTGGCCGGCCTGGAGGCGCCGCTGCACCTGGGCCTGGCCGGGCGGCCGTACGGGCAGGACTGCGTGTTCATCGCCAACGACTGGCACGCCTCGCTCGTGCCCGTCTACCTGGCCGCCAAGTACCGCCCGGCCGGCGTGTACGCGGACGCGCGATCAATTCTGGCCATCCACAACCTGCGCCACCAGGGCGTGTTCCCGCCGGGCTCGTACGCGGCGCTGGGCCTGCCGGGCGGCTGGTACGGCGCGCTGGAGTGGCAGTACCCGCCGCACATGCGCCAGGGCAGCTACGAGGAGGAGGGCCGCGCGGTCAACACGCTCAAGGCGCGCGCCGCGCCGCCCCCAGGGCTGCCCCGAGTCGCGCAGCCGGGGGCGCTGTGTGATGCAGGTATCGCACACCGGTGGCGCTGCGGCGTGCACCCAGTCAGGTGGCCACCAACTGCGGGCGCCAGCGGGTATTGAAACGCGTCCAGAGCTGCATGCGGCGGTCGCAGCCCTGACAGGGCGCCCTGCCAGTGCTCGTCAGGGGCCTGGGGATCAGGTGTCATCGAGCTACAAACACAGGTGAAAGGCAGCAGGCGGCCCGCCCGCGCGCGCGGCATCCCGCCGCGCAGCCTGCGCCGCGCTTACGCGCGGGCGGCGGGCGCGCAGGCGGGCATCAGCACGGCGGACCGTGTGGTGACGGTCAGCCCGGGGTACGCGTGGGAGATCCAGACGCCCGAGGGCGGCTGGGGCATGGAGGGGTTGCTGGGCGGGCGCGCGTACGCGCTCAACGGCGTGCTGAACGGCATCGACGGCACCGAGTGGAGCCCCGAGAGCGACCCGCACCTGCCGCGCCGCTACGGCCGCAGCAACTTCAGCCGCGGCAAGGCCGAGTGCAAGGCCGCGCTGCAGGCGGAGCTCGGGCTGCCGCTGCGCCCCGAGGCGCGCCGCGCCGCGCCCCCCCGGCCTTGCTGCGCGTCGTCTGCGGGCGGCCTGCAGTTGCCCCGCCAGCTGAGCTGCGACGGCGGCCATGGCCCGGACCCCGTGCCATGGTCTCATGCGCGGCCGCGCACTCTGAGGATTGAGGATGGGACATGCGCGAGCGGGCGGGGCGGGGACATGGCGGCCGCAGCGAGCGAGCGCCGCGGCGCCTGCAAGGCCGCGCTCCCCGGATGGCCCCCGGGGCGCTGCGCGCGCTCTGGCAGCCTGGTGCTCGGGCGCGCCTGATGGCCCGGCGGCGGCGGCGCAGGCGCCGCTCATCGGCTTCATCGGCCGGCTGGACTTCCAGAAGGGCGCGGACCTGGTGCTGGCGGTCGTGCCCTGGCTCATGCAGCAGGGCGTGCAGCTGGTCTGCCTCGGCACCGGCGACCCGGGCCTGGAGGCGCGCGGCCGCCCGCGGGCCCGCCGTGCTCCTGCCCCCGCGGGGTGCCTGCCTGTCGGGCGCCGGCCGCCGCCTGCAGCGCCGGCGGGCCAGGAGGCACGCTGCCTGCGCGCGCCGCAGGGCCGCCACTGGCCGGCATTGCTGTGAGGGGCTGCGCATGCGCGGGCCGGGCTGCCAGGGGCGCGGCGCCGCGGCGCAGGCGGGCATGCGGTGGATGGAGAGCAGCTACCCGGAGGCCGCGCGGGGGTGGGTCGGCTTCAACGTGCCCATGTCGCACAAGATCACCGCGGCCGCCGACCTGCTGCTCATGCCCAGCCGCTTCGAGCCGTGCGGGCTGAACCAGCTGTACGCGATGGCGTACGGCACGGTGCCCGTCGCGCATGCGACCGGTGGCCTGCGTGACACCGTGCTGCCGTTTGACCCGTGGGAGGGTGCGCCACGGCGCCGCTCGCCGCGCGGCCGTGCCCCGGCATGTCGGGCGGCCTGTGCGACTCAGGGCAGGCTCTCTCTTACCGCGTGCACAGGTTGCCTTGCGCGTGAGCTTGGGGGCCTGCGCGTGGCTGCGCTGCCATGCGACCTCTAGAACGGCGCGTGCGGCCGCCCGCGTTGAAAAGGGCGTGCAGGGTGAGGCCTTGGTGGCAGCGGCAGGCCGCGCAGGCAGTCTCACCTGACAGCCGGCCCGCGGTCCATGAAAGGTCGGACTCCTTGCGCCGCCGTTCGCTGGCTGCCAGGACCGCCATGCTGCCGCACTCCTGAGTGGCGTGTTTTGAGCTCGTCACAGTGGCGACATGAGAAACTTCGCGCCAGGTTCAGGCTCAGCATGGTGCCCCCGGGCGCGCGGCAGGCACGGGCACGGGCTGGACGTTCTCGCCGTGCACGGCGGAAGCGTTCCAGGGCGCGCTGGAGACCGCGCTGGCCACGCTGCGCGAGCACCCGGACTCCTTCCGCGCGCTGCAGCTGCGCGGCATGGAGCGTGACAGCAGCTGGGACGCGGCCGCGCAGCAGTACGAGCAGATCTTCGCCTGGGCCAAGTACGACCAGCCGTACGCAAAATAGAACAGCCCCGCTTTCCAGCGCGGGGGGCCGGGGCCGTGCCGCTGTGCGCCACAGCAGCGCGTGTGCAACCTGGGCGCACTATTGGGTCAGAAAACCCCGCAAAATAAATGTTCGTCCAGCGTGTTGCGGTGAATAGCAACACTGTTCTGCTGTCGCGCGCCGCGCCCCGCCTGCGGCGGTGCCGGCAGTGCACGGCAGGAGGAGGGCCGGGTTGGTGGCGACGCAGGCTGCTGTTTGCAGGCCCTGCAAATAATGACCCGCTCGTGAAACGTTTGTAGTGCGCGCCGCGGCCCTGGGTGATACCACCCACTGCAGGGTGACATGCGCGGGTGCCACCGTGCCTGCAGCTCCGTGTCTGTAGCATGCGCTGTCACGCAGCCTCTGCCGGTCCAAAGATGCTGAGCGGGAGTGCTAGGGCATAGTTACAAGTGATGGACTAACATGTGCTGCTGTAAAGGCGGCTGTTGTGACGCTGATGTTGTCATTTGCTTTGGTGTCCCCAGGCACAGTGCATTTACACTGATGGCGCAGTCTACTCATGTCTTTCCTAAATTAGCATCCTGCTGATGTAGAAAAGCATGGCCCTCCAGAGGTCGCACGACCCCATGGCGCCGCAGCGCACGCAGCCGCCCCGCGGAGCTTCATAGCGTGGCGTCACTGCTGACTGTGCTTGGCAGCCGCTGCCACCTGCACGCGCAGATGGCCTTCCTTCACTCCGGACCCAGCATTAGGCCTCACTTCCTCGTATGAGGTGCATGCAGCCTGCAGCTCCCGCTCGTGCTTGCACCCTCAAGCAACTCCGCATTGGAGTGAGCATACACACGGACGGCATGTGTCAGCAGGCGCTGAAAGCCGCTCTGAAAGACGGTGATCGGGCGCACGCACCTGGCCGACGGTGGAGATGTGGGCCACCCAGGCGTCTATGCATGCCATCACGCCCGCGGCGCCCTCCTGCGGCTCAGGCGGGGCGCATGCAACCATGCGGCCGCATTGCCGTGTCATGCCTGCGGCGGCTGGCCGCTCGCCCCCGCGCTCGCATGCCGCGCAAAGAAAGTCGGGGCCAGCTCCGGCAGCCAGGCCGCATCGATGACAGTCACCTGCGGGCAAGCCCCTCCACACATCTGCGCCTGCTCGGACCGCCAAGGATGGGGCGCAAAGTGCGGCGCAAAAGGCAAACACGTGTGGACCTGGGGCGCAGGTGCCTTGCGCCCGGGGAAGGGACCGTGGGGGCCCTTGCGGTGCACGCATGCCCTGCAGGATAGGACATGCCGCCCGCCACAGGCGCAGCTCGAAGGCTCGCTGACAGGCGCGTGGACATCAGCAGCGTGAGCGACAGCCCCAAAATGCTATGAAAAAATCAAACACAGCGACACGAAGCGCAGGCACAGGGCACCAGGCCGCGGGCGCGCCTGCCGCGCGTAGTCGCGCGTGGTGCGCAGCAGCTCGTCGAAGACAATGCACGGCGGCCGCTTGCCGCACAGCACCGAGGACGGGTGCAGCGCCACGGCCTGGCCCGTCGCCAGCACCCTGTACCCGCCTGCGCGCAGCCCGGGCCCGCGTCTGCCAGCGCGCCTGCAAGCGCGCGCTCTGCCGAGGCCCGGGCGGGCGCCCGCCCGTCCTGCCGAGCAGGGCCGGGCCAGCCGGCGCCGCGCTGCTTGCATGCGCCGCTGCGCGTATGGGCACACCCTCACACGCGCTCTTTGCATGCGCGCTCGCGATGCTCGCGCTCCGCCAGGCATGGCTAGCGCAGGGTGCAGATGACAGCAGACCCGCCACAGCACAGCAGAGCCGGCACAGACGCTGGCAAGCCTGGACGAGGGGGCGCGCGCGCGCGCGCACCACCGGGCACGGCCGCCGCGGCGTGCGGGAACAGGCCGGCGACAAGCGCGCGGCGCAGCGCGTCCGGCACGTCCGGCGCGCCCGGCGCGCCGCCCGGCGGCAGGCCCAGCGCGGCCAGCTGGCGGGCCAGCTGCCGGCGGATGTCGGCCGCGCGGCGCAGCGCGCGCGCCGCCACGTGGTGCTCCGCGCACCAGCGGCCGCGCGCCGCCCTGTCCACCTGCGCGCCCACACGCGCGTCTGCGCGCACGCGCCGGGGCCAGCTCCGCGCGCCGGGCATCCGGCGGCGGGGCCGAGCAGCGGAGCCCCTGGCCGCTGCCGTCGGCCGCGCGGTGCGGCGGCTGCGCCCGCGCCGCCCGCGGCCGAGCGCGCCAGCCGCATTCGCGCATGGTATCCCTGTGCCCTCGCCGCACGGCCTGCTCCCCACCAGGCTGCAGCAGCTCCTGGGCCGGCCGCGCAACGCAGCATGGAGCAGTCCCGTGGTAGCCGTGGTCTCCTCGCGTGCAACCGAGTGCGTGCGCCGTCTGCTGCTGGACGCAGCACCGCC
>JAABUH010003318.1_pt1 | contig 13971 bp, 15 predicted proteins | sample 5559121 | NCBI WGS metagenome assembly JAABUH01 (sample SAMN10711871, study PRJNA513364) | rock metagenome | isolation source: Antarctica rocks | place: Antarctica: Victoria Land, Battleship Promontory nord | collected 2015-12-28 | reverse complement strand
TTTAGCGTGTGTTTTCGGGAAATTTCCCAGGTGGATATGTGGCACGACGGAAGTATCGTGAAATGTGTATCCTAGAAGTCCTGTTATCAGACCGTAGAAACAGAAGCAATCAATCAATGATTTTGAAATGATGTTTCAAGGGCACTAATATGAAGAAGGCAGAGAACAGTTGAATCGAAATCAAAGGTCTGTATTTGTCTTCTCTTCGTGGAAATGATCGTAGGGTCTGCCGCATGTCTCGAAGGCTACAATTACATATGCTCATCCTTGCCCTGCCGTCGCTGAGACTGTTGCTGAAGTGCAGTTGTCCTAGATGAATGCAATCCCCAGAGTCCCAACACGCTCTTCCTGTCTCCCAGCCACCAAATGATAAGTAGATGAAAGTCATATCTTCATAGCAATCTCCTGCTCCCTATTCCCTCGATCTCTTCACTGGACTCTAGAAACTCCGTCCCTGGAACGCAGGATGAGCCGCCAAGTCAGGCCTCTGAATCCCATTCACGACAGGCGCTTCCTCAGCCACAGGAGACGACACATCCAACTGCTCCGACTTCCCCGTCGGCAGCGGATTCGAAATATTCCGACTCTGCCTAACCTCACTATTATACCTCGGCAACGACTCACTCATCGTCCGCCTCCTCCCCAACTGAAAGCTCCTCCGGCTCCTCTGACTCCGACTCGTACTCGGACTCACATACACCTTCTGGCTCGCCGTATTCCCGTGCGCGCGCACCTGTCTCGCGGTGATGTCGAGCGCCTTCTGCCGGAAGCAGTAGCTGGCGAAGATGTTGACGACGCCCATGATGGAGACGAGGACGCCGGCGGCGATGACGAGGCTCCAGTAGGAGTGGCCGAGGGATTTTTCCGAGGTCGCGATTTTGTTGAGGTTGCCGAGGATGCAGACGCCGAGGATGGTCATTAGGATGCCGAGGGTTACGAAGCCGGAGGAGGGGGAGAGGAGGGGCCAGTTGGTGGCGATGTAGCGGCGGAAGAGGCCTACTTCGGTGATTATGAGGGCCACTGTTGGGGAGGTGCATTAGTGGATGAGATAGTATGGAGGGTGGGACAACTTACTGGCCAGGACGCCTGTAATGATGTGAGAAACGCCGTCGAAGAAGAAGAATTTGGAGATGTTGAATGTCTTGACCAGCATGGCGAAGCTTGCTGCGGTGACAGCGATCAGGGTGATTATGTTTACGGCGCGGATGACATTGAGGACGATGTAGCCTGGGCCAGCCAAGGACTTCTTAAAGAAAGGCATTGCTTCGTGCTTGGGGGGTGTATGGTGATTTTGCAGGCTTAGAGGGTATTATCTTTTAGAAGTGAAGATGAGAACGAGATTTGGAGCTGCCCAGCAGACGATAATGGTGATAATTGTACAGATGAAAAGTTGTTGGAACACAGGGTCGACACAGTCGAGCAAGTGATGGTGTTGATGAAAGAGACAATGCTGAGAAATGAACAAGACTCTCCGGCCTCAGCGGCACAAAGAAAATACTTTAGACAATCTGACAAGAAGAAGTGAAGAATGGGTCATTGAAGAAAGACATGAATGAGCAAGGTAGCACAATCCCACCTTGCTAGCGCGATTTTGTTCATCGTGACAAAGGATTGAATATCCTGATACTCGATCCGAAACACGAGGGTTTCCTACAGGATTGGCTAGAAGGGCATGCAGCGCAGGGCGTATGTGGCTCTCGGCCGTTTGTGGGCCATCTTTGAACTGCCATTCTTAGAACAACGCACATTTGTATTCCCGGAACTGCTAAGCTGCAAGAGATCGAGTGGGCATGGTTGCGTGAAGGGCTGTTTCATGTCAGGCCTGGCGGTTACGACGCGCTTCTGAAACAGAACGCGCTGGTGGTTGAGTCACGTGTACAGTCTGACCGGGATCCTGCCTCCTCATGAACAAATAGATTAGGTGAGTGATACATTCGTTACCTGCTGCTTGATGTAAGACAGGACAACTTGAAAAAGTGAAGGAAGAGGAGAAAAAGGCTCTAGTCCCTTTTTGGCAAGGCTTCTATCTACACGAACCATCGCCGCTGCTGAATAGCTTCTACCTCCTCTGAACGTTACAGAGCATTGGACACTGATAGTGATGAATCTGACTATCTAAGCCGACCGAGACAGAGGAACATCATGTTGGGAAGCAAAGGCTTAGGCCGTCAAGACTTAGATCCGATGGTCTGGTATCTAAGTCGTGTTCTTTGTTCCGTGTACCTGCACACTCTCATTCTTCCTCGAACAACATCAGCATCCTCGCTGTGAACAATGGGAGACATAGCCGTGACTATTGACCTTGCTGTAATGGGAAACGACCCCGATTATCGTAGTCGAGAGCCCATGCTCTGATCCAATTTTGCCGGTCCTTTGTTGGGTTTCTTTGGACTCGTTATGATAATGAACTTATCAATTGACGAAAAGGTCAAGACAACAGCATTGTATATGTAACAAGACTTTGTCCTCATTATGAGATTTCTTCTTATATATTGCCTGCTCACAGCCATGCTAACAATCATATCCCACATCCTAAACCACAGAGATCAAGACTTCAATCAACATCAAACTACAATCAGCAGCCATCTGCCGTCGATCCAGCAATCGTTAAAATGTCTTTGAATCCTTTCGCAACCATGGTCCAACAAACCAGCAGTGACCTGGGGTTTCGCTGCCTCGAGTGTCGGGAAATCTTCACGCTCAAGGGAGCACTTCACGTCCATCTGCGGACGCGCCATGGCTGGATGAAATGCCCCAGTGGGTTTTCTGACTGCGCAACGCCACCTCAAATCGACTGGGATCCGCAGCAGCGGGCCCATATGGAAAAGTGCTATTTTCCCAATCCATGTAACCAGTTTGGCTACGAAAATCTCATGTCATCATCACGTTGTCGGATCTGCCGCTGCCAACTCAATAGTGGGCAACATGCTTATGACCACTTTCAAGCCTTGCATCCTTGCACCAAGTGTGAACGCTACGACTTGATATATTGCACATACAAGAGCGATCACTATGATTCTTGTCATAGTGAGGATGAACTAGCGGCACAAAAGGCACTATTGGACGAGCCTCGAACAACTGGAACTCGCACCATAGAGTCACACTGGGAATATTCTCGAACAACTGGGACTCGCACCGAAACGTTACGACGGGAATACTCTCGAACAACTAGAACTCGCACGGAAGAGTCACGTCGGGAAGATTCTCGAACAGCTAGAACTCGCACCGAAGAGTGGGCTTCCGGAACAGCTAGAACTCGCCCCGAAGAGTCACGTCGGGAAGATTCTCGAACAGCGAGAACTCAGACCGAACAGTCACGTCGGGACGAGCCTCGTACAAGTAAACCTCGGACCGAGAAGTCACGACGGGAAGACCCCAACATGTCTAGATATCAGAGCCAACAGTCCCGATTTGAAGAACCTCGAACAACTAAGCCTCAGACGGAAAAGACACGACGGGAAGACCCCAACACGTCTAGATATCAGAACCAAGAGTCCCGACGGGAAGACCCTCGAACATCTCGACATCAAAGCACAAAACCCAAGCCATCAACAACAGTCAAGCCATCCCGCCCAGAAGCCCCAATCGACGTCTACGCCATCCTCGGCCTCAGCCCCGACTGCTCCCACGAAGAAGCCAAGAAGGCCGCGCGAAAGTGCCGTATCGATGCGCACCCAGACAAACTGAAGAGAGTTAGCATGACCACCACCACGGGAAACAAGATCGACGATGCGGCGAAGTTGATTGGGATGGCGGCTGATATTGTGCTGGATCCGGCTCGGAGACGGGAGCATGATGAGGAGATGCGGGAGTGGAGGCGCAAATATGGGGGTCACTCAAAGCGATAGATCATTGTGAGTTTCCCAATTTCCTCCGTGTGCAAGGTTGTTTGGCGTTATGTGAAAAGGTAAGGGGTGGACGAAAATTGGCGTTATGCGAAAGGTAAGGGGTGGACGAAAAATCGATTCGAGTGTGAAGGCATCAGCTATCCATAGTCCTATTGTGGTGAGTCTAATTAATCTAATTGTGTTGCATTTTTCGAAAAGATTATCAGAAAAGACGGCAAAAGTGGGGAGTTCGAGTAGTATTGCTCGAGTAGTATTGCACTTTGCGAAAATGCTGTTGGAAAAGAGAGCAACAGTGAAAAAATGAACGTCGAGCAACAAGATGCAAACAATCATCAAGTCACACTATCGTAGCAGCTAAGAATCGGATTAATCTCATCTCCTGTGTCAATGTTTCTCACCTTTTGAGATCCATTATGAGGATCGATACAAAAGTGAACATGATGTGAGGAATAGAAGAAATCAGCCATTGAGAAATTGGTATTATCCAACTTGCTGATGAATACGTAAGAGGTTGTCTATTGGAACGTTGACCATGTTCAGGTAGCAGTCTACCGATCTCTGTAGCTGGTATCTTCCCAGCGAGTCCAAGCAGCTTCAACGAAAGAGAATCGAGCCTTGAGCGAAACAGCCGCGACGTGGATATGCTTTCCCTTCAACGAAGTACCCAGAATTTGCGTCTGCAGCGTACGCGACTGAATCCATGACATAGTTCATTTCCCTTGCATCTTACAATATACAAAGGTCGCACAAAGTAGCTGTCCATGTCATAGGACCTGACTTGCAAGCTAATACTCTTCCAGCGAGCAATCATCTTTGTTTGCCGTAGCCTTGGCGGGATTGTTGGTCAGGACGTAAGTTCGGTATCCTCTTTGCACACCGCTTCCATGACGTGTCTCGGCGCGACTCACAGATGACTAGGCCTTGGTGAAATCTCAAGAGTGGGGCCACTGAGACTCATCTCGTCGTTCTCTCCGAATCAACTCGTGGGATCATCTTTCTAGGAACGCCTCATACAATAAAGGTGCTGAGCTGGCGCTGGGGGCCAAACCTTTAGCACGAGCGGTCGGATCGCTGAAGCAGATTAATCCAGGGATCTTCAATCGGCTGCAAAAGGATTCCGAGGAGTTGGATCGCATACAAGAGACATTCGACAATCTCCTGACGAAGAGAGGGATCGACAGGTTACCACCAATTGATGTCAAGTGCCGTTTTGAAGAAAAGCCCATGACTGGGATCGGCCAGGTGAGTTTACAGTGTATCGTTTTAGAAGAATCGAAGCTCAAGAGGATCTAGCTCTTTGACTACAAGCCTAGCTGGTTACCTGCCAATTGGTATGAACAAATCTCACCGCGAGATGACAAAGTTCGAGACGGACGAGGACAACGGCTTTTTCTTGGTTAGATACACACTTCGCCGATGGATTGCAAATCTAGGCAGGCAAGGTAAGTGAGCTGTAATTTTCATCAGGCGGGAACAATCGTCAATGATTCTGATTTGGCATCAGTCAAGCCCGCCTTGCCTGCCCTGCCTGCATCGCCTGGAAACTCTCCAGCGCCAGATTCACCTCTTTCTCGGCTCAATGTGAATACCCCGAGCGATATGACGATTAGGACACCCTCGCTGTCGAGCGACGGACGCTTGTCAATTTCAGCGTCCTCATCCATATCGAGCTTTGTTAAAATCCCACCTGGTGGTAGGTTTATTGTCAACGAAAAGCTGGTGACACTACCTACCCTTGAAGTTCATTCCCTCGAGATTGAATGGACGAGAGTCGAAATACTTCCAACCGCGAGAGAAAGAATTGCAGGAGATACGATCTACTCTTCTTCCCCACCAAGAGGACCCACAGCCTCTGAACCATCGAAGCTTCTTAGTCACCGGTCTTGGTGGAGCAGGTAAGACCGAGCTTGCGTTCAGATTCGTCACCGAATTCAAGGAAAGCTTCGACGCGATCTTCTTCCTCATTGCGGATTCAGAATCTCGTTTGTCTGAGCAGTGTAGTACAATTTCTCGGGATTGAGGGCTGATAGAATCTTCTGATAAGAATAATCAAGAGCTTTACAGCGAGACTTTCCGAACCTGGCTTGGCGACCCTGTCAAAGGTGCCCCAGAAACACAGGAAGCTAAGACTTTACTCAGATGGCTACTAGTCTTCGACAATGCCGAGAAGAGTCATGTAGGTGGTTGCAAGGATGATCAATTATTTTGCTACGAGAAGCTGTATGTATGCTCAGGAGCTAGTCTCCATTGATGCTAGTGGGCCTAGGCCCTGGGTGGTGGCGAATCTCATCCTCCACACACACCACGGTTTGGAAACAACGAACCCCCGTGAGTTCTGATCGTAGTACCTAGATTAAGACCTAGGTATCTATAAGGATTGCCAGGCAGCCTTCTGCTTTTAAATAAGGTCGTTGCGGATCAGAGGCGTGAGCTCCTTCCTTAGGTCTTCTTCAATCTCCTTCCGGTATTCAGCCTTTGCTACCTTCGCTGCTTCATCCCTAGCTTCCTTCTTTACTCGATCTATGATATGATTTTTAGATTCCTTCTTAATATCCTCCTGATATGCCAGGTTCCATCTCTTTTGCTCGATGTCTAGCCATTCCTTAGACACAGTCTCCGCAAATTGTTATTCGGCCCGAGCTAGGGCATTGGCCTTAACTCTAGCGTGATATTATGGGTCGCACGGAGGGCAGTGGCATAGGTGTCCATCTAGAACCTCTTCCACGAAGAGCGTAGGTAGGGTGACAGGGCCTAGGGCAGATGGATTGTTCCCCTTTAGTTCTTGCTGTGGCTTTGGAGGGTTCACCGGTGTGAATTTGACTACCTGTAGGTCTTGCTTACTGTTGCCTGGTTGCCCTTTGCCAGTATCTCCTCCATCTAGATCTATCTCCGTGGGTACCACCGTCCCGTGCGGCTGGTACTTCAGTAGTAAATCCAAGACATGTCCAGCTAGGGCGTGGAGTTTTGTTCGCTCATGGACCGTGTTCCGTGCTAGGTTGCTGAGGGGTATGGCAAGGGTGGTGGCCTGGGGGCCATCATGGAAGCATCCTACTCGCAACTCGCAACCCTCTTTTGGCCTCGCCGGAGCTAAGTATCACAGGGAAAATGCAGCTTAAGGGTTTTCCAACAGTCGACGGAGCTCAGTTCTTAAGGCTCAGTGCTAAGGACGACAAGCCAAACAGCTCGGGACTGAAGCTGATCTGAGGATATTTGGTTGGCTAGTGAGTTCCTGAATTTCCGGTGGGTACAAGGTTCTCTGTCCTGGTATGTAGTTAGAGGTTTTAGACGGAAGAGAAAGGATATTTTGTCTTGAAAAGGGGCCCTACCAAAATGATGTGTATTTCAGGCAGCTCCTTAAGAAACAGCGTTTCGTCTGGATGTATAGGTGCATATATATAGTAGCGTTCGTAGTAGTGTTCCAAGAAAGTCTTCAATGAGATCTTACTTTCCTCAACACGATCGTAACTTGTGCAGTAGAAATTTCGTGTCTAAGTCGAGGTTCCTCTCTTATATAATCAGCATGGCAGCGCTGACATGGCACCCTACAACCTCTTTCTCAGAGATTCATGTCTCAGCGGAGTAGGAACAATTCAGCGATTGACCGGAGAGAAAGATCCAGAGCCATCTCTAGAATGATTGAGACCTCTCATGGAGCTCTGGACGCCTTGGTCTAGGCTACCCATGGCAGGAACACCATTACTGTCTCTTGACCTAGGAGACGCCGAGCGTTCGCTCAGGGAATGTTGAGAGTCAGGGGATTCGAAGAAGGTCAGCTCATCGCCGTCATCTTTGTCGTATTCCTCAATGAAGCTGCCTAGGAGCATTTTGTTGACGTCGCCGGAGGAGTGCTCGGTATCGATGATATCGCTGCAATTCTTGGTTAGCTGCACCTTCTTCGTATCTGCGGTCAAGCTTTTGCACTGGGGTAAGAAGATGGGACTCACGGGATACCTTCGCGGTGGAGATAGTCGTCGAGATACCGCAGTCTTTGAGTGGCAGAGTCGTCGTTGCCGAATTGGATGAATTCGATGCTGAATGGACGGAGCTTGAGGTGGTGATGTAGAGCCTTGAGCTCCTTCGCAAAGTCTTTGATCTGCTCGCCCACACCGTCTTTATCTTCCATACCGGCCCAGATGCCATCAGTCAAGACGAGCAAGACAGTATCCTTCACCTTCGTCATGGGTCGCTTCTCTTTCTCTCTCAATTTGCTTAGATAGTCTTGCAATATGTTACCAAGGGAACTTCTCAGGTCTGTGCGAGCACGCTCTTTTGAGCTAGTCTTCGGGCGAGCTGCCTCCATGCTAGCCTTGAATTTAGATGCGGAATCTTTTCCATCAAGGGTGATGGGTCCTCTGGTAAATCGAAGATCCATGCCGTCAGGATCCAAGCCCTTTGCCATTTTCACAAGTACGTCGAGAACATAGGTTGCTTCATGCCAGTTTTCGCCCATTGATTCCGCATTATCTACGAGAAAGATCTGGAAATTATAATTGTAAGCAGTTTTGAAGGTGGAAGGCAATAGAAGACTCACAATATCTCTCGTGCCCCCGAAATGCGCTGTGAGTAATCCGTCCTTGAAATCCTCCTTCTTCGAGAAAGGATGTTTCAACGTGTATCTTCTTCTTTCATGTTCCCGCCGATCCAGTTCTTCCCATGCTTGGAAAATGTTCCGAGGCGGATGCTTTGTAGTGTTTCTAGATCGCCGGGGACGGGATGGAGTCGTGGGGATGGTTGAGTCGGAGGGTTTTCTGTAGTGATTTGTAGACTCATCGGGAGTCTGATGAGTCTCGGAGAGGCTGTACTGAGGCTCAGGAACAATTTGGAGGTGAAGGCCTTGATTTTCGAGATATTTACCATCATGTAGACGCAGATCCTGGTTAGGCCAGAAAGATTGACGATGAGTCGTCTTGAGTGGCCGCTCAGCGAGGTATGGTTTGCGGGCGTCAAGTTTGATTGTCTCACTGGAATTTGAACTAGCTTGCTGCACGCGACGAGAGCGGTGCAGCTTTGCAGCCTTGCAAGAAGCTTCCTGGTCGACTTCTCCGAGGAGAGTTTTGAGGTTCTCGGGTAATTGAGGTTCGCTACTTCGAGGGGACTTTTCTAATATCGACTGAAGCTTCGAATGAATGTCGCTGGCATTCGTTCTTTGATCAGCGGATCCAAGTAGCATTTCGTTGTCCACGAGATCAAGTACTTCAGAAGTAATGGTATCGGTTCCCCGAAGCACGTTGCGCAAGTATTGGTGCCAATTTGTCACAGCCTCAAGCACATTCCGCCCATCGTGAAACTGGTCCCCTTCAGAGATCTGTGAAGCTTGGTTCTGGGCTCGCTGTGCTTCGATGTATCTATTCTTGGCTAACTGTCGCACTTCTTCGTATAGGATGACTCCTGTGTGGCCAAGAGCAACCCAGGTGGCGGCTAGTGAAAACACGCACCCTAAAGACCAGATATCGATTGCTTGCGAAACGGGGATTGTACTCCTCCCAGGATATTCGGGAGCACCTTCAATGGCGGTAGTCAGTACAGAATGCCAGTCAAATTCGCGAATTAGTACATACCGTATGTCTCGGTTCCTCCCTCGAGGACTTGCTTCGGAACACCTCTGGAATCATTGGGAGGTTTCCTGACGAATTTGGCGAATCCTGGATCAGCTAATTTGAACTTGTTCGGATCCATTTCCTGATCGTCCTCTTTGATCCTGTCCTCCACAAAAAGAATGTTGTCGGGCTTAATGTCGGTGTGCCATCTGCTTCTCGTAAATACAGCTCGAGTCATGATTTCAATTCGCTGATTGACTTACCCGTAGTACTCTTCAGTTTCTTCCGCATTACAGACCTTAAGATTATGAATGCCTTTCACGGCATCAGCAATTGCGAAGAGTGATCTCCAGAAAGCTTCAATCTCCGATTGGAGTACTGGTGGCAGGACCGCGCCAAAATAAACATCCAGATCCATCGGCCCGTATTCCAGTAAGATATTGTAAGTAGTAAATTTATGCTCCAAGGTCCTCCGGAAGGATTCGCTTGCACGGCAGGCGGGAATTGAGCCTTTTTGTAGCCAGCTAGCCATCTAACCATGCCTTCGTGATCTTTCAAGCCAATGAAGGCATTCGTCTCATTATGGTACAGGGGTTCTTTGCTATAATCGAAGGTTTTTAGGGCAAATTGGTAACGCTAGACATCGATCAGTCAATTAATCTCAGTCAACGGCGTCGAACAATCATGGTTGAGAATAAGTACAAGACTTTCAAGGCGAGCAGGCATGCAGGTAACGTACCCAGTCAGGCGACCTATTCGAGGCCGCATTGAATCTGGAGCCTGCGCAAACATACCTCAACTTCTCACCAACAAACTCTTCTGGAACGTCAATCTGGTAAAGTTTCGCGGTCCCTCCCGCTTTGATAGGGTTATGCCGAACGATTGGTATGATTGTGTCCTGGTCCCAGTTCTTGATCGCGTGCAATTCGAATCTAGCAGGCTTGAAGCGGTGTTGTAATTCAAAGAACTTGGAAGGAGCATCTGGATCTTGTATGTGGGCGCTCCGAAAAGTCGCTTGTATTGTGTCCAATCGCATTGGAAGCAGTCTGTCGTCTTTTTGATTTGTACAGAAAGCCTCGATGGCGCTTTCACATTCGATTAGTTGCAGTATGCAGAAGACCAGAAGGCAACAGTTGTCACCCGGCTTGAAGATCTCATCTGTCAATGGCCGGAATTCTGGCCTGTCTTTGTATGCCACGCGAAGGAGGCGGTTTGCGGGCGTAACCTTCCCGTTCCACGGGCTTCTGAGCCAGTTTTGGAGCTTTTCGACGAGTACAAACTTCCGCCCACAGATGGCCTCCTGCGTGTATAGTTCCAGTTTCCCCCTGAATTCCTCCAGGATTGGTTCATGGCTCATATCGGGCGATGCGATATCAGCGCTTTTGTTGCGCAAGGCTGAGCCGTCGATGCCCAAGCCGGTGGAGCTGGTGCGCTGGCTATAAGGGAAAGCAGAGCAAATCAAACGAGGGGTGAAGACGCGAGATACCGAACCCCGCAAGCGACATAGGGGCCACGATGAGCAGCGTGGTTCGCTGGCCGGGTGGGAAGCGCAATATATATATGGGCGATGATGTAGCAGATGAAGGAACGTTTAAGGTAGCGACAAATCAGGTACGGAGCCGATTTTGAGTTCGAGGATGGCCCCTGCACCCGAGTCTTCGCTGGAAGGTGCCCGCGACGATGGCTCTAGTCCCGAGGTAAATCAGCCCATCAAGCCACCGTCCGGGCTGTGGTCGTGGCGGAGCTTCAGCCTGAGAGGACCATCTACGGGTACTATGGGTACTACGGGTACCTTAGAGCCTTTGGCTTCCGGCGATCCCATTGGTAACTCGCTAAGTGACTAATCGAGATTCAGTGATTGTTGATATTCATTATTCAGTATCTCGTTCTGACTGGAGACCAAAAATGCGGCTCTCTGAAAACGCATTCTAAGAGAAATTCTAGGGTAAAATGACCTCCCCAAGCCGACCCGAAACTTCCAGCTAGCATTCCGGACAATTTAAAATCCTTCCAGCACGGCTTGACATATACCTGGACTGTCTTTCCAAAACTTCGAATTCTTCCCCTATCATGAAAGCTTTGCCATTCTGATCATCCATATACGGGCCGGAAACAATTGACCGCCGGCAGTAGGGGTCACAGAGCGTCTAGCGATTGCTTGACCTTCCAGTTCTGCGTGACTGGCCTTTTTTCTCTAAACCAAGGTGCGCGTTGTCCACGAGAATAGAAACAATAGGGGTAGATTCGTCGTGTAGAGTGAAGGAGGTCTTTCGACCTGGAGAAAGGCATTCTGCGTTACCATCAGATCTTTACTTCCGTCATTGGTAATTCATCATTGGCTTTCTCGATTTTGCGATCTTCTCTCCGAAGCCAGAAGATCGCAGCTGCAAACGTGAGGAAGGTCAAAGGCAAGGTGACCTGGAGCCAACGGTTCAGAGCGACGGGGGAGAAGGAAGCCGAGCTCCCCCCCACAACAGTTTTAGCGCTCGAACTCTGATCTTGATATTTTACGATATCAGTGCTGAAGAACGTCTGCGCTTGGCTTAGTTTGGGCTGGTCGAGCAAGCAGGAGTGTCAGCTTACCGAAACAAACGTAGCCGGAAGGTACACAAATGTTAGGAAAGCTATGATCCGAACAGTGTGAGAGTCCCGCTGCATGCTAGATGTCAGCTTCTCCATTTTCTCGGTCGCCTGGCTCTGTAGGTGCTGGAGAATCTGCGTGATGGTTAACAAAATCACAGGAATGGTATAAACAGTCTCGAGAACCAAGGGGTTCATGCTGTACATACCATCGTTTTTCTTGCAGCGACGATGTCAGCAAGGAGCTTGCCTCGTTCAATCTGCATGTTTGAGTCGTAGATAAAACCATCCACTTGCATGGCAAATGAAGATAGATCCGAGCCGCAAGAGGCTTTGAGATGAGTCTGGCTGTTCTCCAGCAAATTTTCGTAAAAATTCTTCAGCGACAGAAAGACATCCTTGTTACCTTTCAGTACCGTGATTGCTTCGGTAGTGTCTTCCTCGAGGCTCTGGGCTCTCTGTAGATGGAAGGATGAGGATTTCTGCTGAGGCTCATCGTGGCCTCGAGGACCGTGTACTACACCATATGTCTATCTCAGAGGCGTCAGTACAGTAGGTGTTGGAAACAAGCGTTTTGCATACCTCATTCTCTACTGTGTCCTCCAAAGACTGAAGGTAAGTTCGCCAATTCTCAGACGACCAGTGACAGAGTAGCAAATGCACCGCCAGGCTAGACCTTAGACACTGCTTGAGAGTCTGAAATTCACGGTCTTCGATTTGACCCGTCTTTCCAGTCATGTCTTCGACGCGCTGCTTGATATCCAGACCAGCCCTTGTTATCATCCATAGCGAGTTTCCGCTTTCTACGTCAAATTGGTGGTAAAACGCGCCTTGCCGAATAGTCCAATGGTTTTCACTCGGCGCCAGCTGATAGGGCTCTATCCGTTTTGCCACAGTTTTGAGATTGTAACAAAGCTGAAGTTGTCGCCCACTTCTACCAAGACTGTGAATGGCTAAATTTCGGCCGTCAGTGAGTGGCAGTTCTCCACGAAAGCCGCTGAATCTTTTCTCTCTCGAATGCTTATGTATGCCGAACACGAGGAGAAATTCGAGATAGCTCGGCATGATCTGATAGTAGCTCAGAATGCGGACAAGCATTTTTCTGGTGACCTTGAGTGGAGAAATCGAATGGTCTCCATATAGAAAGCTACCGAGGTTCAGCGACACGTCCGCAAACGCTTCTACGTCCGCCGTCGACCACCTACATGAATCGACACTTGGGATCTGGGCAAATCGCCGTGCTACTTGATTGCACCTGTGACGCTTCACCCAGACGCGCTTGGAGTTCTTGGTCATCGCGCACCTTCAGTCTTTCGAAAGCTGTTGAGCATCAGCTAATGTACGTCTTTCGTGAAACTGTCCCAGTACTTGGGCCAGTGCCAATCAGATCGCGAAATGGCACGTTGACTTCAACGTCTTTCGTCACAAACAGCTTTTTCTCGATATCATCCAAACGCCTTCTGTAAGCATTCAGGGCACCGAGATATGTTGTCTTATGCACCAAATTCTCAGGATATATATTAAAATCTCCAATGGAAGAAGTAAATGATGGTGGCAGCTGCGAAGTCATCGTTCTCTATGTGCTGACGGTCCGAATTTCGGCAAGACCCATAATGAAAGTCGTAGACTAGGAGTCCGTTAATAAAGCTATGAGTGCCATCAGCCGTGCAAGTAGATCCCTCCTTTGCGGGGCACACGAGACACTGTGGCTGTGTGAAACGCCCGCAAGGCATTTCTCGCAGCCTTCCCGGGGCATGTCAGCCGACGCACGCATCCTGAGCGGATTGCGACCGGCGACCCTAACAAACGAATCTCTTGAAACAAGGAAGTGGCTAAAGTCAAGGAACGGAGCGGCCTTTGATGATGCATCATTCGTACATTGATCATGCCTTATAAGTAGATGCCCGATTAACAGCGAAACAAACAAGGTATCTTGCGCAAAACCCTCATAGAATTCGCCCAGCCCAGCCTCCGTAACACGCCTGATCGCCGGTACACACCACCGC
>JAABUH010003317.1_pt1 | contig 13975 bp, 11 predicted proteins | sample 5559121 | NCBI WGS metagenome assembly JAABUH01 (sample SAMN10711871, study PRJNA513364) | rock metagenome | isolation source: Antarctica rocks | place: Antarctica: Victoria Land, Battleship Promontory nord | collected 2015-12-28 | reverse complement strand
AATGATCCGCCGGTGCTGTCGTCACTGCCCAGTACGATGCTGTGGACGTAAACTTGGCACCCATGTTTGGTAGCGGTGACTTTTCATTTTTGACAATGTCAGACGCCACAGGATAGGCAGGCTTTTCGGTGTTTTGCTGCACAGGGCAAGATCCGCTGCCAACGAAAGTTGCATCCGATGGGGCTTTGATCCGCTTTTCAATCCAGAAGGGTCTAAGATATCTGAGATTGCTGTTGAGAATTTTGAGAGTTTTAAGAGTTATTATTATTATTGCCGTTGCTGTCGCCGTTAATATCTAAGCTGCCGATATTGGCATTACTGCCTCCACCTGCGCCTCCGCCACCGCCACCGCCACCGCCACCGCCACCGCCACCGCCTGAGCCTCCACTACCACCTGCGCCCCCGTATCACCTATCGGACTTGCTCTAGTTCTAGAAGTACTGCCTAGACTCGCTTAATTTTATATAGCGTTTACCGAGGACGAGGAAATGGAAGTAAAATAGCCGGAGGCTACGAGCTGCGAGCTTATGAGAGCTTATTTAAAAGATGATAAGTCTTACGACGATTTAGTTAGTAGGGGATCATTTGGCCCTGAAGCAGGCGGTAAAGAAATAGGGGAGTAGCGGTAGTTGAAAAATCACCCCCGGCCGCGAGTTGTGAGCTTTGTTGGGCTTGATCAAACGAGTTCAAGTCTGGAGGTGGTGACTCGGTCGGCAAAGGACCATTGGGCCCGGGAGGTGGCTGCGAAGATATCAATGATGGGGTGATTGACGAGAAACATCCTCCTGCTGCGAGCTGTGAGCTTCCTGCACTTGATTGAATGAGGCGAGATCAGCGGACGCTGAAGCGGCTGAAGGGTCGTTTGGTCCAGCCTCTTGAGCGATAGTCAGCGATGCGAAAAGCCATAAAAAGTAGACGTATGGTGAACTCGAGGCATGGTGGACGAGATGATTGTGATTCGAAGTGAGAGGCACTTCGGTATGCGGAGTTGGCTGCGCTTTATTATTTTTCATGACGGCTATCCTGAATACAGAGGTGGGGCGAAGTACGCTCACTGAGTCAAGCCTCAATGATAGGATAAACAATACTGTCTGTACTGATGGATGCTTGAAATGGTATACGAATTTAGCAATGTCCCTGACTCGGCGCTGAATTTGGAAAGCATTCCTGAAATAGGAGTAGCCCCGTGTTTCAAGCCTTCAACATACCCAAAATCCCCAAGGAAAGCACGAGGAAGGCCAAAGTCAAAAGCGAGGGACGTTCCTAAATGAGGGCTCGAAGATTAGCACAAGACGGCAAGATGAATCAACGGGAAGGAATAAGCTCGGGCTTTCGCTTGAAACAATCATTATTGAGAATCTGTCTTGAGGAAACACCGCCACTTCAAGAATAAAACAAATTAGGGGAGACATTCAAAAAAGAACTCGATCCCACCTTGCGGGTATGCCATGTTCACAGCCATCCCTTTGTTATGTCATCTGGCCAAGCCGTGGTTGCAACAATGCAGCCCTCCGTGCCGCGTCTGAGACTAGTCCTTTCAGATCAGGTATGATTCAACTAGAATATCTTAGAAAAAGTAATAATGGATCGCGAGCAATGTGATTTCGGAATCACAGAGGTTCCAAATTTCGTAGCCTCAAAAGCGATTCAAAGAGATCATTCCCACGTCATGTAGCACAAACAGCACTAAGAAAACAATTTCGGCGGTGGACGCCGGCTTATTCCTAATAGTTGTATCCCTCCTTACGCCACAATCATGCCCATTGCCTGAAAGCGCGTTGTACACGAGGATTGTGCGCATTTCGACTCTGAGAGGTCATTGAGATACAGGGGATTTTGGGTTGTCAAGGTTAGAGATAGCCTTTACTAGGGCTGAGTTTAAGTTTTCACTCAGTCCGCCCCAGAATGCACGACATCAAAAAATACGAATTTCGAAATTCAAATAGGATTAGCTCAGCCCTATTGGCTATTCAGCCATTTCACTGCTGTTGCCCTGTCACCTCACTATTAGGAATAGAATTCCAAGCAAGGACTCTTCAACAGCATTTACTCAACAAATCGGTGACTTTCAATCAATCCGTTGAAGTCTTTGGCCCCTCGTTGGAAAGCAGCGTCTTACAGCCCCTTGCCAACTTTTTGAGATCAAAACCCCATCCAACTCCTACATAGAATCAATCCATCAAGCATACAATCATCAATATGACGCTCCATCAAACTTGATTCAACGCCTCTACTTCTTCGCGATGACCTTGGTAGTAAACTACAAGAATCAATTTCGAGACGAAAACCAGAGGCATCTTCGGCACGTGGTCGCGGAATCATGATTGATCAGACTTGATGCCTGATTCTATGATCTCAAAGCAGTATGAACAGTGTGAGTAGATAAAAGATGAATGTGAGGATGCAGGCCAAGATTCTGGGAATCAATCTTTTGAGAGAAGATCGTTTTCAATTCTATGGTGTTGGATTAGAGGGGCCTTTTTTGGATCGGGGTTGGAACCATCCTTGGGTGAAGAAGGGAAGGCAACGTGAAGTGGCACCAGAGAGGTTTCGTGATGCACGACGAGTGGTGGACAAGACTATTCATTACCCGGCCGAACCTGATACTATTTTGGCCACAACTAAGGGAAAATCAATAGTCGACCCTGGGACTGATTCTTTGAGGGGTAAAGCGGCGGGTGAAGAGATGTGGGAGGAATCTCAGGCGAAGCGAAGGAGTCACGAAGTTTAGGTAAACGTATGCTCGCTTCGTTTTGTGTCGCTGTATTAATGACAAGTGCAATGGGTTATCTCATCATCATCTAGGCTTTGGTCGACGTCTTTCCTCTTCGTCTTTCTGTCGCTGATTCGCAGGTGCTCTCTTGAGTGGAAACAATTTTCTCCAGCGTATTTCCAAGACAGATTGTTGTGGCTGGCCTAGTGCTGAAACACCATGAGCGAAATCACCATAAAGGAGAAATCCACTCTTACCTGCAAATAGGGTCTGCTGAAGCACCTACAGTGACTCAGGAAGCTCTCGACTGGGGATAATGTTGGCCCATCGATTGATGCTTGCTGGGGCTGGGCGGCTGCAACCGGTGCAACAGCATGCCCACCACAATGACGACGGGGTAAAAAGAAGGGAACCCGATTCGTGCTGTCAAATGAGGCTTGCAAATCAGTCGGATTTCAGCTTTGATATCTTTTCGGAGAGACGTGGATTCGAGAAGAAGACTTGGGAGTATGTATTAGTGAGTGAAGCTATACTATGAGTTGATCTTAAAAAGACCAAGTCGGAGCTCGAAAAAGCCCTCGACCGTGAATCTTTCGCCCTAGTGGAGAACGATAGCAGTCTGGGTGCTATGAGCAAAGACATCGGTCAAAAACATTTTGGAAAAATCGACTCATTCAGGAGAAGGACACGGCGTTCAGGCACGAATATTGGGCAATAAAGCAACATTGCGCTCACTAACGACCTGGAAACACTTGATAGGAGCCGGGCCTCGCAATAGTGATAACGATGTGAGTCTTGAAATCTCGTTTCATTGAGTCTGCCAAATGTGTTGATATCTTAGCGCGCAGGGTCTCCGGCATTGTTCATCGAACACAGCCTGAAACGTAAGCCAAAGAAATCAGGACAAAGCAACACATAATTTTCAAGCATGTATGAGAAGATTCGGCTTCATCTGCCAAATTTTGATGTATGATATTCCGATTCAAAGAATATAGTGGAGTCGACAGTGTTTGAGATCAGGAAATGAAGCTTCTGTGAGAATTCTTGTTAATAGATCTGCGATTTTCTGGCCTGGCTCGCCTTTTGTTCGCCACCATTTCTTTGTCCGATACGACAAGGCCAGGCCCCTCATTTTAGGAACAAATCAGTCACAACTACGCTTCATCCAATCAAGCTCTGTCTATTTCATCATCCATACGAGAGAGCAGAGATAGCAGAAGCCGATTGGAGTTCCGGGAAACGAGATTAGGGGAAGAGACCAGCATCTTGGCCAAGAGACCTTCCAACGCCTATCCAAAAGTGGGCCTGCAGCAATCTCCTGTCGTCACTAGACTCTGTTCCTTGGCAGGAGTGTGTGAAATAGAAAAGAGGGGGTTGGTAGACGTAACTTAGCTGGGTCAAGCTGATCCAAAAGTGGGCCTGCAGCAATCTCCTGTCGTCAATAGACTCTATTCCTTGCCAGGAGTGATTGAAAAATAAAAGAGGGGGTTGGTGGCTCAGCTGGGTGACGGGTTCGCTAAACTTTTCGGTCCTCACATGCGAGTATAAAATCTTCCATCATCCAACATTCTCTCAACTTAAGAATACCACAAACAGTCTCAGATCAACGTACCACACCCAAATCTTCACACATCATTACTTCTTACTCTCACACATCGTTACTTCTTCCTCTCTATCTGATCGACTGAAATATCTACGACACATTCTTCTTTCACACTGCTTCATCAATCAACGATTCCTTAACACCGAACCGTTCTCACGCTTCCAAGATACAAAGTTATGCCTTCTTTCGCTGCTTTCTACCCCATCCTGAGGGCTGCGGGAGCTGCCCTGACAGTCCTATTTGCTGTGACGGTCATTCCGGTCTCCTGGGGTGTTGTCGAGTACGGATTCATTGATCCCGCCCACCCTTATACCAAGTTGATGACAACACGGCCCAAGCCAGCAGAACCTGTCCTCACGGAGGCGGTCCAAGTCAACATCCGGATTCCTGAGCCCAAACTCAATCCGAGCCCGCTGCAAACTGTTCTTGAATGGAGCCAAGATTTGTTGGACGATCCGATGTTCAACACGAATACCAGCATGTCACAGCTGGTGTCGATCCAAAAAGTCACCATCTCCAGCACAGTCGTCGAGGTCTACGTCATGTCAAACTCATCATATAGACCTGCTACTGTCGTCACAACTCCCCGCCAATACACATTCAAGAGCTGCTTACCAAAGCACGAGAATTTGCCAGAATGGGATACATCAACGGCTTTCGAATATTTCAAAACTCTTTCTCGTATGTTTGCTGCCTTCATGCTTTGCAGCAATCATGTCATCATGTCTGGCTACATCTCAGACGTAGCGATTCCTTTGGCCTTTCTTGGGTTTGCTTGTCTTTACCTTCTCAAGAAATCAATGATAGCTGATAGCATCATGGCCCAATTGAGAAACCAGTCGCGAACAATCATAGATCAAGACCAACGGGTGTCCGAGCTCACCATTGCGAACTCGACCCTGGAACAAAGTCTTCAGATCTTGGATACTGAGAAGGGGGGCCTTCAAAATTCACTTGAAGAAGTGAGAGGTCTTTTGAGTCAGTCCAATGATGACAAAACCAATCTCCAAAATGAGATCGGGCAGGTCAAGGAGCAGCTGGAGAACGTGAAGTCGGGAGAGCTTCAAGAGTTGAGAGATCGGATTGAAATTTCTCAAAAAACGCAAACGGATGCTGAAGAGCTGTTGCGTACGAAAGAGGTGGAAACAAAGAAGGTGGTCGATCAGTCAGCACAGCGGAAGACCGAAGATGGGCACACGATAACAAAACTGACTGAAGAGCTTGAAGAGTCTCAAGCACGGTGTCGACGCTGCGACGATGAGCTGGACGCTCAAAAATTAGAGGCCAAGAAAGAAGAGGAAGCCAGCATGTCGGTCTTGCAAGACCTCAAGAGTCGTTTGGATGAGCTCCAGAAGCAATATGACAATGTACAGCACCAGCTTACAGTCGCTAATTCTCGAAATGAGCAACAACCAACGCCATCGACATACGTCGCTTCCACTTCTCAAACGTCCACCTCAAATCCATCAGCAGGACTCAAGCATACTACGACACCTTCCCAGGGGACGGAAGACACCAGCCAGGGGCCGCTACGAAACAGTTCTGGTGACCAGGATAGGGGCCAGAAATCAAAGGCGCCCATCTCTTCAACGGGCAGCTCAGTGCCCGACGGCCTCACCTCGTCGCAGCGAGAGTTGTCAGAGCCTGTCAGTCAGCCGGCTGTCGAACCTGCCCACAATACCTCTGCGACTATGAAACCACCAGTCGTGCCCACTGGGCCTCGGCTCACTGCGCGCGGACCGAGTTGGCACTCTATCGACAACCGTCGATCCAACTCCGGCCCAAGTGGTTCTCCGCAGCAGACTACCTCGGTAACGAGAGAGTCGTTCCACGAGCGCGCTGGCGGTCCTAATGTCGGAGGGGCAGGTGGGAGAGGTGGAGGTCGTGGACAGGATGGATCAGCACAGCGGCCACAGTTGAGTCAGAGTCCGCCACCGCGAGCACAACCCACTCAGAGCCCTTTACCAGCTTTGGGAGGGCCGCGGCCGCCAGGGCAATCCCAGGCGGTTTATGATTCGTACCAACGGATACTGCGGAGGTCTTGGGAGAACCAGCAAGCTCGACAGAATCAGCAACAGTGACGGGAGGCGGTGCTGATCTAGCATGTCAGGACTTGTTGGTGGTCTGATATGGCAAGAGAAGGAAAATGGATGAGGGTTTAGAGGGGACGGGCAATACGGATGATTCGGGGAATGAAAGCTTGGGAAAGAAACGGTTGGCAAAGAGAAGAATAATGAAACAGGGAACAGCATTAGCCAGCCGGGTAAGAGAAGGATATTGGGATATTGAGCAACGGGGAGATCTACCACGCTTGATACATGCGGATTTTGTAAATTGTGCCGGGATTGTCGTTGGTATAGCTTGCGGGCGTTGATTTTTCATGGGGTATTGGGGTCTATCATAAAATTTAATGAAGTATGCTGCACTTTGTCATGGATGATCATAAAAGTCAAATCTTCATTGTGCAGAATTCAAGATGGCCTTCTTCCACTTATTCTTGGTGTCTGAATCAGATGAAATACGTGTGACCTCCCCGCTCCAAGTCCTTCAAGGCTGCCTATAACGAAGGCTTCGAGGTAAGCTGTATTGTATTAAAGAGCAAAGTCCCCTTTCAGCGACACGTATCTAGGAAGCCCGATAACCTTTGGAATAGGTTCAATGGATGGTCAATAGGAACATCATGAGGTTAACTGTTTTTGGTCTATGGAAATAGGAGAAGCAACTATGTACTCCGCAATCACGCTAGTAGCCCTATAGGGCTGAGTACAATCTCATCCATATCATCCATCAGACTGATGAGAAGCATCGTCAAGTTCCAACGTACTCTTACTCAGTCCATTCATGCAAACGCCTCCACATCGACAATGAATCCTCCCAAAGAACGTGTTAATCGATCCAAATAACAATGCGACCCATCTTTCAGCAGATTCCATTTGCTGCGGTGCGCTGATGCAAGTCAAATGCCAAGGCACCCCCGCACAAACGTTTCTCCGCGCCATTTTCCATAGATATTATCCTATATCTCAACGTCCACAAGTCCTTGACAGACATAGACATATAATTTGCGAAACTCTGTTCTAAAAGTTAGCCATATTGATCAGCACATCCTTTGAGCCAGGTATCTGCTCGCCTTAATTCTCTTCCAGCTCCGCTAGCGCTGCCTCGCGCGCTCTTCTTCTCTCTTTAACCAACTCAATCCCACTTTTGAAGTGGCTGAAAGTTGACTTAGTGAGATCGCTTTTGGCGCGGCGATCAGTCTCATTGCTTTCGCGTAGGGCACGAGACTCGGCATCAAGACTATCAAGCCTGGACTGTTCTTCCCTAAGCCTCTTCCTGATCTCTCTACGCTCGCGGCGAACGCTCTCCCAACTTTGGTATGCCATTTGGAATTCTTCCCATGCTTGGGTTTGATCTTGAGGTAGAATGGACTCCGAGTTGGTCAGCGGAGCAGAACGACTGGCCTCACTATTGACTTCATTGCGGTCCTCCGGCGTGACGCTATCCGTATTTCCGTGGTCAACGATGGTGGACAAACTTCTGACCTCTACGAGAAGCTTTTGACGTTGAGCATGTATTCCTCTCATTGCTGCCATCAAAGCGTCGTCGTGTTCATCTGCAGCTCCAAGCTCTTCTCGCCAAGCTTCGCCCTCCCCATGAGTATTCTTAATCTCATCTTTCAGCCGGTCGGCATGCTTCTCGAGACGCTCATTGGTTGTTACCAAATGCTCTCTCTCTGCTCTCCCAGAGGTATCCCCTGTCAATCTTTCCTCACTGGAGCCAACTTCCCGATCGTGCCTGACGGCAACGAGCTCGGCCTTCAGCCTTTGAATCTCTTCATCTTTCTTGTCACTCAATAAATCCCTCAACGACATGTTTTCTATCACGAGCCGGTTATTCTCTTCGGAGAGGCGGCTATTCTCAATAGAGAGGCGGTCATTCTCATGTGAAAGGCGGATGACGCTCTGTTCAGAAGATTGATGCGGGTCGTTACCAGTCTCGCGTGGTTGTTGCTTTGAGAGTGTATCGCTGACCACCACCGCTTCTTCGCCCTCTGGCTGATCATCAACGCCCGCATTTTTGGTCACTTCCTCCATGGCGCTTGTCACCGGCATGCTGCGTCCGCCTTCTCTAGGTGGGCCCGGTATTCTCAACACGTATTTTGTATCGGAAATAAATGGACAGAAAAGATGATTTGTTGATCACGTTATCGAGGCTGCAACATAAGTCATACTTGAGAGTAGCGCAGCAAGAGTGGCCTTTGTGGACCTTGCTCTCGCTAGCGTGGCTGCTATTTTAGCTTCAAAGGCTCATAAGGTAAGTAAACATACGCGGTAGCCGCCAAGCGTAAATGTTGTAATTACATATTTCATGCTTTACTTATTCTCTCACATGGCTAATGATTACCTTTTTGTAGGTGCAGACCCTTCTGCATAGATGGCATCAACCTGGGAGATACTGATCTTAGGGACGATATCTTCGTTTTAAGACCTAAGCTCATATTCCTTCCCCAGAGCAATCTGTCAGGCTGACTGATCTTCATTCTAGGTAGAATGGCGAATGGCATCTATTGCATAGTGTCCTAAATATTAAGGGATGATTCTGACCGTACGCTACACACCATCTTCTCCATAGCTACGCGTAAAGCGACACTATGATGAGGATCGCTCTGTGACCTGAGCAGATCCAAGGACATATGCCCTATGACTCCCCCTAACACTCCTCACTCCCACATCTTCGGACTTTAGGGCGGCGCAGTATTGATCCGAAAATCACCGCGACCTTCCCTGTCTCGAGTACCCAGAGATGCTGCTCATACCATTGTGACGACATTGAAAAAGCTTGTCTGTTACCCAGAGCCCGCAATTTCATCATCCCAGTATACAGCCCCATTCCGCATTTCCCAATCACGTGCTTATCGCTTTCCATCGAGGGCAAGCATTTGCATCGTGAACCCGTCTACCTGCCCGATTCCGCCGCTCCTGACCCGTCCTCTAGTAATTATGATGATTGGATTGCGACAGTGGTCTGCAATCTCATCTTCTACCCGCATTCTGTGGCCCTTTCTGATGCCAGATCCTGATTCGCGACTAGAAGCATCAGCTCAGTCGTCATACGCCGTCGACAGGAGATACCGCTGCAGATCAGGAGATCCCAGCATAGTCTCGGTCTACCCACGTATAGCGTTTTCTGATTCAACCTGCAAGCTCCTTCATCTCCTCTTTGATAAGCATATCATATACGCAAATCATCTACTCACCTGTCCTCCCATCTAAATCTGCATGCTCTGCATCGTTCAATCTTTGCTGGGATTCGATCCCCCCTGCCACGCGTCTAGCATTCTTGAGCATAGACTTTACGTGAGCATTTGTGAAAGCGCGCTGATTTGCGTTGATCTCTCGCTGGACTTCAGCTTTGGTGGTATCCTTATCAAGACCTGAATCCACCGCGTTGCGCTTGCGCTCATCCCTCTCCCGAGCGTCAGATGCCACTTGAACGTTCGCACCATCTTCAGCAATGCTTGCTTTAAGCTGGGTCAAATTTTGCAGCCGTCCGACTTGGAAGTCGTCGACTGTAGTGTGTTGTAATTCCAAGTCTAGTATTTTGAAGTCATCAAGTCTTTTTCTTGTGGCTCTGATGCCCTCAGTCCATAAATTGTCCTCAAATGGGGCACTTGATGGCTTCAACGTGGAGTATCCGGCTAGATGGATGTTCATACCTCCCCAGAACCAATATGATGAGCACAGCACAGACCCAAATACCTCCGCTACCTGCGCCAGCTTCTGATTGTTCGCCCATAGCGGAAACAGTACGAGTTGCCACGCCTCTGGAAACGCAAATCCACCCTGAGCCTTACTTTGCCGGGTGATAGCGTTAACGAGTCCGAAAATAGCAGTTGTGTTACGATTTGTTATATGAGCAGCGCAACGTGTCCGTATGTTCTGCGAAAAGCCTACTTCAAAAGGGCATCGTTTGAATCCTATGTCGACATTGTTCGGAGCAGTGTTAGTGCAATACTGTTTTCTGATCTCAGCTTGCCACTCTCTTATCCGTTTGCGATCTGGATCGAATTTTGGATGTACCGCAGATGGTAGAAAGCAGTTGTCGATGGCTACATTCTCTGCCTCGTCTGAATTCCTGTTGGCCATATATTTCTCCACTCTTTCCACCAATCGGTCGGCCTCGCTAGAGGACAGCCACCTGCCAGTCTGACTTGAAGCGGCTGAAGTCATCGATTTGAATCCAATTTGGTTCGCAGCACGTGTTAGAATGTTGACATAGACACCTGGGTACGAGACGTTGATGTTCATGTATGTACTGACGAAGTTTCTAACCCTTCCGTCGTTCACGAAATCGTACGGCAGGGTATTCTTGATGAGAGACTCGATGATGTAATCGGGAAGTAGCATCGACAATTGGTACATATGCAATGTTCCGCTGTCCACATCATCCGTTAAATATGCCCAAGATTTAGATTTATCCACTTTCTTTCGACTTTTGGCCTGCTCATATATGAATTCAGTCAAACCCCATCGGCCATAGACCCTGAAAATATCCAACATGTTTCGCTGAAAAGACGTGCAGATCGGATCCTCAGGGTCTGATCTGTTCTGGAGCGGGACAATCGCCGGAAGTGGTACAATGCCAGCAGCAAGAGGCGTAGATCTCGAAGCGAGATTCGGTACTGCCTCCAGCCGCGTAGAGGCGTTGACTCCGCTTATTGCGACGTCGATGTTCTTAGTCTGCGACAGTATAAGCTGTGCAGACTGATGCTGCTGAGATATTGGTGGATAAGGATCCTGCGATCCTTGCTGTGAGGCCTGTGTTGCAACTGGGATAGGATCTTGAGCTGTGCCTGCCCTTTCCGCCATGGCGAAGGATGGAAACTGTTTGAAGCCTTTGTGCTAGCCGACTAACATCTCGATGAGGGTCTAGAGGCTCTTGATGCTTGGAATGATTGCAGAGTCGACCATGGGAGTTCTCAAGCGCGTTGAGATGATGGTGAGAATTGGATATACTAGCGCGATTACTACGCGATGAAAGTAATCAAGAAATTTCAAATACTTTCTGTCTTGAAAATTCGCGTTCAAATCTTCAGATAATTTGTATATATATTCTAGACTCAGGCTGAAGTTTGTACAAAGTAAAGATAATAATCTTGGGAAGTTCGAACCATAATGTAAGCAGCTGGTATCAGTCCTACATTCTCGAATTGGCATCGGAGAATTGAAACTTCATTCTTTATGAGTTTGGATCTTTACACACTGAGACTGCGCTTCTAGACCCCGGAATGAATACAACTTTCCAGATGGATCATGGAGAATACTTTTGTACACTAGTTGGTGAAGGCGCCACACTTGGTTGCTCCATTTATTTGTCCTCAGCTTGTACCAAGACTCACTTGTACTACACGGGGTGAAACCAGGTTTCCATTGACCCCAGCTGACGCAGATTCCGTTCCTGAGTACTGGCTTGATTGATTGTAAGATACGGGATAGGATATTGGCGATATCAAGACATACTAAATGGAACAAAATGCGTACTAAAAACTGCAAGCGTATATGGAGAACAACATTGCTTACGCCAAACTTTTGATTTCTCTGTTCCTAGATTATCCCAATCACGGATTTCAACCACGGAAATCTTTCTACCCCTGCTCCTCAGGTAACACAGTGACTTCGAAAGACGTAACGTCTGATCATAGGCTTTTCGCCAACTCATGGAAGGACTCGCCCTCTGTTCCAAGTCTTAGCATGCTACTGAATCTCAGTCAACAGGGTTAAGATGATGGATTGAAGCAGTGAAGATGAGTTTTCTATTCCTCGTAGTTGATATAGCACAGAAACTAAATTGCTTTAGCCTGTGTCTCGATCACTGTCAGCAGCTCGGCTGTATCAATTAGAAAGGTTCTTAACATTGCTGCAGCAGTGGAACTCATCTGAACGTCAGAAAATGTAGAAATTGTCTTTGAAGGTCTATAGCAATAGCTAGAAGCTCCTAATAATATTTGTCTTTACTTCCATTGGTCTGAGTATGGCAGAACACTGTGCTGCCAGATGCAGTATTCACTCTTCCTGGGGACAAATAAGGTAGCAGTCCGTCTCTACTCTAGTGCTAGATGTCGCTCTAAAATAGCGCAAGGGGTTCGCGTTTAAAATACTGCTCCGCGTGAGTGCGTTCCTTCTCATCTCTTTGATTATCGCATCGAGCGCTCAGGTCTTCGAGACCATTTAGTAGGAAATGGCGAATCGAATGCCATCAAGAGCAGCGATGGAGAAGGCGGTGCAGGACGAGATGAATAACATTGATGAGGGCAGGGTGCTCGTGGCACAAATGTCGCGCGACAAAGTCAATGCTCTGAGAGGCATACCTATACAGCAGCAGCCTGTTGTCCTTCAGAACGCCCAAACGGAGTATGAGCATGGAGAGAAGCACCAAGCGTTTTTACAGGAAAAAGCTCGGATGGAGGCCGAGATCTCGCTAGAGCATAACCAATGGATTATAAATGCAGCGAAAAGACGAACCATTGTTCAGCGCGAGCTCCAACAGCTCAAGTTAGAGAAGAAGGAGCCAGGGTTGCAAGAGGACGAACAGGATGCTATCTCTACTTTGAGGACAGAGTTTCTCCAGCATCCAGCAATGGCCACGGCCATGTTCGATACGCCATTCCTCCAGGAGCTGAAGCAACAATTCGATGCAAACTTTGAAAGGCTCGAGCAGCAATTTGAAAAGCTTCAACACGAGAACAGTGAAGCCACGCGTAAAGCTGTTGACGAGGTCAAAGAATACATATCTAATGGCGACTTCAATACTAGGCTTACGAGAGTGTTTCGAATACTAAAAGATGAGCAAACCCGGGCACTGAACGACTTCAGAGAATCGGAAGGTCGACTCGAGAAGGAAAAGACCGACCTTCTGGATAAGAATGCCGAGCTTTTGAATGACCTGGACACCTTGAGACTAGAGAAAGATGATGAGATAGAGAGGCTCACAGCCGACTCCATCAATGCGAGGACAGACCAGGGGGCCACCACACGCGAGAGATCAGAGCACGTTCAAGAGCTTGAGCGCCTGTATCAATTGATTGGGACGTTGAACAGTGATATTGAGGTCGCCCAATTGGAGAGCGAAGGCAGCAGCAGGAAATTGAGAGCTGCAGAGGAAGCCCATCAAAAGGCATGCGAAGCACATCAAAAGGCATGTGAAGCACACGAGGTATCAAAGCAAGCTGATAGCGCTTTGATCAAAGCACTGAAAAAGAAGGTCCAAGATCTCAAGCAAGAGTCTACTGACCCATTTACGGTTGTTACCCACATCACTTCGCCGATAAGGAATACATCCACGCCACAGAAGAGGCCCTTAGAGGAAATTTCATCCCCAAGACGACGACCCGATTATCCAAAGCGGGCACGACCGACTCTACAAATTCCATACACAGGGGAGGGGGAGGGGGAAGAAGCGGATCAGCAGAGTGATGAGGAATCTAGAGAAGGAGGCACGACCTTTTTGTCGCCTACGAAATCTGCAGGAATCAGTCCAGTTCGGCGCTCGATTTTGGGGCGGCCTCTAACAATCGTCGATCAGGGTCCGCCGAGAAGGGTTCCAGTATTGGTACCGCAGCAGCCTGCTTATACATTGCAGCCAAGCCTTGGGGAAAGATC
>JAABUH010003316.1_pt1 | contig 13987 bp, 14 predicted proteins | sample 5559121 | NCBI WGS metagenome assembly JAABUH01 (sample SAMN10711871, study PRJNA513364) | rock metagenome | isolation source: Antarctica rocks | place: Antarctica: Victoria Land, Battleship Promontory nord | collected 2015-12-28 | reverse complement strand
ACAGTCCCGAACTGCAGCCGGCCGAGACGCTCTGGCCTATCGTCGACGAGCCCATCGTCAACACCTACATCGCCAACCTCGAAGACCTCGAGAGCCTCGTCGACAAGCGTTGCCTCTACCTTGCCCAGCAGCGCGACACCATTAGGTCTCGTACCTCGTTCCACTGGTGGCCCAAAACCACAAAACAGAGCTGATCAACAGGAAGTCGTATCATGGGTCACTAGTCGTCCAGGCAATCGGGATGCAGCGTCGCTTGCCGGCGGTCCTCGCCCTCACGAATCGCTTCATGCCGACCTCCCAAATCAAGCGTCAGCTTAGTAGTGTTGAGGACCTTTTCAGGACCCGGCACAGACCTGGGCGATGTCTGCATCTGTGCATCCCAGCGTGCTAGTCCAGCTTCGCTCCCTGCCTGGGCCTGGTCCGGGTGCCGCCCAGGAGCGCGTAGAGGCTCGGCATCACCAGCAGCACGAGCGGAAGTTGCACCAGCAGCCCCGAGATGATCGCCACCGCCAGCGGCTGCTGCATGGCCGAGCCTTCGCCGATCGCGAGCGCCAGCGGCATCAGCGTCAGGATGGCCGCGATCGTGGTCATGGCGATGGCGCGGAACCGCCGCCGTCCGGCCTCGACCAGCGCCTGCCGTGGCTCCATGCCGTCGCCGACGAGATTGCCGTACTCTGAAAAGAAGAAGATCGCCACCTCGGTGACGATGCCGATGATCATTGTCATACCCATCATGGCCGTGATGTTGAGTTCGATCCCGGTTAAGGCCAAGCCAATGAACACCGCGCAGGTGGCGAGCAGCGGCATTACTAGAATGGCGAGCGCGATCACGATGCTCTCATAGAGGAACAGCAGCAGCACGAAGATCGCCATGATGGCGGCCCCGAACACCGTGATGAGTCCCTTAAAGGCGATCTGTTGCTGAAGGTAGAGGCCGCCCAGCGAGAAGCGGATCGACTTCTGCCCGATGAGCCCAGGCATCCTGGCCTGCACGTCGGCCGCCACCGATCCGAGATCGCGACCCTCGATGCGCGCCGTGACCGCGATCATGGGCTCCAGGTTCTCGCGCGTGATCTCGGGCTGACCGCTGACGCGCTCGAAGCTGGCGACCCGGTCGAGCGGAAAGACGTGGCCGTCGGGCGCACGAATCGGCAGGGCCACGAAATCGAGCTGCGTGCCCCGCATAACCGGGGGCGACCATACCCGGATGCCGATCTCCTTGACGGCGGTGATGGACTGGATCCTGCGGACGGACCCGCAAAGCCGCGCCTTCCTGATCAAGCATGGACGGGACTCCGTCATCGCCCGCATCCGCCTTCGCGGCATGGAGGACCTGATCAAGGTGCTTTCCGGCCGGGTCGAGACGGTGGCGGAGCTCGACCGGCTTCGGGCCGAGGTCGGCGACGACCCTAAAGTCTGGCTGCCGATCTTCTGCGGCTGGGAGGCACGGCCGTGAGCCGCGCTCTTCGCTCGCCCTTACGGCGCCGTGATCGCATCGAAGGTTGCGGCACCCCGTGCCGCAACCTTGGCCAGTTCCGGCCGCAGCGGCTTTCCGTTCGCGCCCTTGTCGATCGCTGCAATGCCCAGACCGACCAGGGTGTCGTCGATCACGGAACCGCCGCGGGTTTTGGTCCCAAATCCCTCCTCGGCCCGCAGGCACGTGGCCTCCTGCACGGGCCTGTCGATCTGGTCCGTGTAGGCGCGGCAGATGATCGCCTGCGTGGCGTAGAGGCTGGCTCCGAGCCGGTCGTGCCAGAGCGTGTCGCAAGTGAATGTCTGGCCCTTGAAGTCGAAGCTGCCGGTCTTCTTGCAGGGCGCCAGGCCGTACAGCGCCACAATCGGTGTCCCCTGCCCCGCAAAAGCGATCCTATCCGACGGTGTCTTCACCGGCTCCATATAGCGGGTCTGGGGATAGGTTTTGACCGACGCGAGCGCGCCGTTCGGGTCGTAGTATTTTATGACCAGGACGTTGCGACCCTTGATCTGCTCCCAGGTCTTGTCGGCCGCCACATAGGGCGCGAACTCGGCCGCGTAATCGGCCGCCTTCGCCTGCGGACAATAGATCCCGTGGCAGACAGAATGGTCCTGCGCGGCCGCAGTGCCGATCATCGGGACCAGCGCGATCAGGACAAACCAGTACCTCATGCTGCTCTCCGAAACGGGGGTGCGATATGACCCCAGACCGAAACTACATCTACCATCACGGGCGGGTCAAAGGACGAAGTGGCGCAACGGTCTTCGTTCTCGCGCTCGCTCTCGGGACCGGCACGGTCCTCCGCGGATGTTCCGGTTGCCGATGATGTGCGCCTGAAGCCGGAAACCCAAAAAGCCGACAACACCGGCCAGACGAATTCATCATCCAGCGCCCGGTCAACATCGACCGGCGGCCTAAAGTGCTCGGTCTCGCGGAAAACCAGCGCCGACGCGATCGGGCGCGCCGCGGCCAACAATGGCATTTCGGCGCAGTTCCTCGAGAACGCCGCCGTCGTCGAATCGCACTGCAATCCGAGTGCCAAGGCGCCGGGCAGTTCTGCCGGCGGTCTCGGTCAGTTCATCGACGGGACCTGGAACACGTACGGCAACGGCGGGGACAAACTGAATCCCGATGACAATGCCGACGCGATGGCCCGGCTGACCAAGGACGATGTTTCGGGACTGACCAAGCAACTCGGTCGGACCCCGACGTTCGAGGAAGCCTATCTGGCCCATCAGCAGGGTCTTGGAGGTTCCTCGTGCCTTTTGAAGAACCCGAGTGCGCCCGCCACGAATTGCGTCTCGGCTTCGGCCGTCACCGGCAACGGCGGCAGCACAAACATGACCGGCGGGCAGTTCTCGTCGCTGGTCGAGGGCTATTACAACACCGGCTCCCTCTCCGGCGCCCGGGGCGCGGTCGCCAGTTACAGCGCGTCCGGGCAGATGCCAAACTCGGGCGATTTCGCCAATGGCGGCAACGGCACGGGTGCGACGAATCCGAGTTCCTTCCCGCCCTTGAAGACGACCGCCACCAAGGCGGCGAGCCTCGGCGATCCGAGGGCGACCTCGGACAACGCGACAGGCTATTCCGGGGACCTCCAGAGCACGCAGATGGCCAATTCCACGCTGCTGCAGACCCGGTCGACGGCGATCGGCGGCTCGGACAGCGCCAAGGACGCCATAGACGTCAATTCGCGGATGCGCGCGGATCAGATCCAGCTCTGGCAGGGCGGCATCGACGCCGTGAACAGCTGGAACGCCGTGCTCGCCGCCTCGCTGGTCCAGGACGCCGCAATGCACAGCAACACCGTCAAGGCGACGGCTTTCTCCGGCGCCCCGACCTCGAACATCATGCCCGGCATCCCGTCCGCCGTGACGTCGCAGGGTTCGGGGCCACTCACGAGCTGTGGGACGCCCGCCTTCGGTCAGACCTGCGTGACGCCCGCGGCCGATAACGCCTCGAACGTTTCGGCCTTCCTGGCCAGCATCGCGGCCAACATGACGCCGGTCACGTCCGCTCAGGCCGCACCGCTCGCAGCCTCACCGGTCGCCAATCCGAAAGTCCCGGCGGACCTCGCCGGCTTCCAGAACGCGTCGAATTAGGAGGTTTGCATGAAAAGGATCCTCGTTGCGCTCGGCCTCGCCCTCCTTCTCGGCGGGCCCGCACTCGCCCAGGTGCCGGTGATCGACAACACCAACCTGGCGCAGGCGCTCAAAACGGCCGCCAACACGCAAGCCATCATGAACTCGAACGCCCAGATCCAGCAGTTGAGCCAGCAGGTGCTGAGCGCCGTGACCGGCGATCGCACGAGCTCCGCAAGCCAGTTTTCGACATCGGCGCTCGGTGGCGGCTTCAACGTCGCCCAGGCGCCGAACCTCGCGTCAATCCTGTCCACCGGAACCCTGGCCTGGGGCGGCCTTTCCGGCAGCTCGGCCCAGGCCGCGGCCACGCTCATCAACGGGCTGTCGCTGGTCAAGACGATTTCCGGGCTGATCAACGGCCAGTCGACGACCCAGGACAAGAGCTACGGCACCGCTGTTTCGACCGTGACGGCCCTGGCGGGCCTGATCTCGGCCACTCAGTCCGCCTCGCAAACCCGCCAGCAGGCGTTTTCCTCGGCCTCGCAGATGATCGGCCAGGGCCAGGACCTCAAGGCATCGATCGACCAGAACAGCCAGCTCGTCATCCAGGGCAGCCAGACCATGAACGAGATGATCGGCAGCATCAACAGCGTGCTGACTGCACAGAACCTCCGCAACACGCAGGACATCGCCCTGCAATCCTCGTCGGCCGCCGCCATGGCCTTCGATCCCAACAAGATGACCTTGAGCCCGCACTGACCATGCTGGTGCGCCTGACCCTCATCGTAGCAATCGCCGGCATGCTCGGCGGCTGTGGTCATTCCGACCTCAAGGCGCCCTGCGATGCGAGCGAGCGCGTGCTGTCCTATGCGGAAGATCCACCGGTCAGCAACTGCGGCCCGATGCGAGCGCTCAATGGGCCGGCGCCGTTCGAAAGGATGAAGCCCGATGCCGAACCGAAGGGGAGACGGGCCCGATGAACAACTTCATCAGCCAGCTTTTCCAGAAGGTCGACACGCTCGGCAGCAATTTCACCCAGAACACCTATCAGGCCCTCGCCAGCGCGATGGGGCCGGTCTTCACGCTGCTGCTGACCCTCTACGTCATTTTCTGGGGCTGGTCCTTCTGGCAGGGCCGTGGCGACACCACCGCGTCCGGCATGGCGTTCCGCTTGTTCCGGGTCTTCATCGTCTACGTGCTGGCGATGACCTGGGGCGACTTCCAGACCTTCGTCTACGACGTCGTGAACCAGGCGCCCTCGGCCGTCGGCAACGTCATCATCACCAATATCGGCGACGCGAGCTCCGCCGGCACCTCGACCTCGAACATCGAGCAGTCGATCTCGAACATCTATCTCGTCGGCGTCGATGCGGCCTCCAAGATCGTCAGCAATGCCGGGATTACCAATCCCGGACCCTACATCTACGGCTCGATTGTCTGGATCGTAGTCGCACTGTTCGTCGGCTTCACGGCCTTCCTGGTCATCTTCGCCAAGATCATCATCTGGGTGATGCTGGCGCTGGCGCCGATCTTCACCGTCATGATGCTCTACGGCTTCACGACGCGATATTTTTCCGGCTGGCTCTCGGTCCTCGTCCAGTTCGTGGTCGTGCAGATCCTGGTCTACGCGGTCGCGGGCTTCTACCTTTCGCTGATCAAGGACGTCGTCCAGGCGCTCGCCAATTCCAACTCGGGCGTCACCACCGGCATCCAGGACATCGCACCGGTGGTCCTCGTCGGCCTGATCGGCGTGTTCCTGGTCTCCCAGCTCATCCCCGTGTCCCAGGCCATTGCCGGGGGCGCCATGCTGCGCTTCACCGCCTTTGGCGCGGCGCTCGCCAGTGCCCGCAACCTCAATCCCGAGCGCACCATGGTCGGGCGCGCCCTGATGACGCGCTACGGGCTGACCCGGATGGGTCGCCTCCGCGCCGTCGGCCACGATCGGACCGAGCGCCAATACTTGGCTCTGCAGGATCGCCGCGCCGCCGAGGCCCGCATGAAGAAGACCAGGGATAGCTTCTGATGGGCGGCTCGACGCAACGGATCGAGGTGACGGTGGCGAATCAGGGCGGGGCGGCCCCGGCCAGCGCGGTGGACCGGCGGTACTTTTCGGAAGCCGCCACCTGGGAGCACGACGTCGTGCGCAGCGTGAAACGCTCGCGCGCGCTGGCCTGGACCGCCGCCGCCATGATGACGCTGGTGGCCCTGATGGCGCTCGGCTGCCTCTGGCTGCTGATCCCGCTCAAAAGCTTCGAGCCCTACGTAGTCGAGGTCGACAAGACGACGGGATTTTTGGAGGTCAAGCGGGCGCTCGCGCCCGGCGACCTCGAGCAGTCCGAAGCGGTGACGCAGATGAACGTGGTCCGCTACCTGCGCGCCCGGGAAACCTACGATCCTCGCGCCGTCAAGGACAATTTCGACCTGGCGCAGCTGCTCTCGACGGGGGACGCCGCGCGCGCCCTCGTCGAACTCTATTCCCCGGCCAACACCGAGAACCCGGCCCGCGTGCTGGCCCGAACCGGCACCGTGGCCATCACCGTTCGCTCCGTGCAATTCGCTAATAACCGAACCGCCATCGTCCGCTTCTCGACCCTGACCCGCACCCCGACCAACACGACCGAGTCCTATTGGACCTCGCTCATGCGGTTCCGTTACACGCACACACCGATGAAGAACGAATGGCGGTTCGAAAACCCGCTCGGCTTCCAGGTCACGGAATATCGGCGCGATCAGGAAGCCGCACCCACGATCAGTGACCTTCCGCCACGGTCCACGCCGATGCCAGCCCCGGAGCTGACCCCGACGGGAGCAACGCAATGATCGGGCGATCCCTCGCGTTTATCGTGCTGCTGGGGCTTTCGGCCTCACCGGCCTGGGCGGAAGCCGAGCCCCTGCCCGGCCGTGCCGACCCTCGCATCCGAACGATCGTCTACAACGAAAACGACGTCGTCGGTGTCGACGCCACCTACGGCACCTCAGTGATGCTCATTCTCGGCGAGGGCGAGCATATCGAGACAATCACGCTAGGCGACAGCGTCGCCTGGAAGGTCGAGCCGAACAAGCGCGGCAACATCGTGTTCCTGAAGCCGGTCGCGCCGCATGCCGCGACCAACATGAACATCGTCAGCGACAGGCGTACCTATGTGCTCGCGCTCCGCTCCAACGAGGCCTCGGTGCGCGGGCAGGTCTACACGATCAAGTTCCGCTATCCCGGTGAGGACCGCGACGCCAAGCTCGAACAGGAAGCGGCAAAACTCATCAACGACCCGAACCGCAAGGCATTCAACGTCAAGCACGCCAATACCGATTACGGCTACAAGGGTTCGGATGCCCTAAAGCCGGTCGCCGTCTTCGATGATGGCAAGAAGACCTGGTTCCAATTTCAGGGCGAAGGGAACCAGGGGTCCCCGGATGGGAAGAATCCCGGGGTGGCGATCGGAGGCGAGGTCCCGGCGATTTTCATCGTCGACCAGGACCGCAACGAGAGCCTCCAGAATTTCCGGCGCGAGGGCAAGTTCCTCGTGGTCGACAAGATCAGCCGGCAGTGGACGCTGCGCAGCGGCAATGTTGCGACCTGCGTCTTCAATCTGCGCCCCTCGGCGCCCGACCCCACCGGCATGGAGCCCTATGGCCCGCAGAAGCTGAGCGCCTCTGCAACAGCCCCTTTCTTTTCGCGGTCGAGGTGATCCATGCCCACACGCGACGATCTCAGGCAGCTGGAATTCGAGGACAACGCCGCCTCGCAGCTCTCCCGCCCGCGCAACCGGACCTCGAAAGGCGTGTCGGTCCTGGTGGGTGCCGTCACAATGGCATTCGTGGGCTGGATGATGTGGACGGGCAACAAGGTCCCGGCCCGCGCCATGACGGCCGCCGATGGTGACGATTTCCGCACGACCCAGTACCGTGCGCCCGTCATCGACACCCCTGCCCCGGCGCGCGACCAGGGCAGGATCGTGCTGACGCCGCCACCCGCGCCGCCGCCGCCTGCCCCGGCTCCACCAGCCGCACCGCCGGCCGATCCCGCGCCAACCTTCCCGCCGCTGAACCCGCCGGGTGTCGTCGCACCCCCTCCGACGCTGGCTCAGCCCAACGATGACGAGGAGGCAAGACGGCGGGCCGAAGAGGAGCGTCGGCGCCTTGCCGACGAGGAACGCCAGAAATGGGAACGACTCAAATCCCCCATGGTGGTGACCGATGCCGGCCTCAACGTCGCGGCCGGACCCGTCGACGAGGCCGCGGGCGGCTCGCAGAAAACCTATGATGAGACCGATGCCAACTCCCGGTACCTGAACAGCCGATCGCAAGCTGGCGTCGATATCGCCCGCGCCACTAAGAACCGGCGCACCGATGCGCTGATTGCCCAAGGAACGATGATCCGCGGCATCCTGGAGACCGCGATCCAGTCCGACCTGCCCGGCATGGTGCGCGCGGTCACGACCGAGGACGTCTGGTCCTTCGATGGCCGGCGCGTCATCGTCCCGTCCGGCTCGCGCCTGATCGGCGAATACAAGTCGGGCCTCGCCATTGGCCAGACCCGAGTCTTCATCGTCTGGACCCGCGTCCTGCGTTCCGATGGCGTGTCGGTGCAGCTCGGCTCGCCCGGTACCGACAATCTCGGCCGCACCGGGCTCGAGGGCGACGTCGACAATCATTATTTCGAGCGGTTCGGCTCCGCCATCATGCTCTCGGTCGTGGGCGGCGGCTCCGCCTATCTGGCCCAGCTCGGCCAGAACTCGCAAAGCTACAACTCGACCTCGACCAGCACCTTCAATCCGGCCACCGGCACCTACACCACCTCGAGCAGCCAGCCTGTCAACCAGCAGGACGCCTACGCGCGTCAGCTCGCGGCCCAGCAGGTGTCCCAGACCATGGCGCAGATCGCCAACGAGGCGCTCAAGAATTCCATCAACATCCCGCCGACCATCAATGTCGACCAGGGAACCCGCATCATGATCTTCGTCCGGCGCGACCTCGATTTTTCGAGTTTCTATCCGGATCCCTTGCGCGAAATGATGAAGGAGCTCCGCCGTGGCCGAGTCCGTCCTGGCGATGCCGCTGACGCATCGTCCAACGGTGCATTTGACCCGGGCCTTGCTGCCCCTCAGCGAATGGTTCGCAAGCCCTGACGTGGTCGAGATCGTCGCCAACCGCCCGGGCGAAGTCTGGGTCGAGCGTTTGGGCCAGCCCGCGATGCAATGCCATCGCGTACCCGCCATGACGGCCGAGGCCATCCGCTTCCTGGCCGAGCGGGTCGCCGGCTTCTCGGACCAGAGCGTCAGCGAGGAAACACCCCTCCTCTCGGCGGCACTGCCGACCGGGGAGCGTTTCCAGGCGGTGCTGCCGCCGGCCGCCCCAGGCGGCGGCGCTTTTGCCATCCGCAAGCAGGTCGTGAAAAACCTGTCCCTCGACGATTACGAACGGATGGGCGCCTTCGACGCGACCACGGTCGGCGGCGATGACGAGCTCTCAGCTCTCGACAACGGCCTTTGCCAGTTGCTGGAGCGCGGCGACAAGCGCGGCTTCATCGAGCTCGCGCTTCGCGAGCGGGTCTCGATCCTCCTGTCCGGCGGCACCTCGACCGGCAAGACCACCGCGTTGAATGCGCTCCTCAAGGCGCTGCCCCCGGATGATCGCATCCTCACGATCGAGGACACCCGCGAGCTCCATCCCCCGCAGGCGAACTTCGTCCCCCTGGTCGCTTCCAAGGGCGACCAGGGTCAGGCACGGGTCACCGTGCAATCCCTCCTCGAAGCCTCGCTGCGCATGCGGCCCGACCGCATCATCCTGGGCGAGGTGCGCGGCGCCGAGGCCTTCACCTTCCTCCAGGCGATCAATTCCGGCCACCCGAGTTCGCTCTCGACCGTTCACGCCGATTCGCCCAGGGGCGCCTACGAGGCGCTGGCCCTCAAGGTGCTGATGTCCGGAACCGGGCTCTCAAGAGATCAGATCGTCTCCTACATCCGCGAAGTCCTGCCCATCGTCATCCAGCTCCGGCGCGACGGCGGCGTTCGGCGCTGGGACGAGATCTATTTCAGCAAATACGCCGCTTGGAGGCAGCGACAGGGCCGGGGAACCGCCCCATGAGGCGCGCCGCACTCTGGACCGCCGGGACAATCTTCGTCTTTGTCGCGATGGCAACCGTCTGGTCGCTGATCTACGCGGCGACCACCGGCGTCAGCTTCAGGACCTGGGCGCTGCTTTCCGGGCTGACCAAGAACGATCCGTTCCTCTCGTTCAAGCATGTCGCCTATTACTGGGCGACCTACGCCGTAAAGAAGAACGCCGCCATCGCGGCCGGCATCACCGTTGCCGCCTTTGTCGGTGGCTGGATCGCGCTCTTCGTCGTAAAATCCCCCAGTCTCTACGGCGGCGCGCGCTTCGCCCGCGGCGGCGATCTTTTTCGCGCCAACATGCATGCCAAGAACGGGCTGATCCTCGGCTGGCACGGCACCACCCTGCTGCGCAACGACGACGCCCGCCATCCGCTCGTGATCGGGCCGACCCGCTCCGGCAAGGGACGGGGCTTCGTCATCCCGAACCTTCTTGCCTGGGACGGCTCGACCATCACGGTCGACATCAAGCAGGAGAATTTTCAGGAAACCGCCGCGGCGCGTCGCGCCGCCGGCGACGAGGTGTTCATGTTCGCACCGGGCTCGCGTCGCTCCCATTGCTATAACCCGTTGGAATTCGTGCGGGACGGGCCGTCGCGCATCACCGACCTCACCAACGTCGCCCACTTCCTCATCCCCGATCCCAAGCACGGTGAACCGATCTGGTCGCAGAAAGCCCGCGACCTTCTCGTCGGCGTGCTCGGTTACGTGCTCGAGTCGAACCAGATAACCGACACCGATCGCACCATCCGCACCGCGCTCCGCGTACTCTCGACGGGGCGCGACGTCGGTGCGCTCCTCACCGCCATCGTCAAGGCCGAGGGCTCGGAGCTGAGTTCCTTCGTGGTCGGCCGCTTCAACCAGATCATCGCCGAGCCGGGCGACACGCGAGGCTCGGTCCTGGCAAACCTGACCACCGCCCTCGCGCCATGGGACAATCCCCTGATCGCGGCCGTCACGGCTCGGAGCGACTTCGACATTCGCGAACTGCGCCGCAAACGCATGTCGATCTATATCGGCCCCGCGCCCTCCGACCTGACCTCCTATCGCAGCCTCATCCGTCTCCTCGTCCAGCAGATCTACGACGCCATGACGCGCGAGATGCCGGCGAAAGCCGATCACCACGTCCTCGTCATGCTCGACGAGTTTCGCCAGCTGCAGCGGATGGATGCCATCGTCGAGCAGATCCCGCTCAGCGCCGGCTATGGATTCCGCATGGCCGCCATCCTGCAGAACATCAGCCAGCTCGACGAAATCTACGGCCGGGCGGCACGGGAGAGCATCGTGGCCAACTGCGCCCTGAAACTCTTCGTCGGCGTCGACGACCTGGCAACGGCCAATTACGTCTCCGACCAGCTCGGCCAGAAGACCGTCACGGCCACGACCACCAGCCTGCGTGGCGGCGGCTGGTTCAGGGATTCCTCCACTTCGAAATCCCTGACCGGCGTGCCGCTGATGCGGCCCGACGAGGTGATCCGGCTACCCAGGAAGAGCTCGATCCTGATGATCGCCAACGAGTTCCCGATTCTCACCACCAAGATCCGCTACGACAAGGATCGATGGTTTCGGGCGCTTATCCGGTCGGGTACGTCCACATTCCGCTCGGTACCGGAGCTCGCATTGCTCAGGGAGCCCGTCCTTTCTCTCCTCGCGCCGGATTACGGGAAGGCCGGCAAGGACTCCGGGGCGGCCAAGGATGAGCCGACAGCTGAAAGGCCGAGCATCGCAGCGCCCGGCGTGTCGCCGCTGCCCGCTCCGGCTTCCCCCACTGCGGGCGAGCCTGCAGCCATTGATCCCGAGCCGTCGACAATGGCATTGGCGGTTCCGACGAGAACGCCATCCTCTCGTTCGCGCCCGGCCTTCGTCGACGGTGTGGACCTCTCGCTTGCGTCACCCTCGGTCGGACGACACCGGGTAGTGGACCAATCGGCCGAACTGGCCAATCCGGAAGCCGTGCCGCTCGGCGTTCTGACGGTCGAGACCTCCACGGTCCTCGGGTCCGCATCGGACGAGGCCAAATCGGCCAGCCAAGCGGGTGCTTTCGCAGAGGGCGACCAGACCCCGACCTTTCGCCCGAGAGGACGCCAGCAAGAGACTTTGTTCGACATCATGGCCGAGGCGCGGAACGACTTGCTGCGGAACGTCGGAGGCCTGGACACGATCGCCGACATGGTCGAACAGCAAGCCGACCTCGCGCAACGCGATGACGCGACCTCCGTTGCCGTCGAACTTCGCGAACTGGCTGAATCGAGCCGAGCGACCGCCCGCGAGGGACTTGAGGAGCTAGCCGAGCTCCGCCCGGCTCCCGTCAGTGGTGGAAGTGCGACCTCTCCAGAGACCAGGGAGGACGTGGCCGCCGAGACAGCAACCGTCTCGCTGAAGAAACCGCGCGCCTCTCGCAAGGCAGCGACAACCAGGAAGGGTAAGCCTGCAAAGGCCGACCCCGACATTGGGACGAAGCCGACCCGTACCCGTCGAGCAGCACCTCGTGTCAGCCCGTAAGGCTGATCCTTCGCCGATCAAATAGTGATGGTGATCCCCGCCCGCTGGCCAAAGTCTCAGATTCGGGCCAGATGGTGCCCCGAGGCGGTGCTTGGGCCGTAGCTCTGGCAGGAAGCTAATACCGTGCGGGAAACTGAACCACACCCGCAAGAACAAATCAGAAACATCCCTTGTGTGGGCGGTATGGCATCGCTATTTTCCTCGACTGGCGACCCTGGATCCGGAGCGTGGGAATGGACTCTAGCTTGTTGGTGCCGGCTATGACCGCGGGAGCGTCGATGCTCGGTCCCAAGGTCGGCGAGATCGTCGGTACCGAGGTCGTTAAGGAGATGACGAAAGATGCCTACAGGGCCTTCAAGGCAAGCTTAACCCTTATCTGCGGGCGCAAGGTCGAGCGAGCCGCCGAAAGTGTAGAAGCAGACCCGTCGTCCGCCGCAGCGCGAGCCGGTCTGGCGTCGGCCATTTCCGATATTCCCGACGATGATGCCGCCGACGTTGAGGAGAAGCTGAACGTTCTCCTGGCCGCCCTGAAGGAAGACAAGGTCGCGTTCCGCGTTGCCGAGACCGTCGCCAGCATCAAGCTCGACATCGACAGCGGAGGCCACATCAAGCTGTCCACTATCAAGGGCGCCAGGACCATCGATGTGAAGTCGAAGTCGGCCGGTGACTTCGATTTCGGCCACGTCGAGATGGACGGAGGCAAGTCACCGGGAAACTGAGTGGCGCACCGTTCGGGGAGCCCTACGGTGCGCGTGAGATCTCTGAGGACTTGAGGAACCGGCCAGGTAGTACCGCTATCGAAGCTTCGGCGGGTGGGGATGTAAACATCATCTCGAACTCGCCTGGCGCAACAATCGCGCCGAGAACGGGCGTGGAGCTTTCCGACCGTTCCATGGAGGCCTTGGTCGCGAGGTTCCACGCGCGCTTTGGCTCGGCCGCGATGGGCAGTACCCCGGACGAACGCGCCCTCTCCGCCATAGAAACGGCCCTCAATCGCGAGATCGATGTCTACCGGGATCGGCTCAAGGTCGGTTTTCCCAAGGAGGCTTCGGAGCGCCTTCAGGAGATGCTTGGAAGACTTCCCAGGGAGGCGACACCGTACATCGCCTACCGAATCCAAGCCAACATCGGGCACTGTCTGCTCCAATTGTCCGATGTCCCAGGCGGGCTGACTTGGCTCGAAAAGGCGGTCGAGAGTGCGCCGCGTGAGCCGAAGGCGATCGCGACGAAGGCTTTCGCCCACATCATTCGGAAGGAGTTTTCGGAGGCTATCGAGTTCGCCCAGCATGAGCTTGCGGTCGACTCGAACAACGAGGACTTGGCCGCGCACCTCATAGAAGCGTGTATAGACCTCGACGACGGCACGGATCCGGAGCCCATCATCCCGATCGCTCTCTGGGAGCGCGAGCGCGTCCTGGTCGCGAGATGCCTGCTGTACAGGCATCGTGGGGGCCAGCCTACCTGGTGGGCCGTCGCCCAATTGGGCGCGAAACGCTTCCCAGAGAACCACTTGCTGAAGCTGTTCGCGGCGGAGGCGGAGGTTGACCAGATCGCTCGTGCGACCCGCAACGACACTTATCGGCCGCTGACGGACCATGAACGGAGTATTCTTCGGAAGGCGGCGGAGACGCTGGACGCGATCTTCAGTTTGAGGTGATTCCTTGTCTCCGGCTGGCGTAGCTGGAGCAGTGCGATGACCCTTGCGATCACCCGGACGGATCTGACGGCGGCGGATCTTCGGCAAGAAGCGCGGCGGAGCCGAGACGCGAACCAGGCGCGTCGCTGCCTGGCGATCGCTCTGGTGATGGAAGGGCGCAACC
>JAABUH010003315.1_pt1 | contig 13988 bp, 11 predicted proteins | sample 5559121 | NCBI WGS metagenome assembly JAABUH01 (sample SAMN10711871, study PRJNA513364) | rock metagenome | isolation source: Antarctica rocks | place: Antarctica: Victoria Land, Battleship Promontory nord | collected 2015-12-28 | reverse complement strand
TGAACAAGAAGCCAATCTGTTGTTTGTCCGCTACTATATTGCAGCACCTGACCAACAGTTGTCAAAAGAACAGAGGGAGCAGGATTTGACAGGCAGTGTATGTCAGTGACTTCAAGTTGTACCTAGAATTGCAATCAGCACTCAGCGTAGACTGCTTAGTCACAGTGGTACACATTGTATGGCACACTCCTTGTAAATAATGCTGTGCTGTGCTTTGAGACATCAAGCACGCTATCAGTAATGCTCGGTTACAGTGGTCTCGTGCTACTTTGTATGTGGTGTGAGCTGAAACTCTGTGAAATATACTGATAGTTTGTGTGTGTACTTGAACACAGAATTTTCAATGAGGTCTGATACAGTCTCAAACTGTGTGTATTCCATGGTTTCGGAAACTGCCAGTTTGCCATGAGTGTGAAAACTCTGTGTTCCCTAAAACTCTAGTGGGACTGGGTGTTCTGGCACCAGTTTGCAGGAATTTCAGAACTGGCAGTTTTTGACCCAGTCAGCAAAACTGCTGCCAAAAATAGAGACGTGTTCCCACTTTTCCATGAAAACCCTGACACCCGACACGAAGATGACTTGCTTCATCTGACTAACATTACATTAGATTCCGGTGAGAGTGCTATTGCTCTGCTCTGCAACTTGACTGTTCAGATATGCATATTGTAGGTAGCATTGGGGATAATTAAAATGCATAGCATATGCTATGCCTGCAAAACCACATGGTCATCTCTGCAGTGCGCTGGGACCACTGATATGCTGATGGCGACACTCAGTAGGGTCCCCGGTCTATCGCATATTGAGGGCAATGACAGACTTGGCCAGGACCAGTGCAAATACCCCATGTGAGGCATTTATCTGCTGTGCTTGATAATGACAACTGTTCACAAGCATAAGGTGACAAATTTGGGCTCCTAGAGCATATTAGGAAGTAGTTGCTGCAAGCCTCAGCAAGAACTGGTCATACAGAGTCAACACAGCCTGACCTGCATGTGAAAATCCATGCAGACGGTCAAGAACAACACTGAACTCCAAGACGTGTGGGGCTTGACTTTGCAGCAACTCCTGCACCTCTGCACTCAATTGGCATGCCTGTATGAGGTGTTCAACAGGAGCCACCTTCAGAGGCAAATATGACACAGTGGGGCGGTCACTAGCCAATGAACTCAGCATCATGGCAAGTATGCATCAATGAGCAATTGACAACTGTGTGCACTGGCCATGTACATCTGCAATCAACCTGCTCGTGTCATGCTGCTGTGCAACTGTTAGCAAATCAGTTTCACTTGCCTGAAAGCTGAAGTGCTGAGCCACACTGATGTTTTGAAGGCCAAATGCAATACGGCCATCCTCCGGAACTGATGGGCTACCAATACAACAGCCACAAGGATGCACAGGAATCATCACTGAGATGAACAGACCATGCTCTGTGCCATCACAAGGGGTTTAGGGAATTAGTCAAGCTTGCAGCTGCTCATACCAATATCAAACACACAGGCTACGGCAAGCAGGTAAAGACTCTTCTGTTGCCATGCTAGGCATCAGTGCTCTCAAGAGGCTGACTCTTGGCATGTGTTTGGCTGTCAGGAGGTTTGCACCTGATGGAAGCTGCCGCGGCAGCTAGCAAGGCCAACTCAGTTCCTTCTTCAAATTCCAGATGTGGCAACAGAACTGAAAGTCAGTGTCTAAGAGCAAATGTGTTGTGTGCAATTATGCACATGTTGCCTTGTTAATGTGCTGCCTGTGTGCAGTGGTAAAGGACAAACAAAAATAATGTTGACAGGTGTCCAAGCGGTCTTTCAATGTCTGTGCTATGGACCACATATGAATGAAACAACAGGTACATGTACTGTCACAGTTTCAGGTTCAAACTTCTCTCATGTGCATGCAGTGCTGCTTGGAGATGTTGTGCAGACTCAGTGCTGTCTGTGGAGAAGCTGTCCAAGGCTGTCCCTGCCCTGAAACATTTCTCAGATGCCCTCTATGACTGGGCTGATGATTATGGAGCAGAGCTCTTGACAACAGAGGTTAGGCAACTCAACTGCTCACATAATGCTCAGCGTTCATGGTGCATGTGCTGGTCTGTGCATCAGTCTGTCAGTTTGGCATGCGCATGCATGTGAATGCATGTAATGATGACTCATGCCAGTCAATCATGTGAGGATGACTCATGCCAGTCAATCATGTGATGATGACTCATGCCAATCAACCATGTAATGATGACTCATGCCAGTCACAGTGTTGAGCATGCAAGCCTGGTGTTTGCTATGGCTCTTGCACTGACTCCTGCTGTGCTGGAATGCAGGTTCGTGTCAAACGAGTAATGGGGGCTTCCCACCCTGGAGAGTGGCACTGCAGACATAGTCAGAGGCCATCTGTTGCTGACAAAGGGAACCTTGTTGTACGCTAGATCTGCTGGCAAGCTAAGTCTCATCTTGAACAACATAGAGCTGACTGGAAGAGAGCTGTATGAGCTTACAATGACTGTACGCGCTTGAAGTCCCGAAGAGCCAACTCCAATAGGTTCAATTGTCTAACACCATGCAGCAAGACACATGACACATGCATTAGTTATGACTCATAGGCCAAGGGGTGCTAATTTGCAGTGCAAGCTGCAGCACACAAGTTGCTACAGCCGAACGAGCAAAATTGAGCTTACCTGGTGACAGGGTTGGGCTGAAAACAAGTGGCCCACCCTCCCACCCTTGTTGTTTTTTCCTGGCTGCCCTGGGGCGCAGCGGGGGGGTGTTAGGGCTAAATGCAGATGTCTTACATTGGCTTTAGCGTCCAGCCATTATTCATGGCCAGGTTAGCTAAACTTTGATGAAGCATGTGAACAATGACTTGCAGTGATTTAACAAAATGTCATTTCATTTCACAGAAATGGGCAAAATAAGCCCAAATGAGCCAAAATTGGGGAGAATTGGTGGCAAAAGTTGGCTTTGTCGAGGGTTTTTGGGAGAATTTGGCGAATTTTACACCTGCAAGACCTGTTGAAAAAGGTGAACCCCTGTTAGGTAGGAATATAGCTCGAGAATTTGTTCAACTTGGCAGATGCATCTCCCTGAGCAAGAGCAGCTGCTTTGCTGCTTTCAAAATTGAAAACGGCCATGTATGGCAGTTAGACAGTAATAGGTTAATGGTGAATTACTTTGTTAATCACCATTTGGTAACGTTACTGAGTAATTGATGACAAGGGTGAAACGACTAATTTGCACATCCCTGATGATGGACATGTAGTACTATGATACTTGGGGTTTACAGACCTGCTCGACCAGCTGTTGGATGCCCGACAAGCTCTAGAACATCATGCAGAAGATATTACAGTCATTACTGTTTGTCTGCACCAGAAACCTGCACAATCAAAGGTTTGTGTCAACACTGAAAAGATCGTGTGCGCGCTAATCAGCTACCTGTGATTTCCATCACAAACTGTCAACGGTGAGACTGCACTTGTGGCACTGAGTCAGCTCTCAACCTTAAGATTGAGCACAAATCAATGAGTCAGCTGTGCTTGACCAGCAAAACACTCACACAGCAGCAAAAAGTCAGCACATTGTCAAAGCCAGCTGAGGCGTATTCAGCATACTTCAATGACAGAAAGATATCGCGGTTCTCAGTCAAAGCCAGCTGAAGCCTGTTCAGCATACTTCAATGACAGCACATGCATTGTGAAGATCAGCTGAAAGTGGCTGATGTGGTTCGAAGTAGAATCTGCAGAATTAAAAGGTTGAAAGAATGCTAAAAGGCCCTTCAGCTGAACATTCTTTGACTATGTTGCACCCAGCGTGTTGGCAAATTCACTCAGAGAAGCGGGAGAATAGAGGTGGACCCCACTCACAGGTGACTGACTAAATCTGTCACAACATTGTCTTGTACGGTGAAGAGAATGCACAACCCAACACCACGATGGCACCACAACGTTATTGTATGTATTAAATGCATGCCTTGCAGATGTTCAGTCGTTGCATGCATACAGTCCTCAGCAAGTGTATGTAATGATTGTTTGTTTGCAACGCAGATGATGGCCTGCATAGCTCAAGCACAGCCCCAGGGGTAGGGGCATGCAATCCAGGGGTGGTTGCAGGGATTCCATAGCTGGGGAGTTAGGTGGTAGAGGTAGCAGTAAGGGTCAAGGCAGGCGCAGCGCAAATTAGCCTCCGACGCTCAAGAGTCTGCAAAGGATGCAGACTTGCTAGCTCAGGTAGTGAGGGTGTTTTTTTGGCTTCAAATGACATCAACTGCATTATGAACTGAGGCCCTAGATCTGGTGACTGAGTTTTACATCATGCTAGCCAGGCACCATTGCAAGTTATGTGTTCATTCATTCTGGTAGCTCTGAGTTGTGAATGCCTGAGTAATGCAGATGAAATCCAGCAGCCAGCTGCAACATTTCCTGTCTGTGCACAAACCCTGCTTGTTGATGCATTTACCATCAGATGTTGTTGCTCTCTGTTCTGTCATTGCTCACAAACTTTTGCATCAGGACCGCATTAGCATCACTGCTGCAGTTGCCACTCATGCATGCATTACCCGATCCTATGCTGTATTGTGCGGCAGGCACATGACCCTGATGGATGGTAGCAAGCGGAGATGAGCGAGCAGTAAACATGACAGTGCACCAAGACAGTCTAGATTGGTACAGCCGGAGAAGCTTTAGGGCATGCACATATGGGAGCTGCAGCGAAGCGACTGAGTAAACGATGGGCGTGTGTACATCAGCCATCAGCTGAGCAACATGCGTGGGTGACCCTGGATGTTTGACATGGAGTCTGAAGCCCGTTCCTGTGTCCAATACTGGTACCTGTTTGCGTTCAGTCACCTGTCCTACCTTGTTTGGCTTAGTTGAGGGGTCTTGCTGTACACCTGCTTTGCACGCCTCATGTCCAGATTAGATTCAGGATGCCATGTCTGCTTTTGTAAGGTGAGGTTTGTGCAGACTCGTGGTAGCTGTATACATTTGTGTCAAGGTGAGCTGTAGCTGTCTGTGATCACTTATTTCAGCATGTTGCTGGTGTTTTACTCAGCATGTTGCTGGTGGTATACATGCTTCAGCTATTGTTATCCTGTTGGGAGTGTAATGTAATTTGTTTGCAGGTCATGCTTCAAATGGCTCGAGCACATCTACTTGCAGCCCAGCAAGCCCCTGTGCCCAAGCAGCCAGCAGATCCAGCTGCAATCCCCCCCCCAAACAAGAACAAGTCAGTTAGGACAGCTCCCAACACAAAGCAAAACCCCAATGACATGGAGACTCCTGACATCCTTGAGAGCGGAGGTGGGAAAGGCAGGGGTAGAGGGGAGGCAAGGGGACCCAGGGGTGGGGCCACAAGTGGCAAGGGCAAGGGTACAGGCAGGGGCACAGGCAGGGGCAGGGGCAGGGGCAAATCAGCCTGCAATGCTGCAGAATCAGCAACAGATGCAGACTTGCTAGCTCAGGTAATGTGGATTCTTTGTTGACAAGCTGTAAATGACACTGACTGCACGATGACTGGAGTCCTTGTCATGACTATTGCATCATGCTGGCCAGGCCCCTGTTGTTCTGCAATCTACGTGTTTATTATCCTTCTGACAGCTTTAAGTGAGCACCTGAGCATTGCACATGGACTCCAGCAGCCAGCTATGCCATTACCTGTTTGTCCACAACATACATCTGTAAACTTGTTTCCCTCAGCTGCTGCTGGCTGCTGTCAAAGCTTGATAACGTACACCCAGAACGCAATTGCATTACTGCTGCAGATGCCTCTCATGCATGTATCACTCGGTCATATGCTGTATTGTTGCAGCAAGCACATGGTCCTGATGGATCGGAGGAGGGTGAGATGAGTGAGTAGCACTACAGTGACCCTTGGAGAGGTTCGCCTATAGCTGGAAGATGCGCATGAGACAGCTTGCAGCGGCGGACAGCATGATGTCTTGCAGGAGTTCTGTTCATTATGATGAACCAGCAGCTTGAGCGCAATGCATGGCTTGTGACCTGTATGTTTCGCACACAAGGCCTGCACAGGTTCAGCTGAATTCATTGCCCAGTAGCTTTGTGATTACCTCTGTGATTTGTCCTACCCAATTTTCAGCTTTTCCCTTTGCTCTTTCTGTTCAGATGCTTTGTAGCTACATACCTGTAGGCCTCATCTTTAGGCTATACCTAGACTCTAGGTCCTAGAGCTCAACATGCTAGGTCTTTCTTGTTTTATATTGGTTTGAGCAGAGCAGTGATAGCTGATTACTTTATTGTGTTAGATGCATGCAAGTCAGCTTGATGAGTTGCAGAACTTTGTGTGCAGCTGATCAGTTACTTCAGCATGTTTCTGGTGATGCACATGCTTCAGGTTCTTTCAAGCTACAATAGGTTAGGTTCAAGACTTCAGCTGGCTTCAGCCTGTTTATCATATACAATGCAGACAAAGAACTTCAGTCAAGATCAGCTAGTCTTCAGCCATATAATTACATCAATTAACTTGACACCGTTCGACCCAACCTGAAGGCCACTTCAGCTATTGGTAGTTCGATGCACTTCAGCTCGAGGTGAAATATGCCGCAGTGATATAGTCTGTACTGATACACTGTGCTCTCTCTCTTGGATGGCTAAAACATCTCTTTCTCTCTAGGGTTTGCAAATAGGTGAGAGGGTTGTGGTCAGTCACAACAATAAGCATATCAGCGCTCACCCACTCTCAATAGCAGCGCCATGTCCTCATGGCATGGACCACAACCAAGAATTCCTGTTCATCCACACCATAGTTACGCTCAGCAGCACTGAGCTGACGACACAGAAAGGCAATTGGGCGTCCTTTTTGCAGCAAGCGAGCAAGGGCAGTGGTGAAAGCCAGCTTCACAACATCAAAGGCAGCTTGACAATCTGCAAACCATACAAAGGGCGTTTCCTTTTGCAGCAAATTAGGCACAGACCCTACCAAATTAGCTTAACCCTGCACAAACCTGTGAAAATAGTCAGTCAGCCCTACAAAGCCCACAGCGGACTTTTTGGGATCAACCTAAATTTCCTCAGAGCCAACAATAAGAGCCAGGTACTCAAGCTCAGGCTGGTTGAATGTACACCTGGCGTGAAGGTCATGCAAACGCTGCAGCACAAGCCGCAAATGCTCAGCCTGCTCTAAAGGAGACTTGCTGAACCCGAAAATGTCATCCAAGTACACAAGTACAAATTTGCCAGTGTACAGCCTAAAGATGTCATTCATCACAGCTCGAAAGGTTGCAGGTGCATAGCCAAAGCTGAGCACCTTGAATTTATGGTGCCCAAAAGGAGTGGAGAAGGCTGTCCTTGGCACATCCTCTGGCAATATCCAAATTTGATGTTAGCCACTGTCAAATCCAGTGAAGAAAATACCTTGGAACCCTACAGTATCAATAGCTAGCTTGTTCAAAGCACGATCAACCAATCAATATAGGCATATATATATATATATATATTTAATGTCCTGGGGGGCAACTGGGACACATGTCCGAGCTGCCCCCCACACTTGATAACAGACAGATACTCTGCAGATTTGTACTCAGGCTGCATTGTCTTTATATAACATCATTCGACGACTCTCCAGTCGACGACTCTCCCCTTGATGTCTTCCAAATTTGACCTTTGTCTTCTTCTATATGTGATCAGACTTGCTGGCTGGCTAAAGCATTGCAATCTCTCTCTCTCTCTCACAACGTAATCACAACTTGCATCATCCAATAATACATTCAGGCTGCTGATGGTGTCACTGTGGCCGCTAGCATTGCTGCAGTCATCATGCAGGCAAACAGCCAAACGACTTCGAGCATATGTGAATGTTTATGTGCTGCACAGCATGCTGAGCTAGACTACCACCATTTTTATCAAAGCTAGCTAGCTATAGCTTGATTCATCTGGACTGTGAATGGCTCTGTTGCTTGTAAATCGCAAATATCTTGGTGCACCTGCCGCGACCTCTGCCCCTGTCTGCTGCACCATGGTTGAAACGCCTTCCAGCTGATTGTCAGCAACATAGATGCCACGTATGTACACATCACAGCATTTCTTCCACATGAATGCATATTTCCTGCTCCCAACAACAGCCATCAATCAGCAGGCACGCTCATCAGAACCAAAGCAGTACATTGTGTGAGTATGCTTTGTGTTGAGCTATGTCTGAACGATACATGGTGTGCTTGACTCATGATGACTCCTTTACTATTTTTGTGCATGGAACTTTGTCTGTGAGCTACCATGTCATAAGTAACAACAAATTGACTGACTGCTGTTGCACCTTGTCAGGATGCAGACTGTGTGCGTTAAGGGATCACTTTCGGCGGTAACATATCTTTATACACGGCTCAAGTTTGCATACAGCAGGGACGTGCATGTACTACATACTTCAGCAAAGCCAGTCATGACTGATCAGACGCCTCCAATAGTGCTCTTTCATATTGCTGGGTCAACAAGCGCGGTCACAATGGGTTCAAGCGTATGCATGCATCACAGAAAACAGCATTTAGAAGCACGTGCACAGACATGAATGCATTGTGAGATGTGCAAGAATAGCACTTGCAATGCTGCATGCACAGAAATGGTCAGCATCGGTCTGATATGTACTTGCATCAGACGCAGCAGCACATTAGGTCAGATTTATAGACATGTGAGCGCGCAAACAAGTGAGTGAGCGAGATAGTGACCAGGGAACGAGAACAGCAATGCGTACATCAATGCCACACCTGGATGATCCATACTTCTGAACTAATATGCACAGCAAGCTTCACTTGCACTGCTGCATGCACAGCAACAGACCGCATTGACTCTGGCACTGCAGGGCTGTCCAAAAGGGAAAAGATGCTATTCTTCATCACGCATAGGTACATGTGCACATACATTGTGCTAGTTTCATGAATGCTTGGTGCCATTACCACGCAGTCCCAGCAAGCTGCAAGCATCCTGAGGCTACTGGTTGCTTGTATTGCATTTGTACGTCATAAAGTTACCCCAAGCTTCTTGACAGGGTCCACAGCGCCACAACATGACAATTGTTCTATCCTGTAGCCGTGCCTATTGTGAACAAGCACGCATGCACCATATTGTGACTTGCCTTTAAAATGGACATGCCAGCCAGCCTCCACAGCAGGCATAGATGCTTGAACAGACTAGCTCAAGGTTCACCATGCTGGCAGGGTTGCACATGGTGGCCATTATCTCTGCCAGCTTGCTCTTCTTGCCTGCACTCACAAGATGTTGATCCTTGCATCTATGGGGAAACTATGTGAGTGCATGGCCAATGACAGTAAAGCCTCGTGATTGATCACAGAGACACAATGAAGCTGGCAGCGCACAGCCAGCACTTCCTGGACTGCTTAATGAGGCAAGAGACCGTGAATGCAACAGCAGCGACAAACAGCAGCTCAAGCAGTGGCTGAACAGCAAGAAAAGCCGATTACTCAACGTGGTCCGCGCTGTAGCTGAGAACTTTGGCAACAGAGGGTTGTAGTTGCTGACATGTGACTGACCAAAGCTCTCAGCTCTGCAGGTTGTTCACCAGACAATTCCAGGAAAGGTAGCTAAACGCCTGTGTGTGTTGACAGCGCTCTCCCCTTTATGCATTCAACAGGTTGCCAAACTGAGCTGTCATCAACAAGCTCAAAACATGGTTGCTGCATACCTAAAAGGTCTTTGGAGTGCAAAGTCAGCAGTGGCTTGCTCACACAAGTCCCCATCAAAATCAGAAAACTTCATGCCCGCCATTTGGATCGCCAGCAACTTGTTCAGCTGCAGCAAACAAACCAGTGTACAATGCACCACCCCCTATCAACATAGCAGCTTTGATATGCTGCTTAAAGGCAACATTTTTTCTGCTGATCTGGTGAGTTGCTGCATTGAAACATGTTGTGAAGAGGCTACAGCAACAGTGAGCTCACAACAATGTACACTTGACATGTGTCAGAAGGTGACGTAACTCACATCACAGTCGCATGCAAACTTGCTGCCAGCACAGCTAGAACTTTGTTACCTGCTACCATGCGTCACAAAGTCTCAAGTAAGCATTGGCTGCCCTGTCGTCAAAACAAATCATATGATCTGTAGTGACAACAGGACGTGATGCTACTGTCTGGTTAGATCTTTCTGCCATGTCTCATGTCCATTTGGTAGCCGGGACCTGGAAGATCCACCTGAAAATGAGTATACAGTATCAGCTTCACAGGAAAGCACTGCAAATCAGCCAGAAATGTGGCGCATAACCAACACCGGGCTGCAGCAAGCGGCGCATGATCAAGACAGAAAGACACTTTTGCAGGAAGGATGGAGACACAAACAAGTCAGGGAAAGAGTGTATGTGTGGACATACTCGAAATCTGCTCCCAAGTCCGCTGCGCATATGGAACAGCTATCCAGTGCATGGAGACCAGCGCTGATGTACTCTGCAGGGCAAAACATCTTCAGCCATGACCGAAGCTGCAAGCTTGCAGTTCTTAAGACAACCGCACAGAAACTTGAGATGACAGGTCCCTGCGCCTGCTCGTGCAGACTTACTTGTAGAGACACAAAGAGACAGCAAGTAGACAGTAGAAGCTGAAGAAAAGTATCACCTCGTTGTGCTTCCACCAGACACACTCGTGTCTCATGTATGGCCTGTCAACTGGCAGGCACCTTAACTTGAGCTGTCGTGGCTGGAGGAGCAAACACTTCTCTGTACAATGCCAGGTCTGCCAAGAGCAACTGTCTGCCGGCTGTCATTCGACAGCTTCGCCTCACGATTCGTCTGCATTTACTCTCCCACGCTCCCACTCCGGCCATCAGTACAAAGGTAACTTGAGTTTGCCCTCTGATCAGAAGACGAGGGCTGCCTGTGTACACGTCTTTCGACAGTTTGCTGCACGCACTCTGCTTACACGCAAGAAGTGAGTGTCATGACACAGATGGGCGCAAAGGTGCGGGTTGATACGCGACCTACATAACTTGTCGAGTTGGCGTTAGCAAAAAAGGCGCGGGAACGTTTCGCATGTTCAAAAAAACCTCACGACCGAACTTTAACTGCAAAACGAAGTTTCAAGGCCCCAGTACATTGCGCCGCGATGGGGCTGGGGAGTGCGCGTTGCTACACGTCTCCGGGTCTTGCCTGGACCAGTCCTCACCATCAACCGTGCAGAGCTGATAGCGACATTTGAAGCCCTATCAATACTTTACAACTGAAAATCACGGACTAACTGCCAAAAGCTTGCTTTGCTCAAATACACGACTCAACCACTAAACATTAAGCATTTGAAAACTTGAGATGGTTCTTTTGCTGTTGCTGCACCTTGAGGTACAATGTCCAAAGCCACAAGCTCATTTCAGAGCTGCTGTGGTGAAGCATGCCATCGATCTGCTACAAGCTTAATATCCCCTGTTTGAGCTCAGTTGCGCGACTCGTTCCTGTTGGTGTATCCCCCAAGAGTCACTCCAGTCAGAAAGGTGAATGTAGCCAGTAGAGCAACCGAAAACACTGGCCATGTTGACCGACACGCCCTGGAATTCTTGGCGCTTGACTTTCCGGTAGTGTCTTCTGTGAGCTCTGCATCATCTGCAACCTCTTCATGATCATTGACTGCTGGGCCCTCTGAGGCGTCACTGAGGGCTGCAGCAGCATCCTGTGGCTCCTTGACCAGCCAGTACAAGCAGTTGCCAGCTTGCTGCTTGTTGTATCCGCTGATTGTTGACTTGTAGGCATGTTGAAAATCCTTCAAATACTGCTTCTGAGCAGCTGTCACAGTGCTGGCGATGTCTTGATACATGCTGTGTTGCACAGCTGCATTGTTGGGAGCTGCAATGCCAGCGTTGAAGGATTGGATAAAAGTCAGCTGGTCCCTCAGCTTGGCAGCTAGCCCTCTGTTGCAGCTCTCTCTGACAGTTTTCATGTCCAGAGTCATATCCTCCAAATGCTGCATGAAGTTGTCCTGTGTGCCTGTGGCTTGGTAGATGCAAGAGATGGCTAGCGGGATAAGCCTGCAAAGCATGGTAGTTTGAGAAATGTGACCTCGCAGTTGATGATGATGCGCGTCATTCAAAAAGCTTTCCTCTGTGGCTAGCATTCCCAAATTGTTATGCTTTCAGGCTGATACTGTGTAAAGGATCAACATTTTGGACCCATCAGCAGCCCAGTGAAAGGTGTGCGACTTGACACAGTTTTGCAGCATATGCATCTTGACAACATGAGCAGTGTCACTCACTTGTACAGCTCAATCATCTTGTTGTGAACATCAGGACGGCTGTTCTGCATCAGATTTGCCCGAGGGTCCAGCTCTGGGTGACAGTGGTTGCTCTTGCCCAAGGCCAGCTTGCACAACAGCTGCTCAGCCCCAGCATCATGGAGCTGAAGCTTCAAACTGCTATCACCCAGTAAGCTGAGCTGCAGAATGATACTGAGCAGTAAACCAGCAAGCTGAGCTTGCAACAGTATCCTGAAATCTCTGGTCGCTGACACCTCCTCTGACACCCCAGAAGCAGCAACGTCCTCCGCGAACAGCGTACTGGGAGCGGAAGTAGGGCCCGACAATAGCTCGACCACTTTCCTGACAATGTCCTCTAGCTGCACCTGCGCTTGGCCTTAAGGCTGTGCTGGATTGCTCGAGTGTCTGGCAAAGCTGATCACATGTAAGGGTCCCTTGAGAACCTCCAGGAACAAGATGCGCACTGCTGGCGCACACCGGGCCGGAAAGGATCGGTCGAGCTGGCTACACTCAAGCTCGTAGCTAATCCAGCGGGTAGTTAGTGCTGACCTGAGCCTTTGCTTGCTCATTCATCATGGTGATGTTCACATGCTCCCAAGGCGGATGCTCGCCCGATTTGCTGTGGTGCACATCGAAAGTTCCACAAGTCTTCAGGAGTGCCTGGGTGCTCATCCCTTGACTCGTAACATGCTGCGTAGCAAGCGCGGCTCTAAGCACAGTACAGAACACAATATCTGCGAAACACGCCTTGAGTTGCAGCTGTACAAACAAGGCCGTCTGCCTCAGAAATGCAGCGGTACGCTAATGAACCGGCGGGCGATTACAATCAATCAATCAATTAATCAATGTATTTAATGTCCCTGGGGGCCCAACAGACAAAAAGTTCAGTTCAGTGAACTCACACAGTCAAAATTTACTTCCTACATGCAAAGCATTCCCTAAGGAAACCACCACATGCATTTGGTTTACACAAAGACATAAAGTCTGCAATAGTAAAACAGTGCTGCAAGAGGTCCAAATGCTGTGACCTGATATGGCTGTACGCTGGGCAAAAAACAAAGTGCTGCTCGTCCTCCACACAATCCAACGACTTGCACACTAGACACAGCCTGTCTGTCCTATCTAGGTGATTACTACGACTACGTGTTGTGTCGTGTGATATCACTTGACATCCCGATCGATGTGATTTTGCGCAAGGTCGCTGGTTCGTGCCCAGCTGGAAGAGCCACATGCCGCTTTGACAAAGACAGTGAACATTGCAGCAGAGAGGACAGGGTCTTTCTTGTGTGCATGTCTGGCTCAGTAGAAGACGAACACCATTTTCTGTTTGACTGCCCCGCATACAGTCACATACTTAAGCAGTACACCCACCTTTTCCATCAGGCTGCTACTGAGGACTTTTCTGGCTACTGACCAACCCAATGTGGTAGGCAGTTATCTCAAGACCTGTTTTGCACAATGACAATCTGTTTTGGCCAGTCTTTTCTCAGCTTGGCTTCTGAACTTTGTAGCCTGCGATAGCTGTGAACGTGTCTCAAATGTCTGACATTGCAATAGCAAGTAGCTTTTTGCACTGCTTACCAGGTAGTCTGCTTACAGTAATGGCACTGCTTCAGCAGAAACCTTAGAGTGAATGCTGTGCGCAATGCAAATGGCGGTGAGGCCAGCCAGTGTTAGCAAACGAGCCTGCGCACTTGCTGCTATGACCGTTGCCGTTGAAGACGCTTGTGCCGCAAGCTGCAAGGCTTTGGCTAAAGCAGGTGAGTGAGGCAAGAAAGCTGGTGTCAGCCAACAGTCAGGTTCGAGGCTGCCCAGCAGGA
>JAABUH010003314.1_pt1 | contig 13989 bp, 15 predicted proteins | sample 5559121 | NCBI WGS metagenome assembly JAABUH01 (sample SAMN10711871, study PRJNA513364) | rock metagenome | isolation source: Antarctica rocks | place: Antarctica: Victoria Land, Battleship Promontory nord | collected 2015-12-28 | reverse complement strand
CTGGCGCGGTAGACAAACAGCCGCCAGATGTCTGCTGCAGACTGCTGAGCAAGCCTTTGCTGACTGATTAGACTTTCCTGAAGGCTATCCAGCTGCTGTTGCAAAGCAGAGACCTGCCCTTGTGAAGCAGCTTGCTGCTGTTGAACTGTGCCCAATTCAGTCCGGAGGTGTGACTCAGCCTGCTGAGCTGACAGCAACTCGGAGCTCAGGCGCACCTTTCATTTAGCACCTTACAGTCTGGGGTGTGGAGCCAGTTGTGACTCATCAGACATCTTGGCTTGAAAGCACAGGTGTATGTGGTGTGCAACAAAACCAAGCTGGTGGGAACTCTGCTCGATAAAGAGCCTAAGGTCCCGTTGTTGGTAGTTTGGGCCAAATAATGAGAAATGCTGACCTCTAATGATGCTGTAAAAAGGGCAGTCAAAAAGGAAATGTTGCTCGTCTTCAACCGCTTGCATAGAACAGTGACGACAAACACGTTGTTCTCTAGGTGGTTTGGGTCTCAGCCATCTGTCAGTCTCGACCCTCAATGAGTGACCACCCAACCTGAACTTGATGAGTGAAAACAATGAAGCACTGGGTCTTATGTCACGAAGGTAAGAGGCCATGACATTGGAGTCAAAAAACATGTTATCCATGAAAAAGCTGACCTTTGTAGCTGAAGATTGGCAAATGCCGTGGTACCATTTGTCCCTTAGATGCTGAGTTTGCTTGAAGGCACTGAGCAGATCTGCCTCAGCCTGCTGAGCGCGATTCGTCTGCTCTGTCAAGTCACCATGCGCAGTCTGCAGCTGACATCTGGCGCGGTAGACAAACAGCCGCCAGCACTAGCAGGTCGACATGTCATGTGTCATGGAAGTGTTGTGTTGCAGCACCTTTTGTCGCTTGCATAAGTTGTGGGACTCTTGTACTCGCTGATCCCAGGAGTGTCCTACAGGCAACCAACGAATGCAGCAGTGTCGGTCTGGGAAAGTTTCACCACCTCCAGGCGCTTAGCTTCAAGATCACCCACCCTAGCAAGCTGTTCCAGCAGGTACGATTGTACGCCAGCGATTTTCGTCAATATGTGCTACAAGGCATCAAGGTTTCACTGACCGTTTCTGTCACTTGCAGTTCTTAGGAACGTGAACATCGGAAACCTGAGAAACCCTCCATCGCTCCTACCGCCGAGTTGACAGCTGCGGAACCCCGCGAGCGGACAGCAGGAAGAAGCAGAGTTCCTTCCTCGCGCCCGTCGTAGAGTCCTTGCGCCCTGCGGTGGGTCGACCATCATAGTTATTTTTCTTTCTTGCTGCACAATCCCGCAGCTTTCATCGCTTATAATGAAGCGTTGATGTGGCTCTTTATGTAGGATGAATGCAAGATGAGCCTGGCACTGTCTGTGGGTCCTGCAGCAGTGCAGTGGATGCGACAACTGCTGCATTGCCTGTGTTGCGGAGCAGCTCCAGTGAGCAACGTGTAAGTGACTTTTGCAAGTTTTGTAGCTTCCATGCGTGTAATCTCTTTGGAAGGCTGCTTGCACACAATTTGCCGCAAACGCTACCACAGCTACAGGAACTCTGTCACAGTTGCACAGGATCCTTCACAGATGCACCATAGCTTTCAACGACTGTACACCAGTTTCTATAGCAACGCATTTCAGTCACACACATGACTGGACAATGCACAGCTAGACAATGTTGTGCCCCTGCTAAACAGCGGCTCTCTCAGCTTTTGCAGTGTCAGTTGCACTTTTGATCAGAATTGATCACCATTTGCTGTAGACATCTGTACGGTCAAGATATACCAACAACGTTTTGTAAAGCGTTTTCTTTGCAACTGTTCTGCAGCAGATGTATCCAGCATTGCTGGCTTGTCATTGTGCGCTGGCAGCACGGAACACACAACGTCTTATGGTGCAGCCAGTATGCATACCTGCTTGGATTTGTTGCTCTAGCAGTCAGTCAGCTTTTACAGACAGGCCTTGCTGCTCTGCATCTGTTGCACTTTTAGGCAGCAGCCCAAAATATACCAGGGACTCGTGCAGAAGCCCACTGCCCAGCAAGGCTGCAGAGAAGCACACAGTCCAGCGAAGAAAGACAAAGGTCAAGGCTCAGTCAAAGAAGAGAAATCCTGTGAGACTGCTGCATCATCATCTTGTCACCACAAGCTGCAGGCAGTAGAGCTGGCATACCAGAAAGGTACGACGTAACAGGCTAGGAATGGGGGCAAGAAAAGTCTCAAGAAGAATGCTAAGGTCAGCTAGATGACCTAGGTAGTACAGGAGATGCGGGAAGCTACTGAAGCCTGCAGAAGCCATTTGCATATGTCTCTGGTACATAAATGAGGTTGCTTGTGTATTCTCAAGGTGTTTGTATCAACTGGCACCTCATTTTGCTCTGCATCAGAGCTGAATGTCATGTAGCTCGCTGTGAAACTGTCAGAGTGTTAGATGCACCATACCTGTGCATGGCAAGACTGTGTGTAAAGATCTGCTTGGCTTGCAGCGCTGACCATTCTGTTGTGCAGATTGACAGAGACAGCCATGCAAAGTGATGAGTTTTGCAGCAGGTCATGGCAGCCATATGCGTGAAGTGCACTGATGGTTTCCAGGGCACCATCCCTGAAGATGAGAAGCTTGCCATGACCTGATCAAGCGGTCCTGTACTTCAAATACTTGGCAAGCATGATCTTAGATCCAATAAGCAGCTTTGCGCAGCAGCCCGTCTGTAATCCTTCGATGTACTCCAAGCGGCCTGCTGGGCATTCAGCTGGTGTGTTTCAAAGGAACAATGGGTACCTAATTGTCAGTTTTGCTTTCACCGTGTAAAGGTCTTGCAAGCACTTTTCCTACAATCTTTCTTCAGATGTTTAATCGCTTGATGTAACCACACTGTGGTACAGTCCTGCTGGATGCCCAAGCAGCTGTTATGCCAGTGTCTGACAATGCTTGATTTTGTGCTTCTTGTTGTGTATGTACAATCTGTAAACTTGCGTAGTCCAGGCATGTTGCTTTATGATGTCTTGCCATCCAAACAGTAGACACTGCACCAAATAAAGATCAAGCCTCAGCACACCCAGTGTTTGTGCTTGTCTGCACTGTGCCTGTGTGACTGGGTGCAAAATTGTTAAGTTCCATGTAAGGGGCGAGGCTGCTTTCGAAATGCTGTTTTGCTGTCTTGCTCGCACGTTTCAATGGGTTTGCAGATGCTGTTGAGCAAAAGGTCGATGGCGCTGCTCACGGCATGAAACACAGGTGCATATTGGAGCCTGACGATTGCAATGATCTCAGCCCCCGGACCGTGCGTGGGGTGAAAGAGAAGCCCAAAATAAAAAGCGAAATAAAGAAAATCGATCTGAAAGCGCTGTTCAAAAGTCCGCCCGTGTGCGGGCGGTGAAGACTAGTTGGACTAGCCTTCAGCGTGCAGGCGAAGGAATCCACAACTTGCAACACGACGCATTGCAGCATGAAGTTCTGGGAAAACGCATCTCACAATGATTTTCCTGAAACCAAAGCTAGAGACATGGTCGCGTTCATTACGGGTATCACAGGACAGGATGGATCCTACCTGGCTGAGCTTCTACTGGATAAAGGTTACGAGGTACACGGCATAAAGCGAAGGACCAGCTCTCCTAACCTGGAAAGAGTCCAGCATCTGCTTAGTGCTGGTAAGTCTGTAGACCTAGTTAGGCTCAGGTTGCCCGCCGCGACCGCCTTCATCGAGCAAACTCCTGACTCTCACTGCTGGGATTACAGAGAGCAAGCACGCTCACAAGCTGCATTTGCACTACGGCGACGTGACAGATTTCGGCTCTCTGTGTGGTCTTGTCACTAAGATCGCTCCCAAGGAGATTTATAATTTGGCGGCTCAGAGTCATGTACAGGTGTCATTTGAGTTGCCATCTTACACGGCAGACGCAGCAGGACAGGTGCGGTGTTTATGGGCCGCACAACGCTTGTCAAGGTCTACCCGCTGTCTTTGTCTGCTGTCTGCTTAAGCACGTCTGCTGTCCAGGGAGTTTTGAACGTCCTTGAAGCTGTCAGGGCCGCAGGTCTGTCTACTCAAACCAGAGTATACCAGGCATCCACCTCAGAACTTTACGGCAAGGTTGCAGAGGTACCTCAGACAGAAAAGACACCATTCTACCCAAGATCACCATATGCAGTGTCAAAGCTTTTCGGATTTTGGATTGTCAAGAACTACAGGTGATAACTTTAGCTTGCTGATTTGGCAAGCAAACATCACTTTCAACTGAAGCAAGGCACATCATTTTTGCAGGGAAGCTTATAGTATGTTTGCATGTAATGGCATCCTCTTCAATCATGAGTCTCCAAGGAGGGGCGAACATTTTGTGACCAGAAAGATCACAACTGCTGCGGCTCGTATCAGCCTGGGCACAGATGACTTTGTTGCTCTGGGCAACCTTGATGCACAAAGGGACTGGGGACATGCCCAAGATTATGTGCTTTGCATGTGGTTGATGTTGCAGCAGAAGCAGGCTGATGACTTTGTGATTGCTACTGGAGTCACAACTACTGTGAGAAAATTTGCAGAACTGGCATTTCAGTCAGCAGGACTGCCGTTAAGGTATAGCATAAACTGATGCACATAGTCACACACAAATCAAGCCTTCGCTCATTTTATTGAGTTGGTGTATTTGAACAGGTGGGAAGGTAGCGGCGTTGATGAGAAGGGCATTGTTGCTTTTGGACCCAAAAAAGACAAGGTAGTGGTGAAAGTTGATGCAAGGTACTTCAGGCCAACAGAGGTTGACCTGTTGCTGGGTGACCCTACCAAGGCCAGGAAACTTCTTGGCTGGGATCCTAGCGCTACTTCTCTTCAGGTACTTTTTCTGGATCTGGCGACTGTTAGCAGCCCATCCTGAAAGTTTTGCAGGCCTAGTCTGAATGTACTTGCCCTTGCAGTCTCTGGTGGAAGAGATGGTAGAGGCTGACTTGCAAAATGTCAGGCGGCCAATGGGTATTCAGACATCAGCCACCCCACGCCCTTGTAAGCCATCTATGCGGGAAGATTTGGGTGAGACCACAGGCCAAATTGCTGCTTATAGGAAGGTTGTTCTTTAGAGATGTACAAGTAGTGCTGATAAAGCCTGCATGCAACAGCTTCGGTCTTGTATGGCGCCATGTAACATATTTGGTTTTCTATTGCACTAGTCGTGCTTAGGAAATGTAGTTCAACCATGAAGTCATCTACGCAGATTTCCCTTGCATATTTTGCAAGGAGCCATGACTTGAACATAGCATGTCTGCAATGCGCTTCTGCCAGCTGTGATGAGTATACACGGACACGATAATTCCCGAAAAGTTGGAAGGACTCTCTACTGTTATATGACCATGTATTGGGAATGTTCAGTTTGCGTCTCGTGCTCCGCATCCTGTTGCGATTCATCTTCAATAGGGAACACAAGCATGCACACCTGAGTCTCAAGGTGCACCCATTGAGCAGGGCATGCTCAACACCATCAACAGGGCTGAACTGGTAGCTCTTTGATCGCCCTGAGACATTGCAGACCAGATGTGACGGGGAACATAGCAACAGACTCGAAGTATTCGATGCAGAAAATGGCATGCACCTAAGGTCACCGTCATCGACAATCGACGACTGCCATACACCATCGCTTGAAAGCGATCGGACATGAGCTCATGCAACGAGCACAAGCGGGCGATGAGACATTCCCTGCTCAAAGTGAAATAGCATATAGGCATACAAGGCAATGAGATGGCTGATAAACTAGCAAACAAGGCAGCTGTGAATGCTGCATGGGCAGGCACTTTTGACTATGACCTATTGAATGATTACACACAAACATTCAGGGACAAGTACTCGCTGCAACAAACCATTCAGGTACAGATAGCAGAGGGGCCAACAGAAAACAGAGCTTGCATACGACATTTGGATGACTCATTGAGAAAAGCTTTGCATGACAAACTCAAACTAGGCCAGTCAAACCAAAACTCACTGTACTTTCAGCTATGGGACAAGGTGCAGCCATTCAGGGTCAAGCCAGCAGTGATGCGCTGTGGACTATGCCATAAATTTCAGAATCACACAAGAGGAATGTCTTCAAATATATTTCTAATATATGTCTTCAAATATATTTCTTAACTGCAACAGCTTATCACCAGATACAGATGTGGTTGTCATGGTCTGCATGTAGATACTGGCCGTTTTAGGCGTGGAGCGCAACAGCTCAGAAGGGAGGATAGATTATGCCAAGTGTGTCATTCTTGCTCAGCCAAAAGTGAGCATTTGTTTCTGTTTGACTGCCCTGCCAACTTATGTCATATGCTGACTCACTGATGCAACATGCAAATGATCTGTAGCAGTTCTGCTTTCACAAGTTTGGCGGTCTACCTTGCAAGAATGGCGATGCAAGTGCTAAAGCACAACATAGCCAGCTTGGCTGTTAGGATGTAAGGTCATTCTGGTGCTTGCTCAGGCTCAGCAGCGACAACAGTTGAGGATTACCCAGCAGACAACTGAGGTCAGCTATCGGCGTACAGAGTTCATGGACATTACATTGACTATCGCTGACAATCACTCATTTGCATTGGAATTCAGCCATTACTGTTGAATGGTTTGGATTATGCGGCACTAGTATGATGCATGTGTTGTTGCTTACTCATAGTTGCCATATAGAGTGTGCTCAGCTGTTCATCCCAAATTCAGTCATATTGAATGATAAGATAAGCCTGGTCAGCTCAGATGTTAGCACCTTCAGTTCCAGAGAGGATCTTCTCACCTGTTGTGTAGCAATGATCATGACAGCTCCAGCCTTGAGACAACTTTTGCAGAACAACATGGTCAGACGCTAGCATGCTGCACACTGCTGCTTGCACAACTGGCATTGGTCATGAGCATTCTATTGCCTTCTTAACTTACAAGACAGGCGTTTTTGCTCTGCTTCAAGAGCCGGCTGACTGGATGAAGGCTGAAAAAGAAGTGTTTAACGAGGCAAAACATGATGCAAACTCAGGAGTAGAGTGCCAAGCGTAAGACAGCGCTGCACCGGTGAATCTTTGTTGCCACGGAACGAGCCTGTGCATCAGTGGGACATCATCATGCCTGTCGACGAGACACGTGATTTGCGTCAGGTATTCATCAGATGTAGCAATTGGCCATGGGATGAGATCAGCGAAATGGTGTGTCAGCAAGGCCGAAGCCACTTGTCTTTCGTAACCACGAGGATAGTTAGCATGATTTCCCGGCGAGTCTGGATCAGCGTAAAACCCACCCAAAGTGACAGTTCCTCCTTTTAAGCACCCCACCGACACGTGAAACAACATAGCCTGGGAGTACCACCAAGATTGCGCATCCATGTCGTCAATGTATGGCAGAAGAAGGGGAATTGCCTTCCTGTGGAAAGCATTGAACATGGCGTCCGGGCAGTCATGTCGACTGAACGTACTGTTCAGTGTTTCATCCACCCAATACGCATTGAATGCTACCACGGCAAATTGCTGAGGTCCCACAAGGAAACTGACAAATTGATCCACGCAGCAGGCGGTCTGTCGAATTGACACGAGGTGAGTGCAGTACACGCATTGCATGCTGCCAGCATCGGCGTCCGAAAACAACCAATACTTATACGTCAAAGAATGCAATTGTTCAGCCCTATAGATGGCTTGTGCTAGCGTGTTTCGGCCGGTAGACCACGAGGAGCCCAAGCCAGAAATAACGTTTTGAGTAATCGCAGGACTGCCGATTGTACTTTTGCATGTCGCAGGTGACTGATCATACATCAGAAAGAAATGTTCAGTCTGGTGGCGGTGGTGTTGTTCGGACAAAATAACCCTCCATACATTCGCCTCTTCACATGTTCCCTGGATGCCTATGGCAACTTTGTCCGAGCTGGCGTCTATGGACATCACATCGGTGACCACAGCTTGCATTGTTGCCTTGTCTTGATACCACACGGCTGCTGCAAATGCCGATACAGAAATTGTCAGGCAAGCGAAAATTGCTGAAGCCTTGCTGTTCACAAGTCGGCTCATCGTGTTGCGAACTTGCGTACAAGCAGCCCAGCATTCGATAGTTGCGGGTTTGGGTTCGCTTTTCCGGGGATTTCACCATGCCCCAAGTACTGTGAGGACGTCTGCATCCCGGCTTTCTTTTTCGTTTTCTCACGTTGCTGCTGCTGCGCTTCTTCGACTCCTCGCCGTTCTGAACGCTGCTTGAAAAGAACTTCTGGACGTGCAGTTGTGGTCACGCCTGCAGTTTCCCGGCGAATTTTTACTCGCTGTTTGTTTGGCCGAGCCGGACCTGATTTCTGTGTTTCGTCGTTTGTGTTACCTCGCAACGGTATGTTGTGCTCTGAAGCTTCGCTTGCGCAAGCTGCTTTGAGTTGCGTATGTGAGCACTTCCACCCGTCTACTTGCAGCCGGCTCGAGCGTGACGCTCGCCGGCTCATTCCTGGCGGACAGTTGTGATTTTTGAAGGCTTTGTGAGCGGTGTCACTCCATTACAGAGCTGCTGCAGTACAGCAGACAACATACACGATGTCAACAGCTGCTATTTTGTGGTAAGGTCTGCGAATGACATACGTTTTTGGCTGTTTGCTCAGTTTCTTGCATCATATAGCATTGGTATGCAGCGTTGAGCTGTACACTAGCGGGCTCACCATGTAGCTGAATGTAATACAGCAACAGGCTTGTAATGCAGCTGGATATCCTGACATCAATAGCCTTGCGTTGCGATTGCACTCAACTGCAGTGTCAACAAAGTTGCTGCGGTACAACAGTCTTACGTGGCATATCCACTAAACTTATCAAAGGGCTTGCAATGCAGCATGACACACAGATATGACAGGCTCAATGCACTTCATCAACGGGCTCATCATTTTATTGAACGTAGCAGAGTGATGTGCTTGCAATGCAGATAAATAATATCACTTCGAAGGGCTTGCATTGCAGCTCCACTTAATTAATCATTGGGCTTATCATGCAGCTTGACACAACAGTACAACAAGCTCAATGTTGTTCATGATCATCAACGGGCTCATCATTGTAGGTAATCAACAAGCTCATTTTATTGAACGTAATGTAGTGGTGGGCTTGCAATTCAACTAACTACCATGACTTCAAAGAGCGTACACAGCAGCTCCACTCAGTTTATGGTCATCAACAGGCTCATCATGGTATCTTATCAACGGGCTTATCAGGCAGCTTGACACAACATGTTACACTGTACAATATATCTGGCTCAGGATGCAAGTCAACATGGTTTGTCAAGGTCTAGCGCACTTGAATTACCATAACTTTGGCTGTACTTAGTGTTTTCAGGTCAATTTTCGACCAATAGTTGTTGCTGGATATGGTGTAATCAAACAGGAACGCTCAATAATGAAGGCTATGTCCGTCACACATTCCGAAACTTCTAGTCGATCGCCATCAGATGGACATTATTGCCCTTCCATAGGATTATCTCGCCCTTTTTATTCGAGAAACGTCCTGTTACGTAGCGATTCTGCGTCTCGCCCTTATCGGTTCGCTGTCCATCTGTGTTCTGTTTGTGTTCGGCTAAACAAGATTTTCGGTGCGAAAAGAAGTATTTGCGCAAGACACTTTATTTGTGAAAGACGGTCTGATAGCATACGGGTTCAGACTGCAGTTTGCTTAGCGTCTTCCGTGTAAAGTCATAATAGAACCCACTCGTTGATGTATGAAGAGTAGTGACATGAGTGGCATTGAGTGAGCTTGCATGTCATTACAAGCTGTCATCACAATCTGTCTTTCAAATTGCAGTTATTTTCGACAATGCATCCATTCAAAGGTGGATGCAGGTGTGGCGACAGCATGTTGAAGTGCAGACCTTCATCGTTGACCTCCATCACTTAATTGTCATGGCAAATGATTGAATGACAGCAGATGCAGTACCATCTGCGTAGTGTTGGCAACGTCAGTACATATGTGTGGGCCCACCTCATTCTCATGTGCCAAACTGTGCCAAATACATTGCATGGTTTGCAAGGATTGCAAGAATTGCGAAAATTGCAGAAATCACGAACGTGACAAGGCTTACAGATCTGAGATTGCAAGGATGATCATGGCGTGCTTTTCCGCCTGCCGTATAACGCGATGCCGCACGGAGCGCGGCGATTGCAGTAGTGGGCACCAGTGCTCTCTAACTCTTGTCTCTAAGTGAAAGCTTTTCAAGAAGAAGTACGTACCGTAAAATACGGCGTTAAATATGGCGTACTTTGCAGTACCTTACATTGTCACCCTCGCTGCGGCGATTGACTGCTGCGACTCGCCGCTGCGTCGCATCAGACGGGCCCTGATTTCGCAGCATGCGCATCTGTACCACGTTTGCGCTCCTTCTGATACTTAGTTTCCAGACGAAGCGCTCGACGCCAGAATTGTTGCCCGTGCGAATTTGGCATACAGGCAACAGTTTCAGAGGTGTGCTGCGAGCTTTCCTACCAGCTTGCGTTCAGACATACAACCTGCTGTGCCGCTCGCACCTGCATCCAGCGCTTCGGCAATGTTGAGGTGAGGTCAATCAAGTCATATAACTGTGCAGTCCAGATGGCATCATCAGGTGAGGTGTTTTTGCACACATGGTCCTTCCACCAATACACGTTTGTATGCAGGTGCAAGAGAAATCACAGTAACATGGATAGCTGAGAATTTTTCATGTTGTGCATCATGTACATTGCAGCTAATGTTGTCAATATGTGCATGTATCAATGACAAAAATAGGGAGCAGTTTCCGACAGGCAAAGCAAACTTTGGGGTTCAAGGCAATGTACATCATTACATAGCTATATAGGCCTTGCAGAATAACTCCAGGTGACAAGCTTGGCTTTCTGCAAATGTGTACATACATGATTCAGAGCATGAAGTGGCAAACCACACGATCAGCCAGCCAGGGGTCCAGCTAGACAGCAATCCCATAGCATTGCTGCAAGAGGAGCTTGATGAGTTCAGCGCTCATGTACAGATGTTCAGAGCATTCAACATATCTGAGCGGGATCATCGCTCTCAGATTGTGCTATTGCTGACACAGGTGTGGATTGCTTCCAATTGCCATTGTTAGACGTTTGTTTGCCTACGTTGCAAGTTCAGGAAACTCTGTGCATGTGAAATTACAGATCTATAAACGTTACATGCTGTGACCATGCTTTGAAATATGGATAGTGGACTTGATGTTGTCTCATCTTGATGATGGCACAGTTGGATTTGACCATCTTTTGTGCTGCTCCAGACGAAGTAGATGGCATGTGTACAATGTCCCCCCAAGTGATGAGCTAGGGGCAATCATCCCAGGCCGGTTTACCTATGGAGATCAGTTGGACTCCCACATAGTGTTGGTCACCAAGAAGAGTGGTGTGCAAACAAGTGTCCGCTGTTTGACCCTTTACACTCCCCAGTGAAGAGATGGGTTGGAGGCCTAGGATCATGAAGTGATTAACAATCAAGTAATGATTGGTTGTGAAAGCTGGCCAGCATCTTTTGACCAAATGTGGTGCAGTTTCAAACGAAATTAGTTGTTTAATTTTGTTTCACCATTGCACTTCACTTCCTGTCAGCACTGTGTCTCAAAACGGCACTTTGTATACTTTTTCAGGATTATTCTTGCTTCACTGGATCAACAAAGATGTTCTTGATTTGCAAGGCAGCTGCAGTAACGGCTGACAATGCAGCTATGGATGAGGAGGATCAGGAAGATGATGAAGAACAGCACTCGGCATCTGCACCGCCTTCCAGCAAGAAAGGGTGGTTACACAGGCACTCTCCCCATCTGTGGTCTCAGTGCTTTGTTCACCCTCACCTAGAATTCAGCCGGTCATGCAATTACTTTATTGATGCTTACACAGTATGTACCTTTGCGTACAATTTTGCATTGTTCGCCCTTAGCCTCCACTTCAACGTTCCGTTATAAGCATTGCATTTGAAGTACATCTTAAGTACTTTACACCCAGAAACAGCCGGCCCAAAGGCTTGTCCTGACTTGAGCTTCAAATATTACGCCGTTGAGCGTGGTAACGGAAACGCGCAATACGGCTTGAACGTAGCCCGAAACATTATGCGCTCTACTTGCTTGACCAACCGGCGAGGTCGACCGGGGTTCCCGAAGTATGGCACAGGTTCGACTAGAGAGAAATAGGCAGAAGACAAAGTCTGCAGACCTTGGTTTTGGACCCGAGACCTTTCGCTCATTAGCCAGCAGTCATTTAACGTCCGACCACCAGGACAACTTGAACTTTTTATCAAGGGTAACAACCGCATGTTCATGTAGCTTGCGCATCAATATCTTAGCAGGCTCGCGTTCCAATCTGTCTTAGGGCATCCCAGTTGAGTTAAAAAGTGAGCCAGGAAAGCCTATTATTATAGGTAACGTGCTGACTTTGTATCCATAGTCCTTCAGTGCTGCCTCCAACGCTGCATGTTGTGCTTCTTTCTCTTCCAACTGCTTTTTGTCTCTCGTCTCAGCACAATACTCCCTTCCACAATCCCCTCCTGTCCTGCTTTGCCACTTGGCATGTTGGGTCTGAGATTCGGCAGTCTGGCTCCTGATGTTGCGTCCTGAGATAAATAGCGTCTTTGTTCTTGTGCAGTCATCTCAACAATCAGTATGTCCGGTCTCATCTGGTTCCTTGTGTCAGATGCCCTGCGTTGCACAAAACACCTGCCATCCTCAGGGCCTGCAGGATTGCGTCTGGGAGGAAAAATGCGGCCCCCTATTGCTGTGCACCCCAACCTTCTTGAGTCCTTCAGCCTTGCCCACATCCGCAATGAGATACATACTGCCATGGTGCCCTTGTGTAAATGCTTGCGCAATGGTTCGCACAGCCTTATCATTGTTAGCTATGTACTGCTTCGTCATATGTTTGTACCGACATCCTCCTAGTATGTGTCCTCCAGAGTCTTTTCCACGGCACAGGGGGCATAGTGAGTCTTGTGCAGTGACTTGTCCTTTCTGCCTTGCAAGCTCCCTGTTCCATAGCTATCCTGTTCTGTACTTGAAAGCGTTTCTCCTTGCTGGTTTACTGACTGTTCCCATTTCCCACATCACATCACAGTGCTGCTTGTCCCTGTACTGACTCAAGTCTTCCCATAGCTGGAAATATGGAGAGATCTGATTTGATTGACCAAGCTTGTGCCTATCATGCAGAGCTGCCCTCAATGAGGTCTCCAAATCTCTAACACACTCATGGGTTACTATGGGGCCCTCTGCACTTTGTGTAATGCATTGATGCTGCAACCAAAAGTTGGTTTTGAAGGCTTCAGCGAAATCTACAGAGACATCACGGTCAAAAGCCCTAGTAGTACCGCACTCGTCTGCTGGATAATTGGCAAGCTGGTCTGCCATCTCATTGCAGTGGATGCCAATATGTGACTTGACCTTCACAAGCTTTGTCTCGACCTGCCTCTGTGCGCCCGATCAATTTGTCACCTATTGCTTTGAGCAGCAGCTTGTGATAACTGGAAATTTTAGCCGTGCAGCTACCTTCTGCATAGAGCACTTGGATTCATAGCAATGCACTTGTGATGACCAGGGCTGCATGTCTCTAGGGCTACAGTGTAGCCACCATTTCCGCCCTGTTAACAGTATACAGCATTCCTTGTTCATTTGGACAGACTGTGAGGCCAAGGTGTGCGGTACTCATGCTTCTGTAGACTCCTGCACCTGTCACAAGGCCTGCAGTAGGAACCTTGTCTCTACTGCCATCCATGTATACCATTCCATCTGGCTTGCACCTAGGCTGTGTCTGGACAAAGGTTGCTGCTTCCTCATGATTTGCCCTCCCTGCAGGCGCCCAAGCATGGGGTTCTTCATCCTTAGCCTGTGGATATCGCTTTGGCAGATACAGCCCAGTCCATGATGTCGCTGCTCTTATAGTGTGCATGAGCTGCTACATACATTCCATCCTCGCTTACAGCCTGCTCCCCTTCACAGTGAAGCAGGCAAGGAAGCATTCCAGCTATCCCTGCAGGGCTTGTTGGCCACACACCACCACATCCCTATTGGGGATGTGGAGCAC
>JAABUH010003313.1_pt1 | contig 13995 bp, 10 predicted proteins | sample 5559121 | NCBI WGS metagenome assembly JAABUH01 (sample SAMN10711871, study PRJNA513364) | rock metagenome | isolation source: Antarctica rocks | place: Antarctica: Victoria Land, Battleship Promontory nord | collected 2015-12-28 | reverse complement strand
ATGATTTAACTGATTAATTTTTGTGCTTTTTGCATGTTTTACACTTCTTTTGATGTTTTTGCTTCTTTCACTCATTGATAATTTGCTTGTTACTTATCATGAAGTTCAAATCATAAACTGTGTTATATTAATTTCAATTGATGAAATTATTGATGTAAAATTTGATGTACATCTAATTTGCAAATACAAGATGTGCATTGTGAATTATATGCAAAAGATTGTAAAAGCAACAAAAGTGTAAAAGTCTTAAGTTTTGAAATGTATTTGATGAAAAGTTCTTTACTTCATGCATGTCATGCATTGAATGTGTAGCTTCTTTGTTTATTCAATGCTTTAGTTTAAATAATGCTTTTATATATCTTTGTAATCATTTCTTGAAATTGAATTGTTAATGATTAAGCATGATGATAATAATTTATACTTGTTCTACACATTTTTCACTGCTTTTCATTGACTCATTGTTTTAATAATCTTTCTTTGATTCAGATTTTTATACTTATACATTGTTTCTTCATCATAAAATTTCTTTACATCAGCTGAGAGTATTATTCTTCTTGATGATAATATTTACAAATTTCTTGATCTTTTTCTCTTTACTGTATTTCTTAATAATCAAGAAGAACATAAAGAATTGCAGTTTTGTTGATCGAGACTTGTTGTGAGCATGCATCTCTGTTACTTCTGATTAGTCTGATTAGTTTAACATAAACTAGTATAGACTGTGAGTAGAGCTGTTGTTGACACGCTAGCGATCTAGCGCGTCTTTATGAGTAAAACTCACATCATGTTGCATCTTCTTTCTACTTCAGCTTTGAACTTCTAGTTAAAATACACTCATATGATTCGCTTTCTGCAGACTCATAACATTAGTTGAAAGCTCATCAATCTTGCTATTGACGTGTAGATGATATAAAAACAAGTTACATCATTTAAACTTAAATCAGAATCGAAATTCGAAAATTGAACTCAGAAAACTCATTAGAAATCAAGAAATTTCTAGAATAAAACAGAAGAACATGAACGTGTTGCTCTAGATTAACTCTTTACTGAGTTCATCATCAGAACAGAAGAACACGAACGCGTTGTTTTAGAACTGAAATCAGAAATTTCAGTTGAATCTCAATCAGCAATTTTCTACTCACACAATGACTAGAAGCACAGAATCAGAATCAGAATCAGTGAGCATTGCTCGCTATGATCTTCAAAATGCTAGAAGAGAATCACTTCTATCACAAAATCAAGCAACATCAAAAGACATGAATGCGAGATTGAACGTTAAAAAGAAGAACATAAATGAATGATCTTTTGATCTTGAAGTGATCAAGATCAACATCAAGAAGAAGCTGAATGCTTGAATATTGAATAATGAAGCAGATGATCTCATCATTTTTATCAAATATATGACTCATCAGCATGACATTGAAATCAAGACTCACAATGACATGATTCAGATGTTGAATGATGTCAACAAGATTAACATTGAATTGAAAGCTATCAACATTGAGTTGAAAGCTATACAGATAACGTTGAATGCTGTTCAAATGCATTTACAGAAAAAAATGAAGAAAAAGAACGTGATTATACATCATTTAAAAGCGACATCAAGTCAACTAAGCACTTCAATTTCAAAAGATCAATTCTCGAAGTTAATCAAGCTATCTGACTCATCTTTGTTTGAAGATTCAAGACAGAATGTGAATAATTGATTGTTTTGAATGCAAAACAAGCTGAAGATGAACAAGAATCATTTTTCTATTGAAGAAATGAAGATTGCATATGTGAAAAGTTGAGTCAGTGAAACAATGATCAAACACATAGCATCTTGAATGAAAGACATGATCACGAACTCATTTCTTGAAGCAAAAAAGATACTGTCAATCATAAATAAGATGTATGATGATCTCAATTAACATCACATGATTCAACGACAGTTCTTGAAACTGTATCAAAACAAGATCTTCTTTCATGAATTTTAAATGAAATTTCAGAGACTTAGTGTGAAACTAGAATACAATAATGAAATTCTACTAAATGATCTTCAGCATAAGATTAGCTCAGATCTTCAGCGAGTCATGATCAACGAATGAACTATGAATTTGAATGAATTCGTCAACATCTGCATGCAAGTTGACGTTCGATTGACAAAATTGAATGCTCAATCAGCTCTCAAGACATCAACGACTCAAGTCACTCGCTTTATTGCTAGCATCTTGATGATGATCACTACTGCGATCTCAGCTTCAATCTCTGCATGAAAGAAACTCAGAATATCAAATGTTGATTCTGCTAGAGAGAAGTTGTTTAAAAAAGAACTTTGCTTCAAATGCAAGAAGTCAAAACATAGAGCATGCAACTGTCTTAAATCAGCTCAGATGCATGAAATCGCAGCGAATTCAAAAAACGATTTACTTTCATCAAAGTAGTGACTGAAAGCGACATGCTTATATCTTGCTTCATTAATATGCTCAATAACTCATTTGATTTCAAGTCATTTATTATTGACATCATCTTGAATAGTTTAGAAAAGATATTTCGATTTCTCGCTCTGATAAACATCGAAGTCACTGACATGACGTTCATAAATGATTCATTGATTTCAGAACTATGTGAACGCTTTGATATTCAATCAATTTCACTGTTCAAATCGAAGTTGATTCATTCATATGATAAAATCTTCGATTGAAGATTTATTACACATGCTTTGTATATTTCAGTCACTATACAAAAACATAAGAATGAAATGATGTCTCTATTAATAACTCGTTTAGATCAGCACAAGATAATCATTGACAATCTTTAATTAAAAAGAAATCAAATTTTGATAGATTCTGCAAATGATTGATTGATATCTTCATCAAATATTTGAATCTTGAAACTTATTGTTTTGAAAGCAAGCAGTCAATCAGCATTTCATAAACTTGAATCAAGCGAGATCTGTGAAATAAAACGAAAGAACTTAAAGTCTATGTCAACGATCATTTTAAAGCGAACTACAAATTCGAAATCAGTGAATCAATTCATTGAATCAGTTTTCATATGAAAGCAAAGCACTCAAGTTGATTTCAATCAACATAAACTCATTCAGTCATTGAAGAAGAAAGAGTTCGTCATTATTGTCATGATCGAAGTCGCTGCTTATTGAACTTTGATCAAGAAGAAGAATGTCAAGATCTTTACATTTGTTACGATTCTAGCTACGCACCTTCGTTGATAGCTATGTTGATGACTATGTTGATGACTATGTTAATGACTATCCTGAGAGCTATCGCCGATCGCTCGCCGCTAGAGCATAGGCTTGTTTCGAAGTCAACTCTATTCAGAGTTAGCTTATGTTCTTCTGAGTCATATAGATAGTCGGCTCTTTCCTTCTAGATACTTTCCTTCCTTAGCATTTATATACTCGTTACATTACACTCATATGACTCGCTCTATGCTGACTTCTAACAACATTGATCATTAGTGAAATCAACAAGATGCTTAGCTCAATCAAAGATTCAGCGAAACTGAATGAAATGATCTCTGTCATGTCATTAAAGAAACTGAAGAAAAAGCTTTTAATAGTTTATCATGACTTTCTAACCATTTTTGACAGAGAAAAAGCAACTCAGTTGCCTTCGCATCGATCATATGATCATAAGATTGAATTAAAAGATGAGAATCAATCTTCTAGAAGTCAATTATACTTCATGTTGAATCACAAGTTGCAGAAGATCAAGAAGTATTTAGAAAAGAACTTGAAGAAGAAGTTTATTACACTCAGCAAAGCTTCATTCACTTCGTCAATACTATTCATTGAAAAGAAAGATGATAGTCTTTGCTTTTGCGTGAATTATTGAAAACTGAATGCTCTGATCAAAAGAGATCGTTATTCAATACTCTTGATAAACGAAGTACTCGCTCAAATTCAAGACAGTAAATATCTGATTTAACTTAACATTATCATCACGTTTAATAAGCTTCGCATGAGCACTGAAAGTGAGAATTTAATCACATTCATCACTTTCTTCAATGTTTACAAATATAGAGTAATGCTCTTTGAATTAATCAATGAATCAACATTCTTTCAGCACTATATCAACGACATGTTGTTCAACTGTCTGCATAAATTCTGTCAGATCTATCTGAATGACATTCTCATTTTCAGTAAAATCTTGAAGAAACATAGAACTCATGTGAAAGAAATGCTAGACAAGCTTCATGAAGTCGATCTGCAGATAAACATTGACAAGTGCGAATTCAAGATTCAGAAGATCTCGTTTCTAGAACTATTAATATTCATCAATGATCTACGAATGAATTCTTGAAAAGTAGATGTGATTCGAAGCTGAAAAGTACTTCGATCATTGACTCATGTACAGATCTTCATTGACTTCTGCAATTTCTATCGATGATTCATAAAGAACTTCTCGAAGATTACTTAATCTATGATAAAGCTGATTTGAAAAGATCATTTATTTGAATGAACAGAGATCTGTCAGATGATCTTTGAGAAACTGAAGTAACAGATGATGACAGTCTTTGTTCTGAAGCATTTCAATTCAATCAGAAAAGCTATTCTGAAAACGAACTTCTCAAATTATATCAACGACGAAGTATTGTTTCAGTATGACGATGAAGACATTCTACATTCAGTGATTTTCTATAGCAAGAACATGATTTCTGCAGAATGCAACTATGAGATCTACAACAAAGAGTTTTTGACTATTGTTCAATGCTTGAAGCATTGATGTTTTGAATTAAAATGTACTGATATTTTGATCAAGATCTTCATTGATCATCTGAATTTGAAGTACTTCATGATCATCAAAAAACTGATCAGACGACAGATTAAATGAGCTGAGAAGTTATTCAAATATAACTTCAAGATCATATATCAGTCAAAAAAGCAGAATCTGAAAGCAGACGTGCTGATCAGAATGTCAGATGTCAAGTCAGTTGAATCAAATGATGATCGAAAGCTATATCAGCATCAGATGCTATTATCAGCAAGCACATTTAAACTGCAATCAATAAAAGATGATCAAGATTTGACTCAAATCTTGCTCATATTTGACTCAGATTCGAAACAGAAATCGAAAGCTAATGAAGATTCAATCAAAGAGATGATTTCTATTCAGAATCGAATTATAGTTGAAAATCGAACGAATCAACAATGTATTGATATTCAAACAATCATAAAACAGAACAGAAGAACTTGTCAAGATATAAGTTTAAACAATTGCAGAGTACTGAACGAAGTACTTTGAAAGAATGATAGATTGTGAGTTTCTCAGTCAATGATCACTCAATTGATAAGAAAAGCACATGATCTTTCAATCAATGATCACTCTGACATGAATTGAACGTTAAACTTGTTAAGATGATCATATTGCTGATCGAAGATGAGAATGACAATCAAACGCTACATTTGAAACTGTTACGTTTGTCGTAGATCAAAAGCATCAAGAGATTGAATCAATGAACTACTGAAGTCATTGTTTATATTTGAACAATGATGACAAGATATATCATTAGATTTCATTACTGATTTATTGAAAAGTGATGAAAGCAACGCGATTCTGACAGTGATAGATCGATTGTTTAAAGAACGTCACTATATATTCTGTTGATCAGATGACGAAGAAACTTTCGTTGAACAAACAGTCAAGCTGCTGCTGATATAAATCTTTAGAACTCATGAGCTATCAAGATCAATAGTGTTCGATAGAAATTCACAATTTATATCGATTGTCTGAAAGTCTTTATGTCTGAGACTCAACATTAAAATGAAACTATTCATCAACTATCATTCACAGATCAATGATCAAACGAAAAGAGCGAATCAGAATGTAGAACGATATCTACGAAGTTACTGCTTGTACATGCAAGATGACTGATTCATCTGATTATTTATGACTGAATTCATCAATAACAATGCTATTTCGTTGTCAATTGAACAATCAGCGTTCTTTCTGAATAAGAACTTTCACTCTCATATGAGCTTCGATTCGAATTCAACTGAATATGAGATCACTCAAGCTAGAATTCAAGCGAACAAAGCAGAGAATATATTTAAACACATGAAATAATCATTAGTGTTGATCAAGCAAACATTAGTAAGAGTCAAAGTCACAATGAAGAAACAGATTGACAAGCATTGAAAGAAAATGATCTACAAGATAAATGACATGATGTTTCTGAAATCTAGAAACATTATGATCGCAAGATCATCAAAGAAGCTGAATGATAAAATGCTAGAATCTTTCAAGATTCTGACTGAGATCGAACATGCATATCAATTGAAACTGTCATCGACAATGAAGATTCATTCAGAGTTCGCTTTGAATCTGCTACGACTGAATTCAAAAGACTCTCTGAAAGAACAATGAAATGAGTCGTCTGATTCTATAATGATAGATAACGAAGATGAATGAAAAGTGAAGAACATACTGAACTTCAGACATTATAGAAAACGACTGCAATATCGTGTCAATTGAAAGAATTATGACGTCGATCTACATTGATACAATGTCAATGAAGATGAGTTTGAAGACTGCTTGAAGATTATAAATGACTTTCATCAGAAGTATTTGAACAAGTCAAGTTAGAAATTGACTCGACAAGAATTGATCGATTGAACTGCAGTAATGAGAACATTACTAAATGAAGAAGAGAGATAATGTTGCAAGCATGCATCTCTGATACCTCTGATTAGCCTGATTAGCCTAACATAGACTAGTATAGAGCTGTGAGTAGAACTGTTGTTGACACGCTAGCGGTCTAGCGTGCCTTCGTGAGTAAAACTCACGTCGTGTTGCATCTTCTTTCTACTTCAGCTTTGAACTTCTAGTTAGAATACACTCATATGATTTGCTCTATGCAAACTCATAACAGAATCTTCTATAAAGATTCTACTAGAAAGAAGAGAGATAAGTTCGACGTCGAAGAAACTAGTAGTAAACACTAACTAGTTAAGATCGAGAAGATGAGCTCTTCGCTAAGTACGTCTAACGAAAGATTATCGAATAGTATACTACTACTTTCTTTCTTCTTAGCCTTTTTAATATTATCTATCTCGTTATCTACTATTCGAATAGATTTTTCCTTAAGCTTCTTTATCTCTTGATAAAGACAATTTAGACGCGTAAAAGTTTATTTAATCTAAGTAGTCTTTTAGTAACATTACTTCTAGAAACGACGCTACTTTACTAGCGAAAAAGAAATAAGACTATATTTCGATATATTCTTTTTAGTATACTATATATATCGATTCAATAAACTTTCTATTTTATATCTATTACTAGATTAAATATAGTTACTATAAGAATGTATGATAAATAAACTAAATAACGAAATCTCTTAGATTAATCGTTTACGACAATAAGTTAAGTTAATAGATTAAGAAGAACGAAGTATAATATAGATAAGAATTCTCGAAACGAGAATCTTAGAGAAAAAACCTAGTATTACAAATAAGATCTAGATCTTATACTATACGTAATAGACGTAGTTATCGTTATAATCTATTACTAAGTACTATAGATTATAAATACTAGCTAATCTATATATAGAGTATATAAATTATAGTAATTAGATAATAGATTATTTAGAGTATAGATTTTCTTTATCTATATAGATGACAATATTTTCTACTTAGATAGAAGCTTTATACTTAGCTTATATTAATAACTTATATTAAGACTTTTATCTAGTACTTTAGATATAAGATACTTTATACTATTTAATACTAGACTAGTCTTATAAAGTCTACTTTTCTTATATACTAATTATTCTTTATATTCTTATTCTTAGAGAATTAACCTAGACTATCTCTCTAACTACTATTTAGTAAGTTGTAAGAACGAAGTTCTAATAATCTTACTAACTATTAGAGTCTCTTCTACTTATGTATATCGTCGCTTACGACTTTTACGCTTTATTAACGCTTTAACAGCGTTTTGCACACGATCTATTTCCTTCTCCATTAACACTACTCGTATGCACGGGGTTTCCGCGCACGCTAACTAAAACTATTTATATTAGTGCCATTTTTAGCACGCTAAACCCGATACTATCTGTTGCTAACCTTTCTAGGTTAGAGTGCGCGGAAACCCAGTTTGCGCGGAAACTCCGTGCATACGAGTATATTATAAGCTATCTACTGAGCGCTCTTACTTAACTACTTAACCTGCTTACATAAAGAGCTTACTAGAAACCCTCGATAATTTTATATACGATTTCAAATTGGCGTTAACTACGCCTCTATCTTACTAGCGTTGCGCGATGTCTTTGCCTCCTAGTCGACAGTACCTAGTATAGACGATATTAGCGTACGTAGCTGTATATTCAGCTTTAATAACACAGCGTCTGAGTTATATAAAACTAGCCCAGCGCCTCCAAATCCTACGCAGACGTTCTCTAGTATAAATATCTTCTCAAAAGCTGCTTTAAAGGCTAGTAGGAAGGTTTCTTTACTGATATAGTAGATACGGCTGCGTGCCAAGAGCGAGATCCCGTCGCCATAGTAGCGCTTTAGTAGCGAGTAGTAGACAATATTAAGAGGCTAGAGTAGATACGATAAGTATGGTAGTATATAGAAAGCGATAATCTTATTCTCCTTATAGTAGTCCTAGAAATCTACTAAGTAGTGGCTCCCGTAGCCGTTGATAATAAGCAGCCTGTACGCTCCAGTAGAAGAAGCCTTCGTATAGGCGTCGAAGTGCTTGAGCTACGCTAGCGCGAGGTCGTTATTGATCTAGCCGGTAGGAGAGACGCTGATAATCTAATTACGAGGTAGATCGCTAAACTAGGAGGAGATAAGGACCTTGCCTGCAAAGATAATAAAGGATGGGATAACGCGCCCTATCGCGCCGACGCCTTGTACTAGGGTAATCCACTTGCGATCGCTAGGCTGTAGTTTCTTCTGTTTTCCAGGTTTCTCTGAGCCTGTAATAATAAACTAAGAGGATATCTTGCCCATCAGGAAGCCAGACTCGTTAAAGTTCTAGGTATCCCTATCTATAATACTATACTTCGCCTTTATCGACTGAACAAGCGTAAATCAGGGCCGGATAACCGCTAGGTCCTCGCAGGCAGCTCGCTGGCAATTATACGGACGGCTCCATCGCGTTCGCAGCTCAGGTGTACGCTGTATAAACTTATCAACCCAGTTTTTGCCAGTAAGGTTGCCTTCGCGCTCTCTCAGTAATCTATCAGCCATATCTCGTACGGATACCTTCGAGGGTGGTATGCCACGTAGACTCTCGTCGAGTATACGCTATACAATTACCTTCTCTTCTAACTTTATCAGGCTTTTGCGGTTCGGCTCGCAATCGCGTCGAGGGCGTTTTCTAGCGCGTCGGTCAACTAACGTTCTTCGCGGAACGTTATAGATCGCTGCAGCGCGTCTATTAGTTTGTATTTGCTAGGAACTAATATCTTGGATAGCAAGCTGTAGATCGCTTTCAGCATAGGTTCTTCGGATATTGGATGGTGAACCACGTTAGGTATTTTGCAAAATACCTTAAGCATTCCTAGTACTAAATAAGATTAGATAAGAAGCACGGACGCCAGTCGTGGTTGGTTGGGCACTCGCTTGTCGGAGCCCGGAGGCCGAGGCCGAGGCCACACACACACGCACATAGAAGGCGCCGTTCTCAATTCCTTGTTGAGGCACGACACTAGACCCCACCTTGAGCTGAGCGACTCCGTTTAGGGCAGAGGCGCCCTGTTTGGTGATAGCTCTAAGAATCAGATTCTACACCATCTCCTTCCTGCCAACATTTCTGACTTTTTCGACGTTCTCCATCTGTTGATTCCCTAAAATGGAACAGAAGACATGGGTAATGCTTGGTAAGGGACCTAAGTCCTCATGGACCACTTGTCTTTGAGTAAAACTCATCGCAAATGGCAGAGAACAACCCCGATGTAATGAACCAATTGGCAACGAAGTTGGGTCTATCGTCCGATCTCCAGTTCTATGACGTCTATTCTCTGGATGTACCCGAACTACTCGCAGATATTCCCCGACCTGCCTTGGCTCTGCTGGTCATCATTCCACTTACATCAGCTTGGGATCGAAGTCGCAAGGCCGAAGACGCTGACAAAGAACCCTACACTGGCTCCGGCCCTGACGAGCCGGTCATCTGGTTCAAGCAGACCATCGGCCACGCCTGCGGCTCGATCGGTCTGCTCCATAGCGTGATCAACGGTCCGGCCGTCGACTTTATCAAGCGTGATTCCAATCTCGCAGCGATACGAAGCCTCGCCATACCGCTGGATATGACCAAACGCGCCGAAATGCTGTACAACAGCGAGCCATTCGAACTTGCTCACAAGTCGGTCGAGCAGGCCGGCGACAGCGCTGCGGATCCAACGTGTGAGCGTGAGGGTGGGCATTTTGTGAGTTTTGTCAAGAGCGGTGGGAAGCTCTGGGAGCTTGAAGGGTCGAGGATGGGTCCTCTGGAGAGAGGAAGTCTTGCTGACGACGAGGACGTTCTCAGTCCGCGAGCGCTTGACATGGGCATCAAGAGGATCATCAAGTTGAACGCGGAAGGAGGAGGAGAGGACCTTCTTTTTAGCTGCATTGCTTTGGCTCGCAGGTCTTAGGCTCTGACTGGGAATCGGCACACATGCATTACGGATATACTATGCTGTATTCGGAGCATCTAATGAGATTCGAGAAGACATTATCTTGCTCCCTAGATCTACACGAGACCAGAACGGACACTCGAATCTCTCGGTGTTATAGCATTAGAGAAACGGGCTGTACTAACATGGCTGCAAGATTCCCAGAGAGGAATATCGAACCTTTGCAGTTGCGCAGAATAGGCAGACGTGTTATGTAGAAGTTCTGACAGTGAACAGGTTGCTATAGTTCTCTAGTCTACGACTGTGCGTGTACTGGCCCTCTAGAAACATCTCAACAATCTTGTCGTGCCTTTCGTTCGTCCGTCCGTCGTTGTGTTTTTGATAGGATAAGAAAGAGAGAGAAAGGGAGAAGGACGTTCGTTAATAAGTAGGTTGTTGACCTTATGAAGCTAATCCTAATCCATTTACATATATATATATATATATATATATATACAAAACAATAACAACGGAGGACTAATGCTCTACTCTGCTCCGCTCTCCGGCCGGCAAATATCAGCACCCCAGGTAGGGTTCTTTCCATTTTTCGTTTACTATTCGTACGTATCGTATATCGTATAGAAGGCTGTAAATCATTACCTAATTATAGAATCACCTAATCAAGTCACAAAGTCTAAAAAAGCTTTTTTCTTTTCGGATAGATGGATATGACTCCCCTTGAATAAATAAATACATTTATTCATTATCAAGCGATCATCGACTTTAGAAAATGAATAGGGGTTGGAAAATAAAAGCAAAAGGGGGGAAAAGGAAAGTAGTAGAGAGTCGAAGCCATTGATTGTATGTATGTATGTATGTATATATGTATAGCGGAGATCTAAGTAGTAGGATGGGACAGCTGGCTGGCTGCCTTAATGAGTGTGAGAAAAGGGGAGAAGAAGGCACTGCGAATTTATTTATTTCTCTATCTGTGGAACCGGAGAGATAGACATAGTGGATGTGTTTGATTCTTCTGGATTGGATCGGATCGAAGGGGCCTAGTCTTGTAAGGAACGAAGTTGGCGTTGAGGGTGAGAGCTAGGGTTGGTTTTTCTCCTCGCGAATGCTTTTCCATATATCTATCGTCTGCTTGTTTTTTAAAGGCTATAATGATCGGGGGAGGGGGAGGGGAAGGGAGAGGTGAAGGAGGCAAGGGGGAAGAAGGAGGGGCAGGCTCTGAGTATTACTCGTAGTTGAGACTCCCCATTGCGATAACACACTGAGAGAACTCAATGGCCCAGGGGAACTGATGAAATATTTGCGAAAAATTGAACGTGGGAGGAGGAAAACGCCGGATTCCAGACCAAGTCATTTCTAGCAACGATGAATAAATCTGTGTCTAGAATATCTTCCACTCTAAGGACACAAAAAGAAAACATGATCATCTTATCCAGTACTGTTCCCCTTTTGGGATACGTTCGAAGGCCATCTATTCCATCGCCCGCTTGATAAAGGCACTCAACTCTTGAATGTTGGGACACGGCGCCACCAGCGAGAAATGATTTACATCATCCAGTACATGAACCTTTAAGTTGTCAGCTCCGACTAAGGAAGCCTAACCGCTTCCACTAAAATCGGTCCGATTGTTCAGAAGCCAGAGCATTTTTCTAGGATCATCCGAGCGGATCTCAGGTCTCGGATCATCTGGATGCTTGCAGATGCTATTACGCGCATAGACGATGTGCGTTTGCGGTGAAAGACCAGCGAACGGTCTCACTTTGTAATCATCCAACGTGGTCAAGAAAGCGTTGAAGTGGGGCCTCAGCCAGCTCGAAGGTGCTTTGCCGTTGCTGCCGAAAAAGTCCAAGGTGTCGAAGAAGTTGAACATACGCTCCGACGGGTTCTCCAGTCCAACGGGGTTGGGTGAATCGATGAGGATAAGACGGGCTGTCTGCTCGCCGTTATGTGAGAGCTGCTGTGCGCTTTTATAGGCCAAGATCCCGCCGGCTGACCACCCACCAAAATAGTAAGAGCCCTTAGGATTTGGCTGAGGCGGCTTCGAAAGAGCATTTTATATCCTGCGGTGTTTTCTGCCAAGGGCAGTTCAAGCCGTACACTGCGATATTAGAGGAAACTTTAGGAAGCGATACGTAGAATATAGTAGACCCGGAACCGTCAGGGAATAGGAACAGTATTCTCTCTACGGAGCTAGGATTCCCTTGGAGCAGAACTGAAGTCATATGCGGTGACGAGTCAGGGACAGAGTATATAACCTTATAAGCGGTATTAACTAAAGACTTCTCACTAGCCGGTTCCTTAGGCGATAATCCTAATACTTTTTAAACCTTATCCATACTGTTATTGTCTGTAAGAAGGTTTCGTAGAAGGTCTATCTCTATTTCCTCGCTAAGCTTACTTATTATATTAAGAGTGAGTAAAGAATCTATATTAAGCTCTATAAAGCTGGTCGAAGGTTTTAAATCTGCAGTAGAGATATCTATCTTATTAGTAATAGTCGCGCGGATAGATTTAAAAACATCTCTATTAGATATCGACACTGATGATACGATTGTTTCCTAACTTTTAGCCGAGTTATTACTGCTAGATGTCGAAAGCTGATTCTTATCGCTCGAGAAGCTTGACGATACCGCTTCACTTTCGCTTTCTTCTAAAAACGCTGTGAGTTTCCCTATCTTATAGAGACAAATGAAATATCACGCACTCTATTTATTTTCTAGAAAAATTTACCACACATTTCAATTAATTTCTAAAGTAAAATGAAATTAGTGGTAAATAAAGTTCGACTTAGAAGATTTTTAGCTCGTTTTAAAGCGCTTAACGAGCGCTTTAAACTGACGGTCGAACCTTTCTAATCGAGTTAGTCTCTATTTTTCTATAATTTTCTAAAGTTGGCTGAAAAAGTGATGTTCGCTCTCGCTTGAAAGATCAACGACTAGTCGTATCTTAATCTTTTGCACTTAATATCTTTTATATATATTTAGATCTTTTAGATAATAGAACATCGTTTAGAAGAGTTCTTTAAGAGCTTTCTAACGAGCTTATAATTTAAGAAATCGATAAAGTATCTAAAAAGTTATTAAGAAGAGAGTAAATTTCTACTATATATTTTCTACTATCGCGTTTCTTGAAAGAGTTAATAAGTATAAAACTTAATAATATATTTAAAATATATTTAGTTTTCTATTCTTTATTAGATATAAAAATTTCTAAGAAAAAAAGTAAGTACTAAAAAGTTATTAAGAAGAGTAAAGATTTCTACTAGATTTCTCTTACTATCGCGTTTCTTGAAGAAGTTAATAAGTATTAGACTTAGTAATATATATAAAATATATTTAGTTTTTTATTCTTTATTAGATATAGAAATTTCTAAGAAAAAGAAACTAGTATTAATAAAGAAAGATTTTTAGACTTATATTATAAAAAAGA
>JAABUH010003312.1_pt1 | contig 13998 bp, 22 predicted proteins | sample 5559121 | NCBI WGS metagenome assembly JAABUH01 (sample SAMN10711871, study PRJNA513364) | rock metagenome | isolation source: Antarctica rocks | place: Antarctica: Victoria Land, Battleship Promontory nord | collected 2015-12-28 | reverse complement strand
GCCTGCATGCACAAACGGCCCCTCCTTTCCGGCGATCAGCCCGCCGGCCATCGACAGCACGACGCTGGCGAGCTTGCACACCAGCGTCCGCAGTCCCAAGAGCCCTGCAGTACGGAAGCGCATGCAAGTGGTCAGCGTCATGTGGCTAGAAGAGCAAGCTTCCCTGTCACGATGCGCTGGGTTGCGCTGACTGGCTTACAGTCACAACGTGCTGCCACATGGCGCCCTGGAGACACCCGGCTGTGCCAGGGTGAGGACCGCGCCGCGGATGTGCACGCCGTTGAGGTAGGTCTTGATCTCGGGGATGCCGCTGCCGGCGGCCAGCGGCGCGCCGAACACGACCAGCGCGCCGCCCGCGCCGGCGTACGCCAGGCAGAAGGCCATGAACACGGCGTAGGGCGCCCAGAAGCCCTCGCCGGCCCGCACGGCCGCGCGCACAGCCGCAAACTTCCACGTGTTGAGCGTCTCCAGCGCGACGTCCACCGCGAAGGCGCACACGCCCATGCTGAGGCCGATGAAGACTGCGGGCGCGCGTGCGGTGGGTGATTATAGGGTAGGACAGCCCTATCCCTATCATGCGTGCGGTGAGCGCATGCTGTGGTCTGCAAGCTGCGAGTGCGGGGGCGCCGCAGGGCAGCGGGCCGCTCGCGCGAGCATGCAGCTGAGGGCAGGGAGCCGGGAGCCCGGGGCGCGGGCGCGCACAGGAGAGCGCCCAGCGCCAGCTCTCCTCCACGACAAAGTCGAGGTGCTCCATGTTCAGGCTCACAGCCCGCTCCACATCGTTCTCCTGCAGAGCGCAGCGCGCTGCGCACTCACGCGCGCGGCTTCTGCCGGCGTTCGCGAAGCGCGGGGCTGCAGGCCGCGCACCACCGCATCAAAGTCCTGCGACTCAAAGGTAGCCATGCGGCGCAGGCGGTCGAGCGTCGCCTTGCTTTCCTACTGCGTGGGCGCGCGCTTGGCGGTCATGCGCCGCCCCTGTTCGCATACTTTGTGATACCAGGCGACCAATGCACGGCCAGGTGCCGGTGAAGCATGCCTTGGCGGATCTGGGCGCGCCGTGCACGGTGGCAGGCACGCTGGGGCCGTACTCATGATGGTGCAGCACGCCGCGCGCCTGGGGCAGCGCGTGTGAGCGGTCAGTGAGCACCGTGTAGCTCGTGAAGCATGCTGAGGCTCCTCATTAGCATCAAGAGCTGTGTGCTTGTGCTGCACTATAGCTTCAACCAGGGAGAAACCGCGGTCACGCCTGCAGTCACACCACAGGAATAACATTGCGTTAATAGCGTGTTCGCACACCCCAAACACGCGGAGCGTGTCTGTCAGGTGATCGCGCGTGGACGCGAGCAGCCCGGTCGCGGACAGTTCCCTGTCCGCGCCCTGCTCCACAGAGAAGGTCTGCACGCCATCGCGGTCATACGTAGCCAGCGCGCTCCTGTCTCACCCGCAGGGCACCAAAGTTGTGCGCTCATCTTGCTACATACAGTCTGGTTTGCAGCTGCTGGCTGCCTGTACTTGGTTCTGTTTGCATAGAGTGCCAAGCAAGTTCACCTGAGGGCCCCGACAGAAGGCCTCCTGCTCTCTTGCAGCTCAGGCTCCTCTTCATGCGCTGGTTGGAGGCGCGAGTATGGCAGCATTGGAGGTGCCTCACACAGTCTGCACAGCTGGTGCTGAGCAACAGCAAAGACTGCGAGGTGCACGATTCTGATTCAGGGCTACGTGTGCGCTTAAGCTCCCGCAAGCTGTTTGTCATAAACACACTTCTCTCTTGATCTGCAGTTGTGACAGCGCAATCTGAAATGGTGTTTAACGAGCCCAGACTCCTACTCTTGGCGGCAGGTGACAAGCCGAAAGTTTGTTGCATTACCTCGGAAGCAGGCGGCGTTTCAGGGTCTACCCAAGGCAAATCAGCGTTTTTTTGCAATGCTACAGATGGTGCAAGCTTGCAGACATGCTTCTGCCACCGTCGTCTGCAGTACAGATAGAATGTTGCTACATTGGCGACAGAAAATGTAATTGAGCGTTTTATGCATGCATTATGACTTCCGACCCCTGCAAACCGCAAGCAAACCAAAGGCGAGCACACTACAGGCGAGCGGCGGCCGGCGCCTGGCCGGCGGCACCGCCACCCGGCTGCGGCCGCAGCCCCGCCGCGCCCTGCAGGCACGCGTCCAGAAATTGTGTGACGACGGTGTCCATCCATGCGCGCCCAAACGGCCAGGCGCCCTCCAGGAAGGCCACATGGCCGCCGCTGCGCGCGCGTGCGCGGCCTCGCGCGTTGGACAGGACCGCCGCTCGCAGCGTGCACAGCCTGCAGGCAGAAGGGCTGCAGGACGCGCGCGCGCTCGTGCTCGTATGCCAGGGGCTGCCCGCGCACGCGCTCATAAGGCGCTCGCCCGTGCGGCGCAGAGCGTCAACCATGCCCCAATGGCTGTGCCCGTCGACATGCACGACGTGCATTCAGCGACCCCAGTACAAACCGCCGACCCGTCCGTGCGGCGTGCTTGGCAGGCGCTCGGGGCGGGCCGCCCGAGAGGCGCACCAGGGGGTGACCGCCAGCAGGGTGTGCGGGTTGCCCAGGCATTCTGCGCGCGGCAGCCGGCCCAGGAACGGGTCGTCCGCTGCGACCAGGAACAGGGAGGGCGTGCGCACGTAGGGGATGTAGTTCTGGCTGCTGCTGTCGTGGTAGTACTCGTGCACGTCCTCGAACCTGCGCGGCGCGCGCGCGCTCAGGCGCCCGCCCCGCCGCGCCCCCACGTATGCACCAGCCGCGTGAGCTCCCGGGGGGCGCAGGAGCTTGGCTGCCGGCAGCACCCGCGCGGCGTGCGCAGCGGGCCGCCTTGCGTGCGTTGCAGCGCACCCAAATAGTCGGCACACGACGTTCTCGTCAAAGTGCGACATCGTCCACGCCTCCGTCCCGGCGTCCACCTGCGCGCGACCGGCCTCACCGCTTCAGCGCAACACACACGGTCTTTTTCGCCCATACTTTGACCTCGGTGCTTAAACTACCAACCTCTGCAGAATTAGCGAACCTCTGCACAAAACACCTACGCAACGGACCAGACGCCATCTGCGTAAGCTGTCATTGAAGTCAGCAGACATGACTCCCCGACGGCTGGGCGATGCGCGCCTGCACGTGCTCGGATAGGGCGTCGCGGTGCTGCCACAGGTACTGTCGCAGGCGGATCGCGAGCGCCAGGTTGTACAGGTAGGGTACCGTCCACGGGCGCGACAGCGACCGCGCTGACGCATGCAGGCACATCGGGTTGCTGACAACTGCGGCTCCCACGATGCCGCTGCCTGGCGCGCACCACCCTGGTGTTGTCCTCGCGTCAGTGATTGGCTCCTTACATGCACACCGGAGAAGTGATAAAGCAGCAAGTTGTGCCCAAGAGCCTGGCATCTGACTGGGGTGTGTCCCCTTGCCAGCCATGCAGTGTCCCCTGCTGCAGCGTCTTGGAAGCAAGCAATGCCTGCGGTGTGCGCGCATCCAGAGGCGCTGCACTCACTGGCGGACAGTGCGCTCAGCGGCGAAAGTCCCCCTCACCTGCCACAGAGACGCGGCGGAGCAACATCCGCATGTAAGAATGGTCAGACCGCGCAGCCTGCGGCGGAGCACCACCCAAATCGAACAGTGGGCAGGCCGCGCAAGCTGCGGAGCGCGCACCCTCGCTCGCCGGCCAGTGCCCCTGGTCCACCTCGGCCAGGTACTTCGTTAGAATGAGCGCGCCCAGCGAGTACCCCGCGGCCAGCAGCGGCGCGGCCGGGAAGGCCGCGTGCAGCGCGCCGACCGCCTGGTGCATGTCGTCCGTGAAGCTCGCGCTGTAGCAGCGCGGCGAGGTCATCGGCAGGCCTGCGCGGGCACGGCGGCGCAATTGTGTGCAGGCGTCAGTCACCGCTGCAGCCGCATCTTGCTGGGTGCTTGCATGTGTCCCTGATACATGCCTGTAAACGTGTTGGCCAACAGCATATGGAATACAGAACCAAAACAGGCATTTGTTGCATGGCAGGTGCCCCTGTGCGTGACTAAATACGTCTGCACAAGAGAGCACATCGAGCGCGTGTACCGGCGCAGCCGCGGTAGTTGAGCACCGCCGCTCGCCAGCCCTTCGCGGCCGCGGCTGCGCATATGAGCTTGCAGTAGCCCTCTGCCGACCCGCCTGCAGCCAACCCCAGACCCTACAGTTTGAGTAGCAGAACATTGCTTAGGTCACACGCTGCGCAGCCCGTAGGGCTGCGGCCCTAAGCGGCCAAGTTTGGCTGACACACGGTTGTAATTCATTCATACACAGTCACTTTATGACTTGTCCTAGTAGCGGTGGCTGATGCTCGCGCCCACTGTCAAACAGCTCACTCATTATTTTTCCTCTGACCAGGTCCCAATTTCGTGCAGAGCGCCGCCAGTTGACGCTGTGTGTCTGCTGCGCTGCTATGCGGTGTGCACCTTGTTCGCCAATGTGTTGTGCATGTCTAGAACACATCTATTAGTTGACAAATACTGTGTCATTTACTCACGCAAGAGGCAATGTAATGCACCCATGATGCGTGCTGGAGTCGGCTCTCACCATTTTCGCGTTGGCACCAGCTCATAAGATGAGTAAGAGCGAGAGGCGCGTTGAACCCTCGCGCGTATACACGCGCTCCTCGTACAGCCTGCAGACAGCTGAGTTGCAGCTCCCCCGCGGCACGCACCGGTCAGACCGTGCAGGACGAGCAGCACGGGCGCGTCCGCGGGCAGCGCGTCGGGCGCGTTGCAGCCGCGCCACCAGTCCAGTGCGATCGTGCCGCCGTCGCCGGTGGTCAGCAGCTGCCGGGCGTAGCCCGTGCTCAGCAGCTTCCCGCGCAGCACTGCGCCGGGCAGGTCGCGCGTCGCTGAGTGAGCCAGGCCTTGACGCTTGCTCCTTGGCTGCAGCACTCACTGCTTGGACATCAAGGCCTTGTGGCCGGCCTCGCAAGGTTGCCACAGAGGCTGTCTGGTCACAGGCGCACCGCACAGCATCGTCTGCACATGCGCATTGGTCGCCCAGAAGCAGGGCCGGTACGGCTGGAGCAGCGCCGGGCAGCGCTCCAGCACGAGGCGGCTCAGCGGGCTGCCCTCCTGGAACACCAGCTCCGGCTCCTTGCACAGGCTGGTGTACTGGTGCCTGCGCGGACACATCTCTTCCACAAGCTATCACACTGCACTTCCACAGAGTTGTGCCGGGGTTGTCCAGTCACGGCGCCACAGGCTGGGCGAGCCACAAGGGCCAACCTGCAAACAAGGAAGCATGCACCTCTTTGCCAGAGTGTGAAAGAGCAAGCTGGAGCTGGTGCCTCGACTGGTGACGCTTGTAAGCGCAGGCGAGCGCCAGGCGCAGCACGTACCATGTGTATGCTGCGGTGCCAGTTGCGCCTGCCGCTGCAAGCGCCCCCAGCAGCCTTGACCTGCGGCTGGTCAGCGGGCTCATTGCTTGTGGTACGTAGAGAGACTCTCTTGGACTCCAAGCGCTTGCGCGACTCTGAGCTTGCGCATTCCCGCGCTGATGTCAGTGTCGAGCCTGGCCAGGGTGGGCCAGAGGATGACAGTGCATGCAGGGGCATCCGCAGGGAGGGACACTTGGTTGTCCGGCCCGTGACAGGACAGAACTTCGTCCCCTTGCCTCGCACATTGTGCTGAACCTGTGCAGAGAGTGCCAAGACAGCGGCAAGGCAGAGGCAGACGGCCGCGGTTTGCGAGGGCGATGCGGAGCTGTGTGCTACCTGCGGTGCCACACCGGGCAGCCTCTGCAGAGGCATGCAGGCATCCGAATAGCCACGCAAGCCGCCAGCAGTGCTTGCTTCGTCCCCCTGGCGGGGCCAGGAGATGGGCAGAGCGACAGCCACTGGCCGCGTTGCCAGCTGCTTGCAGCTGCGCCCAGCGCCGCCAAGCGCGCCTGCGAGTGGCGTGCTCGGCAGCCGGCGCTATCACCGCGCCGGGCGACGCTGGTGCGCTGGCAGTGAGCCAGCTGCAGTGTACTAGTTAGTGTCTTGCATAAGCGCACTTCAGCCAATGCTGGGCTGCACATGGCCTTGTTCTTTGTAGAATATAGCGATTGGCACAGGTGCAAAGTCTGGATAGCTGTAACGCAGCACTTAGCAGGTGGAAGTAGTGCCGTTCACACCGCTCCTCACTTGTGCCCGTCTGTGCTCCGAGCGAGCATCAATCACTCACCTTAGCACCGGCGCCTTTCTGCTGGTGCCCACCAGCGCCCAACGATGGGCCCGGCGGGTACCGTGCCTATATGCAGTTTGTCAGACATCAGACTATATCATCGGCGGTGCCAACGCAGACGCGTTTGCATGTATAAGCTCGCCGCGTGGTCGCAGGTCACCGCGAGCATGCGTCGTATCGCCCGAGCGCCGAGCAAGGCAGCGCAGCGCTGGCGAGCGCGCGGGGGCTCTTCTTCTACCTGAGCACCTTCGCGCTGGCGCTGCCGCTCTTCGTGTCGATGCTGCTGCTAGCGCCGTTCGTCGTCCTGTTTGACCGGCACAGGTGCATGCATGCCCCAGCCTGTGCGCAGAGACTCTGCAAAGGAGCGCGCATGCAGTCTGTTGCAATTGAGAGCGCTCCGTGCTTGCATGCGGCCATACCTGACCCGGCACTGCTCACGTCAGCAGAGGCTGCGCATGTGCATGTTCGCAAAGCCCAGTCACGACCTCTCACACAGCGTGCCTGCGCAGGCGACTTGCGCAGCACTGGGTCAACAACATCTGGGCCAAGGTGTCCACCGCGCTCTTCTACCGGACGGAGGTGGGCGCCCATGCGCGTCTCTGGCCCCCAGGGCCCGCGACATCTCCTAGCGGCACTATGCCATGTGCCTCGCGTGCTTGCCCGGTTGCCCTGGCGTCGTCCCCCTGGCCGGGCGCGGCGGCCACACAATGCTCTGGAGATGTGGGAGCCCTTGCGCCTTACCACGGCCATGAGGGTTTAGCCGCGCCCTGGCAGGTCGTCGGCCGGGAGCACCTGCCGGCCAATGACGAGCCCGCCGTGTACGTCGCAAACCACCAGAGCTTCCTGGTGCGCGCTCGCGGCCCCCCCGCGCCGGCCCCCTCGGCACACACCATGCGGCGCGCGCGCGCGCCCAGCCCGCACTCGAACGCAAATCCTGCACTGCTGGGCGGCCTCAGTGGAGAGGCACCTGCTGAAAGGCGGCGGCCTCCATGCGCTGGATCGGTACCTGCACGCGGCTCGTCGGCGTAGAAGCGGCGGCTGGAACTGGCCGGCAGGACATCTTCTCGCTCTTCCACCTGGACCGCTCGTTCAAGTTCATCTCCAAGCGCTCCATCTTCCTCTACCCCATCGTCGGCTGGAGCATGTTCCTGACAGGTGCCTCAACCCTATCCTGCCCTCCCTGGCTCGCCAGTGCCGCTCGCCAATGCGCGCATGCCCTCACACGACGCGCTGACGGATGCGGCCGGCCTGACATCGCGCTCTCGCACGCTGCCTGCGTGCACGGCCGCGCGCCCCTGCAGCGCAGACGCGGCGCGGCGCGCCCGGCGCGCAGGCCACGTGATGCTGAACCGCATGGACCGCCGGAGCCAGCTGAAGTGCCTGGGCGACTGCCGCGCGCTGCTGCAGCAGGGCGCGTCCGTCCTGTTCTTCCCGGAGGGCACGCGCTCCAACGGCGGGCGCCTGGGCGAATGGAAGAAGGCGCGCGTGGCAACTAAAACCTAGGTTTTACACAAAAATAGGCCGTTGAGGCGTCAAAGCTGTTTTAGTGCGGGAGCGCGGCCTGTCTGGAGCTCTGCGCTCGCGCCGGCAGCGGGCTCGCCTGGGGCGCCTGACATGGGCGCGAGGGGGCGGCGCGTCCGGTGCGCTGCCAGCAGCGGCCTCACCAGGAGGTGTGGGCTTGCTGGCATGGTGAGCGGCCTTTGCCGCATGCGTCGCCGCGCGGTGGCAACTGCACGGCATGTCATCTCGAGCAAGCGCATGCAGCCGGCCGTCCTGCCTGCTTTGCGGTCTGCAGAGGGGCCGGCTGTGGAGGGCTCCCCGCCTGTGAGAGCGTGCCGGGGGCGCGCTCTGGTGCTGCCAAGGCGGCCGGTCGGGGGCCGCATGACGCCGGCGGGCACTGGGCCCCTGGCGCCCAGGAGGGTGCGGCAGGCCCTGAGAGGGGGCTGCCTGCGGGAGCGCAGGGCGCGTTCTCGATCGCGGCCAAGGCCGGCGTGCCGGTCGTGCCCGTCACGCTGGTGGGCACCGGGCGCCTGATGCCCAACGGGCAGGAGGCGCGCCTGTTCGGCGGGCGCGCGCGCGTGATCGTGCACCCGGCCATCCCGCCGTCCAAGGACGCCGACGCGATGGCCGCCGCCGCGCGCGATGCCATCGCCACCGCCCTGCCCCCCGACCAGCGGTAGCACGAGGGGTAGGAAGCTAGTCAAAAGCAGACGTTTTATGCTCGGCTGGCCCCCTTGACGCGCAGCGGCCAGGAGGGCGCGCTGGGAGGGCGCATGCGCACAGCCACGCACGCATGCATCTCGAGCATGCGAGGGCGCAGCCCCCACTTTTGGCAGCTGCGGAGCTCGCCGCTTTGCAGGCACTGGACGGGCAGGGGCAGCGGAGAGGGATGCAGCTGCGCCGCTGATGCTGGTGCCGTGGCCGCTGCGCCGCCTTGGTAAAGAGATCAGTTTGCGCGGATTTTGGGAGCAATGTGTCAGTTCAGAGCCTGTCCATCAGGGTGAACGCCTCTACCGTGGCGCCATGGTTTGGCAAAATTTTGTGCTGCTTGGTAACAGTGGCTTCGGCACTCGGTGTTGCCCTCCTCTGTGTCAGATTGGCGCCGCCTTTGCAAGGCAGCGCGCATCGGCAGTTTGCATGTGCTCAGTGGTATCATGCCAATATCGCGACGGCACTGTTGGTATGATGCCGATGCTGTGGCGCCACTTACTCCCGCATGTGCAAGGCACAATGTAGCACGGCTCTCTGAAAAGCGCATGCATGGTGTTCCTGCAGCAGCTCTAAATGCTGCCGTCAAATTCTACATGACTACAGCAAGGAGGTTGCTGGCACCAGTGTACAGGAAGTCCAGCCAGACGGACACAGCTCAGGGTGGGAGCGGCGGCGGCGGCGGCGGCACGTACGCCCTCTGTCCCTCAGCGCTCTGCTCTGGTCCATGCATGCCCGCACTGTGCACTGCGGCCACGCCCTGCATCTGCAGCTCCTGCGATCCCTGCGCGCCAAAGGCAGGCGCGCCCGCGGCGCCCGCGACCGGACCGCGCGGCCCGGGCGCTCCCTGCTCCTCATCCGGGGCGTCATACCCTGGCCCAAAGTCCATGCCCATGAACAGCCCCAGCCCCGCAGCGTCCGGCGCGGAGGCCCTGCTAGGGTGCTCCCCGCGGCCCGGCCCGCCCGCGGCGGCTGCGGCCGCCACCCCGTTTCCCGCCGCCGCGCCCGCCAGCAGGGGCCCCGCCCCGGCGGCGGCGCCGCTGCCGCCGCCGCCGCCGCCGCCAAGGCCCGCGCCCGGCTCCTCCTCATCATCGTCGTCCTCGTCGTCGCTGCCGAGCGGGTGCGCGCGCGCGCCGCCGCGGCCGTCCGCGCCGCGCCCGCCCAGCAGCGGCGTGAGGAAGCGCCGGTCCAGCGCCTTCCAGCGCGCCTGCGCCAGGGCTCACAAACGAGGTCTTAGGTTTAGGTTAGTAAGCGCCGGTCCGCGTCTTCCGGCGCATCTGCGCCAGGGTTCATGGCGAGGCCTTTGGCTGCAATAAACTCTTTGGCTGCCGACAGTCGCGTCAGTCGCTGTCATGCTGGATGTGCACAAGCTGGCGCTCCCTCTCTGCATGTGCTGCACCTGGTGCGACACACAGGGTCGCACCCACTTGCTACGCAGAGCACCGCAGCAAGCCCCTTGGTACCAATCCTGGCAGTGCGCGCACCCTTACTCACATCCCGCAACTTACGTCGCCATCTATGGCGTGCGCAGCAAACGCGGCGTGTTGCCCCTGCATGCTCACCAGGCCGCCGCCTGCTACGCATCTGCTGCAGGCACGCGGCCGCAGCGGCGCGCGCCTGCAGGGAGGGGCTGCCGTCGCCGCCGTTGCGCATCTCGCGCACAGCCTGCAGCGCAACTGCGGGCGCCACCGCGCCCCCGCGCAGCTGCGCGTAGCCCATCGCCGCCACGTCATCGTCGTCCACGCCCTGCGCGCACCGCCGCCGCCGCACTGTCTGCGCCATGACCGCCACCCCGCTTTGTCTCTGCTTCAAGAGCGCGCGCAATATTCGCCCTGACCGTAACGCTGCCAGCTGCTGCTTGACGCAGGCTCACTGTAAGCCAGGGCCTCCTGCCAGCCTCCTGCTTGGCGTGATGCGCCCTGGGATGTGTACGGCAGAGGAGCGGGCGCGCATCCGCGCGCATTCAGGTGCGGGCCCACAAGGCGGAGGTGCATCTGTCTGTGCTGGGGCCGACCACGCCGAGCGCGCGCGCCTGAGCCTCTGCTCGGACGCGCGGGGACACCCGCGCCGGGCGGGCGCGCCGGGCCCGCGCCTGCAGGTTCAGGCGCCGCAGCAGCGGCCCCGTGGCCGTGCCAAAGACGAGCGTGGACACGACGACGATGACCAGCGTGGCCGCCTCGATCGCCGGCAGGCCCTCCTGCGGCGGCTGCCCGGGCCCCGGCGGCCGGCGCAGCTGCAGCACCAGGCCGAACGCGATCGCGCCGCGCAGGCCCGCGCTCCACAGCATCAGCTGCGCCGGGCGGACAGCCGGGTCGGCGCGCCGGCCCCGCCGACCGACCCCGCTCGGCGCCAGCGCCGCGCCGCGGCTGCGCCGGCGACGCGTGTGGCCAGCGCCCAGGCGCTGCCGCAGCCCGTCACACCGCCTGCTGGCACGGCATCAGGGCCGCGGCCCACGCTGAGCGCTGGGCGGGCACAGAGCAGCCGGGCTCGAGCGGGGCAGCCGGGACGACCGACGGCTGGGGCGGCCGGGGCGGCCGGGGGCGCGCCTGCAGGTTCAGCGGCAGCGGCAGCGCGCGGCGCAGGTTGAGCAGCGCGGAGAGCGGGAAGATGTTGGCGCCGCGCGCGAGCAGGCACAGCGGGATGCCCGTCAGCATCAGGCCCCAGTCGATGGCGGTCCGGCTCAGCAGGGGGACCTGGCGCGCGCGCGGCCTGCGCTCGGGCCGCACCCTGACCTGCTGCACTCTGCGGCCCGGCAGAGGGGGCCCGCCGCGCGCGCAGGCGAGGCTGGGGACGCGAGTACGCATGCCATCGCGGACCGGCCGGGAAGCACGGGCCCGGCAGCGCTGCAGAGCGACGCTGCGGCGGCCCCCGACAGAGGAGCGCGAGCGCGCCGCTCGCGCAGCCCGCTCCCTCTGCGCAGAGGCGGCAAGCCGCCAAAGGGATAGCTGTGTGCATCACACTGGAGCTGGACACTGGCGATTTGACGGGGCTCCTCATGCGCAGCTCTTGCACTTACACGCGCCAATGCCCTATTCCAGCAGAGCGATGGGGGTCAGGCCAGGGACGCCGCAGCCTCGGCCTGCGGTGTCTTGCTGCACACGAGGGGTAGCTGAATGCAAGCAGTCAGAGGGCCATGGCGCCTCTTAGCACGGCGGGGCGCGCGGCGGGCGGGCCGGGCGCGCCTGCAGGCCCAGGTACGCAAACACGAACGTCTCCGACAGGAACGCCGCGAACTCGAAGAAGCGCCGCAGCGTGACCTGCGCGGCCGGCGCGGCCCCCGCTCGAGCGCCGCCTCACCTTGGGGAGCTCAATGCGCCCGAGCGCAGGCGCGGGCCCCGCCAGCCTCTGCCAGCCGGGCATGCTGCGCTGCGAAACAGGAGCACCTGCAGCTCAGGTGCGTGTTTTGCCAAGGCGTGCGGCGCTGCTGCGCAGCAGGTCGGGCGCCAGCATGCCAGCAGGCCAGCAGGCAGCGGTCAGCAGGCCAGCAGGTCAGCAAGCCGGCCGCCGCCGCGGAGCCGCAGCAAACTCGCTACCTTTGCCTTGCTTTGCTTATATCATTGTTTTTATTATAGTAGTAGTAACAACTAAAATCAACAAAATGCGCCCTTTCATTGGTATAATAATGCCTCTTCATTTACATCTTTCATATAACACTGCCGCGCGTGCGCGCCTGCGCGTCGGGCGTGACGTTGTAATACGAGTAGTGCGCGTGGCAGATGCCGGTGAAGAACAACGCGACGATGCCGCTCAGGCCGCACACCTGCGCGGCGCCGGCGCTCGCTCGGCGCCCCGCCCGCTGGCGGACCTGTTCAAAACAGCCTTGGAAGCCTTCGCTCCTAATGCACTTCACTCCTCTCTCCACATGTCACCCGTCTGGCCAGTGCAGTAGCAGCCAGCACTCGCCGCGTATGTCTTAAGCACACTGCTGCAGTGCGCAGCAGGGGCTCCGTCTCCCAAACGCAGCCCCTGTCGGGAGCGCTGCGGCGCGCGGCAGGCCGCGCGGGCGGCGCGCCTCGGCCACCAGGTACGCCATGTAGGCGCTCAGGATGACGAGCGCGATCTCGTACACGCTGCCGCTGAGCTCGCTGGCGCCCGCGCGCTCGCCGCCAGCGACCAGCTGGAAGCGCCGCAGCACCACCGCGCAGGGCAGCGCTACCAGCACGCCTGCCGCGCGCGATACCCTCTGTAATTTGGCACCCCGCAGACATGAATGGTACGTTTTTGGCACCCGCAAACATGACGTGCGAAGGTTCGGGACGCGCCTGGTCTGTGAGAGAGGCCTACTGCTGTACGTACAAATCAAGGGGACAGCTAAGCAGATTTATAACAAGACAGGCCCCAAGGAGCGCAGGCTGACAGCCTGGGCATGCAGGCAGGGTCTGCGCGGCGCGACAGCGCGCGCGCCCCTGCGCCAAGCGCATGCGGGCTCAGGCCGCAGGGCGCAAGCGGGGAAAAGGGCATGTGGCCTAACCCTACACTACCCTGCCGCGCACCAACGGCCATGGAGCCGACGCCGATGAAGGCAAAGTTGGCGCCCAGCAGCGGCAGCCCCGCCCAGCCCAGCGGCGCGCCCGCCGAGCGCTGCAGCGTCTGGAACAGCACGATCGCGACCGCATCGTTCAGCACGCTCTCACCAAACACCTGGCGCCGCCGCCCGCCGCCGGCCTGGCTGGCAGACCCCTTACGGGTGCGGAGGCCCTCTATGAGTGAGCCCTTGAGAGACAACTCCAAATTTCTGGCTGTGCTCACAATTGGTAGAGCGTCATGGTAGGCACAGCGATGCCAAAACTTTTTACGTGAGACCATGTGTTTGATGCGGGCGGGTTGATGACAGGAAGGGCTGAGCATCGTCGAGGGACCCCTCAGCCGCCCGGGCAGGTCACCAGGTTGTAGAGCAGGGGCGGGACGTCGAGCGTGCTGAAGATGGACAGGGTGGCCACGGGGTCGGTCGCCGAGATGAGCGCGCCTGCGAGCGCACACATGCGCGCTGCTTGTCAGCAGCTACAGCTACAACAGCACGTGACGGGCGCCACCGCGCACAATGTCTCCAGCAATTTTGTGTTCGGCGGGCGCTCATGCCCCTGCCAGGCCTGGTCGTCTGTGAGCTGCGCATGCAGCTTGGAAGGTCACAGAAAGACATGCCATGTGCAAGACGCTACCGCCGGCCAAGTCTCGGATGTAGCCAGGGGAACATATGGATGCCCCACCTCTGTAACAATCATTTGGCCAAGGGGACGGGCACATGCATGCACAGCTGTGCACTCGCAGGCCTGCCGCCACGGCCGCGTGCCAGCCGCGCCGCACCGTACAGCATGCACTCGGTCAGCGGCGCGGGCCCGAGCGCGCTGCGCCGCACGACGCGGATGGCCAGCAGGAAGTACGTGAGCAGGCCAAACACGAGCGTGGAGATCAGCGTGCCGGCCACCGCGAACAGCGCGATCGCTGGCGCGTTCTTAAAGAAGTTCTTCTTCTTCAGCGTGAAGCCTGCGATAGGGCTAGGGTTAGTGCAACCCCCCTGACCCCAGCCAGCCGGCGCATTCTTGAAGAAGTCCTTCTGCTGCAGCACGAACCCTGCGACAGGGTTGCCAAAACCCCCTGACCCC
>JAABUH010003311.1_pt1 | contig 14003 bp, 25 predicted proteins | sample 5559121 | NCBI WGS metagenome assembly JAABUH01 (sample SAMN10711871, study PRJNA513364) | rock metagenome | isolation source: Antarctica rocks | place: Antarctica: Victoria Land, Battleship Promontory nord | collected 2015-12-28 | reverse complement strand
GAGCGAGACTGTTTGAGGTCTAAGAGAACTTGGAGTTACGAAGTACACGGGATAACCTAGCCTATCATATACCTTATACCCCCCCTAGATGCACTACAATACCCCCTAACCCTCACGGTTCCCCCACGTCACGCCTGCCGACACTGCGGCGACGCCGCACACCTTGGTCACGACGAGGTTTGCACAAAGCGCAGCCGGTGGACCGTAATGCGGCACGACTCCATCGTCAGGGCTATTGAGGGAGGCCTTTGCACCCTTGACTCCACCCGGATAGAGGTGGAACCGTCAACACTCGAAGGGCGGAGGAGGAACGACATCCGGGTCCACGGATCGGCCGCTACCCGTCGGACAACCATTGATTACGACATCAAGGTTGTTTCTCTCATGTCCCACCATGCCCACTCCACCACCACCCGCCTCCCCACCGGCACTTCCACCTTCGAGCATGCCCGATCCCAAGCGAATCGATACCTTGAGTCGGTCGGGAAAGCCGCCGATATCCGCCGGCCTTGGGCACTTTCCGAGTTCCGTGCGTTGGTGTTTTCAGCTGGGGGCCTGATGGAGAAGGAGACTGCGGCAGAGCTGGACCGATGGAAGCCAGATCTGGGCGAAGCGACGTTTGATAGGATGATGACGAGGATGAGCCTGGCATTGCTCAGGGCGCGGGCAAAAACCTTGGAGTTGTGAGCGCGCGACACGACTCCGCCGTCCGGGTTATTGGGTTCTCTTTCTCTTCTCTTGTACCGTTTTTGTAAACATGATGCACATTCTAAAACCCCCTAACCCCCTAAGTTATTTAGGTTGCTGGATGAGTCTCACCGGAATTCGCTCCCGTGACAATGATGACTTCTCCAGATAGGTCCACATCCTTTGGAACAGGTGGAAGCGCCTTGAATTGTGAGCGAAGGAAAGCGATAGCCATGGCGAAAGATGAAAGAGGTCCCTCAACCGGGTTTTACAAAACGGAAGAAAAGAGCGATCAACGATTGTAAGGGGATACTTGTCCCGATTACAGTCCCCACTGGTAAAACTTGTCATGAAACCCCGAAATCTCGGATATGTGGCGGGTCAGCACCTCCCGACCCTAGTGTGATTGATAGCGTTTATATCTCCTTACTACATGCATGAAACATGTCTATACAACCCTTCATAAGCGACTTTGGCCGTGGACAAGCTGTTGCCTACCGTCATTGCCGCCTTTTATTTGATGAAACCGAGCGCAAGACCGGTGTGAACCGTCGAACCGCAAACCGCGTATACAACTCATACATCTCATCCCATCAAACATGTCCAATCACTCCTCCGGGTCGTCCACGCATATATTCGCTTGAAAAACGTTCCAGGATCCTTGCAGAGATCGATATCAACCGGCACACAACGTTTCAGGAGCTTGGAGATCGACAGGGATGCTCTGCAACCACCATCCGCACAATAGCAGCTTCGGACGGGCTTCATGGACATCCTATGCGAAAGGTCCCTAATGTAAGCAAGGCTGGCCGTCGGAAAAGGCTTGGATGGGTTGAGGAGCACCTGGAGCAGGACTTGAGAGACGTGATATGGTCGGATGAGGTGCATCTAACGGCGGGGAGGGATCCAAGACAATCATGGGTTACTAGGCGTGCTGGTGAGCAGTACAATCCTGCCTTTACCAAGCCCCAGACGTCAAATACATGGAGATAATGGCTTGGGGACGTATTGCCTACAGCTACAAATCACCTCTCTATCGTTTCAACCTCATAGCCCCCACACCCGAGCTCCGATACGTCCTAACAAGGCCCTTCCTTGAACGAGCTGCCAACGGTATCAACGGGCCAAAGTACGCCGAATGGGTCTTGCGCGGTCCTCTCCTCGATGCCGTACGTGTCCTTGAGGGTCGTGGGCGTCATTCTCTGGTCCAAGAAGACAACGTACCCATCCATAACAACGAATACTGCGACAAGACCCGAGCCGAGCTAGGTCTGGTACGCTTCCCAAATCCTCCCACCTCTCCGGATCTCAATCCAATCGAGAACGCGTGGTTTGAGCTGCGAAGCAGACTGGCAGACATGCAGCCTCGATCTTGCAAGTCAGATGACTCCTGGGTATGCTGTGCTAGAGCATGGGACGATATTCCAATGGAATACATCAACAAGCTGGTTGAGGGGATGCCGAGACGCTTGGAGGCGGTGAAAGTGTGTAATGGGTGGCCTAAAAAGTACTAGATAAAAGTACTAGTTGATGGTGCGCATCGATGGGAGTGATCAGAACCTTTCTAGCATGCATTTATAGCTTTATATAAGGAATGCAAGACATAGGGTGACGCGGATGAAAGAGAAGAATGGGTGCCACATCGGGATTTCGGGGTTTCATGAACAAGTTTTACCGTGGGACTGTATCCCCGACGATTTGAATTAGGACGACGATATAACATGTTTACAAGCCAATATGCATATCAATCACCCCCTAACATGCATATCAATCACCCCCTGACCCCCGGCTAATCCCCTAACCACTGTATTCAAGGGATGCGAGTGGGTCTGCTGTACCCTGTGACCGGTGGACAAACAGCAACGACTGATTCCGGAGAAATGGCGATGGGGACGACGACGACTGCTCACGCGGGTGGTGGAGGATCTGGTTCTGCCTCTCCAGCAGGTGGTGCGCAGCCTGAGTCTGGTTCCGGCTCGACGTCTTGGATCGCAGTAACGACTTGTACACCTTGTTCTGGATCATCCCCGTTGAGTTCGGGAGCGACGCAACTAGTTGGGGTCACACAGATATCATCTTCGGGTTCGGATGCGGGAACGACTTCGGCTCCTGCGCAATAAGTGGGGCATCATACAGACGTTGTCATCAGGGACGGTTCCGGGAACCACTTCAGCTCCAGCGGCGGATAATGGAGGAGGGAGTGCGGGATTGACTTCTACTTCAGCGGCGGATAGAGGAGGGAAAGGGGGAGACCTGATGGATAGGAGAGATGGGACGACGACGAGTGCGGTCATTGTTGTTTCACCACTTCAAGTATGCCGACTTTGGGTGTGGTCATAGCGCGCCGACGTTGAGTGAAGCAAGTACTTTGACCAAGACTTCGAGTTCAGCAGATTCCACTGTAAATTCCGGATCACTCGCTCTCGGTACTCGAGTACGACTTCAGGATCGTTGAAGAACGGATCGATGACTGCTGGGATCAGTGCGAGTACCGGTACCAAAGCGTCTGAAAGTGGAAACTTGACATCGGGGAACGGTACAGATTCGAGTGGGAATGGATCGAGTTCTGGGATGCGGTTGGAGATTGTGGGTGTTGAGGGTCTGAGAGGGGTAGTCATGGGATCAGGGGTTGCGGTACTCGAGTATTGGTTGCAGCGGGTTTGGGAGGCTCTGTAATTTGGTAAACGGCCGATGTTCATTCCTTCGTATACCCACGTCTTGTGAGATGAACAATGGAGTGTTGATGGGGATATCTCGCTTCTTTGTACATCCATACAAACCGCTTGACCTGTGATACACATTCATGTCGCAAACCATTACTACTTGTACGTTCTCCTGAACCCAGAAACAAGCTGCGCCTAGTACTTGACTTCCTGGTGAGCGAGCTCGGCGTCCTTCTCATCGACCTTGTCCTCGTGTCGCTCAATGGCCAAGACGTGTGCGTCCTCACCGTCAAAGAGGACGGCAATATCCTCGAGGGTGAGCCCTTTGGTCTCGAGAACCAGAAAATAGGCGATCACCAGCTCGCAGACGTCCAGTACGATGAACATGACATAGTATTTCCAACCGATCGCGGCGAGGGCCACGGGACTGACTGGGGAATAATTCTTAGTCTATTAGGATGAATAGGGTGCTGACAAACGTACCCAAAGCGTTAAACACAGCGCCGGCGTTTGTGATAATGGCGTAGACAGCCATACCCTTGGTTCGTAGATCGTACGGGATGACCTCGGGCAGGTCTAAATATAGGAGACAAGCTCGTCAGATCGGGCGTGCGCATCTGGGTGAAGCTCGGCTCACACAAGAGAGGCAACGGGAATGCCCACATGACAAAAGACCCAGCGAAAAGGAAGAGGAAAGGCAGAGCGGTATAGGCAGCAGCAGCGTCCCCGGTGTTGACAAAGCCGGCCTTGCCAGCGCGTCAGCGATCGTCCTGGTTGCATGTACTCAGCCAGTGCCGCTGAAGTACTCAGCGAACAACCCGTGAAGATGGAAAACGTGATGATGGCAAGGGTGCAACCCCCCAACAGGAGTTTCCTTCGACCGAGTCTTTCTACGAGTTGACCACCGATCAAGGCCATGACAAGGCCAAAGAAGCTGTTCCCGGCGAGGATGCCTTGGATTTTGAGGTTGCTTGTGAAGCCGATGGAGATGAGGATAATGGGCGTGTAGTAGGCCAACAAGTTGTTCTAAGGCCGGATTCAATGAAGTTTCTAGAAAACGGACTGGGAAAGCTCACCCCGCTCATAGAAAGAGCCCACGCAAACCAAACGATGGACCATAGACGTTTGCGATTCCCGGGCGTCTTGACAAAGTCGCTGAATCCAGTTTGGACGATTTGAGTGTCGAGGTCTACGGCCGAAACGATCTCGGCCATTTCGTTCACGACGAGTTCTTCCGACTCGTCACCATTGGCATGCAGATCGGCGAGGACTTTGAGGGCGTCGGCGCGGCGATTCTTCTTGACGAGCCAGCGAGGTGATTCAGCCATCCAAGGTGTCAGGCTGAGGACCACCATGGGTAGACATCCGAGCATCTGGAGGAAAACCGTTTGTTTCGCCAGGACCAGTCGCTGTCCCATTTCACGGCTCCAAAGCCCACCCAGCCTGCCACAAAGGAGCCGAGAAAAAAGATGGCGTAGAAACTGCCTTGAGCGGGGGCTCGCAAGCGTGGATGAGCTATTTCGGCGATGAGTGAAGGGGCAATGACTTGATAAAACGCGGCGGATATCTTGGGGAAATGGTCAGATGGGTACCCAAAAGGAGATTCGTCAAGCATACCCGGTGATGACACGTCCAGTGTTGAAGCTGGCTTCGTTATTACCCAGTCCAGAGATCAATGGACCGATGATCTGATCCCGGCACGTCTCAACAGGGCACTGTAGAAGGCAGAAGGGAGGAGACTCACGCCGATGACTGATACGGCGAAGATGATTGGCTTTCGACCGTATTTGTCGGCCAGGTAAGACCCGAGGAAGGGGAATCTAGAAAAGGAGTCAGATACATTCTTGAAGACTTGATTCGTTCCGAAACTTACGGGAGTTGAGCCGAAAAGCCATCAGCATTGAGTAAGAGACCAATGTCAGGCAGATCCCACTCACGGAACAGATACGATGCGGAAATGACACCAAGCTTGATTCCGCTAGGCTTCCCAAAGTGCCTGCAGAAAGTGAGTAGCGTACCGTGTCCACGTACTGGAGGACTCACTCGTTCCACCTGGGCAAAGCCTGGACGGTACTGATGAAGGCGCCGTCATATCCGTATGCAAAGATGGCACCGTAGAGGATGATGATGTTGAGCATGCAATGCCTCAAGCCCTCGTCATTCCACCATGACTTGGCGGTATTGTCTGACACCATCAGTAAGTGATGCACTTCAGGGGCGGTCGAGGACGACTCACTCCTCCAGGTGGCCCAGTTGGGGAGTTGCGCTGCGAGAGCAGCATTGCTGGCAGTCGTCGGCATGAGTGAGGAGATGGGGCCCTATGGGGTTGTTCGGCAAGACATCTCGGGGCCACTGCGGCCAGTATATATGCCTTTCCGGGTCAGCTCATCCGGGATTAGCTGTGAGGTTCGGTTCAGTACGAAAACACGTCGGAGCAAAGACTGGGACAGACGGCGTCGCTTTTAAAGCATACTTAGCCTGAAAACAATTTAGCCTGAATGAGTAAGCTCACGCGAACAGCTGACCCCGCTAATGTCGGAACAGGACCGATTGGGGATGGATTCTTCGATGAAGCCGTCATATGAGGAAGACGTTGCAAGAGCGGGCATCCGGGTGTTCTTCCCATCTTCGACGTTGAGACCGACCGTCGTTTATATTCACCCGCGATGGCTTCCGTGTCCTGGGCCGAACGGGTCAAGGGACCTCGACGCGCCTTGAAGGCATGTGATCAGGTACGTTCAGTGGAGGGCTATTGGGGGGTCGGCGAAGGCTGAAAGGTACTTGACAGTGCAGCCAACGGAGGATCAAGGTAAAGCGGACCGTCGGCCGCTACGAGACTTGCTGAAGTTCGATCACAGTGCACTCTGATCGGCACGAGTGATGACTCAGCATCTCTCCTTTGCGCTAGATGTATCCATGATGACATGAGATGCACATGGGGTCGGGCGAGTAGCTCTAGCTTCTCACGAGTCGATATTGATCCGAATGGGTCAGATGTCTCGCCAACGCGGTCCAAAGCGAAAGACTGCGCACTCAGTGGCCCAAACCATACCCCACTGGTGGCGCCCGCACAAGCGGCTCGACGGTCAGTCTCTTCTGGCGAAGGTTCATCGAGTCAATCGCTCGTACATCCTCCACTCGACACCCAACTCGACTGGCTGAGCTGGCCGACTGATCTGTCTTTGGGTCAGATCCTCGGACGGCCAAGTCCTCAGCTCACCTCAGCAGACGTCGATTTTGGTGAGAATCCGTTCTCGAGGGGATGGTCCCGGCGACTCGCTCATGCCATGGCCGGAATGGACGTTTGGCCCGTTGCAGAATCGTAACTCGCCGCAGGAGAGTGTGCGCAAGGATTGTTTCAGCTGATTGGCTGACTTGACACAGTTGGGTCCGACAGCCTCGCTGGCTCGCACTGCGATCCCGGATGGTTTCGCCGACAATCTGCCCAGTAACACAGGCGGTCCATTCGACCATGCCCATGACTCGAACAGTCAAGAGTCGGTCGTACAGAGCGCCTGCGGTAAGCTCCTTTCCAGTGTGTTTGGGCATGTCTGCTTACGATTTGGCAAAGATCGACCCGCCAGATCTCTCCTGCCAAACGACATGCTGGACATTCCGGAGCCAGAAGATATGTTCCGTCAGCGGATCCAATCCTTTTTTACCTACCTCTGGTGGTATGTTCCCAATATTGAAGAGGAAGCGACCTTCGACGCACTTGACCGCAAGGAACACCTAGGATCAATCAAGTTCCGAGCTCTCGTTCTTGCCATGGGAGCCATGTCGACAATGGTCGACCTCAGATTATCACCCCGAGACCGACCGACTGACCTCGACATTACCTCGGCGTATCTACAGCGGGCCCAAGCTGCCGACGGCCTCGCCGACTGCTTGAGGAACACGACCCTGTCCGATGTCGTGACGAGTTTTTGTTGTACATGGCGTGCGAGTATTATGGCGACCACCGCAAGTCATGAGATCACCTTCAGACGTCAGTGACCCGGGCTCAAACTTTGCGGCTCGACGACTGGGATGAGCCGCCTCTGGATTATCCTGCCTTTTGGGCGACACGACTCAAGCTTTACTACACCCTGTGCGTTGTCTCACCCCATCATCTGCTCAGTCTTTGACACGAGTAGATGTAATGCTGAACGGTCCCACTCGTTCTCGCATTCACGGTCGGGACGTCATTCTCAATCGCTGCGTTTACGAGGTCATCCATGGGAATACACTCAATCATTTCGAGAGCGACTACCCCCTTTGAGGCTCGTTCGATTCCCTACCTTCCATGTCCGCATGCTCAGCGTCATTGACGAACACGTCATCAATTGCTGGCGAAAGACGTGCGGACTGAATGTCGGGGGATGCTCGCAATGGACAATCGAATCGGCAATACGACTCCAACGACAGCTCGGAGAACAGCTGGATGATGTCCTGAGTGGGCGATCAACCTTCTACGACACTAGGCCTGGCGGTTCAGTGGGAGAGACTCGGCGAGTTTGGTCACGGGAATCGCGTGGCTAAGAGAGTATGTCCCGTTCGCCGAAAGTTCTGTTGATGGAAATCGCCAGTGTCATTTGGAATCTCTGTCATAGTCACCACCTGGTCACGCTCGAGAGCGAGTATCCCGAGCTCAGAGTCGATTTTGTGCTCGAGAATCTGAGAACCATCTGGGCGTTTCGTGAATCCAACCTCATGACCGAGCGAGACCCAGCGAGGGATTTCGTGTTCAGACTGTTTGACATCACAATGACCGCTGTCGCCATAAGCGAGCAGTACAGGTCGATGTCCCTGTCCAATGGGACGACTCTAAGTGACGAGCTGCGCAAATACGTCTCGAAATGCCTCAAATTGATCTTGCAACTTGTGGGTGCTTCATGGAGCCTGACAAGTTGGTCTGACATGATGCCAGGACGGACTCGGTTCTCTCCCGTCGAAACTCATCAAAGCGATGGCCAGGATGTTGTAGCGTCGGAACAGTAGCTACTGGGATGTATCTAAGCTTTGGTCATCTCAGCTTCTGGCTTGACCGCCATGCCGTTCAGAACCTTGCCCACACGTGTGGACCCCCCACGAGGCTTAGCGCACCTCTCAATGCACCAATCGAGAGTCACACTGAACACGTCCTTGAAGCGAATCCGCCATATCTCCCGTCCCTCTGGTGAGATGAGTTCAATCTCGCCATGTTCCATTCCCTCGACCGAGAACATTTTGCACTGGACCCCAAGCGTCGCAAGTCGCTCGTATACCACCGACGTCTGCTCTGGTTTGATAGGTGGTGTCCTCAGGCGCCTGAATCAAGACCGTGGGCGGAAAGTCGGCGTCCATCAAGGGGAGGATAAAATGGTCGGGTGCAAAAGGCGGATCCTCACCGAGGATGGCTGATACAAAGGTGTTGGAGGCGCGGATCTGGCTGGGTCAATGGGCTGGAGGGGGGGAAAGCTTGTCACTCACAGCGTTGAACCAAAGGAAACGGGGCATGGGCTTGATCTCAGGACTGGGAGTCCAAGGCGACGATAGCGAACTATCGGACTTATCAGTACAGGCGCCGCTGGCATAGGATAAGACCTCACCTGATATCGTAACCTGTACTTCCAGGCCCAGCGATAAATCGCCGAATGGCGACTTGTTCATCTTCGGGTAATTGCGAGACGTAAATGTCGAAGGTGGAGTAAGGCTCGAAGATTCCGTCGATCATGTTCCAGTCGGATAGGGGGTAAGCTGGATACAGCGCGACGGTCACCACATATCGACCTAGACTGTGGCTGCTCGAGGTGTGGTCCAAACGCAACTCCATCAGGCACAAAAGAATAGGGAGCATGTCGAGATGGGTGGAATCGAGCTCTAGTACATCCATCACACAGCTCAGGTGGCACCGGCATCCTCGAACCACCTCTCAGTTGTTCGAAGCACTCAGCTCCATGAGCAGAATCGTGATGACATGTTAGTGGTGGGATGTGGGGGCGACGGTGCGAGCAGGGGTATGCCGTTTCGAACCAATTTGAAGGATGAAGTCAACGAGAGGAGTCGATGGGGGTCGTGAATAGAGCAAATGTGCAGAGGAATGTTTCGCCTCGGGCCCTGGCTCTAGCTCAGCATAACGACCGACCTCGTGTCGATCCCGATTCCAGCAGGCGGCTTCGAATGACCGTTTGGGAGCGTTCAATTCGATCGTTCTAGAGTACGCAGCGCTCTCGGGGCGGAACTCCTTTTCCCTCGTTTGGAACGCCTTCTCCCGATGCCGAGTCGACAACAACTCTATACCTTACACGAAAGCATAGATTCCGATCTTATCAGACTGAGACTTACAATGTACTTTAACGGTAACAGGATCATTTCTCTCCCCACCAACCCGGACGAATCGCCTCGCCTTGCCCCACAATGCTGCCGTCAGCCCAGTGGAGGAGTCTGTCCCTTTTGAGTCTCGCTCTCAACGTCATGACAGACAATGCTATCGCAGTTGCAGAGTCTAGGCTGGCCAAACAAAGTTGTTGCTCACGCCGAGTAAACAGTCGATATGTTTAGTCTCTGTCCCCAACATCAGAAGTATAGGAGTGGATGCCCCTCGAAAAGCCGATGAAGCATTCCTGAATGGACAGATGGGCGCACAGCAGACCGGAAGAGCTAATTCGGCGAAAGCGCCTGCTGTTCACCAGGATATTATGCTCAAACTCACCCTACACATGGAACATCATCCCGATCAAACCCCCCGGGGGCATTACTCAGACCCCTACGAACGCCTTGGCTCCCAATGCTGACCGTTTTCAGAAGGCCACTATAGCAGCTCACGAGATGCTTGATGGGTCTTATGGTTGTTTGGCTGTTGAGCCTGAGAATGTCACCCTGCGTAAGATGAAGCTTGGATCGCTGCTTGCAGAACAAGGAACCGTCCCATTTTGATGACCGAGTGGCGGCGTCTTCTACCTCTCACAGACCAGCACAGCTTTGACCACTCCGCTACCCTCCTTTGTCACCAGTACAAGGTGAGGATGCCCCTTGAGACACTTATGAGTCGCTTTGCCTTGGGGGAGCGAGAAGGCAGCCCGTTTGGGCCGGTACTTCGTGACGAGTGGGGATAGGTGAGCAGGAATCTCCTTTCGGCTCAAAAAGGAGGAGTGTTCCGTTGATAGGGTAGCAGCGTGTCTCGGTTCCAGACTGTTGAAGTCTTTCGTGTCTGTGATTCGAGGTTGTGAGGAGCAAACTTAAGGTCGTTTTGAGCGCAGCTTTCCCGTCGGATCTATCGGAGGAACGCCTCCATTAAGCAATACGCCGCCGGAATTCACCCTGACCGCGTAACTTAGGTGATGAGGTTGAGTGCCAGCCAATGCGCATCCGGGTATAACCTTCCTGGAAGCCTTCGCCTCGGCTCCCCTTGCCAGATGCAAGGAGTTGAGGAAATGATGAGCCAATGTATGCGGTCCGTCGCCGGCAGCTGCACCCTGCTCCTTAGGTTCCATCTTGACCAGTCGAGATACATGGACTGAACGCTCAATTTCGGCAGCTTATCGTCACCATAAACTGTTCAATTTCTTCGCATATGCTCCCGTCAGATCGCCAGTCGAAGGGGCTCCGTTGCTACCAGTACTTGGACGACTTCGTCAAAATCGCTCCAACAGTGGTAGAGGCCGCCCCGATAAGCTTTTCAAGGAGGTATACAAAGCCCTCGGAGTACTGGTGTCCGCTCAGAAGCCGCGAAGCGAACTGCAACGCGGAAATCTCCGGCATCCTCATCGACAGTCCTAGCGCGATAGCGTGGATCACCTCAGCAAGAATGACCGGATGCCAAACTCTATGGCAGAGTCCATTGGGCTTATACGGAAAGGGCAACGACTTCTACGTCGCTTCGCTCAATCAGATCGACTCTGGATCCCACAACGTGCTGGTCAGCATCAGTAGCGGCCCTTGGATCATGTCCGTTTCCATTCTTACGGTTATGGCCGCGCCTAGCTGATTGTAGGCAAAGTGTGTTACGGATGCAGCAATTGGGCTCATCACCCATACGGGATGCGAGACGCATTAGGAAGGAGGACGCATGCGGCAGTGATTACAAGGGGGCGCTGTCCCGCAACTAGGGACGAATCAGCTAGCCAGACGTATAACAGCAGCATCCTAGAACAAAGTCTATGCATCCCACAGAGTTATAAGTTCATATCGCAACAAAGTGGCGGTTCCTACTTGGTTATTATCATCGCCTTTTCAGGAGACACCGCCGCCCTCAATACCCGCTCGTCATCTCGGTCGTCTTTTTTGCTCGCATGGCCATCATCGGTCGTTACTTCGGCACCTTCATTGGCGCGGCCGGTCAGACTTTCTGGCTCAGCGATGATCGACGACATCTTCACCCAATTTCAAGGCAATGCGGCGACTCATGCAGCAACAAATTCTTATCTCACGACCACCCAATAGCTATGGGTCCTTGCGCCGTCCATCCCTGCCACAGCGTCAACACCCTATCAGACAAAGGTCGATACACCAGCGATTCGGGGAGTTGAATGTCGCCAAGCCTATGCGGCGATTTTTTCCGGTCATTTGATTCCTTGAGTGCCCGGAAGGTCTATTGCATCCTATTGCAGCAATCATTTCCATCTTTAGCGCCAATCTCGTTTACTCCGTTGGATATTGTTTTGGATTGATGCTTCACTATGTCAAATGTATATCCGGGAGCTCAGATGGCCATGATAGCCTCCCTCTCAATATACCGACGGTTGTGCCGCAGCACTTTTTCTCTATGTGGCAGGGACCAGGGTACAGGGGAGCTCCACTTCGGCAACACGACCGACCGCCTCCTCGACTTGCATGCACCACCGTCTCTATCACGTCGTCATGCTCTTATGGACCACCATTGAACCCTCTGATTGCCTCTCGGGTCACTTGCTTGACTAGTTGACCAAATGAGAATTGTCGAGACTCGCAAGGCGTTGTGATTGATTTTGTCGCCGGCTCCAAACTAGCCCAACTCGCTTGCCGGGCCAATTATTTGCTTGCGAGGGTACAAGATTGTCAAATTGACTCAGTTCAAGTGATTAACTCGGCAGGAAGCATTTAGAAGTGATTCAGTCCCTCGGAAATGGTGAATGGAGATCAACTCCTTCAGAGACCCAAACCCCCGGGAAATGTGAGAATAGGGCGATATTTGGCGCCGAGTATTTTGCGATAAGCGCTCGATCCTTGATGTTTCATTTATCGCCGCGGCACAAATCGCCCATGCATCAAATGAGATGCAAATACCCCCAAACTTGAGAACCCTTACTTTGGGGACGAGCGGTGTCCGAGCATGAAATAGGACAAATCGCCGCTTGTACCCAGTAATAACGCCTGGGACCGCGTCAAAGAGGGCTGCCTTGTATTCACGCACGCTGACTTGATCTTCTTCATTTTCAGCTTCCACATTCTCCTCAACAGTCGGTACCAGTGCGCAAAGCATATAGCCGAGAGTCGACGAGGTAGACGAGGTTTCGTCTAGTGAAGGGAGGGCTTGGATGAGGGGATTCTTCAGAAGCCGAACCATTCGAATAGTCCGGTCGACGTACATCCGGTACATGGCCTTGATTCCTGGGCGATACACGATTTTATACGAGAACCCTGACATGAGCTCAACCCATCTTCCTTGCCTAGCTGTCCTGTCTAGGCTCCATCCAGTAGGTAAGGTTTAGGTGATCGGTGAGAATAGTAGACGACACCTGAAGTAATATGACGAAACGTCACAATAGCCATGAACTCCTTTTCCGTCACCGTGTAGTTGAGTTCGGCTCCTTTGAATGATCCAGACTCGATCCAATGAATCGTCAGGATTGGAACAGCAAGGCCCGTGGTCATATATTGTGAGTATCCCTCTCGTCGAAGCCTGCCGCTTGAAGCGATAAGTCAGGACGAAGCTCTTGATCCATCCGTTGACAAGCCCCCACAGGACGTTGGTGTGTACCATCCACCCGGATCAGCCGCATCAATCGCTTCAGACGTTGTTGGCTCTCGGTTTGGATTTCAGCAGGGTCAGGGCAAAGGTCCCGGCTAAATTGTCGGTTTGGAGGCGATCAAGCGTATGGTGAGTCGAGTGATACTACATGCGCTGCTGTTCGACGCTGAGAGAGGTGATAGGCGGAAATGGGATTGGAAGGGATGACTTCTGGGTATGACGTCTTCAACAATGAAACCTTTCCCATGGCGGCCGGATCGACAAACAAACGGTGCTCAAGCTCGTTCAATCACTGGCCGACAGAGGGGAGACTATCTCTCAGTCAAATGACTGTGGATCGGCTCGTCAAGGAGAAGACAACGCTGTCGGGACTGCTTTGAACGTGAATGGTCGATAATTGATGATTCTTGCTTGTCATGATATAATAATCATGACAGAGGGGCTTCAATGAGATATGACACTGTAAAAACGACGAGTACAAGGGCGTGATGGAGTGCCACAGCGGCGGAATTAAGCGGAATTTACTGAGATGGCGTCCCGGTACGATAATCTTCCAAATCCTTTCATCCTCAGTTTTTGACCAGAAGTCTCTCTGCCTCTTCTCTTCGAAGCTTTATCTGAGATTCTTGTACAGACGCTCATCCTCTTTCTACACGAGCCAAACCCCATGGATCCACATGGTTTTCGTTGACCATGTCGGGTACGAGCGATACATCCACCACCGATCCCCAACCCCTTCCAAC
>JAABUH010003310.1_pt1 | contig 14005 bp, 15 predicted proteins | sample 5559121 | NCBI WGS metagenome assembly JAABUH01 (sample SAMN10711871, study PRJNA513364) | rock metagenome | isolation source: Antarctica rocks | place: Antarctica: Victoria Land, Battleship Promontory nord | collected 2015-12-28 | reverse complement strand
CGTCACTGGCGCAGCGACACCGCAGCACGCAGGGCGCCGCGGCCCCTGCGAGCGACAGGCAGGGCGCAGGCTGCCCTGCACATACCTCTGCAGGTAGCTGGTCCAGGCGTATGGCTGAAGGCCCAGCTGCGCCGTCGGCACTGAACTCGCGCGCGCCCATGCCGTGGCGCTTGGTGCTAAGAAAGTGTGCGCGTGTTGCAGGGAACAAACCCAACGTTGTGGCCGCTCGATGATGGACAATGTGCAGGTCTTCACCAAGTAAGCTCAGGCTGCACAGTTGTGGGACTGCCGCGGCACCGCACAGTAAGGAAACGTTACGCTAACTCAGGTGAGCCCTGATGAAGCAGTTACTAATACTAGTAGAGAAGGTCTGACTCAACCACAGCCTGAAACTAAAGTACCTCCCCTCTTGAGGTTGGTCCGAGACGCAGTGCGCCAAGCAGCCCGTGTGGGGCTGAGCCAGGCTGCACACTAGCGTTGGCGCAAGCAAGCAACAAGCTTTGCTCTCTGAAACCACAGTAGCGTGCTGATTGCAGCCTTGTGCAACTAAAGCCGCCGCCTATAGTCACACGCTGCAGCGCAGCATGAGTGCGCGCACACCCAGTCTGGCAGCGCGGCCAAGCGCTGTTCGCCTGGACGAGCTCCCTGCGCAGGTATGCCGAGGCACTCTGTTGGGCATCGCTGCAGGACCAGCACCGCTACGCACGCTTGGAACACAACGCACTCCCTGAGAGGCGCTGGTCGGCCCGTGCAGGTCCTGCAGGCGTGCGCGCTCCAAGTAATGCAGCAGTCTGCCCATGTGCACGACGGCTGGACACAGGCCTTCACGCTGGTGACAGTCTGCAGGCGCGCACTGCACGTCGACACGCGGTTGAGCAGTTGACAGCCCAGCGGAGCTGAGCTGGTCGCGTGCCCCGAGCGACAGGCAGTTCAAGCAGGCGCTCGAGGCGCCCTTCTGCACGACGCTGCAACCTGACATCACGGGCAGGCTGTGGCGGGCGCTGGGACAACCCGGTGCGCTGCTTGCATTGCCTTGGTGTGAGCGTGTCTGCTGTGCAGTCAAGCATGGCCCGAACGCGCTGCACTGCTCCCAGTGTACTGTCACCGCGTCTCTACACCACAACCTGCACTGAAGCGGGTCCTCCTCTCAAACAGTGACACCCCATGCCTGCCGCAGGCACGCCTGCCGGCGCGCGCGCCTGGCGCTGGCTCCAGAGGCAGGGCGTCGCCGTGACGCTCATCTGCGGCCTGGTCGTCGACGCGGACGCCGGCCGGCTCGCATCCTTTCTGGCAAAGCTGCCCGCGCTGGTGTCCATCGACGGGCTCGGCGCAGCTGACGGGCTCAGTCTGCAAGCGCGTTCCGGCGCTGCTGTGGCAGCCACCCAGGACTTCCTGGCTGGGGCCGCACGCGCCATAGGGCGCTGCTCGTGCCTGCGGCGCCTGGATCTGCATGTCACACTGGCCAACAGGCTGGAGGACCGGGTTTCAGCGAAGTTCTGGCAGCACCTGGCTGAGGCGCGCGCGCTCAAGGACCTCAGTCTGACCATCACTGCTTGCAAATTGCACGCGCAAGACTGGTCGGCCACTGTAAGCGTGTCACACTTGATAGCAGGCTTGGCTGGCCTGTCGCGGCTGCGCACGCTGGCCCTGACACTGGGCATCAGCGGGGTCGCCACGCTGCCTGCCTGCATATTGCGCCTGGTTGCACTGACGTCCCTGACTCTGCACGACATCAGCGGCCTGCGCTGCGCGCCCGGCTGGGCGCGCCTGCCGGCGCTCGAGTGTCTGGACTTTCGCTTTTGCGAGTTTGCGGCTGAAGGCGAGGACGCGCTGCCGGGTATGGATGCGCTGGCGTCCCTGACCAGCCTGGTGATGGCCTGCCCCAGCCTGCGCACGCTCCCCGCATCCCTGTGGCGGCTCACGCGCCTGCGCAAAGTCACCCACTGGCTGAACGCTGTGTGCAATGAGCCGCCGGCCGTGGGCCTGCCCGCCAGCGCCCCCTGCTTTGCGTCCCTGACCGATCTTTGCCTGCAGCGCCACGCGCTGCTCAGCTTTCCTGCATGCATCACGGCCATGACAAGCTTGGTGTCTCTCGACCTGAGCGACAACTGCTTTGAGCAGCTGCCCGACGCAGTGAGCGTGCTCACCGCTCTCGAGGCGCTGTACCTCGGGCGGATATCTGTGGGCCTGACAGAGATCGGGGGCACCCTTGACGCCCGCGCCCTGGGCAGCCTGGCGCGCTTCCCGAACCTGCACAGCCTACAGTTCCATGACTGCAGCGTGCTCTTTGATGCAGAGTTCCATGCCGCGGCCGGCCACCCCTGCCTGAGGGAGCTGGTGCTGGTCACCTCATACCCTGCCCCTGGCCCGTCGTGCGGGGCATTCCTGGCCTTTGTCGTCGCCCTGCTGAAGCAGGGGCGCGCGGGCGTGCTGCGCCTGGAGAACAGCGTCGTGCAGGGCGCGGGCCAGCAGGATGGCCAGAACTTCAGGGGCGCCTTGCAGGCCACGGGCTTTGCGCTGCATGAGGACGACAGCGATGCTGATACTGTATAATTTGATCCCGAGTAGGTCGCGTGCGCCGGGTCGAGCATGTGCGTGCCAGAGTTGGGCTGCGTCGACTGTGCGCAGGCCCCTCGGCAGCAACCGTGCAGCAGGCTGCATCCGGGGGCAAGCTAGGTTGCCTGACACAGCACCCTGCATGCGCCACTGCTGACAGCACCTGATTGCTTGATGAAAGCGGGTTCGCATCGCACAGCAACCTCGGGCCCGGCTCAGCCTGTCCTGCACTCGCCCATGCCGCATGCTGGTGCATGTATGCTTTGAAGCATTGTTCACATCAAGCATGCGCTGCAGTTGTGTCCTCAATGCTACAGCTTGCATGTTGTCAGCTTGCATGTTCTCACACAGCTTGCATGTTACTTGACGGCACTGCGGCACAAGCAGCACAAGTTCTGGGCGCCTGGCAGGGCGCGGCGTTGCAGCGGGCCGCACCCGCCCGATGCCGCCGCACGCGCAGGGGGCGGGCCTGGCGCTCCCGCCGCTTGACAGCTATCCGGCTCCCACACGCTGCGCGCGCGCATGCGTGCTCGCGACTGTGCTGCATGCGGCTCTTTCCTCCCAAGCCTGGGCCGCCAGCATGCGAGCGCTGCGGGACTCCCAGCGCAACGCGCATGCAGATGACATCAGCCACAGCCTTGCACATGGTGCACAGCTGCTTTTGCCGCTTGACAAGCAACAAGGACCGTGAGCAGCAAGGCGGCGAGACTCTGAGGCGCAGACAGGTGCACAGCTGCTCCGTGCACGGCGCACGGCGCTTTTCTTCCAGGCGTGCTAAAATTTTTTACGGCCGTCAGCAGCTCGCATCTGGTCGATAGCGTGAGGCCTGGTCAAAAGCACTGAGCTGCCCAGCGCAGCGCACAGCGGGCCGCGCTCGAGCACACCGTATGAGGCTCAGCATCCTGGAAGCGCGCGTGCGCGCAGGTGCAGAGTCCCACAGGCCGTGCTCTGTGTGCAGGAAGGGCGGGGCTGCACGCCGCGGGTGCCAGCTCTGCAGACACGCACATGTGGCTACCATGGGCATAGGGCCCTATCTGCCAAGGTCGGCGAACGCGATGGAGCCGGCAGCGGCTGCTCGGGCGCTGGGACAGTAGTGTCTTTGCAACAACATCCTGAGAACCAGGGCAGCACAGGAGAGTGGGTTGCGGCGGTGGACAGGCTGCTGGCGCCTGGCAGCTCTGTGGCCATGCATTTTCGCGGAGCTAGATTGCTGGCAAGTCACGCTCGCAACCAGGACAGCGCCAAGGAGTGCGGAAGCATAGCCGTGCCGGTTGCGCTGCTGGCGCCCCGGGGCTCTGCCGCCATGCATTCCAGAGCTGCTGTGCTGCGGGAAAAGCTGCGCGCGCAGCACACCCAGAATCAGGACAGCGCCAAGCGCAGAGCGGGGAACAAAGTCGCCGCGCTGGTTGCGCTCCTGGCGGATCTCTGCTGCTCTGGGGCACGTGGCTGCCGGCGCACTGCACAGCCTGTGCCCTCCCCACATCCTGGATCGGGGCTGTGACAAGAGAGCAGGGGCGTCGCGGCGCTGGCGGCGGTGCTGGCGCCCGGTGTCTCTCCAGAACAGGCCTGGACCATGGCCCGTTCCAGGGAGTCAGGCCAATGCGGCCCCATGGAGCCGCTGGTAAAACAAATCAGCACATTAAGAATGAGCCGTCCTCACGTCTGCAAGTGTGGCAGCAGCAACACCTGCCGACGTATCACTGTATATATAATTTCTGTACATTGCTGCAACAGCAGCTCCGCTCTCTGCCTGACGCTCACCTCCGTGCTATTTACGCTTCAATTGTGTCATAGCAGATAACGAGACGCGTGTGCCTCCATGCAAGCAGCCTCTGCTGGCCGCCGCCGGCAAATCATGCGCATGCATAATGCGAATGTGCCTGATCTCTTGGCCCGCTTTCCTTGTGAATTGTTTTGCAGAGCAGAATGTGGCCTGCCCACCAGCCCTAGCCCCGGCGGGGGCCCAGCCATGTCAACGTGCAGGAGCTCTGCCAACTGCATGGCCAGCAAAAGGTGAGAATGTGCGCCCTGGCAGGCCTGCCGGCCAGGGCCGCCGCGGGGCTCGGGGCGCTCGAGGCTGGGGCGCCAGCGCTGGCATCCGCGGCCACATGCCCGTTGCGGCTGGACGACGTGCTGGCTGCAGCGGACCTGCTGACGCCGCTTCTGGTGCCAGCCCTCTTCCAGACCGCACCACTCGAGAGTGGCATCACTCTGCACGAGGCCAGGCTCATCTATGAGGGCGCCGGCGCGGCCGTGGCCAGCACGCTGGCGGGCTTGGTCCGGCGCGTTGTGTGGCGCGACCTGCTTGCTGCGCAGCGGAAGGCCTCGGCGGGCCGAGGAGCCAAAGAGCAAGCTCTGTCTCAGCTGCTGGTTCGCGTCTTCAAGACGCTGAGCGACATCCTGATATGCCCGTTCATGACGAACGAGGGCCCTGACCGGAGCGCCGCCGTCCGCGAAGCTGCTGCGAGGTGAGCGTGCAGCGACACAGGCGCCGTTGTCTGCCGCTCGTGCACACGCCTGTCGGCGCAGCTCACGCGCCGCACCGCTGCGAGCAGGTACGCGGGCTGCGACGTGTACGGCCTGGCTGCAGGCCTGGCGACGTCGTGGGCGGTCCTGGCGGCGAGCAGCACAGACACGCTGCAGATACTCGGGACCCACTCTTTGCTCGTCGTGTGCGCACCCTTGCTACAGCAGGTGACTCGTGCCCCCGCCTTGCAACTGCCGCCCTGTGCCTGGCTTTTACGAAAACCAAGGCTGCGCGCCCTGCATGCAGGTGGTAGAGACCTGGTGTGGCGCGTACGAGCCTGAGGCGTGGGGCTGCGAGGCTGCTGCGCCCCGGATAGCCTGCTTGGCGCAGTACCAATCCAGCATGTCGGCTGTGCTCGTCTGGCTGACCGGCGCTGTAGACAGCACGCCGGCGGATGGCACTGCGCGCTCGTCAGCGAGCAGAGACGTCAAGCGCAAAAGCACCCTCTGCGCCGCCTCCCGAGTGCGCACGCCGCGTGTCCCGTTGCCAGCACTTGTCGCACTGAGCGTCTGCCGACTCGCTTCCTGGCCTGTTGCAGCACCTGCGCTTTGCGGCGCTGCTGTACGATACGCTGTGCAAGGTTGGCAAGGGGCCACATGCCGCATACCTGAAGGCGGTTTGCAGCACTGCCGGAGGCGAGCTCGTGGTGGGTGTCATGGAGCAGGGGTTGCTGGCAAGCTGCGGTGCGCAGTGTGGCGCCCTCAAGTACACTTGCAACGCGAGACCTGCCTCGCACCAAGAAAGTCGTACGTGTGTTTGGTTGAACGAGGCTGCCTCATGGCACCGCAGGCGACAGGGAGCCCTTTGAAGCCGCTCTGCGCAGCGTGGACCGCGCAGTGCTGGCGTACTGCACGCTGCACGCGGTCGCAGCAACCCCGCTTGATCCGGAGGTGGCGCAGCGGCTGCAGGCCCTGCTGGTCGACCGCGTGGCCCCGCTGCTGCTGCGCTGCCTGCAGGTGTGGGAGGACGGTGCGCAGCGCCTCCTGTCCTGTGCAGATGCCCTGCTCTGGCTAGCTGGCTGGGCTTTGGCGCCTGCTGCCAGGCCCGGGCACGCCACTGGGCGTGCCGGCTGCTGCCGCCGAGCTGCGCCACAGGCATGCACAGGTGCCTGCCAGCGCGGCGGCGTGCCCTGGTGGCTACTCATTCCTTCACAAGAGCAGGTCGGGGAGCTGCAGGAGCTGTGCGCTGACCGGCCTGCGCGCCGCAGACCCGCGGCGGATCCCCGACGCCACCGCTTGCCTGTGCAGCGGACTGGTGGCACGGATGATGAGCTGGAGGCACATGTGCGAGCGCGTGCCCGGGAAGGAGCGCGCACGCTGCATGCGCTACGTGTACACCAGCCTGCAGTGGATCTCGCAGCGCATCCCGGAGACGGTGCGCACTCATCCAGAGCAGTGCCCTGCATGCTTGAGCAGAGGCAGGTGCCTCTGAGCCGGCCGCCAGCCTGCGCCGCGCCCCTGGCCGCCGCCGCGCACGCAAGGTCTGTGGGAGTCTTGTTTTGGCTCGCGGTTCGCGTCAAGTGTGATGAGCGCATCAGTGTCTGCGTTTGACGCGCCTGCCGATAGTGCCTAGGACAAGTCTCCTGCACATCCTCGTCACGCCTGCACCTCCGGGTTGACTTGCTCGTCTGGCAACAGCGCTTGCAGCCTGTCGGCGGTCGCATGCGTCAGCGCGGCCGCACAACGCAGGACACGATGGATGCGGGCTTGCCCACCGACGCAGCGCCAGCCGGCTGTGACGCGCACCTGCTGCTTGAGACATTCCGGGACCATGCTTGCAGCTGCCTGCCCTGGTCGTGCATGGTGCGACCCCAGTCGGCGCCCTTGCTGCAGTGCTTGCACGCAAGAGGCGCATTCCGCCCGTGGCATGGCTGCAAGAGCGCATGAGGTGCTTGCGTACTCTGGCAGGGAGCACATGAGCCCGGGCGTATGTGTGGCCAAGCAGAGCACTCTGCGCCGTGGTAGGCAGCCGCCTGTGCGTCGTCCAGGGATCACATGCGGGCGGTGGTGTGCAGCGCAGTTTGTTGCTTGCACAGGTGAAGGAGCCGGACTTTCACAGGGGCGCCAGGCGGCGCCAAGGTCTGCTACAGCTCGCCCTGGCCGCCATGGAGGCGGCGCTCAGGCGCGCGCCAGATGCTTTGGCCGCGTTGGACCGGCGCGCCGCTGACGTATATGCTCGTCAGGCGCGCATCCTCTTGTCCACAAGCTCTGTGCGCACAGGGCTGCACCCTGGCAGCTGCGCGTCCGGCCGCTTGTGCAGCGCGGCGACGGCGCAGGGACCGCTCGACATCGACATGGCCGCCAGCGCGCAGGCGGTGATACACGCTGTGGATGTATTGCTGGCCGTGGGCGCCGTCCAGCCTGTTCCGCTGGCTGCCAAGGCGCTGCTCGCGACGCTGGCCAAGCTGCTCGCGGCGGCGCACGCGCCCGGCGCCGCCCTGGAAGCAGGGCTCAAGGTGAGCCGCATCGGTTTCCGCAGCGCTGCAGCCGCTGCGGCGGCCAGAGGCGGCACGAGACTGCGTGAGGGCTCTGTCAATGCGGAGCGCCTGCCTGCGACCCAGCGTGTGGCGCGCGGCAGGATGCGCTCATGACCTGCGTTCCAAAGCTGCTGCACACAAATGCAAGGCTGCGGGTGATCGGGCGCGCCCTGCCGGCGGAGCTGCTCCCGTACGCGGCGGCGCTGCTGCTGCCCCTGCTGCTCCTGCCGCCTGAGCGCGTGCGCGCGCTGGACCTCGCGCACCTCCCGCCCGCGGCCGCCGCCGACCAGGTGTCATACTTCCTTTCGGGGACGGTGGTGCGCACTCCGCTTCCCTCAGCACCGCGCTCAGAGGAGCAGCTGAGCCCGGCCGCCGAGGGTGGCGGGAATGAGCGCGCGCCCGGCTCTGTGGACGTGCAGGGCGACGTCAGGCAGCTCATGGCACCCCCGGAGGAGTGCAAGGCGCTCGGGCTGGCGTGCCCGGAGGAGTGCCATGCGCTCGTGCTGGCGTGCCCGGGCCTGGTGCCATTTGTCGTGGAGGCGCTGCGCACGCTCGCCGAGCGATGTGCGCGCCTCCCTGTGGGCTGGGAGCTTGTCGGGCTTCCGAGGCACTTGCGTGCTTGGTTGCATGGCGTCAAGCGTCATGTCGAACAGCAGTGCGTTCGGCACACGCCTGCACCTCCTGGGGCCAGCACTTGCAGGGGCAATCGCACCTTGACAGATGATGGCAGGCGGCTCCCACCAAGGCGCTGCGGGCGCGCATGCATGCCGGGCTCTGATGTCATGCGCATTGAGGTTACACTCCAAGGGTTGTAGACATGAGACTGACAGCCGGCACACCTGCACGCAGGCGCGGCCCCGCCAGGCGCGCGCGCACCAGGCTGCGGACCGGCCAGCGATGGCGACGCCGACGGAGGCAGCCCGCATGAACTCAGCCTGTACATCGGCTGGGTCATGCGCACGGACATGATGCTCATGGACGCGCTGGGCAGCACCGCGAGCCTGGCCGGCGCGTCGCGCGCCCTGGCTGCGGCGCTCGTGCGCGCCGGGGCGCTGGGCGCGGCGATGAGCCTGGTGCGGCGCTTTGTGCTCGCACACGAGGACGAGCGCAAGCGCGAGGTGAGGGCAGCCCTTGCGGCGGGGCACATGCTGCAGATGCTGCGAGTCGTCGGGCGGCACGTGCCGGAGGTGTGCACGCCCTGCAGCACTCCCTGCTCCGCGTGTCATGCTGGCGGGGGCTGGGGTGCCAAGTGGTGCGGGCGCTGCGGCAGGCCGCCCCGCTGCTGGATGAAGTAGAAGACTTGAAATGCAGCGTGCGCCCCGCGTGCATGCAGCTCAGCATGCTCCAGCTTGCCGCATCAGGCCGCTCCTGCATGCGCATGCATGCATGACACGCACCTGCGCAGGCTGGGGCTGGGAAGCACGCTCCCAGCACCCTGCATGCGCGCCTGGGGCCTGACGAGCTGCTCGCGCCGGCCGCCTGCGCAGGCGGGCCATGCGAGCTGGGACGCGAGCGATGCCGTCCCGTCAGGGCGGTCGAGCGCGGCCGGTCAGCAGCTGGTGGCCGCCGTGGCGGCTGCTGTCACGCGCTTTGAGGCCGAGGTCGCGCCGTGTGTCGCCGCGGAGGCCCAGCCGGAGGCCGGCCTGGAGGACCTGCGCCTGCGCACGCCCACGCTGCGCCCCGTGGGCTGCTGGTGCACGGGGTGCGGCGCCCCGCGGCACGCAGCATGCTGGCAGGAGCCTGCTGTCACACATGCTCCGGCTCGCGAGCGCGCTGGGCGCGCGCAGGTGCGGCGACCTGTCCGGCGCGTCGGAGGCGGGCCTGCGGACGCAGCTGTGCTCCGGCTGCAACGTCGCGCGCTACTGCTCGGCCGCGTGCCAGAAGACGGCCTGGCGCGCAGGCCACAAGGGCGCGTGCCAGCGCCTGCGAGCGCGCGCCTGACAGGCGCGGCCGCCCAGCCGCCGACCCTGCTCCGGCGCATGCAGGCTCGCGCTCTGCTCGGCGCTGCCCATGTGGACATGCGCCAGCGCGCAGCAGCGCAGCGGCGCGCCCAGCGTGGGAGTTCCGCGCAGGCTGGCCTGTCCGCGCGCTCGCCCCGCGCTGCTCGATGGGACAGGCGCATCTCGCGTCTCCTCCTGGTCGCCGGCACGGTGACGCTGGTGGCCGTGCGCCGCACGGGCGCTTGCGAGCTCGCGCCTGCGCGCCCTACCCTTTTGCTGGCACCTGCTGCGGTGTCAGCTCGCGATGCTGGTGCGCGATGGCGACTTTTTTATGGAGAGCGGCCGGGCCAGGTGCCCTGCACTGGAGGTGCCCTCCACCTGCAGTCTGCTAGAGCGGGTGACACCTGGTAGCTCCTGTTCCGAGCCTGAAGGGCAGGCATGCCGGCGCACAAAGTGCTGTGATGCAGGCGGCACCGCTGAGCTTGGGATTGCCAGAGTGTGAAGGAGACACCGGTGGCAGAAGATGGGTCGGCGCCGGCAGTGACAACGGACTTGCTCGCGGAGCGGCCTACCCGGCCTGGGGCGACGCTGCAAGAGGTTTGGCAGAGGCGGTCGCATGTATGAGGTTGCAGTTCTGAGCAGCAGTGGAGAGGTGTGTGGGGTTGCGCGGTAGCGTGTGTTGTGTGGCGTGTGTTGTGTCGGTGTTTCAAAGAGGAGGGCCCTGCAGCATGCAAGGTGCTGCGTTGCGCATGATTTTGAGCAAACTCACAATATAACACTGAGACGCATGCGCTGCCCGAGCTTCACTGACACTGAGTGCGCCAATGCATGTCCCGCCCACCTAATTTAAACATCAATCATACGCATCGTCGCCCTACCCCTCACCCCAACTATCCTCCTCTTCATCGCTCTCATAATCATCCTGGCCCCCCGCCGCCGCCCATGCGCGGGCGCGCTCATGCGCGGCTGGCCGCCGGCAGGTCGGGCGCGCCGGGGGCAGGCCAGCGGCGCCAGGCCAGGCGGTACAGCCTGGCCTTGTGGTCATAGCCCCCATAATAAGGCGTTGCGATGACTCCCACATCAACCGCAAAGCAGTCCCCACGCCTGCCAACCATCTCCCGCGCGCTCACACGCGTGAGTCGGCCGTCATCGGGGCCCACCCCAATAGAACACCGCTCCGCATGCAGCTCAGCAGCCTCCAGGCGGCAGAGGCGCTCCACGACCATGGCGCCATCCTCCTGGTCATCCCGCAGGAACACGCGGCTGTTGCCAGCCCGTATGCGCACAGACCTGACCCGGTCGAGCACTTTGGTGCCTACACCAATGTCCGACTCGAGCCCGATCGTGTTGGCTTGAAAATGCGGCGGGCTGCTGAAGCCATTCAGCAGGGGGATGTCTTCAGCAGATAACAGGGCATGATTGTCACTGCTGGTCAAGCGGAGGGTGTGCAGGCGCGGCAGCCGCCCTGCCAAGCGTGCGCCTGAGCGCGGCGCACACGCCAGCTTCTCCTGCCAGTCCAACATGTAGATGCCGAGCAGCTCCAGCTCCTCCAGGGCGCCCGGCAGGCGCTCGGGCCACATCCAGTTTTGCTTATCCCATGCATGCTCGTCCGGCACCATGTCACGCTGTTCGCTGCAGTCGACGCCCAGCTTGGTCAGGCGCAGGCCGCTCAGGTCCAGGGCAGGCCGCTTCTTTCGGCTCACGCGCGCCGCCAGCCGCAGCGGCACGCCGGAGAGCCGCAGCAGCGTGCGGCCGTGCAGGGCCAGGACCTTGCTGAGGAGCGGCAGGTGATCGAGACCATGCAAGTCAAAGCTGACGGCTCCACGCGGCCGGCCTGCGCCCGGTCGAGCAGCCAGCGGCGCTGGGCCGCGCTCAGGCGCGCCGCGCTGAGGTCGAGCGCCAGCGGCAGCGGCCGCGCGCGCAGCAGCGCGCGCACGCGGCGGCACACGAGCGCTAGGCCGGCCGCGGCGCGCACCTCCTCCGCCGCGGGGCGCGGCGGCCTGACCGCCCAGGCGCGCCGCAGGATGCCGCCCAGCAGCTCATTGGGCAGCGCGATCAGGGACGCCTGCGCGGCCAGCAGCGCGCCTGAGCGCGGCACACACGCTCGGGGCAGCGGTGAGGCTCTGCAGCCTTGTTGCGCGAGCAGCCAAGCAGGCACTGCCGGGGCTTTCCACCTGCGGCTCTGCAGCGCAGCAGAGGGCAGCACCACCTCTGCGACACCATGCGAGCCCATGGAGCGCACAGCAAGGCTGCACCAGCTTGGCTTCAGGGAGTGGCCGTGCACATGCGCAATGCACTCTGCTGACAGAGCTCTACTCTGGGGCTGCTGAGGCGCCCGTAGCCCCCACCAGGGCCGCCGCGCGCGTCTACGCTTCAGCCAGGCAGGGCACGGCGTGCAGCGAGCGCCGGCGCAGCCCCGGGCTGGCTGTCAAGCACCCTGCTCTGCGGCATCAGGCGTCGTCGTGCACTGCCGGGCTGGAGCGCCAGGACTTGTGCAGCGCGCGTCTTCAGCGCAGGAGTGCCTCACCCCCGCGGCGCCTTGATCACGAGCCTCGGGGTACGCCATGCGGAGACCTGCCCGCGGTGCAGAGGAGGTCTGGGGTACAGCAGTGGCAAGCGGCCCCCCTGCGCACAACGGGCGTCACAGTGCAGCACCAGGCCCGTCTTTTAAAACGCAAGGCACTGTGCATGCAGCTCCACCAGCCACACTCCGCAGCAGCTCAATCGCATCGCGCGGCTCTGACGAGACACAAGTGAACCGTAATCAGCAAGGCGGCTCCCCCTGCGGCGCTTGACACAGCTGTAGTGAAACCAGGGGCACGCCTGCTCCACGCGCACCGGCGCGCACGGCGCGCCCTCCCTGGGCGTGCTGTCAGCGGCCTTCAGCAGCTTGCCGTCTCAGCCGACCGCCTGCGCAGCGTGCAACTGGCTAGGGCTGAGCAAAACAGCAGTCGGCGTGACCACCACAGCACGCGCAAGCGCTGGTGCACACTCTGCACACTCTCAGCGCGCACCCAAGCTGTGCACAAGCACCAAACCATGCTAAGCGAGGCCCTTGCGACTGTCTTTTCATCTTTTGCAACCTTCTGCGGGCACACAGGCACAATAGGCCGCGGCGCATTGGAAGCGTCCACACAACTAGCTGCGGGAGCAGCGCACCACTGGTTGCCGGGAGGCCCCAGAGCCAGGCGCGGAAGACCAACGCGCAATCAGAGGCGTGGGAGTTGCATGGCTTGGCGGCGCGTCTGAGATGTTGCTCCGTGCGACAGAGTGCCGCTCCTTTGAGGAGAAGGAACTCGAGCTTGCCCATGCTGCTGAGTGCTACTTGACTCGAGCTCTGATGACTGATGTCCGGCTGGATGTCCACCTCGGACTGCACATGGTTTGAGCAGAGTGCGCACTGACCGCGGGGCGTGCAGTCCTGCCGACGGTGCGTGCACTGCTCACAGCGAGGTGCGTGCACTGCTCACAGCGCGCTCCCAGCACGGCCTGGCAGCCAAGCACCTCCAGCGGCAGCTGCGGCTGAGAGCAGAGCTCGGCCAGTAGGCTCACAGCCGTCTGCCCCGCTGGTTTGAGCCAATCGGACGGAGGCACGCGATGTGCGCACGGGCAAGGCCGCCGGCCAGGACCACCGCGCAGGCTGCTGTGCTGGTCAGGAGGGTCGAGGCGCGGGCGCCAGCGCTGATAGCCGCGGCCACGTGCCCTCTGTGCCCGGCCGACCTGGTGCAGCCCGACCTGGCGGACCTGCTGAAGCTGGTCGCGCGCTGTGCATCGCAGCAGGCAGCAGGCGTCACTCTGCGGGAAGCCAGGGTGGTCGGCGAGGACACCGACACGGCCGTAGCGCTGCTGATCAGCCTCGCAAGGCGCATCATGTGGCGCGGCCCACTAGCCGCGAGCCACCCCGCGTCGGGCCGCATACTGGGGCGCCTAGTGCCTGGGCAGGAGGTTCTGCAGGCGCTCTGCGGCCTGTTGGCAACCCCATTCTCGGTCGACGCCGGCCCCGACCGCCGCACGGCCGTTCGCGAGGCCGCAGAACGGTGCGTGGCACAGGCACTGTGCCCCGCGGCCAGCAGCCGTCGGTCTCCCCGCCGCCCCGGGCCCCTCCACCGCGTCTGTGCGCGCGCAGGTATGCGCGGCACGATATATACGGCCTGGCCGCCGGCCTGGCCACGTCGTGGGCGGCCCTGGCGGCGAGCACCCCGGCCAGGGTGGAGCACTGTCTGACCCATGCTCTGCTCGCCGACTGCGCGCCCGCCCTGCAACGGGTGCGCTCCTGCGCCCGCGTCCTGCGGCAAGCCGGTCCGCGCGGGCTGCGCCCCAGCGGGCGGCGCGCCGAGCAGGTGGTTGCGCTGTGGTCCCTGAAAGGCGCACCGGAGGCGTGGGGCGGCGCCGCAGCACCTGGGGCGGCCCTCCTGACGCAGTACCACTCCGGCATGTCGGCGGTGTTCCTGTGGCTGACCAGCGCGCCGCAGCCGCTGCCGCCCCGCGCGCTCGTGACAGAGGCGG
>JAABUH010003307.1_pt1 | contig 14014 bp, 12 predicted proteins | sample 5559121 | NCBI WGS metagenome assembly JAABUH01 (sample SAMN10711871, study PRJNA513364) | rock metagenome | isolation source: Antarctica rocks | place: Antarctica: Victoria Land, Battleship Promontory nord | collected 2015-12-28 | reverse complement strand
AATCGCTTTTGCACCACTTATCATTTAGGGAACCGATATTTGCACACCCAGTTTCCATACATGCACACCCTATTTCACTACATAAACACCCATCCAAATTAGGATTAGTTACTGATACCTCGGTCGATTAGAAATACCTTTATTTGTATGAGTGCCTCACCAAGAATTAAGTACCTCTGGATCAACTGTTATTTCCAAGCTAATTTACACCTGAAATTGACCATAAAAGCCTTCACCACCTGGCGCTTGCTCCTGAAACTCCGGAATCTGCTCTACAACAGCTGAACCTTCGTCACCCCCCCTACCTCGTCCTCCGCCCCTCCCCCTAGCTCCGTCCCTCCCTCTACCTCGCCCTAGTTACGACGGCGTAACCTTGGGAGCCGGCGTGGTTGTTGACAGCGAGAACGAGCTTTTCATGACTGGTGTAGAGCTCCCCTACCGGCGGCGGCGTGAGATCCATTGGTAGGAGGGAGGTAGATAGTTAGGAGGAAGGTAGATAGGTAGATTAAATATCTGGTAATATGTAAGATGTTGTAACGCGATAAATTTGACGAAGGATGACGTCGTTGCCTGCAGGTACTTAATTCTTGGTGGGACACTCATACAAATAAAGGTATTTCTAATCGACCGAGGTATCAGTAACTAATCCTAATTTGGATGGGTGTTTATGTAGTGAAATAGGGTGTGCATGTATGGAAACTGGGTGTGCAAATATCGGTTCCCATCATTTATTATGTTGCTCTGTATGATGCTTTGAGACCATTCGCTTACCTAGCGCTGTGTAGAACTTACAGTGTCACCCTCCGTACTTAGCTAATCCACTTTCGGAACCTCGTCAAATTTCGTAGTATTTTCTATTTTTGGGATTCACTAGATGTGAACTCTCTCTTCTCACACCCGTTACTTCTTACGTGTATAGCCCTTCTTCTAGATGGAAAGATAAGGATTTCTGATATGCGAAAATTACGTTTCATTGTAATTGAGTCATAACATACGAGTACATGTAATTACTTGATTATTAGTTATTATCTCGGGTCGCGATTTTGTCGATTTACTATTTATACTACATACGAAACGCTGTAAATAAATCTGCTTCCGTCTGCATCGAAGAAGATGTCGCGTCATTGAGGCTCGCTCGCTCCCCCTTCCCCTTTCTCTTCTCTTTCTCTTCCTCTCTCTCACTGCTCTGATTCTCGTTTGTCACCCCTCGTCTCCTCCCTGTCCTCTCGCCTCGTTCTTGCCGGCTCGGCTCCTGCTTGCCCTTGTTCCACCTCTGCTAGCACATGCTCGAAACGCGAAGGAACGCATTGCGTAAACGCATCTCCCTCCGAGTGATGATGAAGCTAAAGACATGACGGCGATGACGTAGTGAGGGAAAGATGATGAAGGGAAGATTGTGGAGGAACAATGATTAAGGGAAGGTGGTGGAGAAAAGAAGTCGACAGCGAGGTTCAAATTTTACTGTGTGCGATTTCGGAGCTACGAAGCCCCCGCTACCTCCTCATAGGGGGAATAAGGGATGTACATGTAGGAAGTAGAGGGTGTACATCTAGTCGGGTCCCTTTTCCTCTACTGTTCACGTTCATCTCAAATTTTCAATTCGCTTTCATACATGGAAAGTGCCGAGAAGGTTTCAGACTTAGGGTTGAACTTCTACCAAACTTACTACGCGTACACCGATTCTGTTGAAGAGCCCCCTGGTCATCACGGTCAAATCTATGTCAGAAGCTCTGGAGTTGTAATAACACAGAGGAAATCAGACGGGGAGGATCTGTCTCTTGCCAACAGGTGCAGAATTGGTGAATTCTTAGATTGAGACTGCGACATCAAGAGACTGATTTTTTCATGGGTACTATAAACTAATTTTATGGATTGCGAAACTACCAGATATGAAGATGCTAACTAAGGTTTATGAAGCTCTCATCGTTGAAAAGAGTATTCGCAGTGACAATAAGTATTGATTTTACTCTATCATAAGCCATAGCCAGTTGACATGGGACCCATCAAGGCATGAGGTGTGCAGGGGTTCGAAGTGAGGTTGTGCGTTCGCTCCTTCCTCGTAGTGATTGTTCCCTTCACGACATGTGGCGACCGAGTTTTCTATTCCGAATTTTTCTTCTCCGAATTTCTTTTCCTTTCTCTCTATTTTCCCTTGTTCCAGTTGTCCAAATGTCCCTCACATTCCTCCCCGGCTCAAGAAACACAATCTACATAAACGGCGTAAGTACTCTAGTTGGGCTTGCTTCTACCAGTATCTTCTACTAGTGTCTTCGGAGGTTCACTTTCCAGTACGCCTTGGATGTCCTCTTCGAAGTCCGCTGCTCGTCTCCCTGCACTGCTGTTTGCATTTTAAACCCTTCAATTACTCTGACCCTGTTGCACCATACTGGAGACATTCCGTCGTACATCACTTGGCTTTTTTATTTTCCTAAGCATGAAATTTCCGTTCTACATCTCAGCTTTCCATTCCCCTAAGCTTGTTGCTTTGGATCCCCAGCCTTCTCCCAGCCTTCTCCCAGTTTTCTCACTCTGCTTCCCATGTTCTCATCTACTCTAGTCCTGTTGCTTATGAGAGTCCTCGTTTAATCTAATTATTCTCGATTACTCCCATGCTTCGTCCATTGCCGCTCTCTGATTCAATCAAGATAACTGACTGATATTTCGAGACAGGCCAACGCCTCCACCACCTCCACCAACCCCGCCGGTTCCCGCCTCGCTCCTTCCTCCAAAGAGGAGGAGAAGAGGAAGGCGAAGAAGGCGAAGAACAAGAAGAGGAGGAACGGGAAGAGGGAGGCGAGGAAGAAGGAGAGTAGGGAGAGGAAGGAGAAGGAGGGGGAGAAGGAGGGAGAGGAGGGAGAGAAGGAGAAGAAGGAGGGAGAAGGGGAGGAGAACGGGGGGGAAGAGGAGGTTGATCCTTGCGACATCGATTTGGTAAGTAACAAAACAACTTTATTAAAAGAAATGTCTGAATATTAACAAATGTAAAAAGCCGACGTCGCCGCCTCCCAAACTTGGCGATTTTGCAGTGGAGCCCCGGGACGAGAGGCTTTCGTAAGTTACCGAATTTTTATTACGCGCTAATTCTAGAAGATTCCATTAAGTTTTTCACCTCAACACCTCAGTTCTTCATTCTTATTTCCTCCAACACCTCCAACATCTCAACACCTCAGTTCTTTCTTCCATCACCACTGAAACGCACATCTTTCTTCAGTTGATCTTACTACTGTGTATTGATCTTCACCATCCACAAGGCATTCCACTGACCATCGCTTCAACTAGTGACCATCACTCCCCAGTATTTGAATCACCAAACCGCAACGATGTCTAACGAAGAAGTATTTAGTTTTCAAGCGGAAATAAGGGGGGTTTTCCATGCTGTCGATATCAAATAAGTGAGAGACTAATTTTTTCCGTGCAGCCAGCTGCTCTCGTTGATCATCAACACCGTCTACTCGAACAAGGAGATCTTTTTACGAGAGCTCATCTCCAACTGTTCCGATGCTCTTGACAAGATTCGCTATGAAGCTCTCTCAGACCCAAGCAAGCTTGATTCGGGCAAGGACCTCCGCATCGACATTATTCCCGACAAGGTCAACAAGACGCTCACAATCCGTGATACCGGTGTTGGTATGACGAAAGCTGTAAGTTCATCTACATTTCGCTGCCTTGTAGTGCTCTAACGATTTGTAGGACCTTGTCAACAACCTTGGTACCATCGCTCGCTCTGGCACCAAACAATTTATGGAAGCCCTCACCGCTGGTGCAGATATCTCCATGATTGGTCAGTTCGGTGTTGGTTTCTACTCCGCCTATCTTGTTGCAGACAAGGTTACTGTTGTCTCAAAACACAACGATGATGAGCAATACATTTGGGAGTCTAGCGCCGGTGGAACCTTCACAATTGCTCAAGACGAGGAGGGCGAGCAGCTTGGCCGTGGTACCAAGATCATCCTATATCTCAAGGATGAGCAGACCGATTACTTGAATGAGAGCAAGATCAAGGAGGTTGTCAAGAAGCACTCCGAATTTATCTCTTACCCCATCTACCTGCATGTTCAAAAGGAGACTGAAAAAGAGGTTCCGGATGAGGATGCTGAAGAGACTAAAGAAGAGGAAGAAGGCGAAGAGAAGAAGGCGAAGATCGAAGAAGTAGACGACGACGAGGATGAGGATAAAGACAAGAAGAAGAAGACCAAGAAGGTCAAGGAGACCAAGATAGAGGAGGAAGAGCTCAACAAGACGAAGCCAATCTGGACACGGAATCCACAGGACATTACTGCTGAGGAGTATGGTGCTTTCTACAAGTCCCTTTCCAACGATTGGGAAGATCATTTGGCGGTGAAGCACTTCTCCGTCGAAGGTCAACTCGAATTCCGCGCCATACTTTTCGTTCCTAAGCGTGCACCATTCGATCTCTTCGAGACTAAGAAGACCAAGAACAACATCAAGTTGTACGTTCGCCGTGTCTTCATCACCGACGATGCGACCGATCTTATTCCCGAATGGTTGAGCTTTGTGAAGGGTGTGGTTGATTCTGAGGATCTACCCCTGAACTTGTCACGTGAAACCCTCCAACAGAACAAGATCTTGAAAGTTATCAAGAAGAACATTGTCAAGAAGACCCTCGAACTTTTCAATGAAATTGCTGAGGATCGCGAGCAATTCGACAAGTTTTACACTGCGTTTAGCAAGAACATCAAGCTCGGTATTCATGAAGACTCGCAGAACCGTCAATCCCTCGCTAAGCTCTTGCGCTTTAACTCCACCAAGTCCGGCGATGAAATTACTTCCTTCGCCGACTACATCACCCGTATGCCTGAACACCAGAAGAACATCTACTACATCACTGGCGAGTCTCTCAAGGCCGTTCAGAAATCACCTTTCCTGGATTCGCTCAAGGAGAAGGGTTTCGAGGTCCTCTTCTTGGTTGACCCTATCGATGAGTATGCCATGACCCAGCTCAAAGAGTTTGACGGCAAGAAACTTGTCGACATTACCAAAGACTTTGAACTAGAGGAGACCGAGGATGAGAAGAAAGAGCGTGAGGCAGAGGAGAAAGAGTTTGAGGGCTTGGCCAAGGCGCTCAAGAATGTTCTTGGTGACAAGGTTGAGAAGGTTGTGGTGAGCCACAAACTCATTGGCGCACCTTGCGCTATCCGTACTGGCCAATTTGGCTGGTCTGCGAACATGGAGCGTATCATGAAGGCCCAGGCTCTCCGCGACACCTCCATGAGCTCTTACATGTCGTCGAAGAAGACCTTCGAGATCTCACCCAAGTCATCGATCATCAAGGAGCTCAAGAAGAAGGTCGAAGCTGATGGCGAGAACGACCGTACTGTGAAGTCGATTACGCAACTCCTCTTCGAGACATCGTTACTAGTATCGGGATTCACTATCGACGAGCCCGCTGGTTTTGCAGAGCGTATCCACAAGCTTGTATCACTAGGTCTGAACGTGGATGAGGAAGCGGAGACGAGTGAGGAGAAGGCTACGGAGGATGCCGCAGCTCCGGCTGAGGCTGCTGGTGAGAGTGCAATGGAGGAGGTGGATTAGATGCACAAGGCAGGTACCTGTCTGTCATGTTTTGACGCAATTACTCGGTGTTGGTATTTTGTGCTCTATGCTTCACACCTCTTCGGTTCTACTCATTGCACAAGCCCTATCTATGACAGATTACCATGCCGGTTGATCTGGAGTAATGGCTTGTGCACGTAACGTCTTCAAGCATGTAACTTTTAGTATTTGCAAGCTCAAGCGTTGATAGGTAATTAGAGAATCCAAAAAGCTAGACCCTGTTCAATGTTGTCCCATGTAACATTCTAATCCTGTTGTGCCCTCTGGCTCCCCATTAGAGACAATCTGAACCCGCCCAGAAGTAAGCAGCCTCTTCAACCATCACCATTGAGAGATTGCATAGTTGACGTTTGTCCCACAGACCTTGAACTTCACATGTTCTTCCTATCAGACTGCAAATCCAACCACCAGATCTAGAGGGCTGCACCGCCATCCTCGGGTGGCCATGCCTCGTGAAAAATGTCGAGGCTCCAGGTTTCGATGAATATCTGCACTAGCTCAGCCCAGCTGGTTGATGAATGAAGAAGACACTGTATAAGGACGTTTCAACCTCAAGATTTACTCCACTCCTTTCCTCCATTCTATCTCTCCCACCTCTCCACGGCCTTGACAAAACCTTCTCCCTCTCTCTCTCTCTCCTAACAGATCCCCCCCACAGTCTTCCCCCTAACTCCAACACAATGCTCTTTTCCCTCCTCGCCCTGCCCTTACTGGCAGCAATCTTCCCAAACGTGCAAGCTCAAGCAATCACGCCAGGTTCGATTCCTGGCAGATCTGCACTGGATCCTCCATCGACGTTGACTACAAAGACAAGTACAACTTCTACGTGCACAACCATTGTCAATCTGGGCTTGGCTACCGATCTTCCGTCCTGTTTTGTCTACGATGGGGCTACTTACCGCGACGTGTGTCCCGTCAAGCACTCTGAGCTTGAACAATGCCCGTGGCTTTGTACGAGTTCCTTGTTTATGAACCGTCCTTATGTTTGCTCTTTGACCGATTTGAGTAACTCGAACGAATTCACGTTTTGTCAGGATTGCTTGACGGGGTCGAAGTCGAAGGTTGCATTGACGACTTTGTCTCCAGTGGTACGTTTTTGAGTCGTAACTTACTCAATTTTTTGGTTACTGACATATATTCAAGGCTACCACCAAGGAATCCTGGATCCAAGCTGGATCCATGTCTGCATCGACTCCTCTCTCAATGCCGACTGCAAATGCACATAGAACATCAACATGCACAAGCATAACTTCTGTGACTACCAAGCTACCGTCTTGTTTCATCTATGATGGCTATCTTTACCGCACCGAGTGCCCAGTCAAGCATTCGGAGCGTGAACAATGTCCTTGGCTTTGTCAGACTTTCTTATTCAATGGGCCTCCGTTTATTTGCTCTCCCAGCGATGTAAGCGGCCCGAATCCAATCGAATTCGCCCCTTTTACCTCTTGCAAGAAGTGCTTGCCATTCTCCAATTCCTCGGCAGCCGCAGTCAACCTTCCACCAGCGCCAACGACTGTCCCATCTACTGCGGACAAGATGACAGCCCATACAACCGCCGCAACATGTACGTCAATCAAACCATCTGGAACAGATCCACCAGCGGTGAAAGCCCTTCAGAACGGGATCTCATACTCTTACCGGTTCTCCTGCGGCCGTTCTGCGGCCACTGTAACTGAGTGCCCTTACCTTTGCGACCGTGGGCCCAGTAACCATACGCTTCGGTTATGTGATAAGAAGGACGTATCGGACCCAACCACGGTCCCAATTAATTCACGCCTCGTCTGCGAAAGTTGCTCGCTTCCAAGAGAAACACCAATTTCCAGTCTCGTTTCAAGTAGCAGCGTGGTACCTTCTGCGACTTGCACTTCTACTAGCTCGACAGGTACCTTGTGTCCACTGGTCAAACACCACACTACTTCTGCCAGCACCAGCCCATTGTTCCAATCGCGCTGCGGAACCACTGCAGCTGAGATTGCCGACTGTCCTTTCCTCTGCACTACAGTGGACCCGGCCTACATAGACCTCTTCCGCTGTGTCAACGCGGATGTTAGTGGGAAGAACACAATATTCGACGAATATCATATTGAGTCTTGTGTCAAGTGTCTCCCAGCCTGTTCTTGATGCTGTGAGTACGTCTGGATAGAATGCGATGCTTGGAATTGGCATTGTCTTTGGCTAAGGTAGGGAGAGGGTCTAGAGTTGGGAAATTGTGCTTCTGGACGGACAGAGAGGATTTACTCCTATTGTCAGCTTCCTCATGTTGCGGATTCTGCACTCCGAGTCTCCGAGGCTTCTCGTTAGCTCGATATCGTGGCTTCAACCTTATTTGACAGTAGAATAACACTGTTGCGAACGAGAAGAGTCTCGGCAAAGTGCAGCGATAGCAGTGAGTAATGTGATCATTAAACCAAGTGCGATCCGATGCTTGTGATGAAAGCTGTCAATCACCTGACATGTTTGATTTACAAGAGGCGTTTCGGCGGATACTTTAGATCAAGTATAAAATACCTTAGTCAGCCATGTCGTCACTCATTGAGGTAGGTTAGGTACCTTATGCTCGGCATAAGTAGTAATGCACTGTACATGGACTTTACGCAACTCGATACCGTAAGAAATGGAAGTCTCTGCGGGTCTCCACAGTGACCCCTTGGGCCGGTTGGTATCGTGCTAAAGCGGAAGGTGCATAAGGTACTGATTACTGGGGCCCTTTTGGGCCTTTTGTTCTTCTTAATTACTTCCAGCCGGAGGATCACTGGCTCACTTGCTAAGTGTAGTTTGTGGTGTGCACGCCGAACGCACCAGACCACGAGTCTACGGTAAGGTAGGTAATTGTGTGCATTTATTACAATGCGACCAATTCCCACCTCATCTCATTGGCCCGGGACTTCTCCCGCCTAAAGCAACAGGAAACCTCCTACGTAAACTCAACTCGCTTTTCATTCGTTCCTGCGTCTTCATCTCATCGACATCAAATCAGCTTTAACTGGATTGTTCGCTGTCTCAACTATCAAAGGCGTCACACCGCCGTTCTGCTTGACATTAATAGTGCACTGAGGCTCTTCAAGCGACAGCTCCGCGCAGGTTCCACACGCGGAACCTACAAGCTTAAAGCCGAGTCTCGAAATCTGGGGTGCAGATGATAAAGGCAAATCACAATTGACCTCGAATTCTGCCACACCCACAACCACACCCCAAAGGCCTACCATTGCGTTGTGCGACGTGTGCGAATGGAGTGAACAAGCTATCAAGAGAAATGAACCAACTCTCTACTTCCACATGGTCGCCCATGGTTTCCGGCCCAGAGGAAGATTTCTCGAGTTTCCTAGAGTTTGGCGACCTGCAACTGACTTTTCCCGGCTTCGACGGTGGCCCGCAGAATCGCGGAGGGGTGCAGGAGGATGCAGGTGCTATGGATACCTCGACAGAGGACCCCACCAGGATGATGGTTATCGAGGAGGGGCAAATGCAGCAGCACCTCGAGTTGCCAACGTCTATGCCATCGATAGATGTTTTCCATGGCTCGACGCAACAGTTTCCTGACATGGGCATGCAAACGGAGTTTTTCGATCAGCAACCGCTGCCCCACTTCCCCGTGCAAGGGCAGCAATACCACAGCCAACACATCGTCCCACCTACGCCAAATAGCATTGAAATGCATGATGACCATGCGCGGTACAACCAACAGTTAGACACTCAGGCGCAGGCCATATATGAGCATTACAGGCGAAAACAGAAGGACCAAGTAAGATATTTCTGCCCCCAAAGTTAGGGTTGCTAGGAACTAATAGGCTACAGCTGGTATTTACACCATTAGTCTCGCCAGCGGTGACTCCCCTCGACACACAATTCCGATATCCAGACTACCCCGTACCGGGTGAATACTTCAGTCCTTTGACTTCGCCGGCATTAGAAGCGCAGAATCATGCGGCTCAACGATCGGTTTACGGTGCTGTGCGCGGCTCGGATACCTCCAACACGACTTCTCCCGTGGACATGAACATTGACTACGCCGGGCCTACATCTGTTGCGAACACGGCTAGCGTACGAAAATCGAGAAGGAAGACATCTTCGGCAGCATTACGGAACCCCGCTCGCGCAGTCAGACAGTCTCCCTCCATGAAACCTCAAACCCGGAGAAAGCAGTCGTCGAGTACGACCATACCCCCGAAAGAGGTAGCAGGAATTATTGAAGATGCCCGAAGGTCGAAGCCGCTTAACGATAGACCCGCGACTGCTGATGGGAAGCTTCCTCTACCCTACAGCCAGGACAGCTCAGAAGCAGAGTCGATATCACCAGAGCCCTTGTCAGAAATCTTGATGCCACCACCTGCTACGCCCAAGTCCACACCGGCCAGTAGATCTCCACATTTCGCTGCAAAGCAACCCGGATCCCAGCCAGTACCTGCGCCTTTGCCAATGTTGGATAACGCGCCTGCAACCCCAGCATCGTTGATGAAAATTCGGAAGCAGGCAGGCAAGGGGGCGAACGGCCCGCATCGGCCATCAAGTCTAAAAGAGCAGGCAAATATGGCCGAAGCAGACATGGAACAGATTATCGAAGACATAGTCTTACCGGAACCGGCAAAAGCAAACACGAAACCTTCTCTCACTCCTATAAACACAGAAGGAGCTAATGATAATGAAACCACGCCTACCCTCTCCGCTCGAAAAACTCCCAAATATGGACCTCGAAGCGCCCCGCTCAGCGCAACAAGCTCGGTTTTCCCAAGTCCTCTGGCTTCTCCTCGTGGTGCCACACCCGGTAGACGTGGTGAGCTGAAATCTACCGGCAAGAAGAGAAACAGCAGCAGCTCGGTGCATGTCAGCCCAGCTCTACGCCCAAAGATGTCCCCCAGCATAAAGCCTCTACTCCCCGAAGGAGGTCAGTCACACAACCCCCGATGTTTTCCGTATCGAGTGTCCCTTGCTAACCATTGTCATTACAGCGATCGTCAACGCCGAAACCTCTGCCCTTCTTCTCGCCTCCAAATCCAACTACCAAAACATCCTTGAGGGCACATACCTCCCCGGCGTTTCCTATCCCGAAGCACTGTCGACGAATCTCACCTCCAAACGCACCTCTCACAAAATCGCCGAGCAAGGCCGTCGCAACCGCATCAACACGGCGTTGCAGGAAATCGCCTCCTTGCTGCCTCCTCCACCATTGAACGGTGATAGTAGTCCTCCGAAAGAGAGGCAAGAGGGAGCGGTGGGTAGTATGATGATGACGGGTACGGCGGCCCAGCAGAGTAACAGCAAGGCAAGCACAGTGGAATTGGCCATTGAGTATATCAAGAATTTACAGGGAGAGTTGAAAGATGTAAAGGGCAAGTTGGTTGAAGCAGAGAAGAAACTGGAGGACAGGTGATCCTTTTAATGGCGGTGATGCTTGGAAATGTTAGATACCGGAGGTTTCTCGTGTGTTTATGTGGCTCATGGAAACATGTTTATGACATCTAGGCGTTTGGATGAAGCTGAACGCTTTTGCTACGGCTCAAGAAAACTCAGGAGCGCGCTGGCTTGGAGGGTACTCCAAGACATGTTCGGCCTTTCTGGGCGGATCTTGCTATGCGATGAATGGTGAAATGTGGTCGGCTCTGTGCATATGTATCGGGTTTTATTCAGTTTACATACTCATGTCCAGGGAATGTTGAGTTCCGCAGGCTCAAGCCTCACTCTCTGTTCCACAGCTCTCAGCCATTGACATTTCATTCTCATTCTCATTTTAACAACCACGACTTCCTCACCTTCGATCACGACTTTTCCGATCCTCCATCCCTTGATCAAAACTTTCATACTCCACACACACATTACCACCTACTTAGCGCATATCGTACCCCCACGCCAAAAATATCGGCCGGCAGACTGCCAGGCTGACACGCGGATGTGCAAGGGCTTTAGGTGTATGTCACGTGTGAGTGGTGAGGGCGTTCTGATTTAATGTACGGAATATGTAAGCTTTTCACTAAACGTTAAACATATGTCAGGTTTAATTAAATAGGTTAGTACGCATGTACTGTAAGTGATTCTTTCTAGGGTACGAGAGAGTGCACAACTCCTCTGGAACATCTCGCTAGCGTTTCTTATGAGCTCGAGATGTTAGCCGAGCACAAGCGAATCTTCTCAACGTGTACTAAAAATGTCACTAAAATTTACTAAGAATTTTAGTATCGTCTTGCTGTTTACACTAGCTTTAGCGAGTATTTGTGCAATCGTATGTGCAGGGGCTGCGAAATGACTCTAGTTGTTTGGTTACTGGTATTTCTCCCTACTTTGGATACCCAGGCTCTACAGGTTTTTAGGGGGTGGGTTTTACACCTGGCGGACATTCGATGCTGTATGTGGCATCATCCGACTGTAAATAGATGCGTTTTTTACACATTTGGTTACCAGGTTCGAAGAGAGAGACTTTTACCTCGTAGAGAAAGCGGGAATACATAGTCCGAAGACTTTGTATGAAGGAGTACGCACATGGTTGATCCACTAACGAATACCAGCTGCTGCAGGGAGGTCGTTTTGAATATCCGTATCAGCTTCGTGTCGTTTGGGTTGAGCTCTTTTTTTGGGGGGGGGAAGACTTCTCGTTAGGGAAAAAGGTGGTGTGTGGGTTTGATAAGTCACTCGCAAATGTCAAGGATGGAATATTTTCGTATGTTTTTTTGTACAGCTGTTAATCGTGTGTTGACAACTGAATGTTTAAGAGTGATATGAACTTCTTTCTGGTACCTCCCGGGCACTTTTTATTGATACATTTCCTTGCTCGATTTGAAACAGTTTGGCTGAATTGTTTTCAGCAGACGAAAGTTCTTTTCTCGGGGTTTTCGTAAATGAAAGTAGCACGTTGAGGTTTTTTTTTAAATCTTTGTTATGTCTTTGTGGGTATTCATTTGCTCTCTTGGAGAATGGAGTAAGAGGTTCGAGAGGAAGATTGTAAAGAATGAGATCTAAGACTTGAACATATAGCTCGAAGAAGCTGAGACCACCCTCCCAAAGAATCAGACAGACGCCTTAGGGTTAACCCAGTGGGGCATAAAAGCTACTACAAGTTATTACATTCCGCAAGCATTCCAATTCCTCGAACACCCTTCTTAAAACCATCTCGCCTTCATCCTTCAACGTACCCCCTTACTAACAATACCACATCTTCAAGCCACATTCCCCTCAGCAACGCCATCAACTCTCGCCTACCCCTTTCGCAATTGCATTAGCAACCACAACACCCGCTTCTGGCCGCCATAAGCAGCCAGATCCCCACTTCTCCCGAATGGTGCACCCCGAACCTCTTCTAGTCCAAAAGCCTGTTCTCGAAACCTTACAGTTCTTCTTCAAAGCCCCCCTATAGCAAGTGGGAAAAACCCCTCGCTAGTTACATCTGCATACTCTATGGAGTTTTCAACAACAGGTGGCCACCGTCAAGAAAACACAGATTACAATATAAAAAAAAACCAACCGCCTTTACAGACCCACTACAGTACCTCCCCAAACTCTGAGAGCTCGAGTCATCACCCTTCCCTTTCCCTTTCCCTCAAGTCGAAAAATGCCCAAAGCCTTGCCTTTTGTCCCTCTCCGATGCCCGCCCAGCCCAGCTTGTAGCGAACCCCCTTTTGCGGCGGATCTCCCAAGCTCGGGCTCGACTGTGTTTACAGAACAGTGTTCCCAAGTCCTTGACCCCCCTTCTAATAGGCCTCAAACCACGAAGAGCGGGGCTGGTATCAAGAACTGTGCAGTTTACCACTGTCAAAGTCACCAGAAGGAAGGACTAACAGGAAGCTCTCGCTTGGTGTTGGGGAGGTAGGAAACGTGTGCCTTGTTGGAAGATGATGATGAGGAGAGAGGGTGAGAGGGGGATTTGCAAAAGGGAGGGGTAAATGAAAGGGGAAGGAAGAGAACGGGCGGCGGAGTACGGTATGATAATGAGGAAGCGAGAGCGTAAGGTAAGAAAGAATTGTAGAAAGGAGAAGAGAGAAAAGAAAAGAAAAGAGTTCAGCATGACCCTCATTTTTTTCTCCTCCTCCTTCTTCTAGATCAAACATCAAACCAAATCTCCCTCTCTCACAAAATTCTTCTTTCTTATTTCTTCCGTTCTACGAATTGCACTACTCTACTGTCATCGCACCAGTCATGCTACTCTGTGTTGATGATTATTTGCTAAAGTGGGCGTTTCAATAGGACCTGTTTTCTTCTTATTATTATTATTCTTCTTCTTCTTCTTCTTTTGCAGAGCTTGGGTTCTCGGTTTTTTGCTGCTGCTGCTTGCTGGTTTAATTCCATCGCTACACCACCACCGCTACACCACCCATTTTCCCTTTTCCCTTTTCCCTTTTCCCTTTTCCCTTTTCCCTTTTCCCTTTTCCCTTTTCCCTTTTCCCTTTTCCCTTTTCCCTTTTCCCTTTTCCCTTTTCCCTTTTCCCTTTTCCCTTTTCCCTTTTCCCTTTTCCCT
>JAABUH010003305.1_pt1 | contig 14015 bp, 17 predicted proteins | sample 5559121 | NCBI WGS metagenome assembly JAABUH01 (sample SAMN10711871, study PRJNA513364) | rock metagenome | isolation source: Antarctica rocks | place: Antarctica: Victoria Land, Battleship Promontory nord | collected 2015-12-28 | reverse complement strand
AAGCGGCTTGAGAGTGGCGAGCTTTACCAACTCAGCGTCGATCTTCCTGTTAAGGAAGACTCGACGGGCGTCGCTTGAGCCGATCATCGACCCTAGGAGCTCGAACCCGTCCGAGCGAATGTCATCCAAAGAGACCGTCTTACACTTCCGCATGTTGAGAGTTAAGGTGTCGGTGCGGGTGGAGAAGAAGGTCTCGAGGTCGAACAAAGCTCGATCGTCGGTAGATAGGACGTAGATGTCGTCGAGATAACAGACGATACGCCTGTTGGGTCCGAGGAAAAAGGGAGAGCTCAGGTAGGCAGGGTCTAAGGCCGAGTGAAAAGAGAAGGGGACCGAGAGGATCGCCTTGTCGGACGCCTTGGGAGGATTCGAGTACGGCATGAGTTGATACAACGAGATCGGACTGGTCGTTGTACGCCCACTTGGCCAGCCGGTAGAGCGCTGGCGCGAATCGCTTCGTAGCGGTAGCGATGACCTTTCGGTACATCGCATTGAAAGCGTTCGTCGCATCAACCGAGGTCAAATGAGTATACCTCTGGTCGAGCGTGCCGGCGAGGCGCGCTCGATGGTGCGAACGATCGGTTCAACTCCCCCTTTGGAGGATACCCCGAGCTGGTACTCCTCCAAAAAGTCGGGCTTGAACGCCTTTCGGAGGAGGGTTTTGGTGATGAGCCTGTAGATAAGTTCTCCACAGGCAATCGGTCGGATCCCGCCGTCTGCCTTGGCGAGAGGGGTGAGCCGGGAGGTGCAGAGCATGGATCGGCCGGGGGCAGTGCCGCGCTGACCGACGCGGTGAGGAGGGTGAGGAATTCGCGGAATGCGGGGGAGCGAGAAGCAAGTCGCAGGAGGGGGACAGTCCAGCCGGAGATACCTGGAGCGACGTCGGTTCTGAACGATTCGAGCGCGGTTTGGATGTCGCCTCGGTTGGGGGCCAAGCCTTGTGTTGGCCCTATCGTCGGACCGAAGGGGGAGGTTTCGCCAACAGGGTGTTTTGACTCCCAAAGCGGCGAGAGTTTCCTCTGTTATGTCCGCAACCTTGGACTCACCACCTGATACCCTTGCCGCCGAGGACAGTCTTCCTGACTCCACCATCCGACTCGCCATCTTCTCCATCTTCTCCTTCCCTCCAAACCCTACTCCCATGGCTTCTTCCGGCCAGCTAACCAGGGGGTATTGATTTGGCCTGTCGAGCGACCCCCCTGCCTTACTGCAGGTACCAAGCCAACCTTGACCAGTGCGAGAATATCGAGTAGCGCACTCTCTGAAGGATCGGCGGAGTAGATTTCTGCCAGCCGCCCTGCGGCTTTGGTAAACCGTCTCGCGGCGTATCCTGGAATGGGTTTCGTACGGCCAGGAAGACGGGTGAGAGAGAGGAAGAGATGGTGGGGTGAGGAGGTTAGGTTGGTCAGCGGTTAGGCGAGGAGGGGACATCTGGGAGAGATCGGCGGGTTTAGGGAGTTAGGGAGAGGGTGGGAATGAAGATCCGAAGAGGGAGGTTGGGGCGATCGAGGTGTGAATCGTGGGTACGGGCCGGTTCGTCGAATTGTGGCCGATGTTGGGCGAGCGGGGGTGAGTAAGTGCTCACGATCCGCTTCCTCTGGCCTTGCATTCACGTCCCTTGGCTCTTCAATTTCTTCCTCCACCTCGTCTTCTCCCCCTTCTCCTGCTATCGGCGAAAATCATGAAGGGACGCCCCAGGGAGGGCGCGGTTCGAGACGACTCGGCGTAGGGGTCGTTGGTGGAGAGGGTGTATCTTTGGCCCGGGAGCGACTTTCGATGTGAGAGTTCAGGAGGGTGTAGGCGAGGAGTCGGGCCCGAGACTGGGACGCGTTTGAGGTGGGGATCGCCGATCTGAGGTTGATGCGGGAGCTGGAGTGTTTAGGGGGGAGGATGGGTTGGAGGATGCCGTTGGAAATCGACCGTGACGGGCTGATTCCGTGGTCCTTGGCACATAATTGGTATCATTACGCGCAGAATTGTTGTCTGCATCTGATGAGGCGAGTGACGAGGTTGGCGAAAGCGATTTGCGGTGGATGTGGGATAAAGAGCGGGCGGAGTCAACAACGCGTTGAGCCAAAATCGCGGGGCCAATTTCCGGTGGTGTCCGGGGCCGTAGACGGGTCAAGCTGACCTCCAGATGAAGCTGAGAGCGGTGTGGTTGGGATGAGGGTGGTCTAGAAGCGCTAGGGCTGGAAATGGAGGAGGAATTGGGAAAGGATGGAATTCGATCTCGCGCGACGCGTCTGATGGCGTTGACGGCCATAGCTCCGTCATCCAGGCTCCGATTGGCGCGCCCCTTGGCTTGCTGAGTTCGGACAGTTTGTGGGTCCATACTGAGCCTGCCCCCCACCCGTTAGGGGGTTACATGGTTAGGGGGTGAAGTCCGTGGGGGGGGTGTGGGGGTGATTATATGCATATTGGTTTGTAATATGGTTATGTCATCCTAATTCAAATCGTCGCGGCAGTAGGCCGCTTCGTTACAAGAACCATATATAACGGTTTTTGTAAGGAAGGGTAACTTGCAACTTTGTGGGGGTTAGAAGAGAAGCGTTTCCCGGAGGAGATGTGAGGTTTGATGTTGAGGCCTTAAACATTCTACGGAGGACTGTACGGTCGGAAGTGAATGCTCGTCCACCTCGATTGGTTGGGTCGGCTCCTCCTCCCCACCACCTGGCGGGCCTCCCCAACCCTGTCCTCCCCCTGGTGGACCAGGCGGTCCCAAACCAGCAGGCGCAGGAGCAGGAGCTCTCCTCGTCACGAAAGTCGCCGGTCTCTCTCACCCATCAGTCCACTCCCCATCATCTCACCATCTCACCACTAAAAGCATCCGCCCTGACTCCAGCAGCCTTCAAACCCCTATCTTCCTTCCTCTCCTGCTCCCATCGCTCGAAGCTTTGCAAAGTGTTCTGTAGATAAGACTGATTCAAGACCTTCCTCTCCGGCTGCATGGTGTCCTAGACGATAATCCTGAGCACGGAAGATCGGGATAGATCACGTTCGAAGATTGTATATGGGATTGAAGATCTTGAGAGGGATTGAGCGAGAGCTAGGCCGGAGATTCCACCGCCTACGATAAGAATGCGGGAAGATTGAGACTGAGGTGAAGTTTGTTGCATGGTTGGCAAGGTTTCTGACGCTGAACGGAAGAGAGTTTGGAAATGGGTCATGAAGGCATGACAGGTAATATATATAGGCTGAGCCGCTGATTCCGCAGAAAGCTGGGAGACGTATGTTGATATCTGGTTTCCCATACGACGGACCCGAACTATCGCGACCAAAGATTACCCACACATCTTCGATGTTATAATCAATAACTATCCCTACTCCTCTCGAAGCGGAGTTCCAGGTGCGAGTAGTCGCGTATAGATACCTCAGTACCACCATATAAGGTGAGTCCATTTGATCCCCTACTGAACCCCAAACCAAGCTGATCCCTACCAAATTACAGCAATGGAAACGAACCATAGGCGAAATGACTCGACCTTCCTTTGACCTACCAGGCTTTTCCCCCTCCGACCTAGCATCCGAAAGAGCCTTCCTCCTCCGCGACTCGATCCTGGACTCACTCTCCATTCCTTCCCTCACCTCGAGAGAAGAGCAGATAACCGAATCATACGTCAACACGTTTCAATGGATCTTCCATCCTTCTCCTCCTTCTTCACATCGCTCATCCACTTCAACCGATCAATCCTCTCCTTTCACGTCCTTCGCAGATTGGCTTGGAGAACCCGACATCGGGGAAACCGATGTTCAAGATGATACTCTAACTCCGGCCTCGAGAATGTTCTGGATCAACGGCTCCCCCGGTTCAGGTAAATCCACCTTGATGCGATACATCATCCAAGCAAAATCTACCGAGCGACTCATCTCTCACTGGTCTCGAGGAGGACCGGAACCGGTGATCAGAGCGAGTTTTTACTTCTGGGAGAGCGGCACCATCATCCAACGTTCTCGAGAGGGTTTACTCCGGTCACTCCTCACTCAACTACTGAAGTCCCAACCCGGACTTATTCCTCAGGTTTTTGAGGAGCTTTGGGGGAGGTTATGGGTGTGCTCGACCCTTGAGAGGGTTCGAGTCTTAGCTGGATGGGAATTGGAGACTTCGACTTCGGCTTTGAGGCGGTATTTCGAGCTGAAAGACCGGGACAGGCGTAAGGTGTTTCTGGTTATTGATGGGCTGGATGAACTTGAAGGCGATCCGAAACCGATAATCGATCTCTTGTTCCGGATCCAGGTCTGTGGAAGGGTCAAGATCTGCGTCTCGAGTCGGGCTTGGGATGTGTTCAACGAGGCTTTCCAAGGTATCCCTTCGTTACGATTACAGGACCTCACAGCTGGGGATATGGAACGATTCATTCGGGGAAGTTTGGCGAGCGATAAGCGGATCTCGTCACTCATGGCTGTTGAACCTGAGGGGAGTACTCGACTGGTCGAATTGATGTTCAGCAAAGCTGGAGGAGTTTTCCTTTGGGTTTCGTTAGCGGTACAAGCGATTGAAGCAACTGAGCAGATTACGATGGATACCCTGGTTGCTCGGATCGAGGAGTTACCTGCCGATCTCGATGGGTTCTATCGGTATCGGCTGATTGAGACTTCCCCGGCGAAGACCACGATGGCCCAGATCTTTCAACTTCTACGCGCGAGGCAGGAAGTTGCAGCATTCACGAGAGATGACGATACTTCCGTCATGACGTTGTGGGAGATGGTCCTTGCTTCGGCGGAGTATACTACCTCCGAAGTGTGCGAGATAGAGATCCAGCAGATTGATCGTGAAGACGCGTTCGATGATTGTCGAGATACGATGGATACCATTCGACTCGCCACGGCGAGGTTGATACGCGTTCAACCATCCAGGGAGATACCTCTTCCCGACCGTCCTCTCACTTACATCCACCGAACCGTCAAAGATTGGCTCGCCCAACCATCCGTATGGACCGATATCCTCAATCACGCTCCAATCATTCATCCACACCTCGCTCACCTCCGCTCCGTAGTCCTCTCATTTAAATTCCCACTGATCAAACCCCGTCGAGCCCGATCCGGAAACACATGGTGGCCCCAGATCGTCCTCGCCCTCACCCATTCCCGATCCATTACCAACTCCCCTCCTACCCAGCTCGAAGCATACGATCTCCTCATCGCTCTCAACGATACACTCACATGGTATTATCATGCCCGACTCGACCCCGATCTTCGGAAAGACTCCTGGTCCCGAAACTGTTTCGGATCATTGGAAGAACGGGGTCGTACGGTTTTCGAAGAACCTTTCTTGGCTCTTTGTATCCGGTTCGGATTGGTTGATTTCGTCAGGAGATACCTCGACTCGGGGAGGTATGATACGCCGAAGAAATTTGGGAAATCTTTGTTGGGTTGGAGTACGATTTACCTTGTTGATCGACAATCTTCGATATACCCGCTTTCGGACCCGGAGATCGTGGAGATGTTGTTGGAGTATGGGTTGGATCCGAACCACCGTACAGTGGCTGAGATGGGTTACGATTGGAAGCCGAAAGCAGTCAAGACGCCTTGGGAAAGCACGCTCGAAGCGGTACAGCAGGGTCAGAGGAGAGGATGGATCAAGGATGAGGATGAAGAGGGGATCAAGCGATGGTGTAGGATCCTTAAGCTGTTCTTGGAGTTTGGAGCGGATCCAGGAGTGGAGGTGAAAGCCACGTATAAGGATCGGAAGGAGCGTGCGAGGGAGTTGTTGGAGAGGGTTAGCAAGGTGCATGATTCGGGGGATCTGAGGGATATTTGTGAGCTGTTAGAGGTTGAATTGAGAGAGCGTTAGATATCTCAAGGTATAAGGGAGATTTATAAGAGTGCTTTGAGGGTATTTACACACAGCAAGGCTCTTGAGCGGATCCCACCCAATCTTCTTCGGGACATCTTGGCAGTGATTACTCTATTGGCATAAGCAAATATTGAATTAACGGGAACGGTCCGATTCAGCCTTTCAAGTCGTCATAGCTTACATCGCGAAACTGCAACTCGCCGCATCCTTCCACATACTCCATCCTTTCGATAATTCTGTGGCTCCACTCTGACTATTTTTTCCCACCGAAAGCATCCTTGATCGCCCCTGCTTTACTAATAAACCCGGATTCGACATTCCCGCCGTCCTGCTATGACCGATAGTCAGCGTCGCTCCCCTCGTTCTCGCTCTCTATCTCGGTCTCTCGTGCAAAGTATAGACAGTCGAATTCACGTACATTGCTCGTATTGTTCCCTCCATCACTTCCAGGCGTCTCGAGACCTCCAGAAATAGGAGTCGTACCCTGAGATGCCTGCGACGTGGAAGGGTTCGACGTGGCGGAAGGGTCGTTTGGGGTGTTTGAACCTCGGGCGGAGGGGTTCAGTTGCGCTAGGGCGGCTTGAGAGGGTTGTTCGGAGTTGGAAGACATGACGTATGGATCGAGCTGGATATAAGTATGAACGGTTGATTCGGTTATCAGCAAAGGTCTTGATTGACAGCGAGGATTTGAAGATGAAGATGGACTCGAGGGAGAAATGCTGCTGTAGTTGCGGCAGACAACCCGATGACGTATATCGTTCTGGTTTCCTCACGTGATCAAGCAGCTGAAGGGGTGAAATTTTCTGAGATTTGAGACGTCAGACCGGAAGATTATTTCTTCCGTCAAGGTGGAGGTTAGCGCAACAACCGTGCGGGGGTCATCTGATGGCACCAGAATCCGCTCTTGACCGTCTACTTTCTCATATCCTTCTCAAACACTGCTCACCATTTAGCTAAACAAGCGGAACTAGGAATTCGCACCCAGATCAATAAAACCTCGAGATGATCAACAAAACCCCTACTTCGCTGCTCGAGCAGCTTAATTCCCACCTCTGCGTCGATGTAGATACCATGGACTCGGATTTCGTCCGCTCCCTACCCATCACGCCACACGATATGACGAGCAATCCCCGTTTCGTGTATGATGCCCTCATTGATCCGAGGAATAAGGAGATTGTCGAAGGGGCTGTCAAGGAGATGAAGGGGAAGAGCTGGGAAGAGGTTTATGCCGTCTGTGTGAGCGCAGTCTTCCTCTGCATACAAGTAAAACGAGTTATAGAAAAGCTGACCGAATGGATAGATCGCAAGGATCTCAAAACGGATGCTCCCTCTCCTTTCTGGAAGGGTATTATCCCAGAGCTCGCCTTTACACGCTTATGACAAGCAATACCTTCTGGAGGATGCGAGAAGGCGGGCTAAGGCGTACCAAGCGGAGGGAATCACAAAGTGAGGCTTTGGCTTCCTCGCCGAAACCCATGATCGTAATCAGTTCGTCGCTGATTACTATACCCCTTAGCGATCGGTTCTGTATCAAGATGGCGACGACAAGCGCGGGTGTACAAGCCTCCAAGATCCTGAAAGAAGAGAATATCGCGACTCTCGGTACGACGCTGTTCTCTCTACCTCAGGCTATCGCGGCAAGTCAGGCGGGTATGCACGCCGTGAGCATGTACTACAATCGTCAGGCAATCCTGTTTCACTTCTAGCTGTTTTTCTTAACTGACAGTACGGCACAGTCCCCGCCTTCCACGCGGATAAGAGCTTATGGCCCGACGTGGCTGATCCGGCTACTGAGCATCCGATGTCGGCGAGACATTATCAGATCCGACAGACCTATGATCGGTTGGCGAAAGAGACTGGGAAGCCTCAGCCTCAAATGAAGACCGCGTCGTCAGTTTGAATCAATTCTCTTCGGACTTGGTCCGGCTCCGACGCAAGCTAATGCTTTCGTTCAGCTTCGTCACCGCTCGCGAAGCCATGGCAATGGTCGAACTCGGTGCCGACCACCTAACCCTCGGTCAACCAGTCTTGACCGATCTGGCCGAGCACGACCGACTTCCATCCCACCAGAAAGGAATGTACAAAACGGCCATTCACGAACAAGTTGGCTCAGACCCTCACTTCATGTGGGAAAACTGGAGTGCACCCGTACCTGAATCAGCTAGGACTAGGATGGAAGAGATCGCGAAGTCTGATCCACTTAGATCGAAGATGACGAAGGATTCGAAGATGGCCAGTACGGAAGTTGATTACCTGCAAAGGAATGTGCTGGACGAGTGTAACAGGGAGGATGAGGTGACGAAGGTTGGGGTCATGGCGGCTTTGGAGAGTTTCTCGGTCAGTGAGGAGGATAGTAGGAAGTTCATCGAGGGTTTACAAGCGACTTTGGCTTGAAGGGATGTGGTCGGAGATATGAAGCGGTAATGTGCGATACGAGCGAATACGGCAATCTTGTCGGTAGCAAGCGATGCAATTTCGAAGTATATAGTATGCTAGAGAATGTGCCAGTGGGAATACAATATCGATCATCGCGCTGATGCTTGGAGGAAGTTTCGATTTCTTCAAATCCTTTTTTTTCAGGAGATTTTGAAGATCTGCAGAGACGATAACGATTGACTGACGAATTACTCGAACCTGTTAGAATCCTTTATCCGGACCAAAGCCGTTATGTCCCATTCTGATCATCGAAACCAGCCAAAGTCAAGACCGCTCAGATCGAAGTATTATCAACCTCCCTCCTTACCGTCTTGATCTCGAAAGGTCTATCAGCGTTAGGCGCATCTCCTCACCCACCCGAGCCATTTCGAGCGATTTCACTTCCTCTTCAAGAATGTTCACCTCAATCGCTTCTGAAACCTTCAAAATGGCGCCTAGAAGACGTTCGTCTGATTCACTAAAGCACTCACTTTGCCAGACTCGTACGAGAAGGACCAATTTGGCCTGACCGGCCTTTGGGCTCAAACGACCTGAGCACAACGCTCTTCGTCCCCATCTCTGCATGAGCGATGGGATCGAAATCGTGTTTCCCTCGTTTGATCGTCTTGAGCGCTCACGCTAGGTAGATCATGAAGAGCCAAAAGTGAGGTTCGCATCGTAAAAGGAATCTCGGTTACGTTGTAAATCGCTATGATGACAACATCCATCCATCAGCCAGGACTCCCAATCAAATCCCACGAGGGTCAACTTTCGATGCGATCTGATGGGTTAGAAACGGGATACTGACGTCTTAGAGGCATGATGAATGTGCTATATGCTAAATCCTTGGTGACAGAACTACCATACATCCCTTCACCTCGGTACTTCTCGCTCCTCTTCGCTCCTCTCCGCTCCTCCCCGCTCCCCTCCTTCCCCTTGAAGTCTTTCTTTCCCCTCAAAGACGGGCCGCCGGACCACCGCCGCCCACCCACCCATACCTTTTTCCCTTCTCCCCCTCTCCCCCCTTTCCCCCCTTTGCCCCCCCCCCTCCCCTTCCCCCTTCCCATTCCCCATTTACCCTTCTCTCCATCCAGCATATCCCCTTACTCCGCATCCAAAGGACATAACGGCGGATTATCATCCACCTGAATCCCGCCTCTCTTCTTCTCCCTACTATCCGGATAAACCAACTTCCAACCACCTTCATCCTCCGGAGTTGCCAACCACAACCTCATCAAATGTCTTCTTATCCTCAGGTTTCCCTCTTCGTCGACGGAACCAGCTGGCCAATCTTTATAAGCCGTCCTCGCATGAAAAACATGTGTATTGGCCAGGAGTTGTATGTCGCCCGGTTGTAAGACCATATGGAGGGATAATCTCTTTGCAGTCGATTCGAGGATCTCCATAGCTCGAACTTGTTCCTCCGAGAGTGGTGGGATCGAAGCATCTGGACCAGAGCTGAATCGTGCCAAAGACTTCACGTTCATTGGATCGAATCGGGCGTAAACTCGTCTTGTCGATGGATCCGGATCATTCTCAATGAAGAAAACCGCAGAACGGTAGTAAGGTTCCTGACCTTCCGAAACTTCACCTTTCCTATCGAAATACCAAACCGGTCTGGTGAACAGTTCCACCACTTCCGGATGTTCCTCTCGAAGGGTGTTGTAAACCTGTTGAGTCGAGACGATATCACTCTCCCCTCCTTCCAGACTCCTCGCTATACAGAGTAAACCGACCAAATCCGCTCCATCCGTATGGAAGTATTGCCTGGCGTTGGTTCGGTAGATCCGTACGGTATGGGTTTGAGTCGGATCTTCTCGGAGGTCTTTGACGTGGCCTAGGACGTGACCTTTTGCGTTCTGGGAAACGAAGTAACCGAAGTATGTGCCGAGACCCATGTAGACGACTGCTGATTTGTGTAGACCCCAGGTGATTACGGGGAGATTACGGAAGAGGATGAAGCCTCGGCCGTTGAGGATTGTCTGTCGGACTTGGGAGAAGTAGGGAGCGAGGGTGGAGAGAGGGAAATGTTCCTAAGTTCATGATATGAGCATCAGAGCAGTAGGAGCTGGCTTTAAAGTCAGATCCTGTTATCGTACGAGTCCCGTCCTCCCTACGGAACGGCGTAGGAGAGTGGGGCGGTCGGGTGACGGAGGGAAAGGGGGGAAGCAGATGGGGACGGGGATATCATTTGGTCGACTTACCGCAGCCATACCGGTGAGAGGCCGTCCTGAAGCAATGAAACCATCCGCAACCTCACTCAATTCTGTAATCTCCTCTTCCGTAAACGAATGAGTCCACTTCTCCGGGTTCTCACCGCACTCATCCGCCTTCCAGACCGTCGGACCTTCGATATGTTTGGGGAATGCGGAGTATGGGAATAGTAAGGAAGGTAAAGCTGGATGTTGGCCCGAGGTTTTTAGACCATCTGGGAAAAGTTTCCGGTCGAGTCTGGTGGAGGTAGAAGGGGTTGGGTTAGGGGTATGTCCATTGAGCTGATGGGAAGGGGTCGGAGCTGAGGAGGTCATGACGCCTGGAGCCATGTTATGGACTGATTTGATCGCGAGCGATGATGTTGAGGCGATCGTCGTTGTTCTCTCTGTTGTCTGTTCGGACAGATATCCGAAATGAACGAGTGAAGACACATTTAATCGGATCTTTGTCACATGGTCAATCACGCAATTTATGCTACGAAGACATTGGAATATGCATCGAGGCGGAGTGCACCGAAAACATCATTCCTGCCGACCATGATCACGTGCACATTCTTTCTGGCGGCGCCCGAACTCGCCAGTCCACGTCATTTGGGAACACCCCTCCCATCCTTCTCTGCTTCATCTGTTCTCTCACTCACTCACAGACAGCCTGAGTTCCCGATACTCCAACCAGCCACCCAGCAATGTCGACACTCACACCCCCTCCTCCACCTCGCCGAACAAACCTTACCTCCTCCCCTTCACCTTCACCATCCCCCGAATCAGCCAACACAGGCTGGGGTTCTCGGATGAAAGCGACCTCGATGAAATGGGGGAAAGTAGCGATGGACAAGAGCGTCAAGATTTCGGATAATGTTGGAGGGAAAGTGAATGATGTGGCGGAGAAGAGGTTTGGGACGGAACATTTCTGGCCGGTGACGGGGGATTTCGAGAGGCAGATGGATCAAGCTGCGAGGATATTGAGGGCTTTTACGGGTGAGTCGGGCGGGCTGTTCAGACGTGGAGGGGGGGGAGGGGGGGAGGCTCTGAGGGGCGAGAGGGAGGAGTGGCGGTCCTTGTATTTGAAAGGGGTGACGGAAAGGAGGACGCGGCTTCATCCAGAAATCTTGGCTGATAACATCCTAGTGGAAGGCGTTGTGACCGAGGAGAAAGTAAAGAATCCAAATCAAGGTGGTACTACGGCCAATAAGGGAAAGAAGGTCATAAGAAAGATCCCACCTCAAGTCATCGCCGAGGCAAAAGGACTGGCCATCTTCACTTCGATGAGGACTGGTATCGCTCCGTTCGGAGGTGCGGGTGGAGCTGGGGTGGTGATAGCTAAGCTGCCGAATGGAGGTGAGGGAGTGATCCTGGGGTCGGCTGATGTAGAGATTGGTCTGGTCCTGCTTCCATATCACCCAATAACCTATCCGCAGGTGTATGTCTCTCCTGTTGCTTTTCCAGAGGTCTTGGCCCGGCTGATCCCCGCAGTTTCTCCTCGGTGTCGACGTCTTCGAGTGCGTCCTCGTTATCCGTTCCCAGAAAGCCCTCGACACTTTCTACACACACAAGGCGACGATCGGAGCTGAGATGGCTGTAGCGGCCGGTCCGTACGGGGCAGGCGCAGCCTTGGAAGCTGGAATCGAGAAGTCACCGGTGTTCAGCTACATCCGGAGCAGAGGGATGTATGCGGGAGTCGAGATTGTTGGACAGGTGTTTGTTTCGAGATATATGGAGAACGAGGCGATGTATCATTGGCCTGGGATCAAGGCGGGGGATATAGTGAGTAGCTCTAGAGGCGAGCGAAGAAACATGCTGAAGCCAGGTTAGCTCTCTGGGAAAGCTCGAGTACCGGTCGAAGCGGCAGTATTACATCGAGCATGTAAAGATGCTGCATCCGGTCAAGCCCAAAAAGAGAAGGGCGATGCTCTCGATGTAATAGTCCCCGAAGGGGCTGAGAGCTTGGATCTGGAAGAAGGGGAAGTGTTGAAACTCCCACCGACACCGGACATGACGGACGGATCGGAACACCAATCGGACCCAGAGACAGAGAAGGTGAGACACCCATCACGACCGAACTCGCAGAGATCATCGATCATCGAGTCCGAGAAGTTACCTCCTCCAAGACATCCGAAGAGCGGTTCGAACTCACTTTTACCCCCTCCAAGACATCCGAGACGAGGAGTACCGCCTCCACCGACTATTCCTACGCGGCCGGCTATGGTTGAGCATGGTTCTTCGACTTCACATTACTCCGACGCGGTCAACGAGGATAAGGGTAGTCATGATCACCATTCCGCGATGATCCCTCCTGTCGACATCTTCAGGTCGAACGGGGTGGTTGAGCGCGATCCAGATTTCATTGGAGATGGTCAGATAAACCTACAACACAGGGCGAGTGCAGATTTCGCCAAAGTGGACTCGCATGCCGTTTCAACAAGCGGCTCCGCTATTCACCAAGGTACAGCCGTGCCAGGCAGAATTAACGACGAGATGTTCGGCCCCGTCATACCCCCTCCTTCATATGGTGAAGCAAACGATATCCCCATCGCTCCCCTGCCAACCGCGAAAACCGTCTTACCGGACACAGAGCAAGATGAAGATCCAGTGAGCGAAAGTGAGGGAAGGGAGTGGGAGCAGTTCTTGGCGCAGGAGAAGGAGGAGGAGGAGGCTAGGAAGGGTGTGGCGGGAGGGATCAAGCCTGAAGAGCTTGCAGAGAGATTATCGGGTTCGCGGCTTTCGGATCACGCGGAGACTTTGAGACGATAGGAGGACTGAGCGAAACTTGTTGTGATATAGGGCTCAGTATTCGTTTTAGATGCATACGCGACGACTGCACATTTTTTCGAGGAGGAAGAAGCTCACTCCGCAGCGTAGTTATTACGTTCAAATACACGAGACGGTTGATTGATGAGCACGTCCGGAGATATATCCGCTCTATATCATCCCATCAAAATACTCCACTTTTCCCGGAGCGACCTGTATGTCACGTCTCTTCCCTCTTTCTTTCCCCGTAAGACCCGTAAAGATGGCACTCTCGCAACCAAAACTCAACGCAAACGGCCAGCAAGCCCTCGATGCGCTGCTCAAGAAGACTGCGGAAGAACGTAAGAACCCAGCCGCTTTCTTCGGAGCGACCAATGCCAAGGAGGAGATATACTTTGGGTGTGGAGGGGAGAAGGTTTTTGGGAAGCCTGAGGAAGGGATGGTCAACCAGGATACCAGTAAGTACACCGTTTTGAGCTGAACCCCCCAGAAGTCAGGCTAAGCTAGATCAAAGCCCTTCTGCTATTCTCGATGACAAAGTTTATCACAACCGTACGTACCCTTCCACCCCATCAGGTATAGTCAGAAGATTGAACACCCCGATTCAGATCGCGTGTATGCAAGCCATCGATAAAGGTTTCTTCACACTCGACGACCCCACCATCCTGGAGAAACATTGCCCTGAGCTTGTCGAACAGCCCATCTTGGAGGGATATACGGATGAGGGGAAGGAACTCACGAGGAAGCGGACGAAACCGCTTACTCTGCGTCATCTCTTGACTCATACATCCGGTATGTCTCAAGCGGACCCCTTTGTCCCTGCTCAAAGGATCACAAACCATCTC
>JAABUH010003304.1_pt1 | contig 14015 bp, 16 predicted proteins | sample 5559121 | NCBI WGS metagenome assembly JAABUH01 (sample SAMN10711871, study PRJNA513364) | rock metagenome | isolation source: Antarctica rocks | place: Antarctica: Victoria Land, Battleship Promontory nord | collected 2015-12-28 | reverse complement strand
CATGACAACGAACCGCGTGACCGAGGAGCCGGGTGAGGCGAAAGTCTCACGCCCGGTTTTGCAGGGAGGCGGGGGCTGGCAACGGCCCTCGCCCACCCAACCGTATGGCGTCTGCGCCGCGCTCTCGATCCCGACCCCGAACACGCCCACCTACCTCGCCCTGTACAAGGTCTCGCGCGCCACCCTCGCCGCCAACCTCACCGCCATTAGGGCCGGCGTCGCCGCCCTCATGGAGGAGATCGCCCCCGCGCTCGACGCCGCGCGCGCCGCCTAGTACCGCTCGTTTGAAAACATTCCGCACGTTCCACAAGCGTGAAGCGGGCGTTTGACACGCGGGACATTGTACCGAATATGAGGAGCGCACACCATGACCCCTATCGGCTACGCGATGATCGGGCATCCCCTCTGCCTGCCCTGCGTCGACGGCGACTACCGCCGCGACCCCGACGGCACGATCTACGCGCACAACGGTCGCGCCATTGGCGATGACGTGGCACCCATCCATGCCCGCGATCCCGACGACGGCGCACCGTGCGCCGGCTGCGGCCTACCCCTCGCCGCGGCCCTGGAAGCCGCTGTCGTCTGGACCTGCCCAGAGTGCGGCAGCGCCGACCTGCGCGCCTTCTACAGCGAGCGCCGCACCTGCCACGTGGGTGCCCGCGACGACACCGGTGACCCCGCCGACGCCGCACCGTGGCCCACCTACGAGAATGACGAGTTCGTGGACATCGACCCCGCCCTGTTTGCCTTCGCCTGCGACGCCTGCACCGCCCACGATATCACCCCGTGCACGAAAGAAGGAGGAACTCATGCCCTGGGCCGTGACCAAGCCGCGTAGCGCCTGGCTCGCGCAAGCCACGGACGCCTGGACCGCGCTGGCGCCGCAGGCTCCCGATGGCGCACAGTTACGCGCCCTCGCTGCCATCGACCACGATAATTTCGCCCGGCTGATCGAGGCCCTGGCCGCCCTGACGCCCGGTGAGGTGAGCCAGGAGCTACAGGACCTCGCCGGCCTACGCCCGGTGGGCGAAATCCTGGGGATGCTCGACCGGGGCGACGTAGACGACGCCGGCGACATAGAGGACTGGTAGGAGGGACACCCGATGCAGACCGTTGACATAACATAAACACCCGAGGCGTGCCGCCAGATCGCCCGCCTGTTCCGCACGCAGAAGGCCCACTCGGTGGAAATGATTGAGCGGGCCTCGCGCGCCTTCGACCTGCTGGACGGGCTAGGCGACGACGAGATCAGCCCATGGGATCGCACGCTGCGTGCCGTCGCGTTCGAGGCCCTGGACGAGAGCCAGCGTGCGGCCCTCCGGCATCTGCGACGCGCGCAGTTCGCCGAGGCCCGCCGCATCCGCCAGGTCGTCGCCGACGCGTACCTACTGACGCCGACGCAGCTCCGCTGCCCCGCCGCCCGGCCATACGGACGAGGCCCACGCGCACGCTGGCCGGCGTGCCGCTTAGACAGAAGCCCGGAGGGCTGACCGCCATCGGTCAGCCCTCCACGGACGGTCAAGAGGAGCCACCAGTCATGACGACACTGACGCCCACACGAGCATCGCCCGCCATGCTTTTCCTGCCGGAATGCTGCGCCACGCGGTACGCTACGAGTATGCCGAAACAACACGCCGATCCCCTCTACACCGTCGCCCGCTACACGACCGCCCAGGCCGCCGAGATGCTGGGCATTGCCCGCGTGACCGTCCAGGCCGCGATCAAGCGCGGCACGCTGGAGTCCGAGCTACCCAGTCCCAATGTCCGCCTCGTGTCGCAGGCCGCGATCGACGCCTACCGCACGCACCACCTGGGGCAGGTCGGGCAGCCCTCGCGCAAGAAGCGCCGGATGAAGCAGAAGGCGGAGGCGCTGAAAGTCGCCGCGGCCACCACCCCTCTATCCGACGTGTCCGCAGGGGCCACGAGTGCCCTTGACACGGACGACGACAAGGAGGCGTAACATGATGAGCAGAGTGATAGCCGTCGCCAACCATAAGGGCGGCACCGGAAAGACCTCGACGACATGGGCGCTTGGTGCCGCGATGGCCGTGCGCGGCCTGCATATCCTGATGATTGACCTCGACCCGCAGGCGTCGCTCACGCTGGCCACTGGCGTCCGGCAGCCAGAGCGGACGGTGTGGACCGCCATGGAGGGCGTCATCAACACCGGCGACGCGCCGGAGCTGCGCGATATGATCGTGCATCTCGACCCCGACGGCCTCGACCTCTTGCCGTCAAGCCTAGCTCTCTCCGCAGCGGACCTGGCTCTGCTCAACACGGAGCGGCGCGAATACGTCCTGAACGAGATGCTCGCGCCCCTCGCGGGGGCCTACGACGCGATCCTGCTCGACTGCCCGCCTGCCCTCAACCTGCTCGTCATTAACGCCCTCACGGCCGCGCAGGAAGTGGTCATTCCCGTGCAACCCGACTACCTTGCCGTCGGCGGCCTCTCGCTCTTCCTGCAGACGATTGCCCGCGTCAAGAGCCGCAAGCTCAACCCCGGCCTGCGCATCGCGGGCCTCGTGTTGACTATGACGGACGCGCGCACGGCACACGACCGCTCGTACACCCCGCAACTCCACGAGGTCGCCGCCGCCCAGGGCTTCCCGCTCCTTGGCGAGATCCCCCGCGCCACGGCGATCCGTGACGCCGCGGCCGCGGCCGTGCCGCCCACGCTGCATAGCCCGCGCCACCCATCCGCCCAGGCGTACGCCGCGTTGGCCGATCGCCTGATTGCCGACTGGGGCCTCGACGCCCCCGCGCACGCGGAAGAGATGGGAGAGAGGGAGGTGGCTCGTGGCTAAAGGCTTCGCCCGGCGCGACGTCTTCGACCTGTTCGGCGGCCCGGACCCGGCCGCCGGCGAGCAGGTCCCGGCGCGGGAGATAGCCGTCGCCCACCTCTCCCCCAACCCGTTCCAGCCACGGCGAGACCTCGACGACCCCGCGCAGCACGCCGCGCTTGACGAGCTGGCCACGTCGATCCGGCAACACGGCGTGCTCCAATCCCTGCTCGTGCGTCAGACGCCGGGCGACGACGAGAACTACCAGATCACCGCCGGCGAGCGCCGCTGGCGCGCCGCACAACTCGCCGGCTTGGACGCTGTCCCATGCCTGGTGCGCGACATGGACGACGACGCGATGGAGACGATTGCCCTCGTCGAGAACGTCCAGCGCAGCGACCTTAGCCCGCTCGATGAGGCCCGCGCCTACCACCGCCTCATGGAGCGTTTGGGCCTCTCCATGCGCGCCCTCTCCGAGCGCCTGGGCAAGAGTCACACGTTCGTCGAAAATCGCCTCAAGCTCGTGAGCGACCCGCGCATCGAGGCGGCCGTCGCGAGCGGGGCCGTGGGTGCCACCGTCGCCGCGGAAATCGCCGACTTGGAGGGTACGGCGCGGGACGCGCTGCTCGCGCGCGCCAGTCGCGGCGAGCGCATCAAGGTGAAGGACGTGCAGGCCGCAGACCCCCGCCCTCGATCGGCGGGGGTGGCAAATAATTTGCCAGGCGCTCCGCCGCCTAGAGGGGAGCCCGACATATCCCGGGAGGCGCGGGGCACGCCGACAGTGATCGTCACCCCGACGATCACCACGCCCCCCACCACGCGCACTGAATCCGTGCAGGACCTTACCCCTCGACACAGCGAAGAACGCAAGGGCGTGGGGCAAACAAAGGGCACACCAGCAGTTACCGTTGCCGACGCACGTCCCGCGGCGACACGACGCCCTCCCGGCCACGACTGGGTAGCGATCGGGGACACGCAGACGGGGATACTGTTCGAGGGCGGAGGCGGTTACGCGGATCGAGGCCAGCTGCGGGCCGCGTTGTGGGCCGACCTAGAAGCCCTGGACGGGTAGATAGGGTATGGCCTACCTGTACGCGGACAACTCCTTAGGTGACACCATACCGGCGCACGTCACCCTGACCACGGATCGCGTCACGGCCGATGCCGCCGGCCCGCTCGCCGACGCCCTGCACGCCGCCGGCGTCGCCGTCGAGCGGCATACGTTCCTGCCCGTGCGCGATGAGGAACAGCACCCCTCGGGCGTGCTCCTGCTGGCCACGGACGGGCCGCCCCTGTCCCTGGCCCAGTTCGTCGTCCCCGCATCGGCCCCGCCCGGCGTCGCCTCGGCCCTCGCCGCCGTCCTCGGGGTCGGGGGTGGGGAGCGTGCGACGCTGGCCACGCTCCAACTCAAGGCAGACGGTGTGTTTGTCTCGATCAGGGGCCAGGATATACGCGACATAACGCACGCGCTCGACGCGCTCCCAGCCCACCTCGCGCGCCTGGACACGCGCCGGGAGGAACGCCGACTGGTGTACGCCGAGGGCACCTGGCGCATCGACCCCTAACGAGAGGACACCGGATGGACCACGACAGAACAACGCAGAGAGGGCCGGGCGAGCCGGCAGCACCAGCCGCACCAGAACCAGCCACACGACCACGCGCCCCGCGTCCGCTGAGCCCGGAGGCGCAGGCGCTGGCCGCGGAGATCGCTGCCGCGCTCGCCGAGACCGCGCCCGACCCGGTGGGGCAGATCGCCCGTGCCGTGGACCGGCTCGGCCCCGAGCGGGCGCGCGCGTTCCTCGCCCAGGTCCAGGAGATCGAGGCGAGAGGCGGTCAGATGCTGCCCGATGGTAGCCGGCGTCGGACGCCGGGGGGCCTGTTCTTCCTCCTGCTGCGCCGGAGCGCGGATGTGAGCCGGCGCGACAAGGTCTACATCTTCCCGCACCTCTTCCAGCAGACGAAGGCGCGGGCCGCGGCCGAGGACAGCGCCGAGGCCGCACCAGCGTCCGTCGCCTGGACCGACGAGACGTACCAGGCGCTCGCACCGCAGCTCCACCAGAACACAGGGAGGCTAACCACCGTGAAGATCACCGTCATCGGCCGGCCCGGCTCAGTCGCCGAGCAGGGCTAGGCCGTCGTCCTCGCCCTCGTGAGCGAGAAGGTGCCCGCCCTGGCCAAGGGCGTGCCGGAGCCACCCGTCGGCACACGCTACACCGTCTTCATCGCCCGCAAGCCGTGAGCGAAAGTCGCCGAGACGCTCGCCGCCGACGCGGAGGACGCGGCCATCATCGAGGGCTACGCCGCCCTCGACCCGCGCGTGGAAGGCATCGCCGTCTACGCCACCAGCGCCACCACCAAGAGCTTGCAAGCGGCCAAGCGCGCGACCCAACCGGCGACGACACCGTGAGGGCCCTGGGCGCGGGGCTAAGGGCCCGCCGAAGAATAAAGTAGTCAAAATTTCGCCTCCGATGACGCGTAATACGGCGCGAAAAGCGAAGACGTTATTCGTGGACGGACCCTAAGATTTATTGCCTCGCGAGAAGAGCGTTTCGGTGGACCCGAGGTGTTAGCCAGAGGAGGCAAGATACACCCCTTGTTACCTGTACTCTAGCGCGTGTTGGGACCTCATAGAGCCAGACGGCATTGCCGTAGGCGATCAGTCGCTGGGCCAGCTATACGCCGATAGTGCGCCATATCACCTAGCGCTAGATCCCTTTCACAGAAAGGACTCATAGAGAGGCTATCACCCCTTGAGCCCGACACGCATGACGCCGGCTACGAATTGCTTCTGGAACGCTAGGAAGAAGAGGACGAGCGGTACCACGGCGACGGTCGTGCCCGCCATGATCGCACCCCATGGAGTATTGAAATTGGCTGCGGGTAACGACGCCACAGCCAAGACGATTGTGTACATCGCGTTGCTCCGGAGTACCATGAGCGGCCACAAAAAGTTGTTCCACGATTGCATGAATTGCATGATGCTCAGGGCGGTCAATGCCGGTCGGATAAGCGGAACAACAAGCCGCCAGTAGATGGTGAAATTGCTGCAGCCGTCGAGACGCGCCGCATCAAGCAGTTCGTCCGGAACCTCTTGAATATACTGACGCATGAAGAAGATCCCGAACGCGTTGGCCACGCCCGGCACAATGACAGCCTGATACGTGTCAACCCACCCGAGCTTGCTCATGATGACGAATGAAGGCAACAAGCCGACGAGCCCCGGTACCATCATCGTCCCTAACAGGACTAAGAACAGGCCGTTGCGGCCGGGGAACTGCAACTTGGCAAAGGCAAACCCCGCAAGGGAACAGAAAAACAACGACAAGACGGTGAAGCTCGTCGCGATAAAAACCGAGTTGAAGAAATTTCGCAACAACGGGAGGGCACTAAACGCGACGCGATAATTCTCCAAAGTCGGGTGCGCGGGAATGAGATTTAGGCCCGGATTGAATATCTCTCCCGTCGATTTGAGCGATGTTGAAACCATCCATAGCAAGGGAAACAGGAAGATAGCGCTGATCACGACAAGGGTCCCATGGGTCAGGACCCGTGCCATCAGTAGACGTCCTATGTTGCCACGGGTTGTGCTCAACCGGATCACGCGCTCCGAGCGCCGTACCATGCTGTTCATTCGGCGAACACCTCTCCGCGGAAGAACCGCGACTGCGCGATGGAAATCACCACGGTGAGCGCAAACAACACCAGGGATATAGCCGCGGCATACCCCAACTTAAAGAACGAAAACGCGTTCTGGTACAGGTACACGGCAAGCGTGAGCATGGAGTTTTGAGGACCGGCGCTACCACTGCTCCCAACCCCGCCGAGAATATAGGGCTCAGCGAATATTTGCAGCGACCCGATCGTCTCGACCATAAAACAGAAGAACAAAACCTTCTTCAGGCCGGGGAGCGTGACATGCATCAGTTTGCGTACCCCGTTGGCTCCGTCCATGGCGGCAGCTTCGTACAGCACCGGATCGATGGTCTGCAGTCCGGCCAGCAAGATCAGCATGTACCAGCCCGTCATGTTCCAAATATTTAGGATAATGATGGACGGCTTGGACCAATCCGTACTCCCCAGCCAGTAAATGCTTGCGATGCCGACGTGGTTGAGCAGGTTGTTCAGGATGCCGGAGTGATAGTCAAAGATCAGGCCAAACACCAACGCCATCGCGGCCGTGGCGGTTGCATTCGGCAGGTAGATAAGCGCGCGGTAGATTCCCCGTAGCCCTAGCCAGCGGGCGTTCAGAAGGAGCGCGAGGCACAGAGCAAGAGCCAGCAGAATGAAGATGTGGCCGAGCCACAGATAGATGGTATTGCCCAAGCTTGCCCAGAACAAGTCATCACTGAATAGGGCGCTAAAGTTGCCGACACCCACAAAACGCGGCTGATCAAAGCCGGACCAGTTGACGAAGCTGATGTAGAAGCTGAATAGGATCGGGAACAGGCCGAAAAGCACAAACAAGACGTAAAATGGAGCGATAAAGAGATACGCGCCGCGTGCCCGCCACATCCGCGCGAGTAGCCCTTGCTTCTTGCGCAACGCTGGCATGGTTGGCATGGTCGTCTTACTCGCTTGCATGGGACTCCATCTCCTTGCAAGTGCACTTAAATGCACTCGCCCTTGTCTCCGAACGTCCACGGAATTGTCTCGATGGCGCCGGGCCGCATGGCGTCTGACTGTGTGCGGTTAGCGCGGCGCCGTATCGACCGATACGGCCCGAAGCCATCTGATCGCCCGCCCTAATATTACAACGTGACGTTGACCTGCGACTAAAGTCGCATGGCAAACGACGGACACTAAAGTGTCTCACCTCTCGTCGCCCTAACGACTTTAGTCGTCGTTCTTTGCCATGCGACTTTAGTCGCAGGCGCTCCTAACGTTGTAGTACTAAGATCGTCGAACAAATCCAGTTCCGCGACCATCGGCGCGGCGGGTGAGGGCCGTGCTGGTCGCGGCCCTTATCCCATTCGCTATCGGTTTCCGTCCTGGACGCTACCCTCCATGGTTTCATTGACGCCATAGATCACGGGGCCATGAGGCCATGGTCAACACCGCCGCACGGCTGGGCGCGATAGCGCCCAGCGCACCACGACAGCTACGGGCGATGGCGCCGTTCTCTCAGGTGGCGTTCGCATGGGCCTTGACGGCCGCGGCCCTAATGGCCGCGTCCACCGATTCCTGGCCCGCGATAGCCTTGGCAAATTCGGTGTTGATGTACTGCATCACCAGGTCATAGTTCGGTGATCCTACCGGGGCATAGGCGTCATGCTGAATCTTCTGGTCGAGGGTGCCCGGATTCTGGCCCCCATAGAAACGGGACGGCCGATTGTACACGAACGCGGGGCTGTTTTCCGCCGGCAGATAGCACGGTTCGAGGAACCAGCGGTTGTACAAGCTCGGCGAAATCTTGGCGTCATAGAAGCTGTGCTGCATGAAGGCCCAGACTAGGTCCTTGTCTAGACCAGGCTTGTTGATCGCCACGACGACGGCAGCGCCGGCGAGAGCGTGCCGCCCGCCGCCCGGTGTGATGGCCGGAAACTCCATCACTCGCCACTTGCCGGCCGTTTCGGGGGCCTGCTCCTCGAGGACTTGGTCCATCCAATTCCCCTGAATAACACTGGACACTACCCCATCCTTCAGGGCCTGGTACCACGGTGGTGTGAAGCTGGTCATCTGTATGGCAATGCCTGACCGCGCCATGACGACCTGTGTTGCGAAGGCACGATGGAACTGCGGATCCTTCTCGAAAGCGACGAGCTTGCGCGTGCGTCGGTCGAAGAGGACGCCGCCCTGTTGCGTCAGCATTTCAAGGCTGAAGCCTGGACTGGCGTCCACGTTCATCATGTACCGCTTCTTGCCGTCGGCATATTTGTGCTGTGTGACCTTTTTACCCGCCGCGATGAAGTCGCTCCAGGTCTTGATGCGGTCGGCAGTGATGCCGGCTTCACTCCATACATCATGACGATAGTAGACCGCCATGGTGTTCGGCCTCCACGGACAGGCCACTACGTGACCGTTGTAGGTCGCGACATTCAGGACCGCTGGCGCCACCTGGTGCGCGTACGGCTTGAAACGATCCGTCAGGTCAACGAGGAGACCTGCGGCGGCCAGCCGCGTGATGTCTTGCCACAGGACCTCGGCCACATCCGGCATCGTACCCCAAGCTTTAGCCACGTAGCCCGCAAGCAGGCGCTGGGCCATGATGGGAGCGCCCGTCACTTGCTGATTGTTGAATTGGACCGAGGCATACTTCGGGACAACTTTCTGCATGCGATGAAAGCCATCCTGATAGAAGCGATAATCTCCCCAGGTCGAAAAGGCGAACGATGGCGGGACGGCTTCTCGTGATCGCCCGGCCGCCATCGCGGATATTGGTACGCTAGAGGATAATGCCGCGCCGGCGCCGAGCGCCGCCGCGCGCCCCAAGAACTCTTGCCTCTTCATTGAATTCTCCTTATACGCTGTGCCGCTTCGCACGGCGAATGATTCATGGCTTCAAGACCTGTCGCACAGGCCCCAGATGTACATAGGGCGAATACATGACCCTATGCGCCGCGGTTCTCAAGGGCTGTGTCTCACCTCCTCTCTGGCGTCACAGAACCTTTCAGGTGATCTGTGTCGATCTCCACGTTTCTGCCGCGTATAGGGTCCTCTCCTCGAACCATCCCGACACGGGAACTGCCAGTCGCGGCCATACGTCATATCCCACGCCGCCTCACCGTTGCAGTTGGAACTGCGCCAACAAATTCGCTGGCGTCGCCTGCAGCGGCAAGGTCACCGGCGCCTGCGTGCGCGCCGATTCCAACGCGGCAAGGGCGATTTCGAGGGCAGCGCGCCCATCCTCCCCCGTGTTGTCGGGCGGCATGTCGGTACGCACGCAGTCGACGATGTAATGGGCTGAGTGAATGGCATGGGACCCTCCTTCGAACGTGGTGCGAAACAGCACCTTGCCCTTCCGTTCAACAGTGAGCGTGCTGGTGCGGTCCACGGCGAGATAGTGTGTGGCCGTGGCTGCCTCCAGGTGCATATGACCGCTGGGCGCGGCGCTGGTATTGAATAAGTTTGACAGGGCGCCATTCTCGTGTGTCATGGAGACGAGAGCGATGTCCTCGATATTCGGATCCTCGATGTAGGGCGGCCAGGACTCTTTGAAGCGCACCGTGGCCGTATTGGCCCACACCGTCTTGACCTCGCCCATGACCCAACGGACGTAATCGAAATGGTGACCACCGTTCTCTATCAGGAGGCCGCCGCCAAGCTCCCGTCGCCAGAACCACGGCGGCGGCATCCAAATACCCGGCTCGGTCGCCAGCAAACGGCGATCCAGCATCCAGAGAGGCTCTCCGTAGTCTCCCGAGGCCAGTAGTTCCTGCACACGACGATAGGTGGCTACCTGCCGCGGCAAGAAGCTGACGTAGAGAAACACATTATTCCTCTGACAGGCCGCGATCATCTCATCCGCGTCTTCGAGCGTGAGGCACAGCGGCTTTTCGCAATGCACATGAATACCGCGCTCTGCGGCCGCAACCACCGCTTCCCGGTGCAAGAAGGGCGGCACTGTCACGCTCACCGCGCGCAAGCGGGTATCGTCCAGCAGCTGGTGGTAATCCTGATAGACGCCCTCTATCTCAAATTCATGGGCCACCCGCCTGGCCCGCTCCAGATCGCTATCGGCGACACCAATGACCTTGACGTTGGGCAACTCCTGATAGTGCGCGATATGTCCACGCCCGGCATTGCCGGCGCCAATAACGCCGACATGGATCGTTTCCAAGGTCTGTACCATGGCCTCTCGTCCCCTTTCAGCGTTCATCATTAAGCCGTGATGCCCAGCGTTTCTCGCGCGTACCGCACGCTGGACGCAACCGTTTCGTCCTCCTCCGCCAGGCTCTGTTCTTCACTGTCGCATGGCGCCGACACCACCTCAATGTTGATGTTTGGGTCGGGCGCCAGCGCCTTGATGATCTTGAAGAGCGTCGGCAGATCCAACGCACCACGTCCTAATCCGACATGAAGGATCTCAGCGCCGTAGGGCGTCCCTCGAAAGGCGGCGTCTTTAAAATGTGTCGTGAATGCATAGGGGGCCATCATCGTCGACGTGGCGACGGGATCTTCCTGCAGGAGGAGCGAGTTTCCCGTATCCAGGCAGAAGCCCACGTAGTCACTGGCTACCCTCTCGATCACCCACAGGTGTTCGGACGCTGTCAAGCGCCCGTGATTCTCCACCGCCAGGCGGATCCCCGTCTTTTGCGCCAGGCTGGCCACCTCCCTCAGATTGGCCACCACCTGCTGTAGTTGGTCGTGGAGCGACATCGTCTTGGACCAGCGGTCAACGCGCTCCGTAATCTTGATAACGCCGGCACCAAGTTTAGTAGCCACCGTCAGGTCATGGGCAACCGATTCCGGATTCGTGTCCCCCCCACCCAACTCGACGTAGAGGTCCAGCCGGTCGGCCTCATTGCGGATGCTCTGTAGCCTGTCGTCGGACAAATCGTCACCGAGATCCATGAGCATGACGCCCTGCACACCTAACTTCGCCGCCCGGTTAAGCAGCCACCGCACGTCCTTTGGTTGAGTCGGGTGGTATTCGTACTGGCCCAGGTTGAGGTGATAACTATAACTATCGATACCAAGCTTCATGCGAGCGCTTCATGCACAAGCTCCTTGACATAGGCAATGCCCGTGTCAAGGAGCGTAAACGGGTCCCCACTATACACGGCTTCCACGCAGATGTGGCCCTCATAGCGCGGCTCGGCCAACATCTGACGCACGGCGAGGCGGTGGTCGATATCGCCGTAGGGCAGCGGTACCTCGATGTAGTCAGCCTGCCCTTTTACCCCGAACGACACGCGGTTAAAGTTCTTCACATGCCAGAAATTCGCGTAGGGTTTGAGGTTTTGCAGGATGTCGGCCGGCGTTTCCTGCGGTTCGGGAAATGCCCAGAGCGCATTGCCCAAATCGGGATTCACCCCGACGTTCGGGCGATCCACCATACGCAACAGCTTTAACATAGCCGTACTCGTGTCCACGAGCGTCCCCTGGTGTAGCTCGAGCGCCAGGCTCACGCCCGACTCGCTCGCCCGGTCGGCCAGTTTCCGCACCTCTGCCGCGATGACCTCATAGTGCCGCTCGTCGGCGTCGGGGGCCAGGCTGCTGCGCGGCGGGACCGTCTGGACCAGGGACAAATTGATCATGTTGCAGCCCATGAACGCGGCAACGTCGATCGCCTTTTCCACCCGCGGGGCATTCTTCTTGGCAAGGTCGGGATCGCTTAAGGTGACGTGCGTCGGGCACACCGCGGGCACGGCGAGGTTGCGCCGCGCATAGTCGTCGCGCATCGTGGCCAGTTCCTTCTCGCCGAACGAGTAAAAATCCGCCCATGCATCGATGATCTCCACATCGACCTCCCTGGACTGTGCCCAATCCAGGACATAGGTCGATTCGGGATACGGATAGTGTCGCACCGCCCACGCGCCGATACCAAATTTGATCATCTTGGCCTCCCGTCTCTATTCTCTTGCCGCAGTTAACTCGCGTACTACATGCCTGGATAGTTGAACTGGTCTCAAAGCTGATCCGTGATCAAACGTTTTACATGAAAGGCGTTGGTACCTACGATACACCAAAATTCTGAGCTTGTCAAATGTGAGCAATCCATCGCTGTAGACCCTAGCAACCACCGTCTACAGCGGAGCAGTTGGATGACGCCGGACAAGGAGGCGCGTTTGACAGCGCCGTAGCCTTTGGTGTATGGTAGCACCAAACGCTTTGCATGAACACACAGGACGAACAATGGGAACAATGGGGCGAACGACGATCAAGGATATTGCTCTTGCGGCCGATGTTTCCATTACGACGGTGTCACATGCGCTCAATCACACCCGCCATGTCAGTCCCGTGACGCGGGCGCGTGTCCAGGATCTGGCACAGAAGATGGGTTATCGCCCTAACTCGATCGCCCGCACGTTACAAGGGCAGGATTCTCTCCTCATCGGGCATATCCTCAGCCAGTTGCATACAAACCTGTTCTATGCGCTGGTCGCGCGCGGCGCGGATCAACGGGCTCAGGAACTAGGCTATGCGACGATCATGGCGCACACAGAGAGTCACGTCGAATCCGAGGAGCAGGCGGTGCGCCTGCTCCTCGACAAACGTGTCAATGGCATTATTTTTACCACCCCCCTGTCACCATCAAACGTGCTTCTCGCAATGTCCGAGGGGGCGTGCGCTGTCATGATCGAGCGCCCATTGCCCGTGCCTGGCGCCCATGCGGTGGTTATCGATCATCGGCGTGGAATATATGATCTGACATGCATGCTCGTTGAACAGGGGCATCATCATATCGCCTATGTTGGCGGCGATTTCTCACTACCAGGCAGTGATCTCGTCGAACGGGAACGCTTGCGGGGGTTTCAGGACGCCATGATTGAGGTTGGCCTTAGCGTGCCGTTGGCGCAGATGCTGCTCGTCCCGTACGGTATTAACCCCGCACGGTCTGCCTGCCAGGCTCTGCTGGACGGCCCCCGTCGCCCGACCGCATTGGTTATTGGGAGCGACCTCTTGGCGGCAGGGGTTCTCCAGGTTCTCTACGAGCGGCGACTTCGTGTTCCCGATGATCTCTCGGTGGTCAGTTTTGATGACACCTTGGGACCCTACATGGTGCCCGCCTTGACAGAGAGTAAACCCCCTGATGAAGAGATGGGGCGTCAAGCCGTCGATCTCATCGTGCAGCATTCGCAACGCCAAGCTAACCGCAGCCAACGCATCGTCCTTCAGCCCCAGCTACATCGACGCGACTCCACCCGCACGTTGAATCACGCCGACGCAAGCCCGCAGCTCTCGGAAAGAAGTGACTCGCGGGTGGACACTAAAGAGCCAGGATTAGATCCTACGTAATCAATCAACCCAGCGCAATATACTGGCGCTAAGTATGCGCTGGTTAATTCGCGCTGACGTAACCCTCGGGGAGCACCAGCGTCCCGCCGACAGGCAAGCGATTGCCGGTGGGACCGGGCAGCCCTCTAGGAAGTGGTCCCAGAGAGTTGTTCCCATGCACGAACATAACAACACCTACTTAGTTCAGAATCAGGGGACATAATTTGATTTGGGTGTGTTTCATCTGAGTTGAAAGGCTCCTCACGCGGCGCGCGCGGACGGCAGGACGGCACCGGGCTCCAGGGCGCGTAGGTCCGGCGAGATGGCGTCGTCGTCGGGGTAGGGAGTCGCGTAGAG
>JAABUH010003035.1_pt1 | contig 14016 bp, 14 predicted proteins | sample 5559121 | NCBI WGS metagenome assembly JAABUH01 (sample SAMN10711871, study PRJNA513364) | rock metagenome | isolation source: Antarctica rocks | place: Antarctica: Victoria Land, Battleship Promontory nord | collected 2015-12-28 | reverse complement strand
CACTGCGGCAACTCGCGGCCGGTGTCATGCTGGCTACCCGGGCGCGGGCGACGACAGCGCAATGCGGTAGCGCAGGCCCTCGCGGTTCACCCCGTACTGCTCGGGCTCGCATAAGCGCTCGACTAGGACGCCGCAGTTGGCGAGGATGACCTTCTGGGACGGTACGTTGTCCGGGTCGGTCGTGAGTTCGACGTGGGGCAGGCCCTCGGCCCGCGCAGCATCGATCATGAACATCAGGGCTTTTGTCGCGTAGCCCCTTCCGCGCTTCCACGGCACCACTGAATAGCCGATGTGCCCGAGGACGTGGGGCGCGGCAGGTCGCGGGTCCCGGGCTGCCAGCGTAATCCGATGCTGCCGCAGAACGCGCCGTCCCAGAGCCAGCGACTGAAGCACGGCAGGCGCGGCACCGTCGAGCCGTCCGGCAGCGTGACGGCGCCGCCCGCAGCTGCCCGCAGCCGTCCGGTCGTCGGCCTTGGTGGCGACGAACGCCGCCGGGTCGCGTCGAATTGCTTCGATCTCGTCCCGGGCCGCTTCCGCCCCTCGGACATTGTCCGCCGACCACCCGCGCCTGAGGGCGTCGAGGTAGCCGTCGAGGACGGAGAGGGATGGGATCACGAAGTCGACGCCCGTCATGGTATGCCACCTCGCATGATTGGCCACGGGGCCGGGACCTTCCGGACGGGGCGTGACTGGCGCACCCGGACCATTAGCTCCTTCAGCGTCGCTGGAGGTTCATGCATCAAAAACTCTTGGACTTTTTATGGGCGCACCGACGAAGGGCCGTGGTATTCAGTCGCGAGCACGCCCGCCCAGGGCCGCCACCTCGGCCGCCATGCCGATGCTCGGCACACGAAAGCCTTCGAAGACTTCCATCTCACGATCACCTTGCCGAGCGAAGCCGAGCCGCAGGTAGAAGGCAAGCGCACCGGGGCTCGTGGTGAGAACGGAAAGATCGATCCATTCCGCCTTGTGGATGTCGTCCACGACGCGCCGCACCAACGCCGAGCCGATGCCGGTCCTTTGATGCGCGGGGTCGACGTACATGCCCCAGAGATACGCAACGCTCTCCCGTTCGGCGAAACACGCGGTGCCCAGCAGTTCCCCATGTAGTTCCGCGCAGAAGCCGCGGCGGCCCCCATCTGGCGGCATAAGAGCGCGCAGCTTGACGTCGCGAAGGGCGTCCTCGATCAAGTAGGCGCGTTCCGGCCCGACCACCGGCCCGTAGGTCGCCGTCCATGTGGCGCGCCACAAGCGTCGCGCCGCTTCGAGGTCGTCGGCCGCCAAGGGCCGGATCGAAAACATACGCATGGCCGCACTCCGCGCGACAACTGAAATGGAAGGTGAGGGCAGGATTACGGCCTTGATCCAATCGTCTTCCGAAAACTTATCCTGCTGTGCCCGGATGGATAGTAGCCTTCTAGCTCTAACCCGACTCCGTCGCGGGCACCACACACTCCCTCATGGTCCCCATGATCTTGCGGGTCGTCTTGAGGATCGGCCGCGCCAGCGTTTATCGAGTGCTTCGCAAGCGGGTCGCCAATGCGGTGAGGACCGTCGTCGCATGATCGTGCTCGCCACCCTGCGTGAGCGCCTCCGCGGCTCCGACGTGGGTTGTGTTGGATCAGCTTGTCAGGTGATCGACGGGAGCGGGTGAAAGACTGCTTCACGGGCGCGCCTAATTACGGTTTCATGCGAGTACCCCGGCTCGCGCGCTGTACCAAACCCTCCGCTTGCGCCTGACTAGCGCTGGCACCCTCGCCGGCCCTGAGAGTGGAGATGGCTCGACCGACCTCGACCAGCGCACCTTCATCCTCGGCCGACACAGACGGACCGCCCTCGTAAGGCTTGGCTCCGGGTTGCTGCGCACGGAGCATGGCGCGCACGCCGTCCCCCCCGAAGCGTTTCTCGACCGAGGTCGCAAACGCGGAGAGCTCGCGGCTTACCTGCTCGTCGCTTTGGGCTTCCTTCCATGCCTCCGCCCTGCCCGCGTCGTCCTTGGCGACCGCCACCGCTCCGAGCGCGGTCTGAGCCCGTGCCGACAGCTTCGGCACCCCCGTCGCGTCGGCGGACAATTGCGCCTCGACACCTGCTCGGTAGCCCTGGGCCACTTTGGCTTCAACTTCGCCGACACGCGACATCGCGGGCCCGATCGCCTCGGCGACGAGCTCCGCTTGCGCGCGCTCCTGTCGAGCCTTGCTTCCGGCGAACAATCCAACCCTGCCGCGCAATTCGCCGAGCTGACCGGGATCGGCCGACAGCCGCTGCGCAGCTGACGTGTACCCGTCGCGCTCGACCAGTGCGTCGAGCCGCGAACGCGCCTCCTTCGGATCGCGATAGCTCCCCTGCAGATAGTTCTCCAGCGCCTCGCGCTCGCGCTGCACGGCGCGGTCATCTGCCACCGCACTCGCGATACTGCGATCCTCGAGCCCGCGCCCAAAGGAATCGCGGCCATCGACTGACACGCGCGGCGGAATCAGCCACTCCGCTGTGCCCGCGCCCGCCGTCCCGTCGGTCCTCGACGGTGTCGCTTCGGCAGCCGGCGTGAGGGACTGGGCCGCACGGGCCTGCGCGCTCCGCGCTCGACCACTTCCCTCGTCAGACGTGTTCTTTGGTCCGCCCTCTGTTGCAAACGTCCCCTGGCCGTCTCCGGCCCGTTGCCGCAACTCCGGCGGCAAGTCATGCGCAGTCGCCCATGCGACGGAGGCGGATCGCACCTCGTGTCGGCTCATCTGCCGCGCCAGTTGGAGCACGTCCCGCGCCGTCTCGGTCGCGGCGAAGATGCGCGCGCTCTCGCGTTGCCGGGTCAGCGCCACATAGGAGGACGCCTGACGCCAGTGGTGGGTGTGGAGCAGATAGGTGTGGTCGAGCGTCTTTCCCTGCCCCTTGTAGATCGTGCCCGCGTAGCCGTGTCGGAAACCGTCGAACTCGGAGGCCGACCACACGACCTCCCTGCCCTCCTCCGCCTTCGAGCCGTCGAGCTTCGCCCGGATCACCCCTGTGTCGGCGTCTATGCCCAAAATCGTGCCGGCGTTGCCGTTGTAGATTTTCCCGGCGCGCAGCGTGTCGGTGAACTGCACCCGATCGCCGGTCGCGAAGGCGGCCTCGCCGTACTTCGTGACGAACCGATGATCCTCGCCGAGCTCTCCGCGCTCGCGCCGCACGGCCCTGAGCTCGGCATTGAGCTTGTCCACGTCCTTGTTGGTATAGGCGAACACGAAGCGCGTGGCGTCGGGCGTCTCAGCCGTGTCGGCCTTCCAACGCGCCACCAGCCGCTCGCGGGATTGATCCTGCGTCTGCGACCAGGCAATCGCGCCTTCGTGGGCAAAAGCGCGTACCGCCTCGAGCGTGCGCCCCTCGGCCAGGTCGCGCGCCGCCTGGCGCTGCCAATCGCTCCTTTGGCGGGTCACCTCGGTGATTTCGGCGGAGCCGTGACGCTGACGTAGCTCGGCAAAGAGCCCACCGCGCTCGATCGACGCCAGCTGGCGGTCGTCACCCGCAAAGATCAGCTTGGCCCCGCTTCGCTTCGCCTCGGCCAATAATTCGCCGGTGATGCGGCTGTCGAGCATCGCCGCCTCGTCGACGATCGCCACGGTGCGGTTGGTCCACTGCGTACGGCCATTCTTGATGCGGAACAGCTCCGAATGGACCGTGGCCGCCTGCGCGAACCCGTCGCTTTTCAGGTCCTGGGCCACGCTGTTGGTCGGCGCCAGGCCGATGACATCGTATCCTGCGCCATCGTGCGCGTCGCGGATGGTCCCGAGCGTGAAACTCTTCCCCGTCCCGGCCCGGCCTTCGATAATTTTCATGGCGCCCGCCGCTGTCGCATGATCGAATGCCGCGTGCTGATCCTCGCGCAACGCGCGCCCCTCGAGTGCCACGGCCAAAGCCCCTGCCCCGAGCGCCCGATGCCGGCGCGAACCAGCGATGGTTTCGGCATCGCTCAAGGCCGCCTGTTCCTGCTCCCGCACGGCTTTGGTCGTGTACCGGCCCGTCAGCTCGCCCGTCTCACGATCGTGCAAGGCCAAGACCTCGGCATGACCGAGCACCTTTGCCTTCACCAGGATGTGCTCGGCTTCCCCAAAAATGTGTTTCGACAGGTGCCGGTCGAGGTCGCGCTCGGTGAAGGTCGCGTTGTTGCGCGTGATCACGCCGAGCACCTTGTCGGGATCGCGCGCCGCTGCGGCGTTCTCGCGAGCCACTTCCTCCGACCGCGCCACTGCGGCCGAGCCCTCGGCCCGCATGCGGATCGGGCCCACGTGCTGCTGCGCCACCGCGCTCGGGGCATCGACCCGCAGCTCGACCCCGTGTTCGGTAAAATAGCGGTTCTGGTGATCGCGCCACGCCGCACCCCAGTGCTCGCCATCGGTGACGACCCCGCGTCCTCGCAGTGACTTCACTTCCGGGTCGAGCTCGCGAGCCTTTTTGGCCGCGAAATGATCGCCCTCGACACGCCGCGTGGTGACGAGCAGATGCGCATGGTAATTGGCCCGCTCGCTATCCATGTCGCCCACATGCGGCGCGTGCACGTCGAGCTGCACGGCCACCCCCTTCGACACGAAATGCGCTTGGGCAAAGCTTCGCGCCAGCTCGACCCGGTCCTCGTGGGAAAGCTCGTAATTGGCCGGCAGCGCCAGCACGAGTTCGCGCGCCACCTGCGCGTCCTTGCGCCTCTCCGCCACCTCGGCGGCGTTCCACAACACCGCGGCATCGGCGAGTTTCGCATCCGCGCCTTCCGGCAGCAGCACTTCGTGATGCTCCGGCGCGTCGCGGTGCTTGAAATAATAGAGCGTGCCCGTGCGTTCGTCACTGATCGCCTCGCGGGCGTTGTAGGCGGCCGAGCGCGCCGCCGAGCCGCCGGTCGAGCGGGAAATGTAGCGAGCCCGGGCGAACGCGATGGCCATGTCGCGCAGCTTGACCGCAGCCGCGAATGAAAGCAAGGGGCGTTGGTCACAACGCATATTGCGTCTGCACGTCCGTCCCTCGCCTGCGGCTCAGAGGAGTGCCGAACCCGGCTCCGCCGGTCACCGCTGCGCTGGATCGGGCCAGTCACCAATGGTTACCGAAGGCGGAGCGGGGTTCGATCGACAGTTCCGGCCTGAGTACCAGCAGGGCGCGCACCATCGTGCCGGCCCCGTCATGTTGCCGAAGATGTAACGACGAGAGTCACGCTAAGCTTGATCCCGGCGCCGCGATCCGCGTAAACTTTAGACGTTAAATCGCGTGAACCGGGGAAGGACACCATGGCCCGAACCACGTTAGCCGAGCGCATGACACGCCTGGAGCAGCAGAAGAACCGCATCAGCCAGGCCGAAACGAAACTGAAGCTCGAAGAGCGCAAGGCCCGCACGCGAAGGCTGATCGAAAGCGGCGGGCTCGTCGAGAAAGCCGGTCTCATCGACCTCGAGCCGAACACGCTTTACGGCGCGCTGCTCTCGATAAAATCCCTCGCCGATGACGCCGATAGGATCGCCAACTGGAAAACCGAAGGCGGCCGGGCGTTCGACCGTGAGGCCAAAGCACGGGACGAGGGCAAGGTACCGCTCGTCATCACCTTGCCCGGTTCGCAGCCCATGACCGTAACCACACGGCTGCGGCGCGCGGGCTTACGTTTCTCCAAAGTCTTTCAGCACTGGGAAGGCCTGGCGCGCGTCGACGAAGCCGAAGGCCTTGCGGCGGAGCTTGGCGGCACCGTGAAACGCGTCGGTTCACCCGAGCCGGAGGAGAGCGCTGCCGCACCGGACTCCACCGCTGCCGCTGCAGAGTAGGTATTAGGCATGGACGGCGACGCGACAGTACGCATCACGGCGGTCGAGCACGCGGTTCCTCGCCCCGGCTTCGACGGACTGTTCCATCGCGTTACCTTCGAGATCGCCTCGGGCGACATAACACCCTTCGTCGTCCCCATCTGGGTGCATGAAGCTTTTCCCGACACCGAAATCGAACGCACCGCGCGCTTGTTCCTGGCGATCTCCCTGCAGGATGCAGCTGATGCCGCAAGCCAGAGCGATGCGGAGATCGCGGAAACCTCGGAGGATCAGGCGGCCGAACTGCACCTAACCTCGGCCATGCGCACAGCAAGGTGAAGGGAAAGGCGCCGTGCGGATATCGGATGAGCGACAAGGCGATCTCTTCGGTGTCTTGGCGCTTCCGCCTTTGCCGGGCAAACGGTTGTGCTCCTCGCGTCTCTCGCCGGTACCACTCGTTACGCAAGCCGAGCCAGAGAGCCTGACGGCGCTCGCCGAGCGGATCACCCGGGCCGATATCGACGAATTCGTGCCTGCCCTATCCGACGACGCACTGGTCGACGCCGTCGTGGCAGGGACGCGCGAGCTCAAGCTCCGCCTGGCTCGGGAGGCGCGGCAACCGAAACATAAGCGCAGGCCATCAAGCACGCTCAGGCGGGCCGGCGAACGCATCGGCGCCGAATGGGGTCGCCGAAACGATGAAGATGAGTTTTGATTGGCCAATGGAGGACGGCGGCTCGATACGGCGCCGTATCGACTCGCGCCGTCGCAACAGGGCGGATTAGAGTGTGATCGGCCGCGTATCCTACGACCTCGCCAAACTGGTTCTGAAGGTCGCACTCCAGCTGTGGCCGTTGTGGCTGTTCTGGTTCTCCTGGCAGGCCGCGAGCGCGCTCTGGCGCGACCTGCTCGTGCTGCAGCCCGATCCGACGGCGAGCAGCTATCTGCTGCTCTACCGCGCCTGGCCATCCGCTGCGCTTCTCGGCCCTGTCCTGCTGATGGCACTGGGCGTGGTCGCGCATCGGCTGCAGCTCGCCGGGCGCACGATCGCGACCGCCGGCATCCTCGGTGTCCTCTGCGCCACCGCACTGACGGCCTGGCCGGAATGGTTGCGGCTGTCGCCCTATCTCGGTCACGCCTCGCCGCTCTCCATCCTGCGTGCCCTCGATGGCGGCATCCTCGTGGCCTCCGCCTTCGGGCTCGCCGCCGCCGCGGTCGCGATCGAAGTCCTGCGCGGCAGCTCGTTGGGTCGCAGTCGTACGGATCTCCAACGCGCGCCGTCCGACAATCACGGCCACGCGGACTGGCTATCGGTGAAGGAGGCCCGAAAGCTCTTTCCCGGTCCCGATCCCGAGCACGGCGGCATCGTGGTCGGCGAAGCCTATCGCGTCGACCTGGACCGCGTCGCCCGTCGAGCCTTCGATCCAGACGACCGCAGGACCTGGGGACAAGGCGGCACGGCTCCGCTGCTCGTCGATCCCTGCCGGTCGGGCCCCACCCACGCGCTCGTGATCGCTGGTTCGGGCGGCTATAAGACCACCTCGGTGGGTATTCCCACCCTGCTCACCTGGACCGGCTCCGCCGTCGTGCTCGATCCCTCGCGCGAGGTAGGCCCCATGGTCGGCCGCCACCGGGAAGCCGCGCTCGGCCATCGCGTTCTCACCCTCGATCCGAACGATGTCGCGGCGGGCTCCTTCAACGTGCTCGACTGGATCGACGTCGCCTCGCCCCTGGCCGAAGCGAATGTCGAGGCCGTCGTCGGCTGGATCAGCGGCGAAACAGGCTCGAGCCGCAACCGCATCACCTCGGGCGCCGAGTTCTTCAAGGAAAGCGGCAAGGCGCTGATCAGCTGCGTTCTGGCTGATACGCTGTGGGACGCGACGCTCAGTTCTGATCAGCGCAGCCTGAAGCGCGTGCGCCAAGTCCTGGTCACCCCCGAGCATGAGATGCGCGACGTGCTCAAGCGCATCCACGAACACTCGAGGTCCGCCATGGCCCGCGATCTCGCCGGCACCATCATGGGCCTCGTCGCCGAAACCTTTTCCGGCGTCTACGCCAACGCCAATCGCGACACCCGCTGGCTGTCGACGCCCGCCTATGCGGACCTCGTCTCCGGATCCGGCTTCCGCACGAGCGATCTTTGCACGGGCAAGCTCACGATCTTCGTGCAGATCCCTCTGAAGGTGCTCCAGGCCACCCCGGCGCTCGGCCGGGTCGTCATCGGCGCGCTGCTCAACGCCGTGTACGAAGCCGACGGCAAGGTGCGGGGCCGCGTGCTGTTCCTGCTTGACGAAGTGGCGCGGCTCGGCTTCATGGGCGTGATCGAGACGGCGCGTGACGCCGGGCGCAAATACGGCATCACGCTCCTCCTGCTCTATCAGTCGCTCGGGCAACTGGTCGAGCAATGGGGCCGCGAGGGCAAGCAGGCCTGGTACGACTCGACCTCATGGCGCTTGTTCGCCGCCGTTCAGGACCCGGACACCGCGACCGAACTCTCGCGCATGTGCGGCGAGCACGGCGTCATGGCGACGAGCCAGGGCGACACCTCGGGAACTTCGGGCCGCATCGGCGCGCTCGGTTCGAACTCTTCGGGCCGCAGCGAGAACCGTTCCGAACTTGGTCGTGCTCTGATCAGGCCTGATGAACTCCTGCAGGACACCCGCGCCGACGAAGCCTTCGTGATCGTGCGCGGCTCGAAGCCGATCCGCTGCGGCCGCGCCATCTACTTTCGCCGACCCGATATGGCCAGCAAGGTTGAAGCCAGCCGCTTCGGCCAGCGGCCGGAAGCCGCCGAATGATGGGCCGCGTTCGCGAGACCGCCCGCCGCCTCTTGGGCAGCCTGCTCGCCGCGGCGCTGACGCTCTCGGTGCTGGTCTGGCTGTTGCGTGCCTATGCCGGCATGATCCTCCTGGCCTGCGCTTCGATCGCGCTGTGGCGGCTTTGGCGCGCGACAGGACACGGCCAGGGCGTTTCGGCTTCGAGCATGTCCGTGGCGCATCCGTTCGCGACCCGCAGGAATCGGCGGCCCCTCCCCGAGGTCATGGCGGAGCTCGACCGCTTGGTCGGCCTTGCCGGCGTCAAGGCCGAGGTCCGCAAGCTCGTCGACGTGCTCGAGGCCGACCGCGCAAGGCGCCGCCACGGCATCAGGAGCGCCTCCCCTGCCCTCCATTGCGTGTTTCTGGGCAACCCCGGTACCGGCAAGACCACCGTCGCCCGCCTCATGGGAGAGATCCTGGCCGGCCTCGGCTACCTCGAGCGCGGGCACCTCGTCGAGGTCGATCGCTCCGCCCTCGTGGCCGGCTACGTCGGCCAGACCGCCATCCAGACCCGCGAGGCGATCGAGCGTGCCATGGGTGGCGTGCTCTTCATCGACGAAGCCTATGCGCTCGCCCCCGAGGAAACCGGCAGGGATTTCGGGCGCGAGGCCATCGACACCCTGCTCAAGCTCATGGAGGACCACCGCGACCACCTTTGCGTCATCGTGGCGGGATACACAGGCGAGATGCGCCGCTTCCTCGACTCAAACCCCGGCCTGCGCTCCCGGTTCACACGCACGATCGCCTTTGCGGACTACCGCGTCGAGGAGCTCACCGCGATCTACCGCGACCTTGTCCATCAAAGCGGATTCACCCTCGAGCCGGGCGCCGAAGATGCTCTCGAACGCGCTTGCGCGGCTCTAAGCCTGGGGGACGCCGCGACCCAGTTCGGCAACGGCCGCGCGGTTCGCACCCTGTGGGAGCGTACCCGCGAAGCCCAGAGCTCCCGCGTCGTGCGGGAAAGCCTCACGGACCGCGACGGCCTGACCACGGTCGTTGCAGCCGACATCGAAGCGGCCATGACCGTCGGAGAGCCGGCGTGAGCCTCGAAGACCTTGTCATTCGCCTCAGGACCATGCCGGCCGCGATAGCATTGGCATTCCGGCATGATCCGATCTTCCGCTACGCCGCACTCGGTATCCTGGTATCGGGCTTGTTCCTCATCGGCCGGCTCGCCGGGCCCGACGGAACCGTCCCGGGCGCCGCACCGCCCCCGAACCCCACCGCGCTCGGTCCGACCTATGATGCGGGACCTGTCCCGTCCGCTGCTCCTGCTCCGCCAGCGGAACCCCCGCGGATCGCGCCAGGACGCTCGCTCGACGGCGTCCGGGTCGTCCCCGACGCGACAGCTCCCACCGACCATTTCGGCAGAGCGTCAGTGCCCAAACGCCCATGATGAGGCCGGTGGCCTGCACCGCGAATGGCGCTCAGCAGTCGGAAGGCCGCAGAGGAGCTGCCCGAGTCAACGACCCTCTTTTAAGCAAGCGAGATCGCATTGAAACCCCTCCCCTGTTTCGTCGTCGCATTATCACTGACGACCCTGGTGGCTCCGGCGCATGCGCAACAACCTGCGCCGCCATCCTCCGGCGACAACACGCAACTCGACCGCATCGAACGCAAGCTCGACGAGGTCCTGCGCCGGCTGAACGCAGCGAACCCTCCCTCCCCTGCCCCGGCCGGCGCTCCCGAAAAGCTACCCGTGACGCCAGCACTCGCTGCGACGTCAGCCGACTACAAGCCAGGCGCCCTGGCGATCGTCCACGCCGCTCCGACCACCGCACGTGCCCTCGCCGAGGTGCCGGCCGACAGCGTCGGCGGCTTCGTTTACAACGGCGGTGCCCTCCCCTTCTACGACCTTTCGGGCCGCGGCGTTCGCTACGTCGGCCCGGTAGGCATCGAACTCCAAGGCTGGCTCAAGGCGGCTGAAAGCGGGCGCTACCAAATCGCTGAGGAACTCCGGGGCCAGTTCGGCAACACGCCTTTCGGCGTCGACTGTTTGCTCGCAGCCTGGCTCGAAGACCGCCAACTTGGCATCGAGCGCACCGCGCTCAACCCGTCGATTGGCCAGGAGCGCGAACCCAAGGCGACCCTCGTTCTGGGCGCCGATCTCCAGCCCGGTCTCTACAAGCTGAGGATCTGGACGGCATGCCTGCCCGGCGCTAGGCCGCGCGACGTCAAGGTGACGGCCGACCTGCTCATCAAGGCGCCCTCCGACTTGAACCTCCGCGCTGTCCGCAACGACGAGCTGCTTCACAAGGCCGATTAAACCAGAGCCTCGAGGGAGCGATCGGGGCAACCAGGATCGGCCACGAAGCCGTCAAGCAGGCTGAGCGACATCGGCTCGCCTTCAGGTTTCAGCTTGGCCGTCACCATCACCGACAGTGCAGCGACCGCATTGAACGTAAGGGTCACGAACAATCCTGAAGGCGTGGTACGCCTGGACGACCGAGGCGACCACATCCTCAGGCACCACTCCATCGGCTGCCATCAGCAGCTGTACGATGGGCTCGGCCAGCATCTCTGCCAGACTCGGCTCTCCGTTCACCATGAGCCTGTCCTGCCTCGCTCCACGATCCGCTATGTCCTTCTTTGGCTTGACCGCATGATGACCGCCTCACGCCCGCTGTCGTGCGTCGTTGTCGCCAGGCTTGGTCCGCAGCAACGCCATCAGCACGGGCCCAAGCGAGAACTGCCCGGCCTTGGCCCGTTCGGTCAGGCTCCGAAAATAAGCCCCGGCACTGTTGATCGCGGTGCCCCGCTGTAGGATGGCCGCGATCAGGATTGACGCCCCTTCCTCGCCCATGACGCCGCAGGCCTCCTCCCAGGCGCTTGGACTGACCCCGAGCATCCTGCGGACCAGCCCCGCCACGCTGATGAGGTCGTTCCAGTTAGAAACGCCGCCCTTGGCGTACATCACGATGTCCGGACAGGCCTTCAGCACCAAGCCCAAGGGGAAAGCCCGTTGTGGCGGTCTCGACACTTCGGGTTTCGGCATCTCGCTTCGACCGTGACCTTTTCGGAGGTCAAGTTCAAATTCGATAATAGGTTCTGGTTTTGAATTCTGATGGTGAGTCTCAGCCTGAGACTCATTGCCAATCATATTCTCCCTTTTCATCGACTCTGCCAAACACTTATCGATGTCCAGGCGCAACGAACGAAGCTCGCCAACGAGGCCCTCTAGCACCGCATGCTCGGCAGCTCGTGGCGGCATGCCCCCGAGCGCGATGAACCGATCGGTGAGCTCGCGCCAAGGCCCGGGCAAATCCTCCTCGATCGCGGCTGCGATCGTCTTGGCGATGTCGCGACGATGCAGGCTGATCTCCTCGCGCAGAAGATGACGTGCCTTGGCCTCCGCCCTGACCTCGCCGGCAACCTGCTCGAACTCGGCCGCCCGCCCCACCAACGGCGTCAGGTCGAACCCGTAGGCCTGCTCGACCTGTCCCCCCTCCCCTCGCCTGGCGAAACGCTTGCCGTTCGGGCTGTCTCGCCGGATAATGACGCCACCTTCCACGAGCTGCGCCAAGGCCCGGCGCAGCGTCGCCGGCGCCGGACCGTGCGCCCGCAGCGCGAGCTCCCGGTTGGACGGGAAAACGATCAGGTCCTGACCTGGCGTAAGCGCCGTCTCGGGATGGAACGTCAACAGCGCGCTCAGCACAGCGAGCGCACGATCCGAGAGACCGAAGCGGTCCTTGGCCTCAGTGAGATTGCGGAAGACGCGCCACTTGTGGGCGGCCGTGTCGTCCGGGCAGGCTTTCGCGACGGCCTGCGCTGCCATCATGGCGAGCGAGAGCGGTCGCCGCCCAAAGGGCGTCGTTGCGATATGATCCATGATCTCTCCTCTAGACAAAGGAGAGCCGTTCACCGACGTAGGCGTCCTTTCACTTGACCAGTGATTCGGACGGCGCTAGGGTTCAACTGCCAGGATGATATGAGCCGGTTTCGCGGTGTTGGTTTTGGGGCTCATCCCTATCGCCGATGCCGGTCGGGAACCGGCTCTTTCACTTTATCATGTACGTCCTCTTAGATGCTGCGGTGTCGCTTAGCGATTATCCGGCAAGCCGGACAGTTCAGGCATTGGTCTTTCGCCGGCTGGCCCCTCCCTTTTCCCTGTCTCGCCCTCCAGCAGCGTTCCATTCGGCATGAAGCCGGGGCAGTTTTGCTGCTAGAAATTCGGCAAAGGCAGCATCGTTTAGCTGCAGGCGAGTTCCTTTGCGTGTTCGCTCCATCCAAGCGATCTCTTTTCCCTCCGCCGTGACCGCTGCTCCAGCCGATTTTGCCGGCTTCGGCCGTGACACCTGGACGACTTTAAGAACGATCTCAAAGCGACCATCTGTATCGGCAGACAGGAAGCCCGGGCTCTGCATTTCCCCGTAGATAGCGGTGAGTGCATCTGCCGGCTCAATTTTGCCTGCGAGATCAATCCATCGATCACGTCCGATCTTCGGCGCCGGCCCGATCGCCTCTATCACGTCGCGGGGGATCTTTACCGCCGCCGAGATCAGCCGAGAGAGCCCCGTCTTATCGGTGCTTAGCGCGGCCATGATGATCTCACGTTCAAAGCCCGCCTCTTCGAGCCTCGCTGCGTAGGCTGCTCGCTCGATAAAGCTCAGGTCACGTCGCTCATTATTCTCTTGGCCCTGTGCAACGACGAGCTCCGCATCCGTTAATTGCCGCACAACGGCGCGCACCGGCCGACGCAACTCACGAGCTGCCTGCACACGCCGGTGCCCATAGGCAATCTGATAGCGCCCCGCTACTTCGGGGTGCGGCCGTATTAGGATTGGCACTTGTTGACCCGACGCGCGGATCGACTCGACGAGGGCGCTGTGGTCCGCTCCCGCGTCGGGGATGCGGTCGGCAACCGGCGAAGGGTCAAGGAGCGTCGGCTCAAGGTCGATGACCGTCTGACCGCTCGCGAGTTGTGATCGCATCTGCTCGGCTTCAGAGGCGGCCGTCTTGAGTCCCTCGATGGAGCGGGTGACTGCACCGATTGCACCACGGCTCCCGAGTGCGCCGAAGCGTGGGCTTCTCAGCGCTGCTGAGGTCTCCTCCGCAGATCCTCCCTCCGAGTTGCCGCCCGGCAACTTTGTTCCGACAAGGTTCTCGAGCAGATGCTTACGCGCCACTATGCCCTCCCCCAAGCCTGCGCGATCAGCTCTTCAATCTCACCATTGACATTGTTTAGGGCCTCGAGCGCGCGGTCGTACGTCGTACGCGTAAAAGCATCTCGACTAACTTCATAGAGGGTCTGCTTGGTAATCCCTGCGTCGGAAACAGCCGTGCTCTTCACCATCGGATAATTCAGAACGTGCTCCCCGAACATGGATCGCATGAAGCTAACCATTTGGTTTTGGGGTCCGTCGCCTGGCTCGTAGCGAGTAATGAGATATCGCATCCAGTCGTAACTCATATTGCCCCCAGCATCGGCAACCACGCCAAGCAGATCGGAGGTCATT
>JAABUH010003302.1_pt1 | contig 14022 bp, 23 predicted proteins | sample 5559121 | NCBI WGS metagenome assembly JAABUH01 (sample SAMN10711871, study PRJNA513364) | rock metagenome | isolation source: Antarctica rocks | place: Antarctica: Victoria Land, Battleship Promontory nord | collected 2015-12-28 | reverse complement strand
AGAGCTTCGAAGCGCTTCGAAGCGTGGACCGAGGTCGGGTCCGAGCAGGGCCGGCGCGCGCCTTGAGCTTGCCCGTGTCGACGACGTAGACCACGTCCTCGATGGTCAGGCTCGTCTCCGCGATGTTGGTCGCCAGGACCACCTGCGCGGAACGTTAACCTAACCCTACGCTTCTTCCCCAAGCGCGCTGCCCCGCCCCACGAGCAGCACGCGCATCACACCGTGCCCTGCCCTAGCACATCGCGGGTGGGTGCTGGGCGGGTGGGTGCTGTCAACTCAGTATCGGCACACCCGAACTTGAATGCGTTCGATCTGGCGACGCCATGCGCGCAGCGCACCTGGCAGCCCCGCGCGCCCCACGACGCCGCGCCATGCAAAACTGAAGCGGGCGTGGGCGCCCCCCGCGCGGCCCAGGGCGCCCACCTTGCGCGCGCCGGGCGGCGGGCGGTCGAAGATCCGGCGCTGCTCCTGCGGCGACACGGACGAGTGCAGCGGCAGGACCAGCATGCGGCCCGTGCGGTGCGCGGCGGTGGCCGTCAGGCGCTCCAGCATGGCGGTGATCTCGCCCATGCCTGCGAAGGGTTAGGGGTGTGATACCGGCGCGCTGCGACAGCCTGCTCCCGCCCGCCAATAGATAGATTTGCCGCACAAGAGGCACGCCTGTACGACAGGCAGTGTGTCTGGCTCCGCAACAACAAGGCACTGCTGTTGCTGCGCTCACCACAAGTGGCACCGAACAGACCAGTCAGCTCCCTTCACCCTGTCCAGCTGAAAGGCTCGAGGCTGCCGTGAGCTGCCGCGCCCGGCTCCCGTCCAGCACGCAAGCAGACAGCCCCCCACGAAGGTCCCCAGCTGAATGATGTCAGCTTTTGGGCCTCCTTTAACCCTAGCCCTGACCCTCACCTGGCAGGAAGACGAGCACCGCGCCCTCGCCGTACTCCTCGTCGATGTGCGCGACCAGCTCCTCCAGCAGGTCGTAGTCGATGCGCGTCTCGTCGACGCGCGCCAGGTTGCGCCGCGCCGCAAGCGGCAGCGCCTCGTAGCGCTCCGCGTCAAAGTCACGGTTCAGCGGCGCGGCGTCGGCCTCGTCGTCACCCCAGCCCTCCTGCGCGGCGGCCGGCGTGACCAGACGTGACACAGATGCCCCGCTGCGGCACGAGGCCGCTGCGGCAACAAAGTCAGAATCCCCCGCTGCAGCACGAGGCTGCTGACACACTGAGCCTGGGTTCACATAGCACTCTCCCGCTCATTCCGGAGCCCTTGCGCAGGCAGAGCCCATGCAGTCTGGCAGGGTCCTGCAGGGCAGTCAACAGGGACATAGACGCTGCTTTGACTTGGTTCGGGGGGCTGGCATGGCGGGGCCCGAGGGAGCCTAGCATGCACCTGCGGCCCTGCATTGAACCACAGCCTCGCGGTGCAAAGCCAGCACCCTGCCGATCGACTGCGACTCGTCCACCATACAGATGCACTTAAATACGTCTGGTTCCCGAGCCGTCAACTGCGGCTCGTCCGCCATAACCCCACACTTGCACACAGCTGGTCCCCGAACCATTCCGCAGCAGGCGCGCACCTTGACCAAGTGCTTGGCGCGCTGCCCCGCGGCCTGCTCCAGCCCGCGGCGGCGGTCGCGAGTGCCGCCGCCGGCGCGCAGCGCCGCCGGCGAGTCCGGCGCCAGGCGGTAGCCAGTCGCCGCGTATGCGTCCTGCGCTGCCAGGGCAGGGTGGCGCTGCATGCCCGCAAGTGCGAACATGAGCCACGCCAACAAGCACGCCGCGCCAGGCACCCTGACATGCACTCACCGCTTCAACACAGACTCAAGAAGCACCGCAGTCACATCAGCCCCACAGAAACCAGTAAAAGGTCGTGACTCGCGCTGTGTCAGAAGTGGCCTGCAAGAGGACTGCGGCATCACCAGTCCCCAGAGCGATGTGCCGGGAGAGCGCAGACATCCCTTACGAGTGCGGGTGTGGCTTTGAGACCACGCGGCGCGCGCGCGCCTCTAGGAAGTGGTGCTCGACCGGGAACGTGCGCCCGCCCGCGGCCAGCACCGGGCAGCCGCCAAAGTAGCGCGCGAACAGGTCCGAGTCAAGCGTGGCGGACATGAGCACCACCTGCGGGGGTAGGATTATAGGGTATCTAGCTATCTGGCTTGCTGCTCATCGCCACAAGTGCGCCTTGCCGCGACCAGGCCTCACGCCGCAGCGCAGCATGCACTAACGGTGCGTTAGTGAAGGCGCAGGCAACCAGAGTATGACACACACGGAGCCCAGGTTGGATGTAAAACGCTATGCAGCACACGGCCCTGCAGACTGAACTAAAAAAAAGAAAATGTTGCTGTCAGACGCTTCTGCTCTGCGGAGCCTGCGCCGTACCTTCAGCGGGTTCCCAGCAGCGCGGCGGCTTGCGACGATGTCGCGCAGCAGCGTCATCAGGAAGTCGCCCTGCAGCGTGCGCTCGTGCACCTGCGCGCAGGCCGGGCACGGTCGAGTGCAGCCTGCGGCAGGGACAGCCGGGCTTACGAAGGTGTGCACTTGTTGAGCAGTGTCATGCCAAGACTTTGCTGATTAAACACCTTACTAAGATGCTCAGAAAGCTGTGAGCACGATCGTGCATCAATAGGGCAGCCTTGCATACACTGCGGCTCATGGTGGCCCGCAGAGTGGGCGCATGAGCGGGCGCGCGAGCGGGCCAGGGGCGCGCCTCGTCGACAATGACGTGCGACACGCGCGCCAGCGCGGCGTCGGACGCCAGGCGGCGCAGCAGGATGCCGGTGGTGCAGAACAGCAGGCGCGTCGCAGCCGTCGTGGCCGCGTCCAGGCGCACGTGGTAGCCTGCCGCCAAGGTAGGGTAGGTGCGTGGACAGGGTCTATGGTTGGGGAATATCATGAAGCTTGTGCAAAGACAGGTTCGCGCAGCCTACACTCGTTCTGCAGCAAGCCATGCCAGCGGGGCCAAGCATGCGGATCAGGGCGCCACTGCATGCATGCTGCACAGCAGGGATCCTGCGCATGCCCGGCTGCCGCCACTGCTCTGAGAAGGAGGCTGCTTCTGCAACACAGCCGCCTGGTGCAGCCCGGCCACCTATCGCTGCGAACGTCTAAACACGCGCTGCGCAGCAGCACTGCCGGCCTCCAGGACATCATTACCATGCCGTTTCCGTGCATGCCGGGGGCACAACGCCGCCGGCGCACCGACCATGGCGCCCTCGGCGCCGGGCGCCGGCTGCCCACGCTCGGCCGCCACGCGCTCGGCGACGGAGATGGCGGCGATGCGGCGCGGCTGCGTGCACACCAGGCTGGCCGCGCCGCCGCCGCCCGCCTCGATCGCCGCGTCCAGCAGGAACTGCGGCACCTGCGCGGGCAGCAGAGCCCTCCTGTGAGACATACCCCCTCAAATTCTGCACTGCCCTTGTAATGAAAGACAGCCTTGTGAGACGGTTACCCTCGAGTACCACATGAAACAATTTGAAAGACAGCGGCAGTGCAAGAATGACTCCGACGGCATATTACACCGGCAGAGGACAGAGGAGCGCTGGCGCCGGCCGCGCGCCGCGCGCCCCCGCGAGGGCAGGGCGGGCCGCGGGCCTGCGTGGTCTTGCCGCAGCCGGTGTCGCCGCCAACGACGGCCACGTCGCAGGCCGCCAGCGCGGCCAGCAGGTCGTCCCGGATCGCCACGACCGGCAGCGCCGCGCGCTTGGCCTGCCAGGCGGCGCCCTCGGGCGAGGCGCGCCAGGCGCGCAGTCGCTCCCGCACACGCACGCCCTCCTGCGCGCCCGCCCGTGAGCGCCGGCACAGGCCACACCAAGTGCGTATTTTGTCAAGATTAAGCGATGCGCGTCGGGAAGGCAGGCGCTCATGCGCGCGCGCGCCCTCCTGCGCAGCCTCGCACAAGCGCCGCCGCAAACCGCACCAAGTGTGGCCGCTGTTCCACGGACGAGCTGAGGGAGGCACAGCGCGCCGATGGCGAAGCGCCCGCCCCAGGTTTAATGGGCAAGGAGCATGTCGGATGCGCCCATGCGCCCCAGGCTCGAACACAAGAGCACCGCGCGCCTGCTCCTGCTCGCGGGTGAGGCTCGCACGCGCGGCCGGCTGCGCCCCCGCGTCTGCCGTCGCCAGCGCCGCAGCCGGCGCGCTGCTGCCCCCGCCAGCGCCTGCCGCTCCCTCTGCGCTGCCGGCGCCGGCCGCGGCAGCGTCCCGGCCAGAGCCAGCGTCCCCGCCAGGCTGGCCGAGCAGGGACCGCGCGAAGGCGAGGCGCGCGGCCTCGTCGGCGGCCGCGCGGTCGGCCGCGCCGCCGCCGCCGCCCTCCGCGGCCCAGCGCAGCCAGAGCTCGGCGAACGGCGGCGGCAGCTGCCGCCACAGCTCCGGCTCAGCCGCGCCCGCCACCTGCGTACAAAGGGCACGCCTTGGTGTTTGTGGCTCAGATGACCGACTCGCAACTTGCACGGCCAGCCCAGCCAGGGCGCCGGGCGCGCGCGCGCGCCCTGACCAAGTCTGACGGCTCTTCACAATTCCCTGGCATGACGCAGACCGCATTGTAGCTGAGTGGCCACTGTGACTGGGTTCTGAAGAGAATCGAGAGCAGAAGAGCAGAAGAGCAGAAAGTGGACGCTGAAAGCGTCGCCCAGGCGCACAGCGTGCAGCGCGAGCGTGGCGGCCGCGTTCTGCGCGTCCTGGATGGCCTCCCAGCCGTCGTCCTCCTCGCGCAGCGCAAACGCGCGCGCCTGCGCGCCGCCGCGCCGCCGCCCGCCGCCGCTGGCCGGCACCTCGAGCGTGACCGCGTAGCGCACGCCCGCGGCCGGCAGGCGCAGGCCGCCCGCCGCGCAGCGCTCGAAGCGCGGCGGCGGCCAGCCGGCGCGCTGGCAGTGCTGCTGCAGCAGCGCCTTGGGCGCGCGCAGCTCCACCACTGGCTCCGGGCGCCCTGCGCGCGCCGCCTCACGAATAGGCTCAGGCTTGCAAGCGAGACACGGCTGTTTCCGCGGCAAGACCAGGCAGGCCGAACAGCAGGCCATTGCTGATCTGCTGGCAGCGACCTGCAGCAGCGCAGAGCTGCATGTGCGGTGTCACAGGCGTGCCCTGCGAGCGGGACATGCATTCATATCACAGCAAGTCGTAAGTCCTCACTGTTGCAGCTCGACTCAGGGACGCTAGAGGCAACAAGCGACTGATCTCCTCTGTCTGGCAGTCTTGCAGTGCCTGCGGACACCACGACTTATGGCAGTGAGGTGCGAGTGACGCCAGGGACGTGCGAGCGGCGCCAGGGGCGGCACCCTTCCCCTTCAGCTTTGCGCTGCGCTTCGGGCCGGCGCTGTAGCCGCCCCAGGGCCCGACCGGCGCGGCCGCCGGCTGCGCCGGCGCCGGCGCAGCCCACTGGTCCGGCGGCGCCTCGTCGAAGAGGCCCGCGCTGTCGCCCAGGCCGCCGTCGTCGTCTTCGCCCGCGGCGCCAGCGGTCCCAGCCTTGGACGCGGGCGCCGCGCCGGGCTCGGGCGGCGGCCGCGCGCGACCCTGACACGCACAGCCCACCTCGCAAGCGAGCTGACTGGCAAGAAGGCGCGAGCGCTCTGCAGCTGGACGGCTTGCTCGCGCCGACATGCACGGCGTCAGGCGCGCCTCACAGGATCGCCGCCTGTGGCCATGTGAGCTGTGGGCCAGGGCAGGACCTGCGCCGGGTGTGCTTGTCAGCACGGCACCCCCGCCAGCCGGAGTGGGTGAGGTGCGCTCGCAGCCGGTACCCTCACAGCTGGGCCAGCAGGGGCGCCTCACCTCAGCGAGCGGAGCCGCATGGCCGTTGCTCGCCTCGCCGCCGCCCGCACCGCCGCCCCCGCCCGCGTCCTCCGCGTCTGCCGCTGGCTCTTCCAAGTCATCGTCCCATGCCGCGTCCGCAGACCCTCCCGCAGGGTCTCTCATACCTACGGAACCCTGCTGGCTGGGCGCGCCGCGGCCGTCCCATGCGGCGCCGAGCCGCGGCTGAGCACCCGCGGTGTCAGGGGCCCCTGCAGAGGCCCCTGCTGGGCCGCCGGGGGTCGGCCGAGAGGGCCCCCCCAGCGCGGGCCAATCGCTGGGCTCGGCATCAGAGGCGCCGCGGTCGACGCCGTTGGCGTACGGGGCCGCGTCCTGCGCTGACAGGGACGAGGCCGACGCGCTGCGCGAAGCGGTCTGCGACGCGGGCGGCCTCAGCTCCGCCGCGGCTGCCTCGACGGCCGCCTCTGTCAAGCCTGCGCGCCGGGAAGCTTGTTACGTTGTGCATGCACCATCAGGTGGACGAAAGGATACAAGTGCTGCTGAGTGTGAGAGCAGCCCTGGCGACCCTGCAGACCCTGCTGACACCGACAACGGGCTTGCATGCACCGTGTCGTGGACCACGGGATGCCGATGCTGCTGAGCGCGAGAGCGGCCATGGCTACCCTGCACACCCTGGTAACACCCATGACGACCTGCTGCCTTGCCATGCACACCATGCCGTGCCGGGGGCAGCATGTGCCCCACGCCAGCCCTCCGCGCCACCTCATCCCTTAGGAGCCTCCTTCTCACTTTGCATGCAAGTCCAACAACATTTGGGCGCTCTGCATACTCCAATAGTTGCCCAAGACGAGCAAGCGTCTGTGCGCACCAAGCGCCGCAATCTCGCGCTTGAGCGCCGCGATGAGCTGCCCAGCGGCCTTCTGGCGAGGCTTGTCGGCGGCCGCCTTGGCCCGCTGGGCCTCTGCACGGACGGTGGCCCACTCCACTGCCACCTGAAGGCCGTCGGCCCACATGGTCACATGCAGCGCGGGCTTTTTCAACCCATAGCAGTCGACAATGCAGCCATATGTGCTAAGCCTGTAACACCCTCCACTCAAGCGACAGCTGCATCTGCACCCCGTGTCTATTCACATTCTTCCCATCCAAGCATAGCGGACTGCTGGGTTGCCTGGGGGTCGAGCCCCACAGCTAAATGAACAAGCCGCCGCGTGCAAGCTTGGTCTGTGAGTACTCACCTGCTTCCGGCGCTCTTCCGGCGGAATGCGCGCCCGCGCACGCTCGGCCTTGCGCCGCTCCACCTCGCGAGGGTCCGCCCACAGCTCCCAGTCTTCAATCTCGTCCTCGCTCTGCCCGAGGCATCGCGCAAGGAAAGGTTTCTCGCATGTTGATCTATGCATGCAAGGAATGGAGACGACCGATGCTTGCAGTCCTGTGCACCTAAAGCGTTACAAGTACAAGCAGACAACAAAAGGCGCTGTAGTGCCGCGTATCATGACGTGTGCAATGCTGGAACAATATCCAGCCAGGGTGCAATGCGCTGCATAGCAGGTAGTCACGGCGGGGTCCCTCCGCAGACGCGTGCAGCCGCACCGCGCCGCCCTCGTCGCCGGAGCTCGGCTGGTCCTGCGTGTACTGCAGGATCCAGCGCCGCTGCGCGTCCCTGTCCGCGGTCGCCCTGGCCGGGTCGGGCCGCGGCGGCGGCCGCGGCGGCAGCGGCAGCGGCGCCTGCGGCTCGTCCGGCGGGTGGGCGGGCCCCCTGGCCCCGACACAGGCCTCGTCGGCTGTGAGGCATGCCTGCTGCTCGAAGCGCAAGCCCAGGCCCTACAGGAACTGTGCACGTGGCCAGGCCAGGCCGGAACCATGCGAGGGGCGGCGCCTGTGGAAGCGGCGGCGGGGTAGGGACCCTCACCCTAACCGCACCTGGCAGCCGCGCGCGCCTCAGCCTTGGCCAGCACGCGCACGCCCGCGGCCGCGGCGTGCGAGCGCGCGCTGCCGGCGAAGCGCCGCGGCAGCCGCGCAGGGTCCGTGTGCAGGCACAGCCAGTCCAGGGCGGCCTCCTCGCTGATCTCCGCCCCCGCGAGGGCCTGCGCGTGTCATGCAGGGCTTCAGGCGCAGGCCTCAAGCCCTACACTAGTCCTACAACCTGACACATGCTGTTGCATCACATGCTGATTGCGGGCCCCTCGCCGGCTGCGCATGGCGAATAAGGGCACCTGTACACAAAATGCTGCATGTCATTCAAGACAGCCAGTCTCAGAAGGTCCATGGCCAGGCCACCAAGCTCACGCAAGTGCAAGCAGAGGCCCTGGAGGGTCACTGCAGCGTTCTGTCAGGCCAGCTAGGTGTGGGAGGCAAAGAGAGGTCAAACAGCGTACAATGCTGCGTTTTGGCCAGGGATGCATCTCTGTGCTTTGCTGGTCAGCTGCCGGGCTGGCCACAGCAAGACGCGCCCGCATAGCAGTATGACTGCGGACTCGTACACAACCAGAGGCGGACAGTGAGGAGCAAAGACGCTGCAAAGAGCAGGCTGGAGCGTGAGCAGTTATGTGTCCACCGCAAAGGCACCTGCAGCGCCTGCTTCACGTCCTCCTCCAGGAAGCCGCTGCGCACGAGGCCGTCATACACGGCCGCCACGGCGTGCGCGTCAACGCGCGCCCGCTGCCTCCTGGGTGCAGGCTCCTCTTGCTGCAGGCCCTGCAGTGCAAATTTTTGTTCTTGCCGTGAACAGAGCTCTGTTACTGTTACAGTATAATGGCAAGCACAAACAGGTAGGACTGGAGATACAACTGCACACCATACCACAGACTCTTGCAGCCCAACGGTGCGGCGCATGGCAGTAAGTTGAGTGGCTGGCACATGCGCAACATCACTCATATGCAGTTCCCTGGAAACCTTGTGGCCGTCAGCGCACCGCCAGTGCGCTCCGCACGCGTGCCTCGCTGTCTGCGGTCAACTCTACGGCAGACGCCTTCTTGCGGCCCGCGGCGTGTGCAGCCGCTTCCGCAGCCGCTTTCCGGCTGCCTCCCTTCTTGGGCCCCATGGTGGAGCAACGTGTTCGTCTCACAATACATGCACAGCTGGCGTTCTTACACTGACGTGCGCCAATGCGAGCTGTGCACTGTTATGGTTACAATCAGCAGAGGTTGATAGGCACACTCTCCATGCTTGCTGAGAGAGCAATGGATGGTGTGGTGATTGAAGGACAGGAAAGGCACTGAGTGCGCTTTGCCATTGCATCCGTCTCCCAACTTACGGGGGCTATTATGGGGGCCTTCCTGCAGTCAAATTGACTTTTCAAACAGCCATGTTGGCTGTAAATTGGCTGACAGACGGCTTTGTAGTTCAATCATGCATAGCTCAACTCAACCAAAGCCAGGCACGCAAAATTACAAGAAAGCCACCGTGCCAATGTCTGGTTGAAAAAAACGTGGAACTTTGTCACAGCTATTAGGTAAGAAATGCGCCAGGTCCAAGTAAACCAGGCAGACAGGCAATCATAAAACACGGCGAGCAAGTGCTGCTGGTCCACAAAATCCACACGGCAGGTGGGGCTGCAGCCGGCGGCAATATATTGCTTGTAGTAGGTTGCATGCAACATTCCTAGTCCCCATCCGCTCCCCCCTTGGACACCCCGCTGGGCTGTGTGAAAGCAGTGCCGTCACTCGCAACCAACGTCCCCGCTCATGCTGAGGGAAGCAGAAGACCTGTGCAAACAGGACAACATCAGCGCAGTCATGCATTACTGACCGCAGTATGGTGCAGCCAGCAGTTATGACCGCGCCGCAGGGTAGGACACTTCCGGGCATGCCCCACAAAATCATTAACTCAAATGCTAGGCTCTTGAGCACGCGGCCGCTTGGCCCTGCCTTGCACAACCCGCCATCTCAGGCCCCCTGCCTTTAGATGCCCTGCTCGCTGCACGCATGATGCGACAGGACCCTGCTTAACAAATCAATACTTGTTGTTGCCGCAGCACATGGCGAAGCTGCGGAACAGCGACAGGATCGCCATGAGTGCGAACAAGCCGCACGCGATCCAGGACACGACCCACTCCGCGGTGCGCCAGTCCCGCAGCTGTTGCACAGGCGCCAAGCTTGTCAGCAGCCCATTTCTTGCAAGGAACAAGGCTGGGTACGCAACCAACAAGCAATTGACATTAACATGGAATGCATGCTGCGCTGATTTCACTGCAAATACCAGCAGCAGCTCAGCGCAAGTGTAACATTGCAGACCGGGCAAGCATCTGAACAGTGCCTGGTAAGACTGCTGGAGCAACTCCTGTAGGGGTGGCTTCACCGGCACGCCGGAGTTGTTGGCGCTGAAGGACCTCTGCATGAGCACCACGGAGGCAACCGCCCACCAGGCAGTGCCCAGGCCGGCGAAGATAAACTCGAAGATGGCGCCGCAGCCGCAGAAGTTGCATGTGCAGCACTGTGCGCAGACGCAACAGAGCATGTCTTCCACGAGTGACCTGAGCATGGAGCCTGCGATCTGGGCATTGAGCACTGTCGCATGCTAGTGGTGGTGCAACGCTGCAGCATGCCTGAATGAATGAATGAATGAATGAGGCAAAGGGCTCATGTGAGCACCTCTGACCACCGCACAAGCACATGCAACAGGCCGCGTGCTGGTGCGGTGCGGCCGCGGGCGCATGCATAAGCGGTGCGGACGCGGGCGCATGCGCGCGCACCAGCAGCAGCGAGAAGAGAATGGTGGCCAGCATGGAGACGCCGGCGACAAAGTACGCGTACACGCACATGCGCGTGTTGGTCGTGTTGGTGTCCAGGTAGCACACGCCCTCGCTCGTGTATGAGCCTGCGCGCGCAGCCCCGTCAGATACGCGACTCACAGTCGCCGCTCGCTCATTTGCTGCATGCTTGCAGACTTTCTTGTCAGTTGTCACATATGAATCTGTGCCGATGCACGACCTGCCGCTGTTTGACGCGAAACAAGCGCTCCATCACCCTGCTCTGGGTAGGTTCAGTCCCACTGGTATGCACTGCAGACAGTGTCCCACAAGGTGGCCATTGCATGATGCATCATGCCCGTGCGTCAAGCCCGGGAGGCGCGGACCATGGCCGATATCGACGCCAAAGTGGTTCAGGTGGGACAGCTTGAAGTAGGTGATAAGCACGATCGCCACTGCGCAGCCAATCTGCGCGCGGCAGCCGGCCGGCGTGTCAGCTTTGCGGCTGCAGATAGACAAGCCCCAGGGCAGGCCCTACGCCGTGGCCCAACTTGTACGCGGCCCGCCGCATCTCCGGTCGTCCTAGCATACAGCCGTCCTGGCATTGGGGTGCATCAACTCCATGACAGCAGGCCCTGCACAGAGGAAACAGAGGCTCCAATAGCTGACCGGCTTGCGAGCAGCACTGCGCACTCCACAGCGGCAGGCCTTGCGGCTCTACACCTCCTGCCAGTCACACAGCGGCACGCAGTAGCTGCCTACACTAGCTTAGCTGCTTCCTGCGGCACGCGCTCCGCAGCTGCTCCGACAACACGCCAGGTGTCGGCTGCCCGCGCTGCCTCCGTTTCGGCGCAGAAGCTGGAGGTGCATTGACTTGCTAGCCACAGCCGGTTCCCAATGTGGCAGCCCCGCACTTGCAGCCCAGACGAGCTGTACGCTGTGTGCTGGTCGCGGCGCGCCTGCAGGAGGCTGACGATCGACACCCAGACGCGGAGGCAGACCCCTGAGTTGTCCTCCACGCTGTTGCCATACTGATCGCGCCGCATCTTGGCAGCCTGCACCCAATAGGAAGCACGTCATACAGCCCCGCACGAGAGGACGGCCTGCAGGTGCGCAGTCACCCTGCTCTGCATTGGAGGAGCTGCAGCACTATCGCCTCCTTGTGTAGAGCTTGAGTGCCTAACGACCACCAAGCTCAAGCCTTTGTGGCGTGTTGCACTGCACATGAGGCGCGACGCAAAGCACTCCAGCGCAAGCAAAGTCACTGCACAACCGGGCAGCAAGCTCCTCGTTCTCTTTACTTCTGCAGTGCCGAGTGTCTGCTGTTTGCAGCTCTCTGCTCCGAGCTGCGCAACGCGCACGGCAGTTTGGTTAGGAAAATACCGGCGCAAGCGCAAGCTCTGCAGGGTTTGCAGCCTCCTTGCTCCTCCGCTGTGAGTAGTCCTGCACTGGTGCTCTTTCACCTTCCCAAGTCGAGCGCTAACAGCCAGCTCAACGCCCTTGCTACCAAGGCTACCTGAAGCAGCTTCAAGCGCTAGGTTCTACTGCAGGGTCCCTGGCACTGAAGCTGTTGAGTACCTGGCTAAGGCACTTTTGTTGCAAGTGACATTGGAACAATTATAGTACTAGGAACAAGCATGTCACTGCTTTGCAGCTGAGTGCTGAGATATGACGTCTCTACACCTTGCGATGATGATGCGAGAGCACCAGTCCTCTCTGGCAAACACCCAATGTGCCGGCTAGCGCAAAGCCAACCCTGGTCGGCTGGCAGGGGCTACCATCATGGCATAACCCATACGACACTGAAATTACATACCTGCAAACTATTGTGACTCGTTGCTTGTCTGGCAAGTGCCACAGTGAGTTCTAGATACAACTTCCAAAAAACTTGGTAATGCAGCCAGGTGCTGCAAAACACAGTGACACAAAACACAGTAACACAGTTCGCCAGCCCGGCCTCAGCCGTTCTCCGCGCCCTCGAACGCCATGGCGCCCTCGCTCGCGGAGTAGGCGTTGGACTTGTGCTTGGGCGCGAACACGAAACCAGGCGGTGCAGGGCCCAGCAGCATCTCCGACAGGCGCAGCCTGCGCGGCGCCCGCGCGGTCGCCCTCTCAGTGCGCGCTGGCAGCTCACAGCGGGCGCTCAGGAGTCTGCTGACACATAGAGGATACCATCCGCACAGGCTGCATGGCAGGGCTGGCACGGGCTCGACCAGGGCCCTGGCGCCATGCGCCGGTGCAGTTGCTGCATGCATGCATGTATGCTACGCCCCCACACACAGACAGTTTGACGTGTAAGCCAGGGTCACAGTTGAATAATATGATATAGCAAGGCACATGTAGACAACCTGTCTGCATGCCTGCACAAGTATGCAAACGCCCGTGCATAGGCAGGGCCCACTGCAGTGGGCTCTGCCTAAGCTCCAGACCTGACCTCCTGAGCGCAAGGCCCGGCTTGGCCAGCAGAGGTGCAAACCGCACGGAATCTGCCTCCGTCACCCCTGCAACCCCCGGCCTCTGATACCCTGTTCCTCCCACATCCTAACCCGTTGCAGAACCCGTTGCATGAGCGGCGTGTCCTGAGGCGCGCACCAGTCCGCGGGGTTGCCCGACGCCAGCCAGGTCTCCAGGTCGCTGCGGCCGAAAAAGGCCGGCGGGCGCCAGTTGAGGCGCTGCGGCAGCACCTCCAGCAGCCCGACCGGCACGTAGCGGTGCAGGAAGCTGAGCCACTCCAGCAGGAAGCGCCTGCAGTATGGCGCTCGGCGATCAGCGCTCGGATGCCACAGACGCTCGGATGCTACAGAGATCAAGCGCCGGCACTGACAGACGTACACTCTGCGAGCCCAGCGGCGTCAGACTGAAACAGGCGCGTAGCAGTGCAGGAAGCTGAGCCACTCCAGCAGGAAGCGCCTGCAGCGCGGTGCGCTCGGATGCCACGCAGGCACCAGCGCACGCACCGACAAACTCATGCTCGATGTGGCCTCGCGGCGGCAGGTTCCGATAATGTGCGTGCCATATTGGCCTTGTGGTAGCAGGTTCAACGCGTGCCATACTGAAGCCCTGAATGGCCGAGCATGCATGGGCCTAACGCAGGATTTGCAGGCCGTAATGGCGCCGCGGGGGCATTAAATTGGGCCGGGCGGCGCGCCGGACGGTCTCGACGCCGCGCGCGTCGGAGCCCCAGTGCAGCAGGCCGGCCGCGCAGAAGGCCTTGAGCAGGTCCAGGCGCTCCCCGGCGCTGATGTCCCAGTCGCGCCGCTCCTTGATCTGCGCCCCGCGTCTCTGCGTTTACGCCAGCGTGCCCTGCAGCCCTGAGCGCCCGAGGCGCAAGCCAGGCGCCGTGAAACATACGGTCATGCAAATATTGCAGCGCGTGGGAGGCTGGCACACTGCGCTGCAGACTTTGCGCATGTCTGATTCCAGCAGCACGCGATAGCGGCTTCCAGCCATCAAAAAATTCTAGCCATCGTGCATGACTATCATGATCCTTACGGCCATCAGCTGGCGGTCGGGCATGAGCAACGCCACATGGCAGCTCACCGAACAGCTGCTGGCTCAATCACTCCCAACAACACTCCTGCATGCAACAAGCTGACA
>JAABUH010003301.1_pt1 | contig 14025 bp, 15 predicted proteins | sample 5559121 | NCBI WGS metagenome assembly JAABUH01 (sample SAMN10711871, study PRJNA513364) | rock metagenome | isolation source: Antarctica rocks | place: Antarctica: Victoria Land, Battleship Promontory nord | collected 2015-12-28 | reverse complement strand
TCCGCCGGGTTTTGGCGGGCCGCCGCTCTCCGCCAGCGGCGGCGCACATCCTGGCGGACCCCACATGTGCGCGCCTCCAGACGCGGGGGCACGGCTGCGCGGCCCCGCCGAGGCCGGCCTTGGGGACCCGCTGAGCGCGCACCCCTCGCGTACGGGGTCACCGGCGGTGGGTGGCCAGGGCCTGGACACAGGGTTTGCCCTTGGTTACCCGAGCGTGGTCGGCTCCGGCATCGCCAGCGGTCTGCCCGGCTTCGCCCTGGACGCTCTTGCCGCGCGCCCGCCCTCGCGCCCGCCCTCGCGCCCGCCGTCTGCGGCGCCCCCGGGCGCGGGGCTCCCACCGCTGCGCGTCGCAGATGCCGGCTGGGGCGAGCGCGGCGCGGCGGGCGCGGCGGGCGCTGGTGGCGTGGCGCTCATGTCGCCGCCGCCCTCTGGGCTGCCGCTGGAGTCGCGGCTCCTCGGCGGCGGGGCTGCGCCCGCGAGCGGCCACGCGGGCGCCCTCAGCGCCGCGCCTCCCGGCGCGAGCCTGCCAGCCGGGTGGGGCAGCGGCGGGGCCTTGGGCGGCGCGGCGGGCGGGTCCAGCAGTCTCTTCGGGCGGGACCTGTTTGCGGGGCAGCGTGGCGCGGCCGGCACGCCGCCCCTGCCGCCGGCCTTCCCGCCTGCTGTTGGCGCGGCGCAACAGGCCGGCGCGCAGGCGCTGCGCGCTGGGCAGGGCAGCAGCAGCCTGGGCCTGCATGCCTATGGCAACCCGCTGTCGGTGCGGGGCGTGGGCGAAGGCTCCCACAGCCACAGCCTGCCGGCGCTGCCGCTCAGGCACGGTCACGGGGGCGCGCCCGCAGCCTCTCGGCTCGGCGCCAGCAGCGCGCCGCTCGGGCCGGCCGCGTATGCGGGCGCCCCGGCAGGCGCGCCGCAGCAGCACAGCGCCCTGGGCGGGCCCTGGGGTCATGTGCCCGGCGGGCTGGCCGCGCTTGCCGGCGCGCCCGCGCACGCCGCTCCCAGCGGCCTGGACGCCGGGCAGGGCTTTGGGCCGTACCATGCAGCGCTGGCGCTCGCGCACGCGCAGGCCGTCGCGCCTACAGACCGCGCATATGGGCAGGCCGGCGCGCACGAGCCTGGCGGCGCATACGCTAGCGGCCTGCCCCACGGAGCCATGAGCTCCAACGCCTATGGCCAGCAGGCGCTACCGCAGGGCGGCCTGCCCGCCGCGCTCGCGGCCGCGCAGTTTGCAGCGGGCGCGCGCGCCAACCCCTACGCGTACCTCGGCGGGGCGGGGTATGGGGGGTACACCAGCCAGGGCGGCGGCCTCACCTCGCAGCAGCACCCCGGCGGTCTGGCGGCGCTGGACGCGCTGGGGTACGGGCGGCAGCTGCCGGGCTCAAACCCTGGCGCCGCATCAGGCCTCAACCCTGCTGGTGCCCTGAGTGGCTACGCCGGCGGGCATGGCCTGCCGTCGCTGGGCTCCAGCATGGGAGGCAGCGGCGCCGCCGGCTCGTACCCCAGCATGGGGCCTGGCGCGCTGCCTGCGCCGCCCGCGCCGCCCCCGCCCGACCTGCAGGCGTACCTGAACGCGCTTGAGCGCGAGCGGCACCACATGCCAGATTATGACGCCATGGCGCGCGCGCAACAGCTGGCCTTGGCTGCGAACAGCCTGCGCATGCAGGAGAGCGCGCAGCTGATGGAGGAGGTGCTGCGGGGTAATGCGGACACGGCGGCGTTCGGCGGCGGGTATGCAGCCGGCAGCAGCGCTCATGGGGGCCCTCCCGCTGCGGCGTTTGGCGGCGCGCCCGCCGCAGCCGGCGGCGCGGTGCAGGCAGGCAGCGGGTTCAGCTGGCTCGATGCGTTTGAGGCACGACCGCAGCAAGCGCATGGTGGTAGCAACCCAGGCAACTTCCCGTTTGGGAGTTAGCGCGGCTATGCGCGGTTAGGCGCGTCAGCGTGCATGCCCGGACCTTTGCCGCTGCTGCCAGGGACGATCTTTACCTGGCTCGAGCCCTTCTGCTGCTTGTACAGCCTGTTGGATGTGAGGTAGGTGTGTCAGGTGTGTCGACACAGTATCAAGCACTTTGCTCAGAGGCAGTGCAAGTCGCAGGCAAGCCTGTTGGTCGGCAGGATGCAGAGGTTAGCAGTCATCTGGGGCATGTAATCAGGTTAGCAGTCATCTGGGGCATGTAATCAACCCCTGAGCCTGACGGGGGTGGAGACTGGGACGTTTGGCTGAGCAGCGAGTTCACGGCAAAAATGGCAGAAGGCACGCGTATTCGAGCTGTGCGCCTTGCCTGTGACAAGCGCCAAGCTGTGGCTGTAGATTTCGATACTGACAAGCATCTGGCAAACTGTGTGCTGATGACAGCAGCCACCTTATCAGCTGCTCAAAAGAGGAACCATGTCCTGAAATGCAGCACACAACGCTTTGCATCCTGTCCCTGAGCGCGGTGGCTTGTGCGCCATCCTGTGCCTGAAATCCTAGCTCCGCAACACCGACTCACAATGTCCAACTGCCATTGTCAGGCTGTGTCGCTGTTACAACCATCATCAATGCTATGAACCATGACACACAAGCTGATCAAACCCTGGTTGGCAACCAGCATGCACCCCACACTGATTGCGGCCTGCGTGCATGCAGATGCCTGCGCAAGTGGGACTGCAGAGCAGGGGTTGTCGCCAATCGGCCCTGGGTGGACTAGTGCAGCAGGCAACTGCACTTCCGGTAGACAAGTAGTTCCGCAACTACCTGGAGCACACCTAGAGCGGACTCTGCGGCGTCTAGAGCTGTGCAGGCACTTCCACGCTTCCCGAAACAGCACTGATATGCGTCCCAAAGCCATAGAGCAATATGCCGCTGCCTGGCCAGACTAAGACAGTGACTGCTGCTGTGCGCAGAGACTTGACTGGACTTCCTGAACTACCTTATATAACAGTCCCGAGTGGGCCAGCGGGTCAAGCCCCTGCAGGCTGCGAGAGCCGCACGTCCACCTCATCATGAACGCCCTGGAAGAGCATTTCTCCTGCATCCGCACAACTTGGCTTGCTTGGCTTGCGCACTCTTGGCAACAACGGTTCAGTTGACCTTTAGTTGCAAATCAAAGACAGCATTGTACGTTGCGCACCATCAAAGTTCACCAACCCGCGTTTCTTTGCTGCCCGTAGTGTCCCTATCAGCGCCTCGAACACGTCGCCAGTCTCGCGGAACAGCACACCAAACTTCACAGTGTAATGCTGATGGTCAACGCGTCCCAGTCGCTTTATTTCAGTCACAAGTTTTGCAATCTCTTCGTCAACGTTCACCATAGCGGCTTACATGCTGCAGCAAAGAGTGAGTCTGAGCGCTTGCGAACGCCAAACCAACGCGACAAATGGCCAGATTGTGACACTGCCTCGCTGTGGCTCGCAGTGAACCCAGACCCGAGTGTGGACAGAAACAACCAGGCGACCTTGGCAACACTTCTTGTTGTGCAGAAGGCCCTTGGCCTTGACAACCCCCTCCAGAACCTGCTGTGCATACCTGCATCCACCTGGGCTAACTTAGACAGGAGGCCTTGGACGTCGCAGTGACTCGGCTGGCGGTCCATAAAAAACATCCTACACATACGGTTACACATCTCCCACACCCCGCTATTGGACACCAGACCGGTGCCCAGGGGCAAACTTCAGACAGTACCCAAACACTTTCTACAGAGAGGGCGTAACCTCCCGTCCCTGTTGGCTGCCGCACGCCACACCTATCCAACAAAGCGCGCATCTGCAGGCTCAGTGGAGCAGAGCAACCAGCTAAGCCAGCCGGCTCTTTTGTGTGCCGCTCGGCGTTGCTCGCCGTGGCAGACACAGCTGCCCAACCGTCCCAACGCCACGCACTTGCAGCCGCCGCTACGCCTCGCGCTGCAACAGGTGTGGCGGCACAGGGAACTTGGCCATGTTGGCCTGGCCGAGCGCGCGCCGCTCAGCAGCGCTCGCCGCCGCCCAGCCGCAGCCGCCGTCCCTGCCTGACGCGGCATGGCCGCCGCCGTCGCGCGCGGGCGCCTCGAGCCCCGCGCCGTCAGCGCTGGCGGCGGCGGCCTGCCCAGAGCGCTCGCGCTCTGCCGGCTGCACGCGCGCGCACGGCGGGCTGAGCCCCTGCTTGATGCGGCCCAGGTGCCGCGAGAAGAGCACCTCGCGCGCGGTCGCCGCGGTGCGCTCGCGCTCGAAGGCGCCGAGCGCGGCCGCGACGCCGGCTGGGTCGCGCGCGGCCGCCAGCGCGCTCGCCAGCGCGTGCGCATCCTCGATAGCCATGTTAGTCGACCTGCGCGCTCGCCGCCGCTTCACTACGGCACGGTCATGCTCGGCCAGCTCTCAAACATACGGGAGATGCCAAGCCTTTTGAGCAATAGCAGTAAACAAGGACCTGAAAGACGCCGACCAGCCCAGCCTGCCGTGACACTGACACGCTTCATGCGCAGGGACAGCGTGAGCCCATGGCGCGCACCGCAGGCCGTGCGGCGACGTCGGGTGAGCCGCCTCGCCGACCAGCGCGCACCGGCCGAACGCCCAGCGCCGCAGCGGCTCGCGGTCGAAGATGGCGTTGATCCACGGCTCGGGCGTGGCGGCCATGACCTGGGCGAGGGCGGGCGAGAAGGTCTCCCGCGCGTCCGCATGCATGCGCTCGAGCTTTGCGGCGTCGGCCTTGACGCTCACGCTGTACGACTTGAGCTCCGGCTCCGGCTGGTTCACATACCTGCGGCATCAGAGCACATGTGCGATGGATCCGTGGCCGGACTCCGCAGCCGGCCTGCTCGCATGGATCAACGCATGGACAAGCGGTTTTAGCTGGGGCTGGAGCGCCTGACGCCCGGGCGCACGTGCCAGAAAGCACGGTCTGCTAGGCGCATGCTAGAGGCTGCTGTGTGGCAGAATTGGCAGCCAAGCTCTGGCGGAGGAGCCATAAGACCCAAAACGGCTGTCTCAACACCACAGTCCGTGCAGGCCATGGTGGCGGCGGCACGCGCCAACCGCACAGACGCGCGGGCCGTTGGGTGCCGCACCACAGCCAGTTCAGGCGCTGGCCGGGCAGCTCGTACAGCACCGCGTGCGTGCGCTGCTCGGACATCTCGAAGTAGAGCGCGCTGCCGAGCTCGGGGTACGCTCGGCGCGCGGCGGCTGCAGCCTCAGGCGCCTCGCTGTCCCGCACCACGCCGCGCCAGGCGCAGTACCCCGAGTACCTGCAGCCCAACCGGGGAGGGCCTGTGGCTTCAGACCCCAGCCCCAAGAACCCCCTGGACAATTTATACCTTCACTTATGAAACTGGCATGCGCCCCTGCTCAACGACATGCTCATGCTACAACGCAGCGCTCTGCGTCCACACAGGGTTGGCTGGCGTCACACAGGGCACTGGCCAAACCTCAAGGCCGAGCCCATATGTCAGCATTCCCAAATTACTCACAGAGCCTGTCACACGCAGCAAGCGCTGATTAACAGGCGGACCGCCGCTCGTCGCCGACGTGGCGCCGCCGCGTCTCGGACATCTGCCCATCGGCCGCGACGGCCAGGTCGCCCGCAAACTCCTCGTTGCGCGCCTCGCCGACGGCGCCCGGCGCCGCCTTGACGCGCACCGTTGCCACCACGCCGTCCCCCGTCTCGCGCAGGTCGGTCACCGTGTGCCCGAAGCGTACGCGGGCTTGCGGCGGCAGCGCATCGATCAGTATGCGGTGCAGGTCGCTCCAGTGCACGCTGCGCGGCCCACAACACTCGCTCTTCATACTTGCCGCGCGCGACAGCGAAGTGCACAGCAGCCATTCACAGCAGCCTAGCTCCTAGCTACCTGCCTGAGTGCACACTGGCTGGGCACCAGCGTGGCATGCAAGCGCACTGGAGTGGCAGAGGCTTGCACGCGGCAGACAACACTCCAGCACACCAGCATATGGGTGGTCGCCCAGGCGCCTGGGAGGGCTCACCTGCGGTGGTTGTACAGCTCGTCGCGGTGCAGCGCTGAGGGCGTGCCACCCAGGTTGGTGAGCAGGTTGACTTCTATGCCCAGTGGCAGGCTGACAGCCTCCAGCTCCTTGGCGAGCCCGAAGCCGCGCAGGATGTCCAGCGCCTTCTCGCCGAGCCCCAGGCCCTGGCGGCCGCAGGCCTCTGCCTCAGTGCACACACACAAGTCCCAAGCACTCGTCTTTACCACACAGAGACAGTTCAGGCAGGCAACGAAACCTGTCCCGCATAAGCAGCTCCTGTTCCGGCTCCGGCTGAGCTGTAGTTACATGCAGGCGCAGCGTGGAGGCGACTGGTATTGAGGCCAAGCACGTCGCTGGACAGCCTGTTGCAACCTTGTGCGCTCGTTTCTGTTTGCCTCCCGATGCGCCTACGGCACTCAGCGCTGCTTGCCTGACACAAGCGTGAGCACGCGCATAGATGGCATCAAGATTATAGGCAATATGCAGATGCTCTGCGAGTGGCTTGGAAAGCACACCGCGCCAGCGGCTGTCACAGAGGTCGCGCGCTCCAGCACCACGACCTCGCAGCCAATCTTCAGCAGTGCGTGCGCACACGCGCAGCCGCAGATGCTGCCCCCCACAATAATGACCTTCATGTCTGACACTGTTGTCACTTCCGTCTTTATATGTTTGCGGCCTCAGGCTGGGCGGTGATGGCCAGCAGTGATGGCTAGCTCGCCCGCATCAAACGGTCTAATAGGGCTTTGTGTTGACTGGATGAAAGCTAGGAGTTCAAGGTGGCAAATTGCGAGTTCTTATATACTCAAGTAACCCGTCCGATCGAGGCGCTGAGATGGGCCTCTCACGCGCGCTGGCCATGCACACTGCCCAGTCCGCGCCAGTCCCCACGCACGTGCATGCACTACGCATGCCGCAGAGGTGCTGTGCTGGCGCCGCCCCGCTGCCCGGCAGGCGGCGAGGACCGCACTGGAGCGGCGCCACGGCGCGTGCGCGCTGCAGTGCACTCGCCAACGTGTGGGGCTCCTTGCGGCTCGAGGAGGTTGACGAGGCAGAGGCGCCAGCCCTGCAGGTGCCGCCTCGCTGCTGGTGGCAGACTGAGCCGCCGTGTTCATTGCACAAGCGCGTGCTGCGCCTCCGAGCCAACGCCAGCCTCACCCCTTCGCAGGAGCCTGGCGAGCTCATCACGTTCGAGGAGGTGCAGGAGATTGCCGCGAGGAGGTAACACCGCGTCAGCAGGCGCTGTGCTCTTGTCGCTGGCGGGCTAGGCGGCTATGAGCTGCTGCACGAAGCAAGCGCCTTGAGGGCGGGCTGCCGCACATGCAGGGGCTTGTCGCTCACCTTGAAGACGCTCGGTCCCTTCTACCGCATAGTGATACGTGATGGCAAGCCGGGCAACGGCGCTGCAGCAATATTGGCGGTCAGCTCTGGCTTCACTGTGCCCGCGATGGGCCTGATGCACTGCGACTCCTTGGAGATATTCACGCGCGGGCACGCACCGCCCAATGCCCCTGCAGCCTGCCCCCTGTCTTGTGCCAAAACTCTCGTTCGGCCTTGTGCTTCTCTAGCCTCAAGTTCCCGGCTGACTTGTTTTGTAGGGTCCCTCTGTCAGGTGGCTTCCGCCTGTGCATGCACTGTATTGTGTGGCCGCACATAGGATTCCCCCACTCAGGTCGCGCCCACTGTGGGTGCAGACGCAAGGGCCCTGATGGGGAGCGCGTGCGCGGCGGCATCCTGGGCCTGGGGCTGCTCATGGGCGGCGCGGTGTTCAGCTACGGGCGCACCTGCGGCTGCCACAAAGCAGAGATCCTGGCTATTCGCGACGACGGTGCGCCCACGCTCGCAGCAGCCTCTCTCCATGCAGCGGCGCTGCTGCGTAGTTGCGCCTCGCGGCCAGAGACGCCGTTTTTGTTTGGCTGAGCCAGGACGCTCAGTGTTTGAAGTCACGCGGGGCTGACAGAGGCACGCCCGTGACCTGGGCATGGCACTTGATTCCGCGGCCGGCATGGTGAGCAGGCTCGTGCGGGGGCGGGCGCGCAGACGCCTGGCACAAGCGCCTCGTGAAGTACTACTCATACTTTGGGTTCCAGCGCGTGCGCGCGGTCGGCGACAACGGCCTGCGCGACATCCCCGACCTGCTCGTCTGGGGCGGCGTCGGCATGCGCATGGTGGGCTGCCGCTCTGCGTCCTTGTCCCAGGCTGCCAGGCCGCCGCGCGCGGCGGCTGCACGCCTTGCATGCATCGCCTCAACGGATGCACTCCGGCAGCATGCTGGCTTGATAAGGTTTGTAAGTTTTCGTTGTATGACGCTTTTGAGGACTTTCCTGGTTGCCATACAATGCACTGTGTGCTCCACGTAGGAACATGGGCCGCGCATGCACTTGTCCAGTTCGTAAGGACCTGGACGTGTCACCCGTACCCTCCTGTGTGTGTTCCCAGCATACGCATGGCGCCTACGCAGTGTGTGGTATGCAGCGTGCCAAACATGTACTGACATTGTCACGCATGGGGTGCTGGCCAGGACGCAGACATCAAGGCGCTGCTGAGGCGCTGGAGCAGCGCCATACGGAGGTCTGCTTCGCGGGGCATTGACAGGTTTTGAGCTGGTGCGCCGTATGGTTATTGCTGTAAATGGAAGCGGTCTTGACGGGCGCTGGTGCAGCGCCGCATGGTTGTTGCTGTACACGGCAGCATTTTGGGAGGGCGTCATGGCAACTTTGTCGGCGTCATGCTGTGTTGCTCGCTTACCAGCATGTCAGCACTGATACTTGTTGCTTGGCGGCCCCCACTTGTGAGCTGACCGCCCGACACCCCTTGGTCGGCTGAAAACAAGCTGTGCGGTCTTCATGAGGGCGCCTTGTCATGCTCGCGTAATAAGAAGTCAAGCTGTCGATTCAACGAATTGGATTCATCTCATGCCAACGAGCACCAGGACTCACATAGAGCAAGTGGCTGTAGGCGCTGGCTCACCCCCCCTGACTCAGGCGCTTACTTTGTCACCTCCTTATAGTACATTGACAGCTTCGGCAGAATATGCTGGTAATGTGTTGATACTACTGTTCCGCTGACAACACCGCATGTGCAGTGCGCATGCCAATGAAGCTCAAGGGTGGTGGAGCCTATCCAGGCGTCGTGCTATTCAATTTGAATGCGCAGTTTGCAGCATGCGATCGAGACTGGCGATGGGCGGTGCGCGCACCCGCACGACCTATGCACGCAGGGACTCCTATCTTTGTCCTTGACCTCCAGCTCACAGAGATTGCGTGTCTGGCCAGTGAGTTCCGCGCCTTCCGCACCCCACGCCGGCGCACGCCCAGCCCCGGCGCACGCCAGTGCCCGTCCGCTGCGCAGTCCGCCCCGTGCGCCTTACCTGTGCTGTGCACGCGCTGCTTGCCATGCCCGCCACGCGCCCCGTGCTGCCGGAAGAGTTGGTAGGCAGAGGGCCGGCCACCGCCGCTGGCCAGCACACAGCGTGTTCGTGCAGGCCATGGACGTACCCGGCTGACGCGCCGCAGCGCTGTGCACCCGGTGACCGCCGCAGCAGCAGCGGCCAGCGGGCGGCAATGACTCCCACCACCACCAACCCGCTCTTCAAGTTTGGCGTGGACCTGCGCCGCGTGGACGCAGAGACGGGGCGCACCGCGCTGCACAGCGCAGCGATGTTCCCCGACGCCGAGAAGGTGACCGCGTGCCTGGCGCGCCTGCCGGCCTTCACAAGCAGCGGCTGTTCAGGTTTTCTCCAGGAGCATGGGACAGGGCTGCCTGTTCAGTATCACAGAGCGCGTGGACGCTGTACCTGCCTAGCGTGTGCAGTACCGGCGGCGGTCTTGTTGGACCGGTGTGGCTGCTTTGTATTGTTTACGTATTCCTACAGGATGGGCGCATGAAGTGCCCGGACTCCCTGACAACATGGAGTCCGGCTGGGTGTCCGGCCGGGCGCTCAGGTGCGCTGGCTGCTGGGCGAGGGGCTGGACGTGGAGGCACGCGACAGCGGCGGCGCGCGGCCGCTGCACCTCGCGGCCGCGCACCTGCAGCGGCCCGTCATGCAGGCGCTGCTGGAGGCCGGCGCGAACATGAACGCTGCAGACGGGGAGGTGCGCCGCGCGCCAGTAAGCCTGCACCGTCAGGGGCCACACATTCCGCGCCTGGTTGCGCACACGCCAGCGTATGTGCAGGGCTGCCGTGACAGGACGGTATGGGGCACTGTCTGTGCACGAACACACAGGAGGCTGGGCAGCCTCGCGCTGCGGCATCACCCGCATGACCGACTTGGCTGCTCCTGCGCTCGCCCAGGGCCGCACGCCGCTGCACCTGGCCGCCCGGCACGCGGGCTCGGACGCCGCGGGCGCACTCGGCGACCTGCTGGCGGCCGGCGGCGCCGTCGAGGCCGCGGACGCGGCCGGCGCCACGCCGCTGCTCGCCGCACTGGCCGAAAACCGGCGCGACGCGGTCAGCGCGCTGCTGGATGCAGGCGCGCGGCCGCCTGCCCACACGGCCGCGGTGCTGGTCAGCTACGCGCTTATGGCGTACCGATTGAAGTGCACCACCGAGCCCAGCCGGGGCCGCACAAGCGCTTCGTTTGCTGGAACTGCCTGCAGACGAGGGGTTCCCCTGACGCACACGCCGGGGCTTGCGCGCCCATGGCACCGGCCGGGCGCGCAGGCGCGGACGTGAACGCACGCGACGCGGCCGGCCGCTCCGCGCTGGCGCTGGCGGCGGCGCACTGCGCCTGCCGGACGGTGGAGCGGCTGCTCGCGGCCGGCGCCGACGCGCGTGTCGCTGACTGCAGCGGGCGCACGCCGCTGCACATCGCCGCCCAGAAGGGCACGCCCTTGCATAACCCCGTCCCTTTCGTGTATGTGAGACCCTTGGGTTTTGGGGAGGGCGCAAATCCCGGGCACCCTATTTGCGTACGCGTTTGTCAATCGTGCTGCTCCGGCCTGCATGGAGAGCCGTGCCCAGGCGCCTGCTCGTGCGCAGGCACCAAAGTGACGGTGGCTGCGCTGCTGAAGGCCGGCGCGGACCCGGGCGCCGCCGACGCGTGCGGCGCGACGCCGCGCGACTTGGCCGCCGGCGCGGGCCACGACCGGCTTTTGGAGGTGCTGCCAGCAGAGCAGGAGGGCGCGGCCGAGCGGGAGTGCCCAGTGCAGGGCGCGGACGCGCCAGGCCGCCTAGGCGCCGCAGCTTTCGACGCGCCGGGCGCGGAGGCGCAGCGCTCCGGGGCGGGCGCCGCCGCCCACCCCCAACCGGACCAGGCGCGCGGCGAGGCCGACGGCGCCGCGCAGCAACGCGCGCCGAGCGCGCCAGATCGGGCGGCGGCGGCGGGCGCGGCGGCGGCGGCCGCGCCTGCGCAGGAGCCGCTGGGCGGCGGCGGGGCAGCGCCGGCGCGCGCTACCCTGCCCTATCTTGAGCCCGACCAGGAGGGGCAGGAGGACGGCGAGGCGGCGCTGGTGGACGCGCTGGCGGCCGAGCTGTCCGCGCGGCAGGCCGCCGGCGCCGCGCTGGCCACGGAGCGCGCGGAGCGCGCCGCCGAGGCGCAGGTGCCGCGCCGCGCTCATAGGACAAGGTTCAGGTCAGGGCCCGCCTCTGCAGCGCGGCCGCTGTGTGTGGGCTCGAGGCTGGCGCGCGCATGGCGCGAGAGGGCAGAGCAGGAGCGGGCGCGCGTCATCAGCAAGCCAGCTGGCCGGTGCCTGCCACTCGAGAGACACGGGGCTGTCACACCGTGAAGGCAGACTCGCCCCGTCGCTCCCCTGGCAGAGCGCATGCAGCGGTCAGCTGGCGCAGCGCCAACGCTGTGCGGCGCGCTGGCGCTCCCCTTGCGCGGCACGCCAGGGACAGCGCCGGCCCTTGCGCGCGCAGGCGGCGCGGCTGGAGCGCGCGATTGCGGCGTCGCAGCGCGTGCAGCTGGACTCGCTGCGCCGGCAGCTCGAGGTGCGGTCCACGGCCTGGAGGCCGGGGGGGTCGCCCGAGCGGCGAGCAGGCCCGTCCAGGCCCGTCCGGCACGCCCGCGCGGCGCGGGTTGAGCCGAGGAGGGCTGCTGAGCCAGCTTGCAGGGCGGGATTGAGCATGTCGGGCAGCTCGTACGCCTGCCGCGCTGCCTAGCTGCCGCCCTGTCAGACCGCCTGTGCGGCCGTGCCTCCATGCCCGCGGCATGCCCAGCACGGGCGAGCTGGGGAGGGCTGTTCATGCGCTTGCATGCAAGCTGCGGGAGCGCAGGCGGCGGCCGCCGACCGACGCGCGCTGCTGTGCAGCAGGTGGGCCCTCAAAAACCTGTCAATGTGCCCTGAGCGCTCCCTGCGGGTGAGCGGGTGCCGCGCCGGCCGCACCCTCTGAGGCGCGCGCCCGCGCGCGCGCGGCAGGAGCTGCAGGCGGTTGCGGACGACAAGCGCACGCTGCAGGAGGCCGCCGCCGCCGCGGCCGCCGCGCACGAGGCCGAGACGCGCCGCCTGCGGGCCGAGCTGGCCGCGCAGCGGGCGCGCGCCCCGCGCCGCGGCGCTCGCTGGGGCTGCAGGGACAGCAGCCAGCATGCCTCCTCCAAGTCAAAGAGAGCGACTATCAGCTAACCGGCAGCTGTTGCCGCGTTTGCGCCTGAAAAAGCATGCTGCAAGGAAAATGGATGAATGCCAGGCCGTGCCTCCATTGCACGGTCCCCGCGCGTGTGCGCAGGCGGCCGCGGCGGCGGCGGAGGGTGCGGCGCGCACGGCGCGCGCGGCCGCGTCGGAGGCCGGCCGGCGCGCAGCCGGCGCCGAGGCCGCGCGGCGCGCGGCGGCGGCCGCGGAGACCGGCCTGGCGGACGCGCGCGCGGAGCTGGACACGCGGCGGGGCGCGGAGGCCGCGGCCGTGGCCGCCGCGGCGCAGGCGGCCGAACTGCGGAGGCGCGCGCACGCGCGTGCTCCTTCGGCGCCTGCCAGGCTGCCGCTGGGAGCAGGCTGGTTTTGTTGGCTGCTGGCGGGCTGGCGGCCTGTCGAGCGGGTCACGAGGCACATCGTGTTTGCCGGAGGCGGCAGGACAACGAGTGCAAGCGAAAATTGTCCTGTGCATACAAGGTGTACCTACAGCCTTGCTAGAGTGCGGCAGCCACCGGCGGCATGGCTCCAAAGCTCTGACGGAGCTTCCCTCGCCGACCAGGTCAGCGGCGAGCAGCTGCGCTGCCGCCGCCCTGCGGGAGCCGCCAGCGCAGGCGGGTCATCGTGGGCGAGCACGTATGCTGCGCGCGCGCTGCTGTACAGCGGGGACGGCTACCGCAGGCGGGCCTTCACGCGCAGGGAGCCCGCCGCGCGCAGGGAGGCCGTGGCGCTGCAGCGCGCGCTGGCGGAGGCGCGCGCCGCGCACCGCGCGGAGGCCGAGTCGGCGGCCGCGCGCGCCAGCGCCGTCGAGGCGCTGGAGGTGCGCTTCGCCCACGCATGCCTGCCTGCGCCTCCGCGCCCGGCTGTTGCAGCCTTGCAGCGCCCGCGCGCGCGATGTTGGACCGTAGCGGGTTTGGAGGCGCATCCCTCCTCTGGCAGCTCTGCTGCCGGGATGCTGCCTGCTGGCATGGCATGGGTGAGCCTGAAACGCCACACGCTTCTCTGCGCACTGCGAGGGCGCCCTCTTCCCTACAGCAACCCCATAGACGACATGCAGCCGCCCGCGGCGCGCAGGTGCGCATGCGCGTGCTGCAGGACGCAAACACAGACCTGCTGCGCGCCTCGCTGCCGGCCAGCCCGCCCGGCCGCGGCGCCGCCGCCGAGCTGGCCGCCTCGCTGCGCGGCGCCGCGGCCGCGCTGGCCGCCCTGGGCGGGGCGGCCCCGGACGCGGGGCGCGGCCCGGGCACGCCACCCTGCTGGGCCGCCGCCGCCGCCGCTGCGCTTGCCGCCGCCGCCGAAGCCGACACCCCAGACTCCGCTGCCGAGCACGCTGGCGCGCTCGCGGCCGGCTCCGGGGAAGGTACTGAGCAGGCGTCCGCCGAGCGCGGACCCAACGAGATCCTCTCTCCGGAGGAGTCCCTGCACGGGGCCGCGGGCAGCCAGCAGGCGGGCGGGCCGCTGGGCGAGGGCGCGCCGGGCGAGGGGCTGGTCTGCCCGCCGCCCGGCTGGGCGCCTTCGCCTGCGGCTGCGCACGAGGCCG
>JAABUH010003300.1_pt1 | contig 14028 bp, 12 predicted proteins | sample 5559121 | NCBI WGS metagenome assembly JAABUH01 (sample SAMN10711871, study PRJNA513364) | rock metagenome | isolation source: Antarctica rocks | place: Antarctica: Victoria Land, Battleship Promontory nord | collected 2015-12-28 | reverse complement strand
GCTCGCCCAGCAGGTCACGCCTGCGGCGTCCGCCGTCACGGTGCGCCCGGCCGGGGTAATCGCGCTGCCCGGCATCACCGATGCAACGCCGCTTCGGTCCTTCAATCAGATCTCCGTCAACCCCTTCCTGCAGCTCGGGGCCATTTCCAACCGCACGACCCGGCAGGTCGATGTCTTCGACACGCTGACGAACCAGGTCTTCGGGCAGACCGCGGCGGTGTTCGCGGGGCCAGGCACCAACGGCCTCCCGACCTCGGGACCCGATGGCGCGCTCATCATCGGCCGCGAACTTTGGGCGGGCGACTACCCCAGTACCGTCCGCGTCTTCGATCTGGGCGAAAGCCTCACGAACCCGCCTGAGATTGCGGATATTAACACCGGAGGGACGCTTCGTGCCGGCTCGCTCGACTATGACCCGTTCGACCATATCTTCGCGGTGGCCAACAACAACGTCGGCAAAGCGTTCGTCAGCCTAATCGACACTCACACGAAAGAAATTCGCCAGCGGCTCGTGTTCGATGGGACGAACGGCACCCCTGACGCCCATGTCGGCGGCACCGGCGGCATCCTCTACGACTACCGCTTGAACCGGTTCGTGATCAGCATCACCAGCCTCGGCACGGACGCGACAAAGGGCGCCGTGGTGCTGGTGGAGCCACGCACGGGCGCGATCACCAAGACCATCCTGGGCCTGGACGGCTGCATGCCGTCCACCATGGCAGAAGGCCCTGGCGCCGAGATCCTGGTCGGCTGCGACCCTGGCTTTCCGGCCCCCGACCCGGTCGTGTTCGCCCCCCGGACATACATCATCGACGCCCGAGCCGGCAGAATCACGGCGAACATTCGCCAAGTCGGCGGCGAGGACTTCGTGGCTTACAATATCCGCGATGGCCGCTACTACACGGCTTCTCGCGACTACTTTACCTCGCCCACAGCGACCACGACCACGCCGGTCCTGGGGGTGATCGACGCGAGAACCCACCGCTGGCTCGAGAACGTCGCGACCGGCTTCAACTCCCATAGCGTCGCCGTCGATCCCCTCACCAACCGGATCTACGTCCCGCTGCTCAGCCCCAACTCCTTGTGCAACGGCTTGCCAGGCTGCGTGGCGGTGTTTCAATCGCAGGGCGGGTACAACCAGTAGGCTTGGTTGACCCACAGGTGGACGTGGCCTCATGAGCGTCGCTTGATGTCCACGTTGTTCGAGCACGACGTGATCCGCGTCGGCGTCCCGCCTTCCACCCTCTATGGCTACTTCCCCAGCGGCCGCTATGGCGGGCTGCCTTGGTCTGGCCGCTCGCAAGCACTTACGGTCCGCGCTTTCGGACGTGGTTGCCCTACGAGGCGAACGGATAAGCACCGCTTGGCGTATGCGGCCTCGCCCGCCTGGCACCCCCGACCAAGATGCGGCGCCGTAACTCGACCGCCTCGCCGTGAATACACATGTCTCTCTCGGGACCGCCTACATCCGTAGCCCTCGGCGTTGTCCTTGGCGCTCGCTCTCCACGTCGCGCTGGGCCGCTGCCGCACCGGCCCGCTCGCCCGCTTTCAAGGCCACAATCAGCCCAGCCACCTGGTCCAGCTCCGGCCTCTGCCCCGGTGCGACAGAGGGCGTCGTGACTGCGCCTGGACTTCCGCCAGCCCGCAGCATGGCTCGTACGCTTTCCTCTCCGCACCGCCGCGTCACTGCCGCTCCAAATGCGCCCAGCTCGGCGACCGCCCTCTCGTCCTTCTGCATGGCCCCCCACGCCTCACCACGCGCCTTCTCGTCCGGCGCAGCGCGCAAGGTACCGATCGCCGCCTCGGCCGCAGAAGATAGGCTCGGGATGCCGGTCGCATCCGCCGCACGCTGCGCCTTCACACCGGTGCGGTAGTTCCGCTCGGCATGGGCCTCCGCCGCGCCGATCCGCTCCAGGCTCGGCCCGATGGCGCCAGCCACGCGCTGTGCCGTCTCCCGCTCCGCCCAGGCCTTTGCGCCTGCGAAGAACCCCTCCTTGCCCCGCAGCTCGCCGAACTGCTCCGGCTCGCGCGCAACCCGGGCCGCGGCACTCGTCCACCCCTGCCGCTTGACCAGCTCGTCCAGTGCCGCTCGGGCCGCATGCGGGTCGCGGTAGGTCCCCTGCAGATAGCTCCACCGTGCGTCCCGCTCGCGCTGCACCGCCTTGTCGGCCGCCACCACGGCCGCGACCTCACCAGGGCTGGCACTGCGCCCCAGGCTGTCCCGTCCCTGCCCTGACGGGTCCACGTAGGGCGGGATGAGCCAGCCCTGGGTCGTGGCGGACGACGTCGCAGCGGCAACCTGGTCCTGATCGGCACGCGGCGAGTCACGCTCGCCCGCCTGGGTCCTGCCAGCCTGAGCGGTCGTGCTCGGCATCGAGCGTGCAGTGCCTGCGCGCGCCGCCCGCACTGCCCCTGCCGCGTCCTGCCTGACCCCGGCCCGTTGCCACAGCTCCGGCGCCAGCTCGTCCGCCGTGGCCCATGCGACGGAGGCGGCGCGCACCTCACCGCGGCCCATCTGTCGCGCGAGCTGCCGGGCATCCTTGGCCGTGTCCTCGGCCACGAACACCTGCGCGCTTTCCCGCTGCCGGGTTAGCGCCACGTAGCTCGCCGCCGCCCGCCAGTGGTGCGTGTGCAGCAGATACGTGTGGTCCAGCGTCTTGCCCTGGCCCTTGTAGATCGTCCCCGCGTAGCCGTGCCGGAACCCCTCGAACTCCGCCGCCGCCCAGGTGACCTCGCGGCCCGGCGCACCGGCCGCAGCGTCCAGCCGCGCCGTGAGCTGCCCCGTGCGCGCGTCGATGCCGGTGATCACCCCGGCGTTGCCGTTGTAGATGTGCCGCTTCTTGTCCGTATCGGTGAACTGCACCCGGTCACCCACCGCGAAGTCTGCGGGTCCGTGCTTGGTCTCGAACCGCACGTCGGGGCTACCCAGCTCGCCGCGATCCCGGCGCACCTGGCGCAGCTCCGCGTTGACCTGCGACACGTCGGCGTTGGTGTAGGCGAACACGAACCGGCTCGCCTTCGGGTCGGCCAGCGTGTCCGCCTTCCACCGCGCCACCAGCGCCGCCCGGGCCTCGTCCTGGTCCGCCGTCCAGGTGATCGCGCCGTGCCGGTCGTACGCGTCCACGGCGGTGTCGAACCGGCCCTCCGCCAGGTCGCGCGCCGCCTGCCGTTGCCAGTCCACCTTCTGCCGCGTCACCTCGGTGATCTCTGCGGCCCCGTGGCGCTGCCGCAGCTCGGTGAACAGCCCGCCGCGCTCGATGCTGGCGAGCTGCCGGTCGTCGCCGGCCAGGATCACCTTGGCCCCGGCCCGCCTGGCCTCGGCCAGCAGCTCGCCGGTCACCCGGCTGTCCAGCATCGCCGCCTCGTCCACCACCACCACGGTGCGCCGGTCCCAGCTCGTGCGCCCGTTCTTGAGCCCGAACAGGGCGGAGTGGACCGTCCCCGCCTCGGTGAACCCGTCCGCCTTCAGGTCCTGTGCCACCGCGTTGGTCGGGGCCAGGCCGACCACGCGGTGCCCGGCCCGCTCATGCGCCTCGCGCACCGCCGCAAGCGTGTAGCTCTTCCCCGTGCCGGCCCGGCCCTCGACCAGCTTCAGCCCGCCGCCCGCGACCGCATGCTCGAACGCCGCGCGCTGGTCATCCCGCAGCGTGCGCGACGCCAGCGCCGCTTCCCGGTGCCGGGTAGTCACGCCACGATGATGCCCGCCCCCGGCCACGGCTGCCCCGTCCGCCAGCGCCGCACGCTCCTGCTCGCGGACCGTGCCGGTGGTGAAGCGCCCGGCTGCCTCGCCCGTCTCCCGGTCGTGCAGCACCCGCAGATCCTTGTGGCCCATCACCGCCGCTTTCGCGGCAGAGATGTCCTGCAGCTGCGCCGCATCGGGCGTCCCGTCCGGCCCGACTCCAAGGTGCTTGGCCAGGTAGCGGTCCAGCTCGCGCTCGGTGAACGTCGCGTTGTTCCGGGTCAGCGCCGCCAGCACCTGCTCCGGGTCCCGCGCTGCCGCCTTGTTGGTCGCGCGCAGTGCCTCGGCGCGTGCCACGGCCGGGCTGTCCACCTTGCGCATCCGCACCGGGCCGATGTGCTCGCCTGGGTGCGCGGCCGTCGCGTCCACCCTCAGCTCGATGCCATGCTCCTGGAAGTAGCGGTCCTGGTGTGCTCGCCATGTCTCGCCCCAGGCTTCCGCATCCGTCACCACGCTGCGGGTACCCGCCTTGCGCACCTCGGGGTCCAGGTCGCGCGCCTTCTTGGCGGCGAGCTGGTTCCCCTCGATGCGGCGCGTGGTGATCAGCAGGTGGGCGTGCCAGTTAGTATGATCGCCGCCGGTGCCCTCGCTCCAGGCACCCTCGCCTTCCCCGCACTCCTTGTGCGGCGCGTGCACGTCGAGCTGCACGGCGAGGCCCTTGGACACGAAATGCTCGGCAGCAAACGACCGGGCCAGCTCGATCCGGTCCTCCGTCGAGAGGACCCGGTCGGCCGGCAGCGCCAGCACGATCTCGCGGGCGACCTGCGCGTCCTTGCGGCGCTCTGCTGCTTCGGCCGCATTCCACAGAGCTGCGGAATTGGCCAGACGGTCGTCTGCACCCTCGGGCAGCAGCACCTCGTGGTGCACGGGTGCGTCGCGGTGCCGGAAATGGAACAGCTCGCCGGTGCGCTCGGCCGTGATCGCGTCGCGGGCGTTGTAGGCCGCTGAGCGCACGGCGTTGCCACCGGACGTGCGGGACAGGTAGCGGGCACGGGCAAAAGCGATGGCCACCCAGGCACTCTGGCTGCCCTTCCTGCCCTGCGCAAGCCGCGTTGCCCTTGCAACGCATATTACGTCTGCACCATTTCGCTTGCTAACGCTCTCTCCAGGCAGAACCCGCTGCGTGGTTCATTGGCGGATCCACAACCTGTGCAACGGGCCTTCTGGACCAAACACCGGGTCGCAGGTCGGTAGAGCCACGGCAGCAATGTTCCACAGTGCCATGTCATGTTCGCCGGGGTCACCACGTAAGGTGTCGCAATCCGCCCCGCCGGGATAAGCACCGATCACCAGCAGGTCGCTCGTCTGGTCCATGTTCCGATGACCAACACCAGCCGGGATCACCACGACATCACCGGCTCTGACCTTCACGGTCTGCCCTTCAGGACCGCCGAACATGACGTCGACCCCTCCGGCGGCGATGCCCAGAAGCTCATGCGTAATGCTGTGGAAGTGGTAGTAGCTGAAGATGCCGTCGCGCCACGAGTTGGACCAGCCGTTCGCCCGAAAAGCCCGCTCCATTGCACTGGCATCGGCGGGAAGTGCGGCACGGTAGACCAGCAGCGGCAGCGCCGAGTTCGGAAACCGGCCATCATCGGAGAAGTGGTAAGTTTCTGGTTGGGTCATCAGGCCACAACGCTTGCCGATCGGTCCGGGTGCCAGGACCATTCAGACCGCTACGCCTGCGGAATCACCGATGTCGCATCTAGGCATCCCCTGGTCTCACCGGTAGTCCTACGCCGTCGCTAGGCAGTTGGGTGGAGAAACCATGGCACGTTCGCTTGCAGATCGGATGCGCGCCCACGAGCAGCAGAAAGCCAAGCTCGCCGAGACCGAAGCCAAGCTTAAGGATGCCGGGCGCAAGCAGCGTACCCGCCGCTTGGTCGAGGCTGGTGCCCTAGCCGATAAGGTTGGTCTGCTCGATCTCGACAGCAACGCTCTCTATGGCGCGCTGCTCTCCCTTCGCGATGGCGCCGACGACAAGGCGCAGGTCGAGAAGTGGGCTGCCCTGGGTGGGCGCACCTTCGCCCGCGAAGCCAAGGCCCGCGACGAGGGCAAGGAGCCCGTGCTGCTGACCTTCACAGTGGCGCTGGATAAGGAGGTCACCACGACACTGCGCAAGGCCGGCTTCCGCTACAGCCGCGTCATGCAGCACTGGGAGGGCCTGGCCCGCTTCGACGAGGCCACTACCCTCGCCAAGGCCCATGGCGGCACCGCCCACCGGGTCGGCGACACGGCCGGACGTGCGGCAGCCCCAAAGGCGGCCGAGGCCGCGGAGTGATCCAGCGTGCCGGCTACGACCTGTTCCGGGTCGCGCTGCGCATCGCCGTCCAGCTCTGGCCTCTCTGGCTGTTCTGGTTCGCCTGGTCCTTCGCTGACACCTTCTACCGCGACACCGTACTGCTCGGCTCCGCCCACATCGGAGGCCTCTCCGCCCAGCAGATGAGCTGGGACCAGTACCTGCTCTGGCGCGCCTGGCCTGTGGCCGGCCTGCTTGGCCCGGCCTTGCTGACGTTCCTCGCCGTGATGGCCTATCGCGCCCGGCTGTTCGGCCGGCTGATGGGAGTCGCCGGTATCGCCGGCATGGCCATCGCCACAGGGCTCACCGTGTATCCCGAGGTGCAGCGCCTGGCCGGGCTGCTTAGCCAGGGCTATGGCGCCAGTGACGTGCTCCAGAATGCCAACGCCTCCATGATCGCCGCTGGCCTGTTTGGTGCGGCAGTGGTGGTTGGTGCGATCTCCGGACTGAGCCGGCCCTTTCCTGTCGGCAGCCGTGGTGCGCCGCTCCTGCTTCGCGCCCGCTCCGACAACTTCGGCCACGCTGCCTGGCTGTCCATGCCGGACGCCCGGAAGCTGTTCCCCGGCCCGGACCCGACCCATGGCGGCATCGTCGTCGGCGAGGCCTACCGCGTCGACGAGGACCGCGGCGCCCGCATGGCCTTCGATCCCGCCAGCAAGGCCACCTGGGGCCGCGGCGGCACCGCCCCGCTGCTGGTGGACCCGTGCCGCACCGGACCCACCCACGCCCTCGTCCTGGCCGGTTCCGGCGGCCTCAAGACCACCTCGGTCGGCATCCCCACCCTGCTCACCTGGACCGGGTCCGCCGTCGTGCTCGATCCCTCGCAGGAAATCGGTCCCATGGTCGCCGAGTACCGCGAGAAGACGCTCGGCCACAATGTCGTCACCCTCGACCCTGCCACCGCCAAGACATTCGGCGTCAACGTGCTCGACTGGATCGACATCGCCTCCCCGCTCGCCGAAAGCCACGTCGCTGCCGTCGTCGGCTGGATCACCGGCGAGGTGCGCCCCGGCACGTCCGGCAGCGGCGAGTTCTTCAAGGGCAACGGCCAGGACCTGGTCGCCTGTCTGCTCGCCGATATGCTCTGGGACCCGACCATCGCGCCGGAGCGCAAGACCCTGCGCACCCTGCAGCGCCAGTTGGTCACCCCCGAGGACGGGATGCGCAAGCTACTCGAAAAGATCCACAGCCAGTCCGCCTCCGCCATGGCCCGCGACCTCGCCGGCACCCTCAAGGGCGCAGTGGCAGAGACGTTCTCCGGCATCTATGCCAACGCCAACCGCGACGCCCGCTGGCTGTCCACCGCCGCCTACGCCGACCTGGTCTCCGGCGGCGCCGAGGGCTCCTCGCCGGCTATGCGCACCGGCGACCTGACGCTCGGCAAGACGACGGCGTTCCTGCAAATCCCGCTCACCGTGCTGCAGACAACCCCGGCCGTGGGTCGGGTGCTGGTCGGCGCCCTGCTCAACGCCGCCTATCAGGCGGATGGCCGTGTCCAGGGCCGCGTGCTGTTCCTGCTCGATGAGGTGGCCCGGCTCGGCTACATGCAGGTTCTGGAGCAGGCCCGCGATGCCGGCCGTAAATACGGCATCACCCTGCTGCTGCTCTACCAGTCGCTCGGCCAGCTCGTGGCGCAGTGGGGCCGCGAAGGCAAACAAGCCTGGTACGACAGCACCTCCTGGCGGCTGTTCGCCGCCGTCCAGGACCCGGACACCGCCAGGGAGCTGTCCGCCATGTGCGGGGAGTACGGCGTGGTTGCCACCAGTCAGGGCGACACCGAGGGCAGCCAGGCCCGCTCCGGCATCGCCTCCAGCAGCTCGGGCCGCTCCGAGAACCGCTCGGAGATCAAGCGGGCGCTGATCAAGCCGGACGAGCTGACCCAGGACACCCGCACCGACGAGGCGTTCATCCTGGTGCGCGGGAGCAAGCCTCTGCGCTGCGGTCGGGCTGTCTGGTTCCGCCGTCCCGAGTGGGCAGGCTTGGTCGGGGCCAATCGCTTCCACCGCGATGATCAGGACGCCGCAGACTGATGTCGCAATGGTCCCTTCTGCGCGTCCTGGGCGTTCTGGTCGCCGCCTACGTCGCCTGGGCGCTGCTTACCGACTTCGCGGGCACCCTGTTCCTGCTCTGCACCACCGTGGCCGGCTGGCGGCTGTGGCGGACCGCCATGGTCGGGCCGGGGCAGCGCAGGCCCAGCGCCAGCCGGCCGCCTCCCCCGCCACCCCGTCGTCAGGACCGGGACGATGACTCCCCTGCCCCGGCTGTGGCACCTGCCTCGCGCCAGTCGCGCTCGCTGGATCATGCTCTGGCCGAGTTGGACAGCATGGTGGGACTTGCCTCGGTCAAGGCGGAGGTCCGCAAGCTGATCGACGTGCTGGCGATCGAAAAGGAACGTGCCCGTCACGGCCACAAAGCCGAGCTGCCCGCCCTGCACTGCGTGTTCCTCGGCAACCCCGGTACCGGCAAGACCACGGTCGCCCGCCTGATGGGCGAGATCCTGCATGGGCTCGGTTACCTGAAGCGCGGCCACCTGGTCGAAGCCGACCGGTCCACCCTGGTCGCCGGCTACATCGGCCATACCGCCATTCAGGTGCGCGAGACCGTCCAGCTTGCCCTGGACGGCGTGCTGTTCGTCGACGAGGCCTACAGCCTCGCCGGCGTCGGGCCAGGCGGCGGTAGCGATTTCGGCCGGGAGGCGATCGATACCCTGCTCAAGCTGATGGAGGACCATCGCGGCCGGCTCTGCATCATCGTCGCCGGCTACACCGGCGAGATGCGCCGCTTCCTGGACAGCAACCCCGGCCTGCGCTCGCGCTTCACCCGCACCATCGACTTCGCCGACTACACCGCCCCCGAGCTGGCGGCGATCTACCGCGGCCTAGTGGCCGCCTCAGGGTTCTACCTGACGCCGGAGGCGGAGGAGGCGCTGATGGAGGCCTGCGGCGCCATGCTGCGCGCCAGGGCGGAGACCTTCGGCAACGGCCGCGACATGCGCACCCTGTGGGAACGCACCCGGGAGGCACAGGCCGGCAGGGTGATGCGACGTGCGGACCGCACCGCCGACGATCTGGTGACGGTCGAGGCGGCCGATATTGACGCCGCGGCAGCCGTAGGAACCGTGGCGTGACCACCTTGGCCACCGCAAAAAGCATCCTTCAAAACCTGATCGAGGCTGTCCCCGTCACGTGGCGGCAGGACCGGGTGTTCCGGGGCGCCGTAATCGGCGCAGGCGTCACCCTGGCTGTCCTCCTGGTCCGGCCCGAGGCCTCGCACCAAGACCGGCAATTGCCGCCGCTGAACACGCTGCCAGCCAGGATGCCGGCTACCCTGAGCCCCGTCGTGCGGGACACAGCACCTCCGGCCCAGAGGCCGCTTGCCGAGGTGCCGAAGATCGCGCCTGGCCAGCCTCTGGGTGATGTCACGGTCTTACCTGCGCCGAATGGCGACCGCTTTGGCACCTTCAAACCTGAGAAGCACCCATGACCCGCGCGACCCTGCTCCTGTCAGCCTCTTTGCTTGTCTTGCCATCGGCCGTGCTCGCGCAATCGCAGGCACCTGTACCGGCGATGCCGACCACATCCCCTTCAGGCCAGCTCGATCGGATTGAAAGCAAGCTGGATGAGGTGCTGCGCCGCCTGGATCAGCCCCGTCCGCAGCCTCCTGGGGCTGCTCAGGGCCAGGCAACGCCGTCCGGGGCAGCAACCCCTCCTCCAGGTCCAGGCCAGGCCCCTGCGGCTTCTATGCAGGCCTATAAGCCAGGTGCGCTGGCTATCGTCCACGTTGCCCCGAAGGACGTGAACAGCTTGTCGGAAATCCTGCCCGACAGCGTGGGCGGCTTCACCTACGAGGGTGGCCTGATCCCGTTCACGGACATCAAAACCAGAGGCGTGCGCTACGCCGGCCCGGTCGGTGTCGAAATCCAGGGCTGGCTGCAGGCCAAAGAAGCAGGGCGCTACCAGATCGGCACCGATCTGACGGCGCATTTCTCGGGTATCGCCAACGCCCCGACCTGCTTCCTACAGGCTTGGCTGGAAGGCCGCAGTCTCGACCAGCGCTCCGTCCTTGTCAGCCAGCCTGGAAGCCGCGATGCGTCCGGTTCGCTCGTCTTAGGAGCCGAGCTGCAGCCTGGTATCTACCGGCTGCGTGTTTGGACTGCCTGTACGGCCGTGCAAGGTGTCACCACCACATCCGAGCTGCTGCTGAAGACTCCTTCCGAGCTGAACTTCAGGCCTGTCACCGGCAACGATCTGCTACACAAGGAAGGATGATTCTGGTCATCCCAGCACCTGGAGCAATCCACGAACCGATTATTTTTGGGCGCCAGTCGAGACAAGCTGGGCAAGATCGACCTGCAGAGCCTGTGCGATCGTGACCATTGTTTGGAGTGTCAGATTCACTCGCCCGCCTCAATGTTCGAGAGCATCGATTGAGGGAAATGGGCGAGGGCGGCGAGTTGTCCTTGCGACAGCCCGGCTTGTGCACGAGCATCCTTGCAGTTTCGGCCAAAGGTGAGCTTCATCTTATCCAAGATGTCCATGTTCACCTTTAAAGGTTGTGCATCGTTTCCTACCATTGTGCCTTACTCTAGTGCGCTGTTTTAACACATCCAGGTTCATGCCTGGATGCAAGGTGACGTTTTCTCTCCTTCTCGTTGAGCCTCTTCCTTTTTCCACCTCATCAGGATCTCCAGTTGCTCGGCCACGGTGCGCAGCGGGGCCTGGGGTGCCGGCCAGCTGCGCCAGCCCTGCCCTGCCGCTCCTGGATTGTTCCTCTGTTCCCCTTCCTGGCGCCGTTTGCCGACTAGTACGCGCGCCACGGCTGCGGCCCGTCCTGCAACCCGCATAGCAACCCGCGACATGCGCACGCCGACCTGGGCCGCTGCCTTAGGCAGGGTGAGCAGGTAGCGGTTGCTGGTGCGACGGCAAGCGCCCGAGAGCCAGGACACTAGGCCGAGGGCCCTGCCCTGCCGCAGCGCCTCCTGGACGGTGCGCACGGCGCAGGCCGTCCTCACCGCCAAGGTGGCGTGACTTGGATAGATCCCGCCACTTCCGTCGAAGGTCTGCAAGGTGAGCAGCACGTCACGGAAGGCGCGCGTGAGATTGCCGACGCGGAACTGCGTCCACACAGCCGGTATCCAAAGGTCGGGTGTCATCGGTCGGGATCTCCCGCCGAAGGCCTGTGGGCACTCGCTGGGCAAGCCTAGGGCGCGACCCTGACAGGGGCCTTGATTCTAGGCTCGCGATGTTGGATGGTGCTGACTGTTCCGGTCAGACAATCCAGAGAGTTCAGCGAGGGCCGCCTGCCAGGGCGGCCTTCAGCTTTTGTGGCGTTAGATCATCAAGGGTCCTGTGATTCCGCGGGATGCGGATTGCGTACCCTGCCCGTGCGACCGGAATGAATCAAGAAGCCGCTATAACCTCCTGAAAGCGTACGCTGGTTGCGTGACGACACGACGCCATGCTTACGTATCGTCACTAATGCAGGAGTGCGTGACGACATGAAGACAATTGCTGTGTTGAGCCAGAAAGGTGGAGCTGGGAAGACTACCCTGGCCGTACATCTGGCGGCTGAAGCCGCCTCCCGTGGGCAGCGGGTACTTATTATCGACATGGACCCACAAGGCTCGGCCATCGCGTGGGCCGGTTTTCGCGGTGATCGAGCGCCGGATGTCGATGCTGGTCACCACAAAACGCTGTCGAAGGAGGTAGAGCGCGCCGTCGTGGACGGCTATGACTTGGTCGTAATCGACACGGCGCCACACGCAGACGGCGGAGCACTAGCAGCCGCTCGCGTGTCCGACTTGGTGCTTGTGCCTTGCCGGCCAGCGACGTTCGACCTTATTGCGATCGCTCCGACGATCGACATTTGCAATCTCGCTCGGAAACCGCGGCTGGCTGTGGTCAATGCCGCACCCGTACGTAGTCGCGTTGTTGAGGAAGCGGCTGCGGCTCTTGTGGCAGCAGGCATGGATGTATCTTTGGTGACCGTGCGCCAGCGAGTCGCATTTCAGCACTGTCTATCGGACGGGCGTGTGGCGGCGGAGTTCGAGCCTGGAGGAACGGCAGCTGAGGAAATCGGCGCACTTCTTGACGACTTAAACGCGCGCATGCGTGTCGTCACGGCGTCAGTCTGATGGCGTTGCGGTCACGGGCACCGCTGCCGATCCCAGTTCGAACTGCCGAATCTACACCAGAACCGATAGCACCGGTCGTGAAGCAAGTCAGGCCACGTGCCTCCACCCGCGAAGGAAAACGCGCATTGCAGGTGTGGCTGGACCCAGATGCTGTTACCCAGATGGGCTATCTCGCACTTGATGAACGCACGACGATTCAGGCGCTCATGGAAGAGGCGGTAGAAGAATTATTCGTGCGCAGAGGTAAGCCTCGGCTGAGAGGCTAACGACGTGACTTCGAGGCTGCGTGACGTCAAGTCGTCGTGACGTCACGATTTTAGGCTGGCGGGCGTGCATCCAGTCCGCCGCTGCCTGGGCCTTAGCGTCTGTCAGCCGGCTCGGGGCAAAGCCCGGCAGCGCGGCCCCGACAGGGGAGACGCCCAGACCGTCTTTCCTCCGATAATCTTGCTTTTGCGGCTTTGAAGGACTATGTTTCTAGTGTCGTCCGGGGCCGGTAGCGCCGTAAACTCTCGGGGGGTGCAGGTGCGTGGTATGCGCACGTCACTTGCCGCACCAGCATGAGGGTTCCCTAGGACGACGTTACGCCTTCGCACGTCGCTTTAGCAGGGTCTTAAACGCGACTTGCTTGGCTGATCGCCGGACCTCGGCGAACACCTCGTAATCTAGCATTCCGATTCGTTTAAGCAGGCGAACCTGTGCCGCACCCTGCTTCGTGGGATCTGCTGGTTCGACTGTATCGAACTCGCATAGTAGTTGCGATACCCGAGCCAAATCCTCTTCGGTTACGGCAATCTGGCCACGCTTGGCCTCGATCGCATCGTTGCCATGGTGACGCAGCGTATGCCGGGCGGTGCCGTTCTCGATCACGACGGTGAAACCTGTGACCGGGAATCCAACGGCGCGAGAAATGGCCGCAGCGTTCCGGACCGGCCCGATGACATGCACTTCGATGGTGGCCGCAGTTGGCGAAGTGCTCCGCAGAAACTGTTTGATAGCCCGGGCAGCGTCGGCATTACGCCGGTCTGATCCGGCTCCCGTTCCATGTCCCTCAGTCATCAGTGGCTGATCGTCATGCTTGGCGGCAGTGGCGGGTCGAGAGCCGAGTGAGACGTGGGTTGAACTGCCCCGGCGTGAGCCGCTGGACCGGCTTGCGCGTGGGCCAGACTTGTACGATGTCGGCGGGATCGTCCGGCTCTGGGCCGAGGGCAGGACCGATGATCCAGGTTGGCAAGTTGCGGCGCGAGTACTCCGGGTACATCAGCCGCGCGTAGTCCTCCAAGCCCCCCACGTCGGTCGCGGCCGGCGCGAATACCAGCATGGCGACGAAGGCGTCGCACGTGCGGCACTGCATCAGCTTGCTCTCGACCACCTCGGTCGGCTCGATAGGCGGCCCCGGCGGAACGAAGGGCCGTGGACCCGCGAATGGGCCTGTGGCTTGCTCCATCTGTCGCGTGATCTCCAGCCCGATCGGCTCGAACACGGCAAGCCGTTCGGCCGTGCGCGGATCGGCCGGGTCGCCGGCCACCTCGCAGGAGATATGGGTGCCGCGATCGCCGGGCAGGTTCCGAAGCAGGATGCGACCGAGCGCGCCCAGCGCGCGATGGCGGAAGTCGTACGACCAGCCGCCCCCAGACAAAGGCCGTTTCTCGAAGTTGATCTCGGGTGGCAGGTCGATCATGAAAACACCGTGTTCGGGTTACCACGTCCCGGTCCCGCACGGCCGCGCAGGTAGTTATGGACCATGGTGTCAGGCGACATCTGGGAGCCAGCCGCAAGCGACATCCGACGCCCATCCACTTGAGCTCCTGGTTCGTCAGATTTCGTCAAGCGCCAGAAAGGCTTGAGGGAAGAAGTGGG
>JAABUH010003299.1_pt1 | contig 14038 bp, 16 predicted proteins | sample 5559121 | NCBI WGS metagenome assembly JAABUH01 (sample SAMN10711871, study PRJNA513364) | rock metagenome | isolation source: Antarctica rocks | place: Antarctica: Victoria Land, Battleship Promontory nord | collected 2015-12-28 | reverse complement strand
TCGCGCTCGGGCCGTTGACCGGTCGGATGCTCGCTGACTCGATGACCGGGGGCGCGGTGCCCGACGTACTGCGGCACTTCGACCCGCTGCGCTAGGCGGGTGCGGACAACCAACCTGTCACACCACGATGCAGGTGTCCGGAACGGTCGTTTTCGCGACGACACAGACCCTGTGCCGTACAGCGGCAAGTGGTGGCTTCGCTGTCCCGCTCGTCAGGCCACCGGGAAATCTGGGGGGAGAGCTGCCCGGCCCTGCGGTGGAGCGGAAGAGGCTGCGCGCGGCGGTCGCGTTGTCTGTGGTGTTCGTGTTCACCGCCTGCGGCGTCAAGAGGGGACTGCCTCACGTGCTGTGGTGATGGCGGCGGCGGCGAGTTGGCGGCCCCGGGTGATGGGGTCGCCCGGGCCGGTCCGGAGGAACGCGGACAGGACGCCGTCGTAGGCGAGGAGAACCTGTTCGGCGAGCTCGTCGGGCTGGGGCACGTCGAGGTCGGCGGCGAGGGCGTGCAGCCGGGCACGAAGGTGTGCGGTGTCGGCCGCCACGACGTGCAGGGCGGGGTGTCCGGGGAGCTCGGCGGCGGTGGCGATGAACGCGCATCCGCGCGCAGCGGGTTGGTCGGCACGGAAACGGTGCAGCGCGTCGAACACCGCGAGGAGGCGTCCCTCGGCGCTGGACTGCTCGTCGATCGCGGTGTCCCAGACGGTCCGCCACCGCTGCAGGCGCCGCACCAGGTAGGCCGCAACCAGTTGGTCCTTGCCCCCGAAGTGTGCGTACAGGGTCGCCGGGGAGACACCGGCCTCGGCGAGCACCGCGTCCACCGCGGTCCGCCCGACCCCGTCCCGGTAGAACAGGGTTTCCGCGGCATCGAGCAGCCGCTCGCGCACTGGCTGTCCCCGCTCCGCTCGACCCACCACCTCACTGTAACGTACGTTATAATGTAACGGTCGTTATAGAAGGGCGGAGTCAGGGTAATGGATATGCGTAGTGATCGGACAGGGTTGGGCGTCACGGTCAGCGGGCTGGGCTTGATCGCCTGCACCTACGGACTCGCGCGCTACGCCTATGGGCTGTTCCTGCCGGCGTTCCGGGAGCAGTTCGCTCTCTCCAGCGCGTTGTCCGGTGCCATCGCCACCGGCGGGTACGTCTCCTACTGCGGTGCCGCGCTGCTGGCGCACCGTCTGGTCGGCCGTGAGCATGCCCGGGGTGCTACGGGCCTTGCTGGTGTGCTGGCCGCGCTGGGCTGCACCGGCATCGCCGTCGCCCCCTCCGCTGGGGCGCTGGCCGCTGGGGTGCTCGTCGCCGGCAGCGGCGCCGGGCTCGCGTCGCCGGCCATGGTCGCCCTCATCGCGCAGGCCGTGACGGCGCCGGGGCGCCCGCGCGCGCAAGCCATCGTCAACGCTGGAACCGGGGCCGGAGTCCTCGTCTCGGGCCCGGTGGCGTTGCTGCTCACCCACCAGTGGCGCCTCGCCTGGTTCTGCTTCGCCGTCGCCACCATCCTGGCGACCGCCGGCGTGTGGGCCGTGACGTCGCGCCCCCACGCCGCGACCACACCCGCGACCGTGCCCCGCACCGCACCCGCGCTGGGCCACCTCAGACCGGCACTCACCGCGGCCGCGCTCCTCGGCGTCGGCAGCTCAGCGATCTGGACGTTCGGCCGCGAACTCGTCGTGACCACCGGACACCTGAACACCACCAGCTCCAGCGTCTTCTGGACCCTGCTCGGCGCCGCCGGCCTGGCCGGGGCGCTGGTCGGCGACGCCGTACAACGCTGGGACATCGCCCGCACCTGGGCACTGTCGGCACTGCTGCTCGCCGCCAGCACCGTCACACTCGCCATGTACCCCAGCGCCGCTCCGCTCGTCTTCCTCTGCGCGTCCGTGTTCGGCGCCACCTACGTCGCGCTCACCGGCGTACTCATCGCCTGGGCATCCACACTCCAGCCCGCCACCCCCGCCGGGGCGACCGCCACCCTGTTCATCGTGCTCACCCTCGGTCAAGCCATCGGCGCCACCCTCATCGGCGTCCTCACCGATGCCACCAACCCACTTGTCGCCTTCACCGCCGCAGCCGGCATCGCCGCCACCAGCACCATCCCCGCCCTACGCCCAACGGGCGGCGGCCCCACGCCGGCCACTGCCATCCACCCACCAACGAACACGACGAGGCAAAACAGATAAATCAGCCGTCATCGATCCGCCAGCGATCACACGACCATCGGATGGTCACCGCAAGACGATCCATCAGCGAGACGAGTCACGTGCCGATTCATGCCGTCGGGCCCGGTGCGGGCAGGCAAACGCGCGTGGTGCAGAATTTCGAGACCCGCGACGGCATCCTGTCCAGCGGCATGGACGTTGGGGTCAACGAGGGCTTCGACAAGCTCGACGAACTGCTCGCGAAGGGGCCCGAGATGACGCCCGCACCCATGAGTCCGGCCCAGCAGCATGCATACGACGCGGCCCGGTTCACTGAGCTGGTCGAGTCCGCCTCAGCCGGCCACTGGGCCCGGCCCAGCCCGGTCCCGGAGTGGACAGCTCTAGACATCGTGAAGCATCTGGTCGAGTGGTCCCGCGGCTTCCTGAAGGGTGCAGGGATTGAGCTCCCGGCCCTCAACGTCGAGGCTGACCCGGTCGCCGCCTGGAAGCAGCACGTCACCGACATTCAGTCCATCCTCGACAACCCTGTCGGGCGGGTGCTCAGCAACCCGTACACCGGCGACAAGCCCGTGGACGAGGCGATCGACGAGTTCTACACCGCCGACATCTGGATGCACTCCTGGGACTTCGCCAAGGCGCTCGGCCACGAGCCCGACCTGGGCCAGGAGCGCTGCAACGCCGCGCTGGCGACCATGGAGCCGGTGGAGCAGATGCTGCGCGACAGCGGGCAGTTCGGTCCCGCTGTGCCCGTCGCCCACGGGGCCTCCGCGCAGGATAAGCTGATGGCCTTCATCGGCCGCGACCCGGCCTGGCAACCCGAAGGGTGAGTTGTCACAAACCGCAGGTTGAGTTCTCACCAATGTCGGGTTGGGTGGTGCCGCTAACCTGCGCGACTTCCGACTGGCAGGGTGGAGCGCATCCGCAGCACCTGACGAGTCCGTTCCCACACCGCGCTCTGATGCGCCCGGGCCAGCAGCTTGATCGCCTCAGCCAACCTCACGCCGAGGCGGGCACGACATCTCATCGGCAGTCCAGCACCCATACCTGGCTTGCGCGACATCTGTGGTAACAAGAAGCATGAAACTGCTCGACCCGCGCTTGTCGGACCTCACGCCGACTCACATTGAGATCGCTTGGCGGTATCAGGTTGTCCGCACTCTCGTTGACTTCGGCGCCGCGGCCTGTTTCATCATCGGAAGCGCGTTCTTCTTCTTCGCCCGCACGACGACCGCGGCTGACTGGCTGTTTCTCGTCGGTTCCATCCTGTTCGCGGTCAAACCCACTATCGACGTCGCGCGCTCGATGCATTTGAACAGACTGCCCGGCCAGTCAGACGGACCGTCGCACCACACCCCCACCAGCGCGGGCGGCGGCAGCTGACCATCATGAGCCCACTGGCCCCGTTCAGGTTGCCGCGGTGCGTCCTGAGCCGCGGTCGATCGTTCGGCACCGCCCAATGATCGATCCGACATGCCGCAGACTCTTGTCTGAGTCGACGTCGTCGATAACGCCTGCTTCGAAGAGCAGGATCATGTCCGAGCCGCCGAATTGGAAATAGCCGAACTCTTCGCCCTTCGCCAAACCCTTGCCCTCACTGGCCGTCAGAACGACGGAGGCGACCTGTGACATGCCGACCGGGACCATGGCGACCATGCCGAGGTCGCCCGCGTCGCTGCCCGAGGTGTCGACGGTGACGATTCCGCGGGTTTGGAAGAACTCATACCCGGTCTCGGAGTTGTCCTTCGATGCCAGCTCATGGTCCTCAATGTCGACTTGCATGTAGACCCGCCCGGCGGTCACGAACGACTCCTTGACCAGGCCCGCGACCGGAGAGTGGAATCGGTGATAAGCCGAGGGCGGCAGCATGTAGTGCACGAACGTGCCGCCAGCGAAGCGCTCGCCGTACCGGCTTCCTTCTAGCAATTCGGTGATGCTGCCGTAGCGGTGTGTCGTCTTGACCTCGATCGCGGGGATCTGGGAGTTCTCGTCGATGTCGAATCGGTGCTCGAAGCTGCAGTCCGCCGCCGAGGTCAAGACGAGGTTGCTGGTCGGGTCGGCGATCGGGCGCAGCCCCGAAGGCCTCGCTGTTCTCCACGATCACCGAGTCGTCGTCGACCTTCTGGTCGATCAGGAAGAAGAAGTGTCCGAGGCGGACGCTGACCTCCTTGGCGAAACGCTCCTTGGGGGCGGGCTGCTTCCACGCCTGCGTCTCGGATTGCTGCGGGATCCATCGCAGGAATCCTTGGAGGTACCTCTCGTAGGCGGCGAGGTCGGTGGGCCAGTCCAGCGCGTCGAATACGGCAGGGTTGAGCTCCGATTGCGCTCTGGCGTGCGCCTCGACCAGTGAGCGCTCCAAGCGGTCGGCGAGACCGTCGCCTTCATCCAGGACATGGTGCAACTTGTCGATGATCGAAGTAGATTCGTTCACGGTGGCTCCTCGGGTGGACGTGGTGCGTTGAGCGGAATCTGCCGCACTGGCCGGCGTCGCTTCCTTGGCCGGCTCGTAGGTAGTGCTGCTCCATGCGCAGCGGTAAGGCGGGCGCGACCGTCGGCGCGTGTTGCCGTCGGCAACTGCGGTGTATCCGATTGCTGTCGGCTGCTCAGGTGTGTTCGGCGATGTACGTGTCGGGGTCCTTATCGGCGGTGTTGACGTTCTCTCCCCCGGCGTGCTGGTGGTAGAAGCGCAGCGAGGCCATGGCCAGGACGTGCCGCTGGGCAGGCGTGGAGCTCTTGATGAAGTCGGGCATGGCTTCGCGTTCTTCCTCGTCGAGGTGTTTGCCGTTCTCGGTGCGGGCGGTGCCGACGGCTTCGTACCAGACTTTGGTGCCGACGCGGTGTTTGCGCGATTCGGCGACGGCGTCGCGAATGGAGTTGCGGTCGCCGATCGCGTCGTCGGTCTCGTCCTCCGGGTTGCCGGCGTCGCCGTGTGCGAGCAGGGCCGGGTAGAAGACGTTTTCCTCGGCGTCGGCGTGCGTGTCCAGGCGGGTGGCGAGCGGCTCCCAGATCGCGGTCAGGTCGGGCGCTTCGGTGGCATCGTCGAGCAGGAAGAAGTGGGTGCGCAGCCACTGGTGGTCCTCGTAGATCAGTTCGATGATGTCGGCCATAGCATGGTCGGGCTCCAATCGGTTGGGGTGGTCGTTACCGGGACTGGGCTGGGCGCTGGGTGGTGGTTCGCTGCCGGTCGTGGTCGGCGATGCGGGCCAGTATCGACCCCCCTGGCGCCATCGCGAGGACGCGCCGCGCGAGGGCGTCGCGGCGGCGGTCATGAGCTGGCGGGGTGGCGCGGGCGGTGCGCAGGTCGCGCCATCCGACGCCTGCCCAGAGCCCGGCGACGGCGGTGTCGGCCAGTCCCGCGCGGGCCCGGGTGCGATCGACGACGGCGAGCGCCACGGCGGTGGAGGCATGGGCGAGGTCGACCCAGACGCCCATCGCGAGCACTTCAGGGCTCGGGTTGACCCCCGACAGAGCGGCCTGCGTCAGGTGGCGGGCGCCGAGGACACGGGCGACGAGAACGCTCTTGGTGTCGATTTCGACGTGGTGGACGCGGTTCAGCACCACCCGGGGCGCGAACAGCAACGCACCTCCCCACCCGGCGCGGGCTAGTTCGATCAGACGGAGCTGCAAGTCATTCCTTCTTCGGGCTCAACGGGCACCGACCGTGACGCGGTGAGGGGCATGGCGGACAGCAGCAGCGCCGCCGCATCCAGGACTTGTCCAACAAGTGGTTAAGGATCGGTAGCGCACGTGCGTTTCAAAGGGGGGATAGCGGTGGCGCGGTCGCCAACCAGACGTACGTTGAGAAGCCGGGCTGGTCGGTGTGAACCAGAACCGGTGCGCCCGGTCCACACCCTGCGCGCAGCGCAACAACTGCAACCCCGACATGCTGATCAAAAACCTCCTGCTTGGTATCTCTTTACGCTGATGGTGCGGCGTCTCGCTTCGGATTATGGCTGCGACACCACACGCGCCGCTTCAGCTCAGGAGCGCCCCCCACGTGGTGGTGTGCGACTGTCCCGGTTCTAATCGGATGACTTTTTCCCCGCTCTGGAATGCGTTGGGCGGGCAGGTCATGGGCTCGGTGCCGAGCCCGGCCCGGCGGCGCGGGGCCGCGAGGGTGTCTGCGGTGTAGAGCTCAACAATCGGGTACGTCTCGTCCACCCAGATCGCGGGGGTGGCACCGTCGTTGCCGGTGAGCCGTACCCAGGCTCGTCCGTCGGAGTCTCTGGTCAGGCCGGTGAAGGCATAGTCGATCTCCACATCGCCCAGTGAACGGGGAATGCTGAAGTCGAAAACGGTGCCGGTCACGGCTTCGGTTCCGGTCGGTAGCTGCCGTTGGGGGTCGGTGGTGATGCGGGTGTCGGCGGCGAACTGCAGGGTGCAGTCGTCGATCAGTCCGTCCCCCGGTGAGAGGTAGGGGTGTTGGCCGTGCCCGTAGGGACACGGCTCGTCACCGAAGTTGGTCGCCGTCGTAGCCACGGTCAGCCCCTGCCCGGTGAGGGTGTAGGCAACCTGCAGGGCGAGGGTGAACGGGTAGCCCTGCAGCGGCTGCAAGCGTGTTGCCATCACGACCCGATTGGCGGAACCTTCGATCGCCCGCCACGAGCGCCATCGGAGGAACCCGTGGATGGCGTTGCGCTTGGTGGGTTCGGTGAGGGCGACCTGGTAGTCGGTGTTGTCGAAGGTGTAAGTGCCATCGCCGAGCCGGTTCGGCCAGGGCACCAACGGAGCCCCGTGCGCGCCATCGCACATGGCGCCGAGGTCGTAGGGCTGCAGCACATCCCGGCCGCCGACGGTATACGCCCGCACCCCGCCGCCAACTTCCACGATGGTGGCCTTCTGCTCGCCGTAGGTGATCTCGAACTGCTCGCCCGAAGGTGGAGGGGCCGTGGTGAGTGTCATGGGTGTGTCCTTCTGTTCATCATGCGCAGGTCATCGTCGGGTCGGCCCTCGGATGAGCAGGGCTGTCACCAGCACACCCAGCACGAAGCCCGCCACTACGGACACCGCCGGTGTGGGCGAGAGGCCTGGCGGGGGCCCTTCCGCGGCAGTGAAGGGGGTGTCAAGGCGATCGGCGACGGGCTGCACGGCCTGTTTCAACGGCGGGGGTGGCGGGGTGGCCGCAGGCCGGTTCCGGGTGTGGGCTTGCACCTGTTCGGTGCTCGCGCCCTGCCCGAACCCGCCGAGCAGGTTCTCCCGCAACCGCGCCAGCTCCGCTTGCAGCTCAGGCACCTCCGGCCCAGGCAGCGAGGCTGATGGGTGCGCCACCGCGCGCCGCTGACTCCCGCTGTCGCTGCGGTGCGTCATTCCGCCTCCTGCCGTCGAGGGTTCACGTTTCTCGCTCCAACCCTTCCTCCATTCTGTGGCATACTTTGCGTTAACGCAACTATTGCGACGTGTTCCAGTGACGCGCCGGATGAGAAGACAAGGGTTGGCCACGGCTAGCTCCGTAATGAGGAGGTCGCGGTGCCGGCGTTTTTCCCCTGGTGGGTGGTAGTCACCCACTTCCTCAACCTGTTCTTCCTGCTGCTGCTGATGCGCTCGGGCATTGAGGTGCTCTCGGCGTTCCCGAAGCTGTACTGGAACGATGACTGCCCCCCGGGGCGGGAGTGGGCCCGTTTCTCCAAGAAGATGTACGGCGCGGATTCCCGCAAGCCGTGGTCGTCGATGGATGAAGAAGAGGCATGGTCGCCGGTGGTGGCGTTGCCGGGGAAGAAAAATTTGGGCTTGGGTCGGCACTGGCATTTCATGACGGTCCAGTTCTGGATTGTGACCGGACTGGTGTATGTGATCCTCGTGTTCACCACCGGTTACTGGCACTACTTGGTGCCTACCCACTGGTCGATCGTGCCGGACTCCATCCGCGCGGTGGGCACCTACCTGCACTTCCAGTTACCGGACAAGATCCCTGGGCAACCGTTCGAGGCCGCGCAGAAGTTGGCATATTTCCTGCTGATCTTCGTTCTGGCCCCGTTCCAAATCGCCACCGGCGCCGCGATGTCACCGACGGTGCTGGCCCGGTTCCCGTGGTACGGGAAACTGTTCGGCGGCAAGCAGGGCGCCCGGAGCCTGCACTTTCTTGGGTTGTGCGCGTTTGCGGCGTTCATCGTGCTGCACGTGTTCATGGTGATCGTGCACAACCTGCCGAAGGAGTTTGTGTCGATCGTGTTGGCCGGGCACGGCAGTCGGTCCCTCGCCCTCGGCGTCGGGCTGGCCGGGCTGTTCCTGATCGTGCTGTTCCACATGATCATCACGTGGTTCTCGCTGCGGTACCGCCGCGCCACTCAACGTGCGCTGGGGGTGATGGTCAACCCCTTCGAGAAGGTCATCTCCCGCTCGCTGACCTCCCGGGAGCACTACGCCGCCGACGACATCTCGCCGTATCACCGGGTCAACGGCTACCCCCCGGTCGGGCAGGACTACGACCGCATGGTCGCCGAGGACTTCCAGGGCTACCGGCTGTCTGTCGGTGGCCTGGTGGCTCATCCCACGACGCTGTCGCTGCAGCAGCTGAAGGAGCTGGCCGACACCAGCCAAACCGTGAAGCACAACTGCATCCAGGGCTGGACCGCTGTGGCGCAATGGGCTGGAGTTCCGATGACGGCCCTCCTGGAGCACGTGCGCCCCACGGCCGAGGCCCGCCACATCGTGTTCTACGGGATGGACGACAAAGGCCTCACCGAGGCCGAGGGCCGCTACGGCTACTTCTACGGATCGATCCCGCTGTACCTGGCCCACCACCCGCAGACCATCCTCGCGTTGGAAATGAACGGTGCTCCGCTGCCGGTGGAACACGGTGCGCCCGTGCGGCTGCGGATCGAAACTCAACTCGGCTTCAAGATGGTCAAGTGGATCGTCGGCATCGAGTTCGTCCACGACATCCGATCAGTCGGGATGGGCATGGGCGGATGGCGCGAAGACCAGCAGTACTACGCCAACGCGGCCGGCATCTGAACCCACGCACACCCATCCACCACCAACCCCCGATTTCACCCACCGAAGGAGCATGTACCGATGAGCACACCCCCACCCGGACAGGTCGTCGTCGTCACCGGAGCCAGCGGAGGCATCGGCCGCGCCACCGCGACGGCGTTCGGTGCTCGCGGCGCGAAGGTCGCGCTGCTGGCCCGCGGCGAAGCGGGGCTGGCTGGAGCCGCACGGGACGTCGAAGCAGGCGGCGGCCAGGCCCTGGTCCTGCCCACCGACGTCGCCGACCCCGCTCAGATCGAGGCCGCAGCAGAGCGCGTCGAAAGCGAGCTCGGGCCCATCGATGTGTGGGTCAACGTGGCGTTCACCTCCGTGTTCTCCCCGTTCGAGAAGATCACCCCGGAGGAGTACAAACGGGTCACCGAGGTGAACTACCTGGGCTTCGTTTACGCCACCATGGCCGCCCTCAAGCGGATGACCCCACGTGATGCCGGCACCATCGTGCAGGTCGGGTCCGCGCTGGCCTACCGCGGCATCCCGCTGCAGACCGCCTACTGCGGCTCCAAGCACGCGATCCAGGGATTTAACGAGGCGCTACGCTGCGAACTGCTGCACGACAAATCCAACGTGCACGTCACCATGGTCCAGATGCCCGCGGTGAACACCCCACAGTTCTCCTGGGTGATCAACCGGCTGCCCAAGCACGCCCAGCCCGTACCGCCGATCTACCAGCCCGAGGTCGCCGCCCGCGGGGTGCTGCACGCCGCCGACCACCCGCACCGGCGTGAGTACTGGGTCGGTGGCTCCACCATGGGCACCCTGGCCGCCAACGCAATCGCCCCGGGGGTGCTGGACCGCTACCTCGCCCGCACCGGGTACAAGTCCCAGCAGACCAACCAGGACCGCTCCCCCGATCAGGCAGAGAACTTGTGGAACCCAGCCGATGGCACCAACGGCAAGGACTACGGGGCGCACGGGGCGTTCGACAACAAAGCTGTCGACCGCAGTGAGCAGCTGTGGCTCTCCCACCATCATGGACTGCTCGGTGCGGCAGCCGGTGCCCTCGCAGCCGGAGCCGCGCTTGGCGTGGCGTTGGCCCGCCGGTGAGCACGCCGCAGACTATCCGCGCCGGGTGGGGCCTGCTTCAGCTGGCCGCGCCCGGCCTGGTCGCGGACCGGGTACTCACGGCGCCGCTGGATCGCCGCGCCACAGTGGTTGCGCGTGTCCTCGCCGCACGGCAGGTCCTCCAAGCCGGTCTCCTGCTGCGCAATCCCGGGCCGATGGCGCTGGCCCTGGGTGCGGGCGTCGACGGACTGCACGCCGCCAGCATGCTCGGACTCGCCGCCTTCGACGCGCGACGCCGCCGTTCGGCCCTGCTCGACGCGTCCATCGCCGCGACCTTCGCGGTGTCCGGGGCCCTCGGGGCGCGCCGCGCCGGGCGTCGCTGAACCGGGTGGTGCGCCGCGGGTACTGGGTCTCGGCTCACCACGCACCGCACGGAGGCAGCAGTCGTTCTGGTTGGTCCCGAACGTGTGATCAGGTGACCCAGAGCGACGTGGCGTCGGCGTCGGCGGGAAGTTCGCCGGCGGCCTCGGCGAACGCCCGAAATGTCGGGGCGAGCCCGCGGCGGTGATCCTTGCTCATCTCGGCCAGAACCGTGCGCATCGCCGTGCGGCGGCCCTCGACGACGGACTCCACGACGGCGCGCCCCTCGGGACTGAGTTCCAGAACGAGGTTGCGTCGATCGATGGTGGAGTCCCTGCGCAGCAACAAGCCCGCCTCGACGAGGCGGTCACACGCACGGGACGCGTTGGAAGGGTGCACGCCCAGCGCCTCGGCCACCGTACCCAGATTGATCTGTCCCCTGGTGGTCACCAGCATGAGGATCCGTAGTTGCGGCAGTGTCACCACCGCCTCGACCTCGGCGACCGAGCGGGCCACCACGGCCACCAGGACCCGGGCGGCGAGCATCACCGCGTCCACGTCCTCCTCCAGCAACGCAGCAGCGCTGTCCGAACGAGGGCGTCGAGATGAGCCGGGCATGCACTCAACTTATCACTGCACAGACGCAATCATTGCGAATAGTCCTTGCTCAGGGTTTCCGTGCGGGCCCAGCCGCCCCCTCCTCCTGACCATCGCCGGCAGCGACGCACTTGCGGACAACCCACCATTGCGGAATCGCAAACGTTGCGTCTATGCTGATCGTGCGGGTCAATCGCCCGATCAGTCAGTCCACCCGATGGAGGGGCCATGACAGCCTTGCGCAAGCAACCCGGCACCGCAGACGAGGCGGTGCATGGCATCGACCGGATGGTGCGCAACGTCGAGACCGGCCATTTCGAGCGCAGCTTGGCGGCGTTGACGGCCGTAGGCTCGCTGGTCACCGCGGCGGAGATCTTCTTCGAACACGACAGCGCCAGCTTCGGCAATAAGATGATGTACATCCCGGTGGCGTTGGGCCCGGTGGGTGCGGCCGCCGGGGTGGCCGGGTTCTTCAGCAAGCGTTTGGCGAAGACGGCGCTGCCGTTGGCGTCGGCCATCATCGTCGGCAACGGAATCCAGGGCACCTACCTGCACGGGCGGGGGATCGCCCAGAAACCCGGGGGGTGGTCCAATTTTCGGTACAACATGGAGATGGGCCCACCGCTGATGGCCCCGCTGCTGGTGACGATGGTGGGCGGCATGGGTTTGCTCGCGGCACTGTTGCGACGTGAGCAGTGAGCGGGCGCCCGATCACCCCGGGGGGCTCTGATCACCGGTTCCCCGGCTTCGACGTCCTGCAGAACTCGCCGCACTGGGATGACGCGACCGCGGGGGTGGTGCTGTCCCGGCTGAGCTTTCCCCCCGATATTCGCTTCTTCTCCCCCTCCGAGCGCGCGATCGCCGAAGCCCTGTTGGCGCAGCTGCTGCACCAGCTGGAGGGCCCGACGGTGCCGGTGGTGCAGATGCTGGACGCCCGATTGGCGGAAGAGCAGACCGATGGGTGGCGCTATGCGGACATGCCCCACGACGGACAGGCGTGGCGGGACACCGTGACCTTTCTCGATGAGGACGCCACGGCACGTTTTGACACCGGATTCGCCACCTGCGCGCGGGCGCAGCAGGCGATGCTGATCCAAGCGGTGCACGACCTCGGCTCCGAGCAGTGGCACGGCCTGAACGCCGCCCACGTGTGGAGCCTGTGGACCCGGTATGGGTGCACCGCCTTCTACTCCCACCCCTGGGCGTGGAACGAGATCGGGTTCTCCGGTCCCGCTTATCCGCGCGGCTACAAGAACATCGGCATCGACACCCTGGAGAAGGGTGAGGTTAACGACAGCCGGCCCTCCCGCGACCCGGCACGGAGGTCCCCCTCGTGAGCAACGACGTCCGTCACCGAAACGAATCGGCGTGGCTGTTACCCAACGACGGCACCCGCACCAACCACCAGTTGCGCACCGACATGCGCCGCTTCGCCGACACCGACGAGGTGGACCTGGTCGTCATCGGCTGCGGCGCCGGTGGGTCCACCATGACCCAACGCCTGGCCCGGGCCGGGTGGACAGTGGTGGCCCTGGACGCCGGCCCGTTCTGGGACCCCGACACCGACTGGGTCAGCGACGAGGCCGGTTCACACCACCTGTACTGGACCGAGCCGCGGGTGATCACCGGCACCAACCCTGTGCCTTTGGGTTCCAACAACTCCGGGCGTGGGGTCGGCGGGTCGATGGTGCATTACGCCGGCTACGTCCCCCGCTTTCATCCCAGCGACTTCAACACCTACAGCAAGGACGGGGTCGGCGCGGACTGGCCCTTTGACTATTCCGACCTACGTTCGTATTACGGGGACATCGAGGGCGAGTTGCCGGTGGCCGGGCAGGACTGGCCCTGGGGGGATCCGCATTCCTACCCGCACCGCCCGCACCCCGTTGGCGGCAACGGCGAAATCTTCCTGCGCGGGGCGGAGAAACTAGGGATCACCGCCAAGGTGGGCCCGGTGGCCATCACCAACGGCCGCTTCGGCAACCGCCCACACTGCATCTACCGCGGCTTCTGCCTGCAAGGGTGCAAGGTCAACGCCAAGGCCTCCCCGCTGATCACCCACATCCCGGACGCGTTGGCCCACGGCGCTGAGGTGCGGGCCGACTCGATGGTCACCCGCATCGCTGTGGATGAGCGCACCGGACGCGCTACCGGGGTGCACTACGTGCGCGGCGGCATCGAACACTTCCAACGCGCCCGGATGGTCGCGGTGGCCGGGTACTCCATCGAAACCCCCCGGCTGCTGCTGAACTCCGCGTCCACGGCGTTCCCCGACGGCTTGTGCAACAACTTCGACCAGGTGGGCCGTTACCTCATGGTGCAAGGGGCGCCGCAAACCGCGGGACGTTTCGACGCCGAGGTGCGGATGTACAAGGCGCCGCCACCGGAGGTGAGCACCGAGGAGTTCTACGAGACGGACCCCACCAAACCCTACAAGCGGGGCTTCTCCATCCAGACGGTGTCACCGCTGCCCGTCACCTGGTCCGAGCACGTCGCCGCCCAAGGTCATTGGGGCGAAACGCTGCGCGAGTACATGAGCGACTACGTGCACTGGTCCACCCTCGGCGCATTGTGCGAGTTCCTGCCCCAGGCCCAAAACCGGGTGACCCTGGCCGAGCAAACCGACCGCAACGGGCTGCCCGTGGCGACCTTCTCCTACACCCAGTGCGACAACGACAAGGCACTCATGCGGGCCGCCCAGACGGTGATGGAGAACATCCTCAACGCCGCCGGCGCCGATGAGGTGATGACCATCGACCGCGCCGCCCACCTCGTCGGGGGCGCCCGCATGGCGACCGACCAGCACCACGGGGTCGTGGACGGCAACTGCCGCACCTTCGCCGTGCCCAACCTCTACATCACCGACGGCAGTGTGCTGCCCACCCAGGGCAGCGCCAACCCGGCACTGACGATCATGGCCGTCGCCGCGCGGGCCGCCG
>JAABUH010003295.1_pt1 | contig 14050 bp, 12 predicted proteins | sample 5559121 | NCBI WGS metagenome assembly JAABUH01 (sample SAMN10711871, study PRJNA513364) | rock metagenome | isolation source: Antarctica rocks | place: Antarctica: Victoria Land, Battleship Promontory nord | collected 2015-12-28 | reverse complement strand
AGCGGAGCTTGATGGCGGCGATGTCGATCACCCAACCTATCTACAAAGCAACGCCAGTTTTGGGAATCCCCCATAAATGGCGCCTCGTCGATTCAGAAATTCGTCGACGCTTCCTTAGGTCAAACAAAGCTGCGATCGTCCCCTCTCTCTGCTCGCGGGGACTTGCGCACTTACGGTGAAGGACGCAATCGCCGCTTGCAGCGGTTCATCGGTTCATCCTCCAGGGCCGGGTTGAACAAAGACGCAAAACCGGCCTGGAGCGCATAGCGTGGCCTTGACGACGTAGTGGGCAGGCCGATCCACGTGACCACAGCGCCGACGCGCACCAGGCCGCCACGGAGCGTCTCATCGCGGATAGGCTCGCGCGTATTTCCGCCCTCGCAGGCCGCATGCCGTGCGTACGAGCCTACTTCCGCGCACTCGACTGAGATGGGATCGGCCTATGCATATGGGACAGGAGATATGCTCGAGCCGAGCGACAAGATCACTGAAAGCCGCTCCGGGCCATCAGTGAGGTCGCCGCGTCCTGCCTCAAAACGTGCGTCCGAAGGCCCGCTCAGTTGCGCGGGACCAGAATTCTACACGGGGAGCGCCGCCTGCCCGGCCGGCATCATCGGTTCCGGTACATTTCGGTGAAGCCGCGCGGACATTGTCCGCGCGGGTCCATGGACCGGGTCAGGCTTGCTTGCCCAACGCGGCTTCCGCGCCGCACCAGTCGTAGATGCTCAGCGCCATCACCTTGATCGAGGTAATGTAGTCCTCGATGGAGACATATTCGTCGTTGGAATGCATGACGGCCGTCGATCCCGGCCCAAAGATCACGGTCGGGGTGTCGCCGTAGCTGTTGAGGAAGCGCGTATCGGCGGCGCCCTGCCGGCCGCTGATCTCCGGGTCGCGCCCGGTTACTTCCTTGTAGTTCTTGCACACGGTTTGCACGATGGCGTGGTCGCGCGGGATTTCCGAAGCCTCGGCGTCGTAGCCGACGAACCGTACGACTGGCGGGTGGTCCTTCATCCACGGATCCTGCGCCGCGAGCCGCGCGATCTGGTCAACCAGGCTTTGCTTGACGCCCTCGTGGTCCTCCCCCGGCACCGTGCCGATGCTGCCCTTCAACAAGGCGCTGGCCGGAAAGGCGCTCGGATAGTTGCCGGCCGAGAAGCTGCCGATCATGCAAGGCATGGAGTCGAGCGCGTTCGGATAGAGCGGATGGGACACAGTGGCGATGCGCTTGGCTTCGAGCGCGTTGACGGCTTCGACGATCTTGTTGCCGAGCTCGATGCCGCTAATGCCCTCATAGCGCTTCTGGATGCCGACCGGCTTGCCGTGCACCTCGATCTCGAACCAGATGCGCCCGATGCAGGCCGGCTGCACGGCGAGGTCACTGGTTTCGCCGGAGATGCCGGCATCGGCCTTGTAGCCGCGGATCACCGTGTCCAGCGTTCCGTGGCCGCTGACCTCCTCGTCGATGACGATGTTGATGTGGACGTTGCCCTTGGTGGTCAGGCCCGCCGCCTTGAAGAATTCCACCGCCATGATGTGGCTGGCGACGCCGCTCTTCATGTCGGCCGAGCCGCGCCCGTAGATACGGCCGTCCTTGATCGAGGCCGACCAGGGGTCGTCGCTCCAGCCCTCGCCGCCGCCGACGGGGATCACGTCCGTGTGGCCGTTGAGCAGTAGCGAGCGCCCACCGTCGGATCCCTCGAGGGTCGCGACGATGTTGGGCCGACCCTCGTAGCCGCGGCTCACCGGACGATAGCCGGGGTGCTTCTTCAGGTTATCCCAGTCGGTCTCCCACATGTCGACGTCGAGCCCGATCCGGCTTAGATAGTCCGCGAGGAATTTCTGGATCGCCGCCTCGTCGCCAGTGACGCTCGGGATCGAGATCATCTTGCGCAGGAAATCGATGGCCTTGTTGCGGTTTTCCTCGATGGTCTGCAGCAGTTTCTGGCGCGACTGGTCCTTGCCCATATGGTCTCTCCTGATAAGCCTCGAGCGCCGTCGGGCACCCCAATCCTCTTGCGCGCTGGCGAACGAGCCTGGGCGGCGCGGGCCACCGGCCTAGCCGCCCAGATAGGCCTGCCGCACGTGCCCGTCGTCGATGAGTTCCTGGCCGGCGCCGTCCTTTACGATGGTGCCCGATTCAAGCACGTAGGCGTGATCGCACATGTCGAGCGCCGAATATGCGTTCTGCTCGACCATGAGCACCGTCGTCCCCGCGTCGCGGATGCCGGAGATGATCTCGAAGACGTGCTCGACGATATTGGGCGCGAGGCCCAGCGAAGGTTCGTCGAACATGATGAGCTTCGGTTTGGACATGATGGCGCGGCTGATCGCGAGCATCTGCTGCTCGCCGCCCGACAGCGTTCCGGCCACCTGCCGGCGCCGCTCCGCGAGCCGGGGGAAGCGCTCAAAGACGCTCTCCCGGTCGGCCAGCAAGCCGGCCTGGTCGGACCGCAGATAGGCCCCCATGTCGAGGTTTTCCTCGACCGTCATGTGCGGGAAGACGCGCCGCCCCTCGGGACAGTGGGCGATGCCGCGCGCCAGCGTTTCGCGCGCCGAGCAGCGCGTGATGTCGTGGCCTTCGAAGATCATGCGGCCAGAGGTGGCCGGCAGAAGCCCGGAGATGGCGCGCAGCGTCGTGCTCTTGCCGGCGCCGTTGGCGCCGACCAGGGCCACGAGCTGCCCTTTCTTGACCCTCAGCGACACGCCCTTGAGCGCCTGGACTTTGCCGTAGCAGCAGACGAGATCGCTGATCTCAAGCACGTTTCTTGGTTCCCTGCCCCAGATAGGCGCGGATCACGTCCGGGTTGCCCCGGATTTCGGCCGGCGGCCCCTGGGCGATGATGCGCCCGTAGTTCAGCACCACGATGCGGTCGGAGACGCCCATCACCATCGGCATGTCGTGCTCGACCAGCAGGATGGATATGCCGAGGTCGCGCACCCGCCCGATGAGCTTCATGAAACGCTGCGTTTCCGACGCGTTCATGCCCGACACCGGCTCATCGAGCAGCAGCATCGAGGGCTTGGCCGCCAGTGCCAGCGCGACGCCGAGGAGGCGCTGATCCCCATAGGGCAGCGAGCCGGCGAGTTCGCTGCGGCGATGGTCGATGCCGACCAGGCGGAGGATGTCGCCGGCCTCCTCCCGCAATTCCCGCTCCGAGGCTTTTTCGCGCGGCGTCGCCAGCAGTGTGTCCCACAGCGTCGAGCGTCCCCGCCTGTGCAGCCCGGTAAGCACGTTGTCGAACACCGTGCTGGCCTGGAACACGCTGGTGCGCTGGAACGTCCGCACCAGCCCGAGGCTCGCGACCTCGTGCGGCTTGAGGCCGTTCAGCGAGGTCCCGCGATAGCGGACCTGGCCCTTGGTGGGGCGCAGGAAACCCGTGATCACGTTGAAGGCGGTGGTCTTGCCGGCGCCGTTTGGGCCGATAAGGCTGAGCACCTCGCCCTCGCGGACCGAGAAAGTCATGTCCGACATGGCGATCAGGCCGCCGAAATGCACAGCGACATGCTCGATGGTCAGCGCCGGGGCAGCGATGGACACCGGAGCGCTCATGGCTGCTCCTGAGGCTTGGCGTCGAGCGGCAGCGCGGGTGATCCGTTCGGGCGCGGCGAGAACCCTCGCTGCAGCGCCGGGACGATGCCTTGCGGCAGCACGAAAACGATCACGATCATCAGGATGCCGTAGAGGATCCACTGCAGTTCAGGTCCGGCGACCGCGCGCACCCCGACCGGGAAGAAGCCGAAGATCAGTCCCCCCACCACCGGGCCGGCCAGGGTCCCCTTGCCCCCTGTGATCACCATGATGACCATGGTGACCGTGTAGATGAAGGCGAACACGGTCGGGTCGATGATGCGGATGTAATGGGCGTAGAGGCTGCCCGCGGCACCTGCCATGGCGGCCGCGACCACGGCGGCCACGACCAGATAGTGCGTGACGTCGATGCCCATGGACATGGCAAGCGACTCGTTTTCCTTGAGCGCCATCATGGCGCGGCCGGCGCGCGACTGCACGATCCGCTTGATGATCACGAAGGCCACCAGGCCCACGCCAAGCACCAGATAGTAGTTCGACATCTTGCCCCAGAAGGTGAATTCGCCTAGCCCTGGGAGCGATACGCTGAGCGGCGGGATGCCGGTGAGCGCAAGCGGACCCTGGGTGAGTTCGACCCAGTTCAGCGCGACGAGCCGGACCACCTCCGCGAAGCTGATCGCCACGATGACGAAATAAGCCCCGCGCACCCTGAACGAGAGCTTGCCCACCACATAGCCGCAGAAACCGGCCAGGATCGTGCCGATCACGAACCCCGACCAGACGGGCCAGGGATCGTGCACGATCCGGAAGTCGCCCCAGATGCCGACATCGAAGCCGAGCGACACGAGGGCGCTGGCGTAGGCTCCGATGCCGAAGAAGGCGACATGGCCCAGGCTGAGCTGGCCCGTATAGCCTAGCAGCAGGTTCAGGCTCATCGCCGCGATGGTGAAGATGCCGGTCGTGATGAAGGCGTTGAGCAAATAGGGGTCGTTGAGCCACAGCGGCACCGACAGCAGCGCCGCCACCGCAATGATGGGAGGAATGAGCCTGGTCATCCGATACGCTCCGCGCGGGCGAACAGGCCTGTCGGCTTGAACAGCAGCACCGCGATGATGATGAGGAAGCCCATCGCGTCCCGGTAGCCCGAGGATATGTAGCCGGCGCCCAATTCTTCCGCGAAGGCCAGGATGAAGCCCCCGAACGCTGCCCCGGTGATGTTGCCGAGACCGCCCAGGATGACGATCGCGAAGGCTTTGAGGGAAGCGAGGTCGCCCATGCGCGGCGAGATCACATAGACCGGCCCGAGCAGCGCGCCTGCGGCCGCGGCCAGGCTCGAGCCGAGCGCGAAGGTCGCCATGTAGATGACCTGGACGTTGACGCCCATCAGCGACGCCGTGTCCCGGTCCTGGAACGTCGCCCGCATGGCCTTGCCCAGCTTGGTGCGGTTGATGAGGAAATAGGTGGCCGCGATCAGCAGGAGCGCCGCTCCGAACACGAAGACCCGCAGCACCGAGAGCGACACCGGCCCGATCACGAGCGGTGCTTCGGAAAAGGGCGTCAGCACGGATTTGGCGACGCCGCCCCAAAGCAGCTGCTCGCCATTTTGCATGACGATCATGGCCCCGATCATGATCAGCATGGTAGTGTCCATGTCGGCGTCGCGCATTGGCCGGAGCAGCACGAATTCGATCGCCGCCCCAAGCACGCAGCCGGCCGCGATGGAAAAAATAATCGCGACGAAGAAATTGAGGCCCAGCATGGAGCTGGCCAGGAAGATCATGTAGCCGCCGAAGGTGTAGAGTTCGCCATGAGCGAAGTTTACCACGCGCATGATGCCGAAGATCAGGGTCAGTCCTATGCCAAGCAGCGCATAGGTTCCGCCGAGGATCAGCGCGTTGACGAGATGTTGCAGAAGTTCGGCCAACATTCACTCCCCGGATGACCGCCTTCGACCGGACCGATCAAGGCCCGGCGCCGGGTTACGGGCGGTCAGGCCCCCGGAGCCCGGCCACTGTTGATCAGAGTTGGGGAACGATGACTTTGCCGTTGTCGATCTTGATCAGATAGACGTCGGGTTTGCTCTGCCCGCTTTCCTTGCCGGCCGGCCCGGACTTGGCGAATTTGATCTCGCCGTTGAGCCCCTTGAGGTCCACCTGCCACAGGGCGGCGCGGATCGCCTCCGGATCGGCCTTGCCGGCCTTCTGGATCGCGGCCGCGATCGTGCGGATGCCGTCGTAGCCCCGGAAGCTTTCGGTCAGGCCGCCGAACGGATAGCCAAGCTTCTTCCATTCGCCGATAAAGTATTTCGCGGCCTCCGGGTCGGAGCTCTTCTCAGGGAACCAGGGCAGGAAAGCCACTAGGTGCAAGGTGCCGTTGGCGGCGCCGCCGGCCTGCTCGATGAGCTGGTCGGGATTCTGCGACGCGCCCGTGGTGATGATCTGCTTCTTCAGGCCAAGCGCGGCGGCCTGCTTGAAGATCAGCGTGAGCTGCTCGACCTCGGCCGTGATCATCAGGGTATCGGCATCGGAGGCTTTGAACTTGTCGAGCTGCGAGCCCAGATCCTGGGCGCTCTCGTCCATGGTCTCGACGAGCCCGACCTGCACGCCCTGCTCCTTCAGCATCTTGCCGAAGTCCTGGGCGGCGCCGCGGCCCCAGTCGTTGTTGATGACCAGGAAGTCGACCTTTTTGATCTTCAGCTTGGGCACCATCGGCTTGAATGCCTCGGCCTCGACCGAAGACGGCGGCGCGATGCGGAACACCTCCGGGTTGCCCTGCATCGTGATCTTGCCCGACGACGAGGTCTCCACCAGCATCGGCACCTTGTATTCCAGCAGCTTGGGCATGACGGCCAGCGTCAGACTGGAGCCCCACGCCCCCATCATGACCGGCACCTTGTCGCTGCTGATGAGCTTCTCGGCGACCGCGGCCGCTTCTGTCGGGTTGCTCTTATTGTCTTCGACCACGAGGTCGAGCTTGCCGCCCAGCACGCCGCCCTTGGCGTTGATCTCGTCGGCCGCGATCTTGGCGCCGTTGGTCACATAGGTGCCGGAGGCCGCGAAGGGGCCGGTCAGGGGCTCGTCGACGCCGATCTTGATCGCGTCGGCAGCGGCCGCGCCGCCGGCCATGCCAGCCAGCAACAGCACGGCGATCAACATCTTTGTATGGGTGTGAGCTACCATCGGGTTTCCTCCAGGACGTGGTTGGGTTAGGCCGTCCGCTCGATTCTTGTGCGTTCTTGTCGAGCTTTGTTCTCCCATCATTCTATAAATAGAACGATATGACAAGTTGGGCGAAAGATTTTGGAGCCGCTCGTGGCGGCCCTGCCGGCTGGCAGGCCGGTCATGCGCCGTAATTGCGGCAGGCGGCGGCCGGCCGCCCGCGATCAGGCCTTGAGGCGGGGGATGATCTCGCGGGCGATCGTCTCCACCTGATCCATCCTGTACTTGTAGGGGACGAAGATGATTTTCTGCACGCCGGCCGCGAGATGCGCCTCGAGCTGCTCGACGCATTCGTCGACCGAGCCCATTATGGCGCTTTCGCGCGTGCAATCGCTGTAGGCGGGAAAGTCCCATTCCTTGTTGAGCCAGTCCATCATCTCGTCTTGGACCGCTTCCTTTGACGGCCCGACCATGATGGGCAGCTGCGAGGCGTTCATCAACTGATCGGGATCCTTGCCGGCTTCCGTGGCGTAATTGCGGATCTTCTGCCACGACTTGGCGAAGTCTTCGGCCCGATAGAAATAGGTGAGCCAACCGCCCACCGTCGCGGCGCGCTGCAGCACCTTTTCGACATAGCCGCCGATCAGCACCGGGATCGCGGGCTTCTGGACCGGCTTTGGATACATCACGGCGGCCGAGAGCTTGTGGTTCATATACGCGCCGTCGACCTTCGCCTCGGTCCACAGGCGGTTCAGGATTTCCAGGTTCTCGTCCATGATCTTGCCGCGCTTTTCGAACGGCACGCCGCAGGCATCGAACTCGCGCTTGTACCAGCCGGACGCCATTCCCATCAGCATGCGGCCATCCGAGAGCTGGTCCATGCTGGAGATTTGTTTGGCGAGCAGCACCGGGTTGCGCAGCGTCAGCACCAGGATGCCTGTGCCGAGCTTGATCCGCTTGGTGCGGGCCGCGATCCCGGTCAGCACGGTGAGCGAGTCGATGATCGGGAAATTGGGCTCGACGCCGAGCAGCATGTGGTCCCAGACCCACACCGAGTCATAGCCGAGTTCCTCCACCCGCACCCCGTATTCGACCAGCGCCTTCGCGTCCGGCATTTCGGGATAGGCGGTGAAGTTGCGGGCCGCGATCCCGAACGTCTTGTTGAGCAGCGTCATCGGTTTCCTTCGGACGTCTGTGTCAGGCCGTGAACAATTTTTGAGGGTCGAGCAGTCTGAGGGTGGAGAGTTCCTGCTCGGTCGGCGGCTCGGTCACCGACAGGTCGTCGTCGAACAGCAGCTCGAAGCCGGTATTGTCCTGCACCTGGTCGCGGGTGACGCCCGGGTTGAGCGCCATCACCTTCATGCGGCGAAGCTCGTCCTCGAAACAGAACACCGCCAGCTCGGTGACGACCCGGAACATGCCGCCGGATGGCAGGCCGCCCTCGGCGCGACTCTGGCCGCCGCGCAGAAAACCGGGGCTCGTGATGAAATCCACCTTCTCGACGAAGCGCCGCTTCTCGTGCTTCATCGCCACGATCATGTTGGCGAGGCTCGAGATGTCGTTGCCGCCGCCGGTTCCCGGCAGCCGTGTCTTCGGCTTCTCTGGGTCGCCGATGAAGGACGAGTTGAGGTTGCCGAACTGGTCGATCTGGGCGCCGCCCATGAAGCCGATGTCGACATAGCCGCGCTGCAGCAGCAGCAAGACATCGGCGCTGCCGAGCACCATATTGGCTCGCTTGGTGCAGCGCTGGTCGTTGGTGGAGGGGGGCAGCTTCCCCGGCTCGACGAAGGCGCCCACGACGCCGCCCTCGAACAGGATGGTCAGTCCCGGACAGCGCAGCCGCTGGGCCAGGGTCGCGGCCAGCAGTGGGATGCCGACGCCCGCGAACACTACCTGCCCTTCCTTGAGCTGCCGCGCGCTCAGGATGGCCAGGAGCTCGGAGGTGGTGTGACGAAGAGGTTCAGTCATTGTAGATGCTCCCGCCCCGCCGGCTGGCCTCGAGGATCTCCTCCATCCCGATCAGCGACAGGTAGTCGGTCCAGGAGTCCGGGCCGTAGACGTAGCGATCGAGATAGCGCCGCATGCCCTCGACGGGCTCCTTGTTGACCTGCGCCACATAGGCTTCCATGTGCCGCATCATCGGCTCGTAGAGGCCGAAGCACTCGTGCGGCGCCGACCCGTAGGGCACCTCGACCACGGCATCGACGCAGAAGAACGGGATCTTGGTCTGGTCGGGCGCCCGGCGGATCTGGTCGTTGGAGACGATCCGCTCGGTGGTCAGGATGACCCGGTTGGCCGCCATCGCGAGGTCGATGTCCATGAACTGCAGCCCGTCCATCTGGGCGTTGCCGTAGGCGTCGCAGCGCTGCACGTGGATCAGCGCCACGTCCGGATTGAGCGCAGGCACCAGCAGTAGCTTCTCGCCTGTGAACGGACAGTCGATCTCCTTGGCTTCGGGCCGAATCTTTGCGACGTCCGAGCCCAGCATCGAGCGGATCGGCAGGAACGGCACGCCCATGGCGCCGGCCCGGAACCGCATGCCCACTGCCATATGGCTCCATTCGTCATAGCGGGCCGCGCCCGACTCGACATGGTGCCGCATCACCTTGGACAGCCCCCACAGGATGCCCTGGGCGAACCAGCTCGTGGTGATGTGCTTGGAAATGCCCGAACCCAGCAGCAGGTCGCCATCCGTCGACACGATGCTGCGGTAACAGGACAGATCCTTCTTGCCGGCCCGAATGAGCTGCCAGATCATGGCCATGGGGGTGCGCGACATGGTGGAGCCGCCGATGCCGACGGTCGCGCCGTCCTGCACGAAGGATGCGGCCTCCTCGAGGCTCACGACCTTTTCGCGCAGGCTCCTGTCGCGCCGCGCAAGACTGTCCCGCAGCCGTGCATAGGGCTGAACGCCGCCTCGATCCACTTCCACCTATCCCTCCAGTCGATCCTGGTGCGGCATCGCCAGGTGCCGCTCGGAGCCCACCTGCTTTTCGCAATCTTCGCGCCATAATAATAGATACTATGATTAGTACAATAGGATTAAATGGTCCAACGCGATCTTTTTCCGTGGCGCACGATTCAGCCCGCCCGACCACCCGTGGCCAACATCGCAAAGGGTCGGTCGGGGTCCGCCGTCCCGAAGGATCTGGACCGCTGGCCCTCGGGCGCATCCGTGTAGGTCGTGGTCCGCTGTCGGGGCGTCCGCCCGGCCGAGCGGATGATGGATTCCATCAGTTCGGGAATCATTTCCTGGCCGTGGCTGGCGCCGGCCGAGCGGGAGATGCTCTCATCCATGAGCGTCCCGCCGAAATCGTTGACGCCCGCCGCCAGGCACAGCTTCACCCCCTCGGGACCGAGCTTCACCCAGGAGGCCTGGATGTTCTGGATGTGCGGATGCAGAGCGAGGCGCGCTACGGCATGCATCAGGATCGATTCACGGAAGGTGGGGCCGCGCCGCGCCCGGCCCTTGAGATAGATCGGCGCCTCCATGTGGACGAAGGGCAGCGGCACGAATTCCGTGAACCCGCACGTCTCGGCCTGCAGGTCGCGGATGCGGATGAGGTGCCGAGCCCAATGCCGGTAGCCCTCGATATGGCCGAACATGATGGTCGCGGTGGTACGGAAACCGGTCCGATGCGCCGCGCGCATGACCTCCAGCCACTCGGCGGTCGAGATCTTGTCGGCGCAGAGCGCGGCCCGGACCTCGTCGTCGAGGATCTCGGCGGCTGTGCCGGGGAGCGTGCCGAGGCCAGCCTGCTTGAGCTCGGCCAGGAAGTCGGCTAGCGGAATGCCGAGCGTCTTGGCGCCCTGATGCACCTCCAGGGGCGAGAAGGCGTGCATGTGCATCTCGGGCACGGCCGTCTTCACGGTCCGGCAGATCTCCAGATATTTTCGGCCCGTGTAGGCGGGGTGGATGCCGCCCTGCATGCAGACTTCCGAGGCGCCCCGCATCCAGGCCTGGCGGACCCGGTCGGCGATCTCCTGGTCGGGCAGGTCATAGGGACGGCCACGCAGGTTCTCGCTCATCTTGCCCTTGGAGAAGGCGCAGAACTGGCATTTGAAATAGCAGACGTTGGTGTAGTTGATGTTGCGGGTCACGACATAGCTGACCGTGTCGCCATTGACGGCCCGGCGCAGGTCGTCTGCCGCGCGGCAGACGGCTGAGAAATCCTCGTCGCGCGCCCGGAACAGGGCGACGATGTCGGCCTCCTCCAGCGCCGCGCCGCGCCGTGCCTTATCGAGCACCTGGGCCACCCGGCCCGAAGCGACGTTCGCCGGCGCCTTGCCGACCAGGGCCACGTCGGCCGCAGGCAGGCCGCCCGTGCTGCCGGGGCACCAGGGGTTGGTGCGGGGCCAGCCGTCCCCGTCGACCGCATCCAGAAGCGCGGTCCGCAGTTTCGCGTCGACCCAGCGGGACGGCTCGCGCGCGAAGGCCGGATAGATGGCGAGGCGTTCGGTCAAATCCTTGCCGGCGCCCCGGGTGGCGGCCTCGAGCACCCGCAGGTGCGGCCACGGCGCTTCGGGGTTGACGTGGTCGGGCGTCACCGGCGAGACACCGCCCCAATCGTTGATGCCGGCTTCGACGAGCCGACCGAGCGCGCCCGGACTGAGGTTGGGCGGCGCCTGGATGTTCATCTCCGGCTCGAACATGAGCCGCGCCACCGCGATGGTCCACAGATGCTCGTCGAGGCTGGGCGCCGGCGCATTCTCCATCCGGGTTCCGGGCTTCGGCCGGAAGTTCTGGACGATGATCTCCTGGATGTGGCCATGCGCATCGTTGAGGTCGCGGAGCGCGAACAGCGAGTGGATCCGCTCGGCCCGGGTTTCCCCGATGCCGATCAGGATGCCCGACGTGAATGGAATGGCCTGTTGGCCGGCCCGCCGGATGGTGTCGAGGCGCGCGGCAGGCTGCTTGTCGGGCGAGCCGTGGTGGGGCGCTCCCTTGGCCAGCAGTTGCTCCGAGATGCTTTCCAGCATGATGCCCTGCGAGACCGAGCTGCGCCGCAGCACGGCCAGATCCTCGTCCGTCATCAGGCCTGGATTGACATGGGGCAAAAGTCCCGTTTCGCGGAACACCAGTTCGGCCGCCGCCGCCAGGTAGGACAGGGTCGTGGCGTGGCCCAGCCGGTCGAGTTCCGCCCGAACCGAGCGGTAGCGAAGCTCCGGCTTGTCCCCCAGCGTGAACAGCGCCTCCTTGCACCCCGCCGCCTGCCCGGCGCGCGCGATCGCCAGGACTTCGTCCAGCGACAGGTAGGCATTGGCGCCGCGGCGCGGCGGATGGGCGAAGGTACAGTAATGGCAAACGTCCCGGCACAGCTGCGTGAGCGGGATGAAAACCTTGCGCGAATAGGAGACGAGGCGTCCGTGGGCGTGGTCGCGGCGGCGAGCGGCCGCGTCCAGCAAGGGCGCCATGTCGGTCACGTCGACGAGCGTGAGTGCTTCGGATGCCGTGAGGCGGCGATCGTCGGCAAGGCTGGCGACCAGGGCTGCGGCACTCATGTCAGTTCGGACCTCCCGAGCGGATTTGAGCGGGACGGCTCAGGCGGGCCGTCACGTCGTGGTCACGGAGAAGGGTGTGGGTGCGGGTGGGCGCGCCACGCCCCAGCTGGATCAGCAGATCGTGCGGGTTGTCGACGTCGTGCCCGATCCCGTCGAGCCGCATGATCTTCGGTGCGATGCCCCTGGCCCGCGCGGCCGCGACGTGCTTTGCGAAGCTGTCGACCCCGAAGCACGGGTCGACGAGGCTGGGCGGCGCGGCGGCGATCAGGTTGGTGCCGCCCTCGCCAGACGCCGGGACCAGGACGATGCTTCCCATGGCCATGGCGGCCAGGACGGCGCGCAGTTCATCCGGGTTGGCGAGCGGCACGTCGGCCGGCAGGATCACCACGCCGTCCCGGCCCTCGGCCGTGAGCAGGCTCGTGGCCTGGGCCACGGCCTCATTGACGCCCGTCTCGAACGCGTCGCGCAGGATGCGAGTCCCCTGCCCCTGGGCAAGCCGCGCCACCTCGGCATCGGCCGTGACGACCAGGACGGCGTCGATCCCCGTCGTCGCTTGGACCGCATCCAACACGTCGAGGAGCATGGCCCGCGCCAACCGGCGGCGTTCCGCGGGCGTCAGCACGCCGCCGAGCCGGGATTTGGCGAGGGCGAGGCGCTTCACGGGCAGCACGGCCCAGACGTCGGTGGGGCGGGAGCGCGGGGTCATGCGCGGCGGCTCTCCCGATGCGAAACGCCGACTACGGCGATCCGGTCCGCGAACCACAAGGTTTCGCGCGCCAGGTTCTCCCGGTCGGCGATGTCACGCATGAGGGTTTTCGTGGCCAGGGCCGGAACGCCCAGACGTTCCGTCTCCACCGCGTCCGACTCGTCGATCACCAGCCCATCGATCAGCCCGTCGTAGTGCCGTGCGATGGCCCGGGAGGTCTTGGGAACCCCGAGCTCGTCCATGATCTTGGCGGTCGGTCCCTTCACGGCCTTGCCGCCGATGATGGGCGACACGGCCACGACCGGCACCGCGACGGCGGCAAGCGCCCGCGCCAAGCCCGGAACCGCGAGGATGGGATCGATGCTCAGATAAGGGTTGGACGGGCAGATCACGACGGCCCTCAGGGCCGGGTCGGACAAGGCGGCCAGCACGGCCCGCGACGGCCGGGCTTCGCCCGCGCCTTCGAATTCGAGCGACTGGACCACCGGCTGACACCGATGTTCGACGAAATAGCGCTGGAAGGGCAGCCGGCCCTGGTCGCTCACCACCGTGGTGCGGACCGGGTCGTCGCTCATCGGCAGGATTTTCGCCGCGATGCCGAATCGCGCGGCGATCGCCTCGGCGACCTGCGTCAGGGTCTCGCCGACGCGCAGCCGACGCGTCCGCTCGACATGCAGCGCGAGGTCGCGGTCGCCGAGCTGAAACCAGGCTTCGCCGCCGAGCGACGCCAAGGTTTGCATGAAAGCCCAGGATTCGTTCGCCCGGCCCCAGCCGCGCTCCTCGTCGCTCACGCCGCCGAGCGTATAGAGCACAGTGTCGAGATCGGGCGAGATCATCAGCCCCAGATGTTCGAAATCGTCGCCGGTGTTGACCACCATGCTGAGATCGGAACCGAGCATCCGCTGCAGGCCCAGGGCGAGCTTGGCGCCGCCGACGCCGCCGCAGATCGCCACCACCTTGCCGTGCGAGGGGCCGAGCCTGGGGTCGTTCGTCATCGAAACATGTCCCGCTCGCGAGGTCTGATCAGCGCCGAGGCCGACCGGACCGGAGCCCGGCTGGTGAACCCCCGCACCAGGACGACCGGAAGGCCCTCGTCGGATTGTCCCATGACGACCGAGGCCGCCGATGCAATCTCGTCGGCCAGGGCGGTCT